>Ga0213919_1000767_pt1 | contig 13103 bp, 10 predicted proteins | sample McNCre317MG_FD_161056 | JGI IMG/M metagenome (GOLD analysis project Ga0213919, IMG submission 161056) | Freshwater microbial communities from McNutts Creek, Athens, Georgia, United States - 3-17 MG | ecosystem: Environmental > Aquatic > Freshwater > Creek | place: USA: Georgia | collected... | reverse complement strand
TTATTTGAATTGTACAAGTCCATTCACTTGCTTCATTTTGGTCAGTGCATTTTGCCGTTTGATATTTTGTATAGACAACGGAATCTTTTGAATTCCATTCAGTGCATATCACACCTGGAAGTGATTGATAAATTGCATAGGCCTCATCACCGTCCTTGACTTCGATTTCAGACGAAAAAACAGATGATAAAAATATTAAAAGGCAAAATGCGAAGTAAGCTTTTTTCATTATTAAGTTCCTGAATAGCCAATTTTGACCATAAGAACTTGATTTGTTTTTGTATCAAAAACAAAAAGTATATTCCAACTACCGTCTTCATCAGCATGTTGATTTCCAAAAACTTCGAGTGATTTGTCAGCTTTAATGGCCTTAAGAGCAGCAGTTAAGTTTGAACGAGCAATTTTAAACTCATTGGCATTTTCATTTTCTTGATTTTCAATTGCAAACAAAGCAAAATCAACAATCTTTTTTACATCTGCATTTTTGAAGTCTTCTTGATTATCATCAGAAGTTGCTCCGTGAATAAAACTTAATTGTTTTGTGGTTGTGAGGTTAGTCTCTGTGCTTTTTCTCGTGAAGGTGAATACTTTTATTGCACCAGAGTCACCGAATACGTTTTTATTATTAATTATACCTATGGCTGCTTTTGAGAGTTTTTGAGCATTTTGAGAACTCATTTGAGGAACAGGTGAAAAGTGCGCAGCTAAAACTTGAGCAGAAAAAAGAGAGGCTAAAATCATAGCGCTTAAAAATTTCATGGAGACTCCATAACTTTTAATTTTTGAACCTTTTACATAACAACTATTGGAGATAGGTTCAACTGACTGTGTAAAATTATCAGAGTCATAATTGTGTTTTATGAAAAATTAACAGGACGTTGCAAAAAATTAGTTATCTTGCACTTGAAGCTAACGGCTTTTGAACCACTGCTATTAACATAGTCCAAAACGCCAGCTGTCCGAATACACTTATAATCTCCTGAATCAGGATCTATCATTTTGAAAGGAACAGTATTTGAAAGCCAGCCAACCTCTTTTTTTAAAGTTTCTAACCCCAAGCTTTTCCAGTTATTGTATGGGCATAAAAAATGAGATACCCATCGTCTATTAAAATTTGAACGTAATTACCAAAGCCATTTCCGCATAGGTCGTTTTTAGTATTGCAATTCCAGGATCAGCACTTTTGTTAGAGGCAAGATCTAAATCATAGGCTGTATTGGTAAATGTATGTGAATTGTTTTCAGGTGAAAGATTTCCTTGATCACAATAAATTCCGTATAAGAAGCTTTCAGCTTTTAATGAAAGGCTTTTTTATAAACTTGGTACACCCACGTAGAGGATTTTCGAACTGCTTGCGTAAATTTTAGACTTAAGTCATAGTTTTTAGGCTGGGTGCAGGGCAAATAGAGTTTTATTGAACTTTTTTTAGTCTATGTTAGAATTAAAAAACTGGTGGTCTTAAGATTGAAAACTTGCAGGTCTGCTTTCTTCGACCACCAGAAAACTTACCAAATCCCTGATTAGCCTTTTCAGGCCATTTACAATCTTAAAATTGAATTATCAAACTAATGAATAAATTCTTGTATTAATTTTTCATATATGAAGAAGTATTTTTTAATAAAACTTAAACCAATTCACTTGGCCAGTGATTCGTGTGCATTTAAAATCTCTTGAATCAATATTTGAAATTTTGAAAGGAGCTGAGTTTGGAAGCCAGCCAATATTATTTTTTAAGGTTTCAAGTCCCAAATCTTTCCAGTTAAAATGAACACTAAAGTGTAAGTGGCGATGATTCTCTCCTACTAATCCTGAAGTTCCTTCAATCCCAATTTCTTGTCTGACTCTAACCTTGTCGCCAGTTTGAACAAAGACCTCATCTAAGTGAGCATAGAAAATTAAATAACCATCATCTCTTAATATTTGAATGTAATTACCAAAACCATTTCCACATCGGTCGTTTTTTGTCTTGCATTTAGAATAGGTGATGACAGTGCCCTCTGAAGCCGCAATTGCAACACCAGAATCAGCACTTCTATTTGAGACAAGATCTAGAGCGTAAGCAGTGTTATTAAAGGAGTGCGAGTTGTTCTCAGGTGAAAGATTTCCTTGGTCACAATAAATTCCAGCGCGAGCTTTCATCGGAAAACTTACAGTGGGAAGACGGTCTGAGTGGGAAATACATTGGGCAGTATTGGAATCTGTTTTTATACATGCTTCATTTTTTGCACAAAGAGAAATGCCATACAAACAGCTTTCGGCACTTGCAGAAAAGCTCAATAATAAACAAAAAGATGTGATGAGAATTCTCATGAGGGTTAATTATAAAAAATTATCCATTAAAACTAGGAATTGTGAAATTTTGGACAAAAAAAAGCCTCGAATAAATCGAGGCTTTTTTATAAACTTGGTACACCCATGGGGATTCGAACCCCAGTTACCGCCGTGAAAAGGCAGTGTCCTAGACCGGGCTAGACGATGGGTGCATAACTTAAGTATTGATTATGCTTTCGGCTTAGATCCAGATTTTCGAAATGGTGATCTCTCTGCGACTCGAACGCAGGACCCTCTCCTTAAAAGGGAGATGCTCTAACCAACTGAGCTAAGAGACCATTTGTGTTTCGAAAGTGAGATTAAAAATAGAGTTCCTGGCCTTTTTTGTCAAATGTTTTTCTTAAAAAGGTTGATTTATTTTTCAGGGCTCTTGATAACTAGCGTAACGAGGACTATGTTCGTGGGCAGTGGAAAATTTCAAAACAGACGAACATTCAAATAAAAAAAGAGTAGCCTTACACACCCTAGGTTGCAGACTGAATTTATCTGAAACGGGATCAATTGCCCAAGGATTTAAAGAGAGAGGTTACGAAATTGTAGAGTTTGGAGAAGAGGCTGATGTTGTCTTCATCAACACCTGTACAGTGACTGATGCTGCTGATTCAACTTGCCGCAATCTTATAAGAAAAGCTCATGGATCTAGTCCAGAAGGAAAAATTGTCGTTGCTGGATGTTACGCTCAAATGGAACCTGAAAAAATTGCGGGAATGCAGGGTGTAGACCTGGTTCTTGGCAATTCAGAAAAATATAAAGTGTTTGATTATTTAAATGAAGAAGAAACTAATCAGATTCACGTTGATAAATCCTGGGAGTTTTTTAGTGCAGCAACGACCTCAGCTGACTCTCACACCAGGGCCTTTTTAAAAATTCAAGATGGCTGCAATTATGTTTGTTCGTTTTGCATTATTCCTTTTGCTCGCGGGCGCTCGAGGGCCATCTCTGTTCAAGATGCAGTCACAGAAGCTAAAAAACTCGTCTCTCAGGGCTTTAAAGAAATCGTCCTTACCGGAGTGAACATCGGTGAATATGAACAAGCATCAGGTGAAAAGCTTCATGATTTAGTGGCGAAAGTTTTGGAAGTCGATGGACTCGAGAGATTTCGTTTATCAAGCGTAGAGCCTAATACAATTACTGATGAATTACTTGAGGTTCTTAAAGCCTCTCCAAAAGTTTTGGATCATTTTCATATTCCACTTCAAAGTGGATCGGATGAAATTTTAAAGGCCATGAGAAGAAAATATACTGTGGCCGATTACAAACGAATTATAAATAAGATTATGGCGGCATTTCCTAATGCGGGAATTGGCGCTGATGTGATTGTTGGTTTCCCTGGCGAAACGCAAGCACAGTTCGATGAAACCTTTAGTCTTTTAAAAGAATTGCCTATCACTCACTTTCACGTTTTTCCTTACTCGAAAAGAAAAAATACCACTGCAGCAAAGATGGATAATCATATTCACAGTACAGTTAAAAAAGATCGCGTAAGGTCTCTCTTAATGTTTGGAGACGCGAAACTTAACTTATTTTCTGAAGATCAAGTTGGAAAAAAGACGAAAGTGCTTTTTGAAAGAAGAAATAAGGCAGGCTATTTTGAAGGCTATTCTTCAAACTATGTGCGAGTTCAAGTTGATACCCAAGTTGATTTATCAAATGAAGAATGTGAAGTTCTTATTACTTCTATTGAGCAAGGCAAGTTAACTGGTCAGTTAATCCAATAATTCGTTAAGAATTCTCTAGTAAATTTTTTAAATGCTAATAGCATTAAATTAAATGAAAAAATTTCCCTTGGAGAGCTTATGAAGAAAGCATTAACAATAGCATTATTCGTCCTTTTTACAGCAACATTATTTGCCTCTGAATCATTTCGTCCTGAGATCTGTTTTACCTCTGGTGAATGCCAAGAAAAGCATCCCTTAGAATACGCCAACATTTGCTTCAAAGTGAAAACAGGACTTGATGCCAATGGAAATCAAACTTGTGCTCCTCAGTGTGCGATGATGTCTTTTGGATACACTTGTGAGAAATTTAAAGATTTAAGTTATGGAGCCTGTAAAAGAGAACTGACTCCGAATTATGATACGAGCACATCAACATGTTGGGGCGCTCTAGATCCAGACGAAGCACCTTAGAACATTTAGGGCTTAATCACAATCTTTGTTGGAACATCTATGTGATCGTAAATCTCGGTGATTTCCTCGTCGGTCACGGCGATACAGCCATTAGTCCAGTCAAATTGAAGTAAACTAAGGCGAACAAGATCATCAGACAAATCACCAAGTCCGACTGAATTTAGCCAGTCATTCATTTCAGTAAAATCATTGGGAAGACCATGAAGCATAATGCTTCCACCTGGGTCATCTCCACGCAATTTAGCTTTAAGCTTATCTTTGAAGTTGGGATAGGAAATGTGAAGAGATTTGAAAAAATTTGATTTTGAGTTTTTTATATCGAGAGTGTAAGTGCCTTCTGGCGTTTTGTTGTCACCTTCTTTTTCTTTGTGACCGACCGGGTTTCTGCCCAACATGATTTTATAAGATTTGATGATTTCTTCATTTTTTGAAATGAGTTCAAGTCTTCTTTCACTTTTATATACTCTCACATATTCGACTTTCTCACTGGCAAAGCCATGTTCACTTAAGCTTAAAAGACTTAAAAAAAGAATTAAATATTTCACTTCAATTTCCTTAGAAGAGGGATTTAAAATTTGTCTCACCATAGTTAAAGGCACAATTGATTGCCAAGGGTGATTGAAAAAATTATAGGAAGGCTTAATTGGGGCTATGTACCACGAATGACAGTTGTTTTTAAGTGAACAAGCATTGATTTTTATAGCTAAAAAACCTAAATTAATAAGATGAAAAATACCAATACTATTTCACTAAAAATCAATGAACAAATAAGAGAAATATCGGGCGATAAAGCCTTTATGCCACTTGCAAGTTTTTTGCGCAATGATGAGTCCTTACCTGGAACGAAAGTTGTTTGCGCGGAAGGGGATTGTGGGGCTTGTACAGTGTTACTTGCAAAAGATGTTGGTGAGGATGGGAAGCTTAAATTTCTTCCAGTTAATTCGTGCATCCTGCCACTTTATTTAGTTAATGGGGCCCAAGTTGTCACCGTTGAGGGAATTGCAAAAACTAAAGGAATGAATATTGATCTGCATGAAGTGCAACAAAAAATGGTGGACTGCAATGGCGCTCAATGTGGCTATTGCACACCGGGTTTTATTTGCTCAATGGTAGGGGCTGTTGAAAAAATAAAAAGTGAAAATAAAACAATTACAGAAAAAAAAGCAAAAAACTATCTAACAGGAAATTTGTGTCGATGCACCGGATATCTGCCCATTATTGATGCCATGACAAGTATTGATCTTAATCAAGTGACTCTCTTAAAAGATCGCTACCATAGTGACGAATGGATAAAAAAAGTTAAAAGCATAAAATCTCAATCTGTAATCATGAGTTTAGGTAATAAGAAAATTTACTTACCGACAACTCTAGAAGAAGCCTTGAAGCTAAAAGAAGAAGATCATTCTATAAAGCTTATCGGAGGATCAACTGATGTTGGAGTTGTCGTCAATAAAGGAAAAATTGAAACTCCTAAGACGATGGCGCTCTATCATATTCCAGCACTGAAAAAAATCACTTCCGATGAAAGTTATATCAATGTTGGTGCGACTGTGAGCTTGAGTGAATTTGAAAATTATATCGAAACTCACGACATAGAAATGGCGAAGATCTTGAGAATTTTTGCTTCCCCGCAAATTAAAAATCAAGCGACGCTTATAGGAAATGTTGTCAACGCTTCACCAATTGCTGATACCATTCCTTTTTTAATGGTGAGTGATGCTCTCGTTCAATTAGAGTCTATTCATGGGAAAAGAGAAGTTGTACTTTCGAATTTTTTCTTGGGCTATAAAAAACTCGAGTTAAAACCTAATGAAATTGTGACAGGGATAAAAATTCCAAGACTAAAGAAAAATGAATATTCTAAACTTTATAAAGTCTCCATGAGAAAAGACTTAGATATTTCTGCAGTGACCTTTGCAGCACGAATTCAAGTTGATGACAAAAGAGTGATGACTGATGTTAAACTTGCTCTTGGAGGAGTGGCTGCAACAGTGATTAGGCTTCCGCAAATTGAATCACAAATGAAAGGAGTTAAATTTGATCCGATACTTTTTGAAAAAGTAAGTTTGGATTTAGACAAAATCGTTTCACCATTATCTGATCTTAGGGCCACTAAAGAGTATAGACTTCTTGTAGCTAAAAACTTTTTTAAAAAATGTGCATTAGAAATGGGAAGGTCACTATGAGCGTTGGTCAAAGTATCCAGCATGATTCAGCGATAGGACATGTCACTGGTGCAAGCGTTTTCATTGATGATAGAGCAACGTTAAAAAATGAAATTTATGTTGGAGTCATTGGTTCTCCGATTAGTCGTGGAAGCCTTTTATCAATCGATTTTAGTGAAGCCCTAAAATGTCCTGGAGTGATTGCAGGATTTTCAGGTCTTGATATTCCCCACAACAATTGGGGGACTATTGTTCCAGAGCAACCAGTTTTAGCTTTTGAAAAAATTGGCTATATGGACGAACCCATTGCTTTATTAGCTTGTGAAAATGAAGAAGCTTTTATGGGGGCTAAAAAATCAGTCAAGATAACTTACAAAGAAGACAAAGCTCTGTTAACAATCGATGAAGCGATGGCAAATCATTCATGGCTATGTCAGGCTAAACCTTTTGTTCGAGGTGACGTTGAAAGTGAATTAAAAAAAGCTAAGCATGTTTTAAAAGGTTTTTTTGAGTGCGGAGGCCAAGAGCATTTTTATATGGAGTCGCAAGCAACGATTGCTTATCCATTAGAAAATGGACAGATGGAAATTCATGCGTCATCTCAGCATCCCACAGAAACTCAGCACGTCGTCGCTCATGCTCTTGGATTAGATTATTCACAAGTTACTTGTATCGTTAAAAGAATGGGGGGAGGCTTTGGAGGAAAAGAATCTCAAGCAGCACATTTTGCAGCCATGGCCGGATTAGTAGCTTTTAAACTTAATAGGCCAGCTCGCCTTGCTCTCACGAAAGATGACGACATGATGATGACCGGAAAGCGCCATCCTTTTAAAAATTTTTATGAAATTGGTTTTGATGACGAAGGAAAAATATCGGCCCTAAAAGTTCTGATCGTTGCCAACGGTGGAGCTTACGTTGATTTGACTCCTTCTATTTTAGATAGGGCCATGTTTCACATGGATGGATGTTACTATCTTCCAGCTTGTTTTATCGAAGGAAAAGCAGTGAGGAGCAATCAGCATTCCAATACTGCGTTTAGAGGTTTTGGTGGACCTCAAGGCAATATGACCATGGAGAGTTTGATTGAAGATATTGCTAATTTTTTAAAGAAGGATGCGGCAGAAATCAGAATGAAAAATCTCTATGGAGTGACTTCAAGAAATGTGACTCCTTATAATCAGTTAGTCGAAAATAATGTTTTGCCGGAATTATTTCAAAAACTTTATGAAAGTTCTGACTATGAAAAAAGAAGAAAGGAAATAAATCTTTTTAATAAATCCAGTAGTGAAAAAGTGCGTGGTCTCTCCATGACGGGGGCAAAATTTGGAATAGCTTTTACGACTAAGTTTTTAAATCAAGGAAATGCTCTGGTTAACCTTCACTTGGATGGAACAGCTCAGGTCTCAACTGGTGCGACTGAAATGGGGCAAGGGGTAAATACAAAAATGCAGCAAATCGCTGCGACTGCTTTTGGCATTAGTCACAAGAAAGTGATAGTCATGCCGACATCAACAGAAAAGAATCATAATACTTCTCCAACGGCCGCTTCAAGTGGGGCTGATATTAATGGGGCAGCTGTGTTAAAAGCTTGTGAGTCTATTAAAGACACTTTGAGATGGGTGTTTATTAATCTTCATTCAGGGATTGAATATGATGGCATCAAAACCATGCCACCAATCGATTTAAATCAAGATCACTCTCACATTGAATTTGTTAATGGTGAAGTGATCGATACTAAAAAAAATCTTAAGATGGATTTTGTAGATCTTTTAAAGAAAGCTTACTTCAATCAATTTTCTCTTGCTGGTTATGCCTTTTATAAAACTCCCGATTTAGGATTTGATAAGGCGACTTCTCAGGGGCGAGCGTTTAATTACTTCACCAATGGGGGAGCCGTAAGTGAAGTCGAAATTGACTTATTCACTGGGGAGTTAAAAGTTTTAAGAGTCGACATTCTAATGGATCTTGGAAGGCCGATTAACCCTGGGGTTGATCGTGGGCAAGTCCTCGGAGCATTTGCTCAAGGAATGGGGTGGGTCACGACTGAAAAATTATTTTATAATGATTCAGGTAAACTTCTTTCACATTCGCCAACCACTTATAAAATTCCAAATATCCAAGATACACCGAGAATTTTTAATTTAGATTTTCTTCCTAACAATTCAAATACGAGAAATGTCATGAGGTCGAAAGCTGTAGGTGAGCCACCACTTTTACTTGGAAGTAGTGTGTGGACGGCCGTTAAAAATGCCCTTTCGTATAAAGCGACAAAGAAAATTCCCAACATAACGAGTCCGGCGACAAATGAAGTGATTCTCATGGAACTTGCCTCATATGAATGACCAACTCATTCATAAATTAAATGCTCTTAAAGCTTCAAAGCTCGATGTTGTGATCGTGACCTTGGTGAATGTCAGAGGTAGTGCTCCTCAAGAAGTGGGAGCAAAACTTATTGCTGGCACAGAGGGCTTGCTCTTTGGGACAGTTGGTGGTGGAAAAGTTGAGAATCAAGTCCTCGCCCATGCCAAAAGCCTACTTTTAAGTGAAAGTAAAACTGATTTTAAAGAATGGAACCTGCAGACAGATATTGGAATGTCTTGCGGAGGAGTCTGCTCATTTTTCTTTGAAAAAATTAAGCACAAACCAGATTGGAGTATTGCCATTTTTGGGGCCGGGCATGTGGCCCAAGAAGTCGTTGGGATTCTCTCTCGACTTGATTGCATAGTTTTTTGTGTAGATCCACGCCTTGAATGGCTAGAAAAACTTCCAAGCTTTCCGAACCTTAATAAAATCCATTTGCAAGAAATGAAGGAATTTATTCACAAGCTTCCAGAGCAATGTTTTATCGCTTGTATGACTATGGGGCACGCCTTTGATTTGCCTATTTTAGAAGTGGCATTGAGAGAAAAAGACTTTCCTTTTATTGGTGCTATTGGCAGTGAAACAAAATCGCGCACGCTAAAAAGTGATTTACTAAATTTGGGAATAGAAGCCAGTAAAATTGAAAAAATAAAATGCCCTATTGGATTAGATTTTGGAAACAATACGCCAGTAGAAATTGCTCTGAGTATAGTCGCTGATTTAATCAAGACGAGAGATCAATTAAAAAGATCTTGATTTCATGGTCATTTATTCTTTAAAATTTACTTAAAAAAATGGGGGATAAATGGATTCAGAAAATAAATTTGAAATGAAGTGTGGTGTGTTGATTGCAATTTTTGCAGCCATCATGGCCGTTTCTGATATGTTCGCAGGAAAATATGGCGAAGATGAGATTAAATTTATAAACGAAAAATCTAGTGCCTATATGTGGTACCAATCAAAGAGCATAAGAGAAACAGTGACTGAAGGACAAAAGGATCTTATTAATACTCTTGTTCAGGGAGAACTCATTAAAACAGATTCTCTTGATAAATTAAAAGGTCACAATGATGAATTAACCAAGAATATTGAAAGATATAAAAAAGAAAAAAAAGAAATTCTCTTAGGTTCAGCTAAAGTTGGAAAAGAAAATTGGATTCAAGATATTGATGGTAAATTAGGTCAAGTTATTGGAGCATTAGAGTACCAAGAAAAAATTGAGATTTTAGGGCGTGCTGGCGACCAATTCGACTTATCGAATCTCTTTTTTCAGATGTGCTTAGTTATGGGAGCAATCAGCTTGGTCATTAAAAAAGAAAAACTACAGACGATTTTCTTTTATGTCATGGTCTCAATGGGGCTTTTAGGAACTGCTTTTGGAGCCCTGGCCTTGAAAATTGCACAGACAGCTTAGGGTATTTCAAACATTAGCTAAAAAACAAAATTTGGAAGTTAGGAAGTTCTTATGGTAAGGGTAGTCCTCAACTTTTGAAAAAGAGCACCCAACATGAAAATTTTTAATGTCTTTATATTGATAAACTTGGCTTTCCTTTTAAGTTGTGAAGACCTAGGGAAAGCTCGAGCTAAAAAAAGTGGCATTAGTGGCAGTAATCAAATACAGGCCAAAGATCTCTCTAAATTGACTACAGAAGATGCCATCAAGACAAAATTTAAAAAGATTGATTTTGTTTGTGAAGGCCTAATTGAAGTTGAAAATGTTGTAGATGGAGCTATCCAAAGAGAAACAAAAACAACGAATCTTTTTTGGAACATAAAAAGCAATACGATTTTAAATAAAACATTTTTGCTTGAAGATAAAATTTTAAATTTAACATTTTCATTCAAGGGAATAATGAATTTAAGCTTAGATAAAAAATTTAATGCTCTTATCTCTGGCATTCCAAATTATTCAATTAAGACAGTAGCTAGTGATGGAAGTGTTTTAACATCAGTCGTGTCTGATGGCCTGAAAAATCCTTTTATCCTAAATGAAAATGAATCTATTAAAGTCATTGACATGATTTTAGATTCAAATGATATTGCTGAGGCAGATAAAATCCAATTTACGTGTAAGTTAGAGACTGAAGTCTTCCCAGAGTATAAAAATTGATAAAAAACTGTAAGTTTACTTCTCTAATCAAGTAGCTCCTCAACAGGCAAAAGTTGCCGAAAAATAAATTACCCATTAATTATTTTTGCTTTTTAATGTGGTATGTTTAAAGTAGGTGAAGTTTTTTATCTTTATATATATTTCTTTTTTTTCTTTGAATGTTTTTGCACAATCAGATGCTTATTTATTCAATAATTTCTTTACAATTATTAGTCGAATCAATTCAGGTGAAATAATTTTATCACCCAAAAGTGATTGTAATCTTTCTGACACAGCAAGCTTTTTTTTGAAAAAGAAATCGGCATTGTCGAAAAATGAAAATCCTAACTTTAATAAATGTGCAATTGAAATGTGCGGATTACCACAGGCAGTTAAAAGTGTATGGGTAACGGATACAAATTTTACTAATAATATCACCCCCGCTGTCTTAAAAAAAGTTAATTCTCTTACACCAAGAATTACAAAATTATTAAAAACTAGCTTAGAAAAGCGAGCACTAGCACTAAAAAATGCCAAAAAAAATTGGGCCAGTCAGAATTTAAAGTTTGATGAGCTTGAGATAGAAGAAAAATCTGAGTTTGATTTTAAAATTTTTGGAAAGTACTTAACTTTAAAAAAAGACCCGAATGCCACTTTAGCTAAAAAAATTCAATTTGTATTGAACAGTGAAAAAATGCCACCGCTAAATTTGAGACTTGCTGTGAACCAATACGTATCTGATTTAAATGAGTACATATTTGCAAATTTTTTCAAAGAAGAATTCAATGATTTATTTGTAAATGATGACTATAAAGAATTATTAACTAGGCAAGTTAACAAATTAAAAGAAATGATAAAAATGAAAAAGATTGATGATAAAAATGAGATTCATCAATATCTTACTTCACTCAAATCTTTCCAGAGTAAGGATTTAACAAAAGATGATTTGACTAAAATTAGTGAATTGTTCAAGCCTATTTATGAAATTTTATCCATCGATTATGGGTTTAACCAGTATCTTTTCCCGGATTGTATTCATGTAGATTGTCAGAAGGGATACAATGATTTAATTAAATCTCCTGAAGTTGTAAAAAAAATTAATGCACTGGAAGCTCAAATTGAAAATCCTGACTCACTTCAAAATGCAGTTAATAAATGCAAGGCAGTTTTGCTTTTTAGTGAAATCAAATCAAGCGAAAAGAAGAAAACAGAAGAAGTATTTAAACTAGCAGTGAGTAAGGTTAAAACTAATTTATTGCCTAAGTTTTCAAATCATTCGCAGAAATTATTATTTGATTATCTTGATAGAAAATTAACACATACTTCAATAGATTATTTTAGAAATCAAAAAAGTGCAAATTTAACATCTTTTAGTGAACGAGAGAAAACATTTTATGATCATCAAAACTTTTTAGATAAAAAACCTCAATACCGAAGCCTCAGAGAAGTGATAGATTTGTTGGAGTATAAAGGAGAACCAGATTTATTTTTAGATGCTTTTCCTTGTGGCAATCAGAGCTTGAGATCATGGGATTTTTTTCTACCAAGTAGTAATCATTCTTTGTTAAAAGGTCCTGAAGTTAGTTTTGAAAAAAATATTATTGCGGATTTAAATAAAAATATTGATAGAGATATAATCTCGATTTCTGATTTTACTTGCAATAGCGGGAATGCAGGTCTCCAAATTGTTTCACATGAAATTGGTCATGCCTTAAATAATTTTTTTAAACTTGATGGGCTTTCTAAAGAAAGTGCTCTGCTGCACACTAGGATGAAGTCATGTGTTACAACTAAATATAAAGATAATTTTGAAACTAGAAAAATTCTTCAATCGAAAGATGGTGAAAATGTATTTACAGAAGAAGATCTTGCTGACCTGTTAGCATTATTATCAAATAATCAAAATCAGGAAATTTACTTTTGCTCATTTCTTAAACCAGATTTAAACAAAAAGTCATACAATGATTTAAGTTTCATGGATACTGATGTTGACCATTCAACTCCATTTACTAGAGTGCTTCAGGAGGC
>Ga0213919_1000766_pt1 | contig 13111 bp, 13 predicted proteins | sample McNCre317MG_FD_161056 | JGI IMG/M metagenome (GOLD analysis project Ga0213919, IMG submission 161056) | Freshwater microbial communities from McNutts Creek, Athens, Georgia, United States - 3-17 MG | ecosystem: Environmental > Aquatic > Freshwater > Creek | place: USA: Georgia | collected... | reverse complement strand
TCTATATATACCGATGAGTGTTATTAATCCTATAACATCTCGCCAGATAAAAAAGTCGAGTCGTGCATTTAAGAACCTATTGAGTGATTTTACACTAGATGGGAATATTCTTAAGCCAAAAAATATAGATGGATGGTCATTCTCTAATGTTAAAAACAGATGGATCCAGGACACAAAAATACCTAGTCATTACGAGACTGAAAATCATGTGATTCATATCAAAAATGGAGAAATACGTAATCCACGAGGAAAATACATAAGTATTCATTCGAATGCTATTCCAAAGTGGGAAGCTATTGGATATCGTTTATCTAATGGTGGGTTTCTCTCTCCAGCGAAACGAATTATACAATTAACCAGTACAATTGCAGATAGCCCAGCAGATATATTGCAAGATGCTAGAATAGTACGCATAACATACCTACCATCTGGTGCAAGTAGAATGATTTTCGTGAATAGCATTAGACAGGTAAAGGATGCAATTTTTAGCTTTGAATATGACTATGAAGAATCACCATATAGCGATTTCCGTCTTGATGTGTATGATACATTCCCTAATATCAAATTTGGTCCGCTTTTTGATGGATATAATAACTGTGTAATTAAGATAATATTGGAAGCATTGTCAAAAAATCCAAGACTATCTAAAAAAATCTATCCATTATTTGATACGTACACAGATGGTGTCTTTGCTGAAGATATTGAGAACATATGCGATATCCTAAATATATGTATCCATGTGCATGCATCAGAAACTCATGTGTTTGGGAAACATAATCACCATAAAAATATCATTCATATCGGGATTAATAAGAGCCATGCAATCAAATATACGACGGTTATAACCAAGAGAACATCGCAAACAGTGAGGTATTTTGGAGAAGCTGATCAGATTGATAGCTTATTTTCTGGAGAAAAGTTTGAGAGTATGCTTGATTTATTAAAGTATATAGTTGATAACTCAGATTCAGAATCTGAATGTCCAGTACTATATGTCAATATAAATAGGGATTGCGAGATATTTGGATTCAAAACAAATAACCATATATATAAATATCGATCTTTATGTGGATTCGAACTAGACGATACTGAATTTACTGTACTAGATCATGCTTGGAATTGGATGATGACTAAATTTAGTAGACAGCCACAAACATGTAAATTCGAAGTTATTGGTCTATGCGACGCAATGATGTTTAGCGAACCTATTGATGGATATCATCAGATTTTGGATCTGAATGGAGCATATAATCACTTCCCAAGTTATCTACCTGGAGATCTAAAACAGATAGTTAATACTACAGCACGACTAGATGTTCCATATGCTTTCTATCTCACCAGATTTATGTGCCCAATAGAACACAAATATTGCTTAAGAGTAATATCGCAGGAAGTACTATATGTGCTTGAGATAAACGATATTAGACATGTGATATATCAAGCTTACGTATCTAGTTATATAACGACTATAGACGTTCTTGATATTATTAAAGACTACCCTAAGCGGACATGGCATAAACTAATCGGGAAGATGCAAAAATGCTATTCGTCTAAACAAACCATTGTAACTAATCCAGAAGAAGCTATGAGGCTTGGAGGAGTGCCAATAGGAAATACAGATTTATTCTTATGTATGGGGGAATCAGAAAACAATTTTCGTAGATACTATCCACACATTGCTGGATGCATTATCCAATATATAACAGCCCAGTTATATAAGACAGTTATCGAAAATAATCTTATCGTTAAACGAGCTTGGGTAGATGGCATCATAGCAGATGGTATAGAGCATATTGTAGATAATCGATATAGCATCAAAACACAGCTTTATTCACCTCAAGTACCTCGTAATATGCAAGACTCAGATTTTGCTAAAGCAAACGATTATATCGATTTATCATTTTTAAAAGATAGTAATATTCATGCATTTATCGGACCGGCTGGCTCTGGAAAAAGCTATCAAGCCAAGCAAATATTATCGAATATACCGTCATCCATAATGCTAACGCCTACTAATCTCGTTGGATCGATGTATGATAGATCATATACGATACACAAATGGCTAGATTCTCACAATGGGGATGTAACCAAATCTTCATATGAATTGATACTGATTGATGAAATATCTATGATACCCAATGAGATGTTCGATAGATTAACTGATGGTAGCTCATTACAGTTTATTCTATTTGGGGATAATCATCAACTACCTCCGGTAAACGCTAAATCTATCGATATGAGTAATTTACCAATTACCAGACTAGATCAAATCTATAGACAAACTGATGACCAGTTTATCCAAGATTTGAATGATGTATATGAATATGGCACCCAATTGGATATTCCCAAGATTGACATAAAATCTGCTATAAAACAGGATGCTAGATTTGTATGCTGTTTGAATAGAAACGTAGATGAGATTAATGGAATTGATTATCAGTTATGCACTGGAGAGATAATAACATCTAATCTAAAAATAGGTATGCATGCTATCGTCAGTAAGAGAACATATCTAAAACCACTTGGAATACCCAATAATGAACCATGCATAATTAGTGGAAAAGATAAGGTTTTGATACTCGGTAATGAATATGATATTAAGACGAAAGACTGTATTCCAGCAAGAGCTGTTACTATTCATAAGCTACAAGGATCTACTGTGGATTCAATGCTAGTTGTCGATATAAGGGGTATATCAAAATTCGATTGTCCAAATAAGATGCTATATACAGCATACTCGAGAGTCAGATCGAGAGATCAATTACGTAATCTTATTTACTAATTAAATAGGATATACCTGATATATTAAAAGCATGCAATTCCCAATTGGCACCAGCAAGAAAACAATTGTTATATGTGACTGTGGATGTGCGGTAACCATATATCGATATAGAGAGCATTTAGGTACTGATCTACACAAGAGAAAATTATTAGCACACGATTATCATAGATGCAAATGTGGAATTACATATATCCCAAGTAAGCATGCTAAGTGGGACCATGAGCATACAAAGATCCATATCAAGATTCTCTGTAGAATGTCTGATCCAAAACTAGTGATTCATACTAGCGATCTACTGTCCAAATAGCTAGTATGTCTGAAAGACTAGAATGACTCCATTTATTAGTTTTTTGCTATGGTACTCAGCTCCTATGATCGGTGGTGTCTGCATGAACCTATAGTAATTGGTAGTCGTTCTATAGTATGCATTTGCATAGCTATGGTCCTTAAGCCATTTTTTTGCCAAGCGTAGATTGAAACGATATCGAGGCAATTCGATTGTTTGTAGCGTCCTATGTGGTATATTGAGACGTTTTGCCTCTGCGATCGAAACCCAGGGCATACTATAGGTTGTAGAAGGTATCTTGTTGTATATATTGGGAGAGATCTGTTTCTCTCATATTACTAATAAGCAAATCTAGCATTCTCTGCTGCTGCTCTATTATTTGCTCAAGAGAAGTAATCCGTTCGTTCATATCGTTTATGCATCTATGATGCACCTTAATGCATCTATGGTTTAGAATTGGAACTCGCGAATACTTGATAGCTAAAGCAAATCCATCTTCAATTTTATCATCTCCCCTCAACCGCTTATCTTGTACGGCATCGATAAGCAATCCAGCTAGCTCTGTATCGAGTAGATCCTGAGCTATAAATCCGATATCACTAGCCTTGTTTCGCTTCCAGATGAATGACTTGGTATCCAACTTTAGATAGGTATCTATATCGAAATCTAGTGGTTTGATATCCTGCTTTAGCCGAGCATCGGATTGCATGAGCATTCCAGAGCTCAGTATTAAATCATCACAGCTAATACTGATGGCTGCCGAGTATGGAGCCAAGCCGTAATCGAAATAGCTGCTGGATGTTGTCCAGGTTTGACGATATAGGCTCCCCGATGCGAAGTTATAATTACGATTGCCAGCTACGTGAAGCCTACCTGGTCCTGTGCTAATCGAGTTGATTGATACGCTATTATCCGCAAACATCGTAATATTACCGGATGTTCCATGCCAATCGAATTGGTATCTGTTTGAGGTACTTCCAGATCCTGCATATACAAACGCGTGCGTTAAGCTATTTCTAGCGCTCTGTGCCTGTCCTACTTTCATAAAATTATATGTGTTTCCTGCACTGAGGGATGCGTTAAAGATATCAAGAGCATTGGTATTGACATAGGTTGAACCGATTGAAATGCCTCCCGGAATATTAGATTGACCCGATGAGCTGACAGTGAGAGGAGCCCCATTTTGGGTATTTGTAGTCATAATACCGACACCAGTCCGATTTGGGGCTAGATAGACTCCTCCTAGCGTATTATCAGCTCCATTTGTTATATTGAGGCTACCTGTTGTATCATTAATATAGAGCTTCCACAAACCACCCGATGTCCAATCCCAATCTAGACTGATCTCCTGCTGAGAGCTACTGAGCTGAGTAACCCAACGTTGTATAGAGCCAGATCCTCCGAGATAGCTCGTGTATATCGTCGGAGCCCCGCTTTTACCCCCCGAGTTAGTCCAAATCGATAGCGCATTATTCGAGCTAATGAATAAGCGATTTCCAGCAGCTGTGCATCCCATTTTGAGGCACGGACCAGTCAGAATACCGGTATAGTCAAATGTTGCCGTCGCGTTTAGGAGATACGCATTGGAATCCAAAATGAGAGCGGTATTAGCCGACGGTGATCCGGGGGTCCCACTGAGAGCTGAGAATGAAATGAGATTGCCATTTTGGTAGTAGTTGCCGATGACATTACAATCCGTACCCACAGTAAGCTTTTTAGCTATTCCGACGCCTCCAGCCACCACCAGGCACCCAGTCGATATCGAGCTAGAATCCGTGGTTATCGGGATATTGGTTTGTCCATTGGTATCGATAGTAAAGCAAGTCATGGAATCCGTTTGATTATAAACAAGAAACCGATTAGACCAGCTAGATCCCGAACCACCTCCTCCGCAAGTCCATTTCTTTGTATCACATTCGAATACGACGTTCGATACACCGAGTGTATTAGTGTTCTTGAGCGAGATCTGATTCGATATATTGGATGATTGGCTGATAAAGCCCCCCATGTAAAGCGATTTAGATAATCCAAGCCCCCCCGAAATGACGAGGGCTCCCGTGGATGTGCTAGATGAATCAGTCGTATTCGTTATCGAGCATATTCCAGACGAATTAACGTTTCCGCCTAATCGGCTAGCCCCAGTGACCTCGAGCTGGTAGCCACCAGTAAAACTGACTTGGTTAATTGCAAAACATCCAGTCGTATTATCGCAAATCAATCGCATCCCAGATGTTGCTGAATATAGATACCACATCGAGGGATATGTAGCTGAGCTACCTCTAATACCTTGCTCCCAGGTCATTCCCGATGAAATAAAACGAATATCTGCTAGTGATGATACATTCGTATTTGTTATCGTTATACCATGATTGCTTGCTGTGGATACTCCGATAGTGTGGATTCCGGCTATATCGATATTTGAATCCACGATTAGCGCTTTGCTAGCCGATGCGGTTCCTGCGGTAGCCGATAGTAGAGCAGCCTGAGAGGAGCTAATGCCTGTCACGATGGAGCCAGCTTGTCTGAAATTTCCTGAAACATTGCAATCGCCATTGATATCTAGCTTATAAGCGATACTAGCTCTTGCTACATCGATGCCCACATTGCGATCGTTTTTAATGTATATGTTTCCGTTGTTGATCGTCAGATTGTTATCGGAGCTCATTAGATAGTTATAAGATCGAAGGTATCCAGTTCCACCATCTTGTAGTCCACTAAAGCGCAATCCTACTCCGTTGGTATTAGTAGGTTGATTACCAGCAGTCCAGACTAAGTAATTATTTATGATTGCACCACTTGTCAGATTGAAATTGCCATTTAGGTTGACCCCGGTTAGCGTGCCCAGTGAGGTTACATTTGGCTGAGATGCTGTGGATAACGTTCCTCCGAGAGATCCAGAAGAGAATATATTAGGGGCATATAGATTACCTGATAGAGCTCCTCCCGTAAGCGATAGGAACATATGCTGGGCATCGAAGAGCGTTAGATTATCATATCCATACAGGTAGTTTAATGCATTAAATAGGCTTAAATACTCGTCTGGCGGATTATAGCTCGCCATATTACTCTATTAGCTCGGTGACTCGGACGATCCTATATTATAGGATCTTTCTTTATGGAATTACTTCTATAAAGTCTCTATATATATGACCCCTTAATAAATCTAGAAGCATACAATGTGTGAAGTCGTCTGTACAATAATGATATATCTCCTCTAGTCGTCCCTTATAACGATCTAGTCCGTATTTTGATAGTATTCGCTTTAGGTCATCGATCTGATTGATGCGCTTAATGAATAGATATTTTAGCTGCTTTCGAATGAAGATTGGAATATCTGTGTAAGACTGACCAAGATACATACATGAGAATCCTTTCTTGCGACCGTACTTATAAAACTTGGACACCTGCTGATTTGATTTAGTTTCTCCCTGTAGATCGTCAAATATGACTAACGTAGGGATCTCTTCTAGATCGTCGACTTCGGGAACCTCACCATTATCGAACACCTGAATGTATGCGTCCTCATCTAGTTTATGTTTCTCAGCTAGCTTCTGTAGTCTATCTCTTAGCTTTACATATAGAGGATCGCAATCGAAGCTCATCGTGCAGAATACTATCTTCTGGAAGGATCCTTTCATGGCATCTATTAGATTCATCAGAGTGTTCGATTTACCAGATCCAGTAAAGCCTACGATCGCGCCAATCATGGGTAGCTCAATGAAGTGCTTTATGCCAAAATTGGGGTTATGCGTGTCGTTTCCCTTCAAGCCTTTGTAGTAGTTTCGCATTGCTTATATTTAACCGTTCGGTAAGACTATATAAGAAGCGAAGACAATACTGCGCGCAGTGATTGCTATTCAGAGTCTGCTCCTCGGGTGTTGAGAAAAAGAGTATACGCCTTCCAATTGCTTTAACGACTTCTTCTGGAGGTGGGACTCCGAAACTATCATAATGCGCCGCCGTATGTTTGAGAACATGGAGTCCCATCCAGTGCCCGTTGACTTTTCCGAGAAGAATAATATAGTTTCCAATGGGAAGATGCTTGGGGAGTAGATCGTATTCGTAGATATGAATATGTAGTCCAAGTTCGTCTGCCAATTGTTTTACCTCTAGATCATTAAGGCGCCCTTTATCAATTATTTTTTTCGTAAGAAAATCATGCCGCAAATTGCGAGCTATTTTTTTATCGTGGACCATATATATATACCTCAACAATCAACTATGAGTGAATTCGGCTTAGACAGCAAACTCGTTATCGACGAAACCATCGCGGGTCAAAATGTGCACGATCTCAAGTCCTTCATTACGGATAAGAACTATCCATTCGTATCAGATCAACAAAATGGTTCATACTCTAATCAGGTAAGTTTCGATTTATCGGGTCTTGTTTCGAACTCTTCATATCTCTCTCTTCAGAATTCTTATATATTACTACCGATGAGCGTTAGCTTAACTAGTACTCAAGCATGGGGCACTGCCATCCCACCAAGCGCAGTATGCATGAAGAGTAATTATCTAAATCTCATTGATTCTATCCAGGTCTTCGTGAATAATAAACAACTTGTCGATCAAACAACTATGAGCAACTTACCAGTTTCCATTCTTAGTAAGCTTGAGATGAGCACTGCAGATCTTAAACTAGAAGGCAAAGGGCTTGGAATAACCCCCGATACATATTCATCGGTTGGTTATACAAAAACTCCGAGTACTGCTGCTACAGATGGATATTATAATAATAAAGTGCTTCCAGGAGCTGTTACTGACTTCCAAGTAGAGAAATCGCAAAATAAGGGTATCGTTGAGCGTTCTAGTATGTTTGTTAACTGTTCAACCGTTACTGATACTACAGGATCTCTTCCAGCTATAGATATAACATCAGCAACTACTAAGGCGACTTCGTGCCAAGCTCAAGGTCTTCCCTATTTTTCCGCAGGTACGGATAATTCAGGTACCACAGCTGCAGCATGGAACTTCATCGCATATATTCCTCTTCGACGTTTGAGCGATCTTTTTGCACGTATGCCTCTAATCAAGAACTCCCAGATTCGTTTAATAATGAATCTCAATCTTGGTTCCGTTGTAGTTGGAACAGCAGTGACCACTAATAATATTTCTTTAACGTCAGCTACAAACACGGCAGGTAACACTATTCCATTCATGCTCAACCAAGCAAATGGAGTAGCACTACCAGCAACAGGAACGGCAGCAACAACAACTATCTCTATCAACGTACAATCAACGGGAACAAAGCCATCTACTAATGGTGTAACAGGTGCGACCTATGGTTATCCACTTCTTCCGAATTGTCGTCTATTCTGCCAATCTCTTGTGGTAGCTCCTAACTACGAAGAGCGTATTCTCGCGAAGCGTCAACAGACGATCCGTTATCTTGATTGGTTTCAACTATCGATTAATAATGTACAAGCGGGCTCAAGCTATAGCCAAACCATATCTACGGCTCTTCCTAATGTAGCAATAGCCATTGTGGTTCCATTTCAAGCTAGTGCAAGCACTATCTTTGCTAGTGCAACTGGAGTAGCTCAATATCAATCACCATTTGATTGTGCGCCAGAACAGTCTCTTCCTCTTGGCATGGCTGCGTTCAAGCAACTCAACTTTCAAGTTAATGGATCGAATATGTGGACGAATAATGCCCAATTTACTCATGATATTTTCTGTCAAGAGGTTAAGTCGTTGGCATTAAATGGTTCTCTTAAACGCGAGCTTACGAGTGGTCTTATGGATCTTACGGACTGGCAGTTCTCCCCAGTTGCTATCTGTGATCTTGGCGACCGTGTTGATGCTGAGGCAGATGCTTACCAATCGGTTGTCATTAATGGCACTAATGGATGCGCTGTAGCAGTTGACCTCAAGGTATTCATTGGCTACTGGAAGACATACTCACTAGATGTAATTACCGGACAGATGGAAAAGATCTTTTAACTTATTTCTTACGAAATAATATACAATGAGTATGCGCATAAATCCGTACTTATCGGCTGCCGAACATACGCTTGCTCAATCTCGTAAAGAATATGCTAATCAACAAGAGGTTAATGCAGTTAGTCAGCCCTATTTTCATAAAGAGATTCAACGGGTGGAACACCCCACTTACGTGAAGGAAATCTATAAGATCTTAAAGGAAAATAAGCCCGTTACAGCCGACTTCGTAAGTAAGCAATTATATAATCGGAATGAGCTTACAGAGAGAGCTAGGATGATGAACGAAGATAGACAATCACTTAGCTTCAACCGTAAAATCCCTGCATTGACTCCAACTAGAGTTGTGCGAGATACACAGACAGATAAAAATATCCCGGATATCAGAAAGAAGGCAATTGAGGCGAAACATAGCAAATATGGGATAGTAAACGTTAGTGAATCAAAACCAGAGGCTTTTATCGAAAGACACATATCTTCTCCTAATCCATTTTCGTAAGAAAATCTCACCAATTATATATGTCGAAGTCAGTTAAGCCCGAGTTCAGACATGACTTTGGACGCCGAAAGCTATCCATCAAGTCTCTCAATAAGAATAAACTTACACTATATGATCGAGAGGGTGGTCGTATTCATTATAGAATGGAGATGATTTCGGACGACTTAAAGGCAATTATCAAGGCTATCGTTCGCGGTCAAATCCATGAGGTAGAAGAAGCCGTTGATCTATTAGATGACATAGATCGTAAGATTCTATTTAAGGCTTTGGACGAAGCGCAGATCGATATTGACTGGGGTCGTCCTCTAGATAGCAAGAATAATATTATACATCGCTTCAATATTCTGAAGGATGAAATTATGCTCGGTAACACTGGAGAAGACACGCTACGGGAATTCAAGGAGGTAATCGATACCTGCTTCGAGAAGAAGTTGTTATCTAAGTCGGATTATTACAAGATGAAAGACCTTTTGGTTAGTATTATATAGTAAGATGTCTCAGGTAATTCCGATGTCTCAGGTAAATGCCATCACTGGTCAGGGACATGTGTTTACTTATAAATTCCCTGCTGGTAGTCAAACGTTTCGAGATCGAAAGGTAGCCATCGCTAACATGATTATTCCATATGATTGGTATAATGTGTCTACTAACTATGCTAACTCGACGGGGATCTCTATGATCTTTCCTACAGGAGCTACCACTCAGACTATTTCTATAACTATCCCAAATGGGTTTTATACGATAACGCAATTGAATGCATATCTACAGTCACAGATGATAGCCAATAAGTTTTATCTGGTGAATGGCAGTACCAATGTGTATTATCTCGAAATTGTAGCTAACTCAAATACTGGATTAGCTCAGTTAAACTGTTATGTTTGCCCAACTACCACGACTTATACAAATCCTGGCTGGACTTTGCCTTCCACCGCTAATCAAGTGCCTCAGCTAGTTATAGCGAATGCTAACTTCGGATCGCTTATTGGGTTTTCTAATGGAACATATCCAGCGACTCCCACTCAGGTGACTACTTATAGCGTTCAATCAACTGTGACCCCCCAGATCTCACCCGTTAGTAGTCTATATGTTTGTTTGAGCTGTGTCAATAATGAATTGAGCTCTCCAAATAATATCGTATCAGTCGTCCCGATTAATGCAACTTATGGTGGTCAAATTATATTCAACCCTCCTGAGTTCATTTGGGTTAAGGCTCTTGATGGAACTCTTGCTAGCATCACTCTTACTCTTTATGATCAAGCTATGCGAGCACTTCCTTTGTTGGATACGAATTTAACTGCAAATATTCTAGTTATGTAATGCTTAGTATATAATGCGTACTCATCACGCTAACAAGCGCTTTCATCCTAGACGAAATCTTCGAAATGTGGTTATGCATGAGCCTGCAGAGGGTATGCATGAAATTGAGAATTCTATAGAAGGAGGCTCGCTCAAAACTTTGGCTCATGACCTATCGCGTATTACATTAAAATCGCACAAGAAAAAAATGTCTCGGAGACAATATATATTCTAAAATGCATGACCCAATTCGTCTCCACATAACACACTCCCAGTTGGCAAAAATTCGCAATGGTCACCCAATCCAAATCCCGCATGCGCACATTGGGCATCCCCAGGGAGCTGTATTCCGTCATCTCCATCCTGAGACCCATAAGAAACTAGCACGTGCTTACCATGCTCGTAAAGGTGCTCGAGTTCATCTTACGCACGCTGAGCTAGAAGGCACTGGGTTCCTAGATACAATTCGTAAGGTCGGTCAATTCATTGGTCAGCATGCCAACGTGCTTAAGCCACTAGCTACTGCTGCTCTCGACGCAGGGGCACATTTCATTCCAGCAGCTGCTCCTATCCGTGAGGGCATTCGTAAGTATACTGGTGTTGGCATTGCTCGTCGTGCTACTCACTCTCTTACGGGACCTCGTCCACGTCGTCGTGCAAGTATCACTCACTCCCTTGCGGGACCTCGTCCTGCTCACCATGCAGTCGGTGGTGGTATCGTTCCTGCTGGCTATGCTGGGTTTTAAGGGCGACAAAGTCTGGGATGTATCCCAGTTCTCGGAAAAATTCCGAGTCCCCTTAGCACGCCTTCGGAGTTTCACTCTCGTAAGAGAGATGATAGCGAAGCGTTTAGTGTGTGCAAAAAAAGAGAGAATAGACACTAGACTTATAGTCCAGAGTTACTAATATATTCCAATATATCTGGACGTTTTTCCTTGATGTATTGGCTCTGCTTTAGATAATCAAAGTATTTTGGATCCTCTTTAAATACACTATCCAGTGTTTTATTTCTGTGCTTCCCAAACGTTAAATAGATAGCATCCACATCTACTAATAGCTCTAGTTCACGAATGATAGATGCTTCTGTATTTTTACAGACCCATTGACAATACTCTGGATCATTCTTAGCTACATCTACTATTAATTCTCCCTTGTGTTTACCAAAACCAAACCTGCTCATTATAGTCAATCGGGAATATACTTTTAATTAACAAACTATCCATGCATAATTCCATTACGTCTCTTACGCAATCTATTATATTCACTATATAGGTCAGTATGGTCTCCAAGTATAGACCTTAATAAAGTAGCATTTTCTGTGTCTCTCAGAAAATTATTGATAATATAGAATTTACGCTTAGTAGTTATTTCTGAGAATGTCATCGATAGATAAGGCTCTATTGCATCTTGAATATCTTTGAAGTGCATCACTTCGATGTAATCTCTCTGTCTTTCCTCTAGAATATTAATTGCTTCTGACTGAATTAAAAGATCATGTTTCTGTTCTGTGTTTTCTTGCTCTAGTATAAAAACTCTAGATCTTAGATACGTGAGTTCTTTCTCTCGAGCATTAATAACGGCATCCCTTATTTGATCTTTCCGATATAAATAATTAATAACTCGTGTCTGATCTTCGATAGTTTTTTTTTGATTTCCTACCACAAATTCTAGCATGTCCTGATCAACTTTAAACCAACATTTGCTTACCATATCTTGTTCCCAGATATCCAAATTATTTGGTATCATACAATTATCTTCAATATGGCAAAACTGTAATAGACTCTTAAATAGGCGACCATCTCTAGATATCAACCTTCCGTTCAATCCAAGAACCTTAGTAGAGTTCATATTGTATATATAGTCTCTTTTCCTTTAGTTAGTAATTACCCGATCAAAGATCGAAAAAATAATAGCCAAATAGCTAATTACTTTCGTAAGAAAGCTCATGTACTTCCTTACGGAAGGGCTATTAGATATAATCATCCAAATTCTCAAAGCCATTCTCATTAACTATCTTAGCTATTTTGTCTGGATGGAGTGCCTTGTATATTATCTCTTCGAATGTGTGTATTAGTAGACGCTTATGCATTCTCTCTGCATACGCATATTCGATATCTTCATCTGCCACGATAGCATCTAGCCATTCTCGAGTATCAAATTCTATATGATCGATAGCATTAATCTCATTAGATGTCCCAAGTACATATACTTCATTTAGATGCATCCCCCCATGGTAGATCGAAGTATACTCTTCAAAATCATACACGCTTCCATCGCTATCATAGTCGCTCATCCTTTTTCATAATAT
>Ga0213919_1000765_pt1 | contig 13136 bp, 25 predicted proteins | sample McNCre317MG_FD_161056 | JGI IMG/M metagenome (GOLD analysis project Ga0213919, IMG submission 161056) | Freshwater microbial communities from McNutts Creek, Athens, Georgia, United States - 3-17 MG | ecosystem: Environmental > Aquatic > Freshwater > Creek | place: USA: Georgia | collected... | reverse complement strand
GCTTGGTCTGTGGGGAGTGGGGTGGCTTGGTCTGTGGGGAGTGGGGTGGGCATGTGTTGGTTCCTCTGGTGTTTTGTTGATGTGGGGGAAGGTGGGAAGAATCCGGCTTTTTTCCAGTTAGGCCACTTGTCGACCTGTGCTGCCACGAGTTTGGCTGGTGCGAGGTACTCCTGAGCTTTTGTGGTTTTTCGACCGTTATTCATGGGTGATACCGGAACTGGTCTGTGTTTTTTGTCCAGTGGCGGCCAGCAGGCGATTTTCGAGTTCTTGGGAGAGGATTCGGACGACTTCTGATTCAGTGTAGTTTTTAGGGGTATGCAACAGGTATTCAGTGTAGGTTTTAAAGGGTGGTTCCAACAGATATTGGATTCCGTAGGTTGATTCCAGAAAATTCATCACGGCAACTACGGAGTCAGATAGCTGCAGCTGTCGCAGGTTTTTGAAAAACGGAAAATCAGGGCACCCCAGCTTCTCAATCGCTTCTTTGACACACGAGATGGGGACCTCGCCGAGGGCGTGTCGACGGGTCATTTTGACTACGTCCCAGGCTTCTGGGGGCATTCTGCTGATTATTGAGTGTTGCCTGAGCCAGCGGTCGGCCATATCGGCAGCAAAGAGTCGGAATTCACGTTCGGTGATGTGCTGTGGGATGATCCGCACGGTCTTACGGTATCGACCGGCGAGTCTAGTTTCTCGCTCGTCGACGTCACCCCAGACGTCGACCCAACAGACAGCGTTTGGACGGCCTCTTTGAATCCATTCGAGGGCATCGAGCAATAGTGTGGAGGCGTGCATACCAGCTTGCCCACACAGGGGTTCATCGGATCCCGTCATTTCCAGTGTCTGACCTTCGATGATCGGCATCCGGGGGCTTCTTCGGTACTCAACCGTCATCAAGTCTGCGGGCGCTAAGTGCCATGCTCGGTAAACTTTGTCTTCCATGTGTGCTCCGGGGGTGGGGGCTTAAGGTGTGATCCCTGAATGGACAGTAAGTCGTTCAACCAGTTTTTGCAAGCGTTCAACTTCTTTTTCAAGGGCCGCCAACCGCTTTTCGGCGGTTGGGGCGGGTTCTGGCTTTTTCCCGATCTGGATCTTGAGGCGATACCACTCAATGAAGCCACTGATTGGGGCGCCGGGGCTCAGGCAGTACCGGTAGTGCACCATCACATCGTCAATGTCGTCTTCGGTGACGTATGCCACCTTTCGGCCATCCAGATAGATGGGGGCACCTTCGTTAAATGCTCGGAGGAGGTGTTCGCGGCTTTGGGGAATCATCGGTGTTCCTTTTTGGATTCGTCTAAAATCGGCCGATTACGCAGAGCTAGTCGACTGTTTTTGCAGGTTTTTTTGCCGTGAACCAGACTAAGGCATATCTAAAATAAATTCAAGGGCGATCTTCAGTTTAGACGAAGGGGCCGCTGACGGCGGCCCCGCATGAGTCAACTGTATCAGGGACTGTAGATCCCAGTCAGGCAGCTCATTCTGCTGACGATGGCCTTCAAGGTTTTGACCTCTTGTTCCAGGGCCTCAAGCCGCTCCTCAGCGGTTGGGGTTCCCGCCCACCCCTCTAATCGAGAGGCTTGCTCCGGCGTAGGGAAGATCCGAACCTTCTCCACACGGGTGGCGGCGGTAGATTTGCGGGCGCGGGATGTCATAGGGGATCTCTTAGTAGCTGATCTTAACTAGGCAGCCAAAGGGGTGGTGTGTGTTCATTTTTCGTAGAGTTCGTTGAAAACGGTGCACATCGGGCATGGCGGGGACGGCTGGTAATAATCGGGATCGCAGGTACAGTCTTCTGGGTCGAGCAGCTCGTCCAGCAGTTCCTTCACCTTCTTGAGCTTCGCGCGTAAGCGCTGAAGCTCTTTTTGATCCGGCGTGCTCATTTCCCGTCTCGCTCGCGCAGCCTCTCGTTGTGTACGCCAGCGATCGTTGCCCCGGAAAATAAAGCAAAAAGACCAGAGACTATAAACACCGGCACCGGTTCTGGTTGGAGGCCGAGCGCGCCGCCTATGGCCAGCACGAGATAGGCCAGTGGAGCGATTACAGCCACCACCCCGACGATAGCCAACACCGCCACCACGATCATGAGAAAGACGTTGCCCACACCAATCGCGACGGACTCCAGGAAAAAACGTGTGTTTGGCGACAAAAATCGGTTGGAAGTGGATTCTAACGACAATTCATGACCCTGGAATTCTGGTCGAGACTCGGGCAGTGGGTCGCCACGACTGATAGGCGAAGCCGAGGTCGTGGGGCAGTTGGGGCTTGGGCTATCGGATTTGATTTGGGCAGATTTTGCCATAAGGACTTTGAAAGAGGTTTCTTTGGAGGGAAGCTTGTCTGGTCTGGTGTGTTTCATGTGTTCTTCCGTAGGTGCTTACTTATGAACCGGTTGAGGCTTCACTCTTCTCTAATCAGGCGCCTGCCAGCACGCGCCAGCTTAGATGAGATGAAGGCGTCGTCTATTTCTGGGGTATAATTCCTAATATTTGTCCGAGAATCCATTTTATTGGTTTGCACAGAAAAAGATACCGAATTCCCAGGGCCGGAAATCCCCAATGACAATATAAAGTAATAGTTGATCTCTTGGACCGCCCACTTACACTCCAACTTTAGTCCTGCGTCAGGATATTCGGGGATTGTGGGTTCAGGCCATTGGGGGTTTTCCTTCAGTACACGTGCCAGCAAGTTTTCAAAGACGGTGTAGTGCCAAACGACTTTGTCTCCATTTTTTTCTCGGGTCTCTTTAAGCGCCTGCCGCACATAGGCCATGTTTTCCTCGCAGAAGGCATCATCCTTGTTCATTCAGACTCCTTGGGGATCGACACCGCCTGCGCCACCGTCTTCAACAACTGTCGGATAGCCTGCCATTCGGCATTTCGGAACGCACTATCCACATAAATGCGAGGGTGGCTCAGGTTGTGGCCGTTGCGTCGGATGTACTCTTCAGCGCCGGCTCTCGTGAAGAACGGTTGCACGTTATCCCAGAAGTCTTGGTAGGCCGTGTAGGTGTAATTCTCCTCACACCAATCCTCAAAATCCGCATATTCGTCGAAAGCACACCGATCGGTCGCTTCGCTATACTCCTCATCACGCTCTTCTAGGGACATCTCGACCCCCTCATCATTCACATACACGGCGTCACCTGAGTAATCTGGATCAAATCCGTAGACCCGATTCCGTTGCTGCACCATGAAGATAGGGTCGGCGGTACATTCGTTGTCTTGTTTGTTGATGTTTTCGGCCATTTCGCCGATCAGGGACTGGAGTGTGGGGTCGATCTTCATGGGGCTCCTCGGTGTGGTGGGTGGATGGTACAGCGGGATCTGACTTCCAGTCAACTCTCTCTTATTTGGGATTTGGTGGGAACAAAGAGCCGTACTTGGGATTCGTCAGGACTTGCGCGATGTTATAGAGGAGTCTGGGGTGGTTGAGTTGGACTGGCTGTACTGGCGCCAAAAGCGCCGCCTGGTATTGCAGGGTGACGCCGTAAGCGCCATCGAAGTCGACAAAGATCTCGACATTCTCCGCACGGAAGCGGATGCGTACGGAATCGGCAACCCTCTGGACTGACGGGGCAGGCATTTTCTGGTCTTTTTGTTGTTCCAGGAGTTCCTCTAAAAAGTCCACAGCCTGAAGTCCAGAATGATCTGGAATGCGGGTGTCGGTTTCAAGACGGATCAGGTTGGGAATGTCTTCTTTTTTCATGTTTTTACTCACTTTGCTCATTGTAGCCGATTGCGTTGAGGAGCCGTCTTTCGAGTTCGTCAGTGTTTCCTTGGTCTTTTATCGTCCACAAACCCCCTACCCTTTCTACTGTCCACGAGATGGCTTGTGGGTCTCGACTTGTAGGACACGGCCGTGTGATAAACCGATACGGCTTGAGGTGATCCGGCGGTGAAAGATCAAGGTGAATCAGTTTGAGGTCCCGAACGATGACCTCCAAGTCCCTGGGGTCGTTCCCCTCAAGCTCTTCGATCACTCTCAGCAGGCGGTCTGCGACCTCTTGTTTCCACTCACTCATTTCAGTGTCTCCTGGAACTCACAAACCTTGTACCAAAACTTTTCCCGGGCTTTATGACGCAGGCTGTTCACGTGTCCAACAAAATGCTGGCGAATGCAGTCTTCGTCGGTAGGCCCATTGGGAGTTAGCTGCAGGACGCCAGAGCACTCGATGTTGTCGCCTTCACGGACGACAAAAGATACGGGATAAAAACGCTTGAATGTAAAAGGCCGTGTGTACCGGTCCAACACCAATAACTCTACCGTGATTGCTGCGGGGGTCATCGTAATGTCTCCTGGAATAGAATAACATCCTGCCAAAACTGATCTGCTTGGTCTATATCGAGCACATCCACATCGGCTTCGAAGCGCTGCCTGATGCAACGCTCGGTAACAGCAACTCCGCTTTCCAGCCTCAAGATGCCAGAACACTTGACGTAGTCGCCTTTTTCGGCGCCATATGGCATGTGTGTCACCACGAAACAAACGTGATGCACGTACGCGGGTTGAGCCTCTCCCTCCAGGAAGGACTGTACAACCACCAGCTGTGTTTTGATCGGTTCAATACTCCACGTCATTTTTATCTCCTTGGTTGAGCCGGCCCTCACGGGGCCGGCTTTGTTGTGATGTCAGATGGGCTTGGCAGCCCGGTAGCATGCTGCGCCCATGGGAAAGTACCCCTGGCTGTTCTCTTCCGCCAGTGCCGTTGAATCCATCTTGTAGTAGGTGCCGTCGATGCTCATCTCAACCCACTTGATGGTTGCAGGGTTCTTCAGGAACTTGCCACAACAAACACACTCAAAACGTTCACGGGGGTTCCGCGCAAGCGCGTCGGCCGTCAGCTCGTGCATCCCGTTGTTGCTGTCACTGGTGTGGTCCGTGTTCTTCATTTGATCCCCCATAGTTCTCGATAAATCCGGTTGCGCTGTTGGGCCAACGCTTCATATCGCTCTTTCGGGGTCGAAGAAGTCAACTCCACTGGATTGCTCCGACCCGTCGCCTTCATGAACCGTAACACATGCGGATTGATATTGGAAGGTGGATCTGATCTGAACCACAGGATACAGTCGCCGTTTTGGTCAAACACGCACAATCGTTTGGTGGTAGGCAGCTGAGCGAGGATTCGGAGCGCCTCGTCATCATGAGCAAAGGAAGGTAACGGAGGATCGGCCACTTTTTTGGTATGGAAGGTGTAGTTCAGATATTTCAAGTGTACGTCCTCAGCGCAGGGGTCAGTCCAGCACGGTGGTTCTGGGGCAACAAAACGTGTCAGAGAAGTATCCTCGACCCTGCCGAGGTGGACAATCGCGGCCTCGACGATCCGTTCCCCCAACTCTCCGTAGAGTGGGTCCATGCCCATCTCGTAGATGATGCCCTCCAGCTCTTTAAGCTGTACCTCGATCCGATCTAGGCGTCTCTGGACATTGGCGGGGATTTCAGTCATTTCTTGTCTTCGTTCTTTTGTTCTTTTTGCTTTGAAAACACATAACTTCGTCAACGACATCCAGGTACTTCTTAGATGCCGCTTCAATCCTATCCTCCATGGAGACGGGGCGGTCCATTGGACTTCGTCGACCGGTGTAATCCAGGTACGCCTTGACGTACGGGTGAATGATCTCGGATGGCTCGCCGAGCCACCAGGCAGCCCGTCCTTGTTTATCCACGATAATCGCTCGGCCGGTCCTCGCCAACAAGAACGTATGGACTGTCATGCGCGCTGACACCCGCGAAGGAGCTTGCGTGGACGGGATGTCATGAGATGATCTCGTTGTAGTAGGGCGAACGCGAGGGCTTCGGCAGCACAGCGAAGACGGTTAATTTCACAGTAATTGCCGGAGGGTGTATGGAGCTTGTTTTTCTGACATCTTAAAAACCTGCACATTTCAAAAGTTTTTGTTCCAGTTGCTTGAAATCGGCAACAACGCCGGCCCGGTCTGCCCATTCAGCCGCTTCTTCTGCTGCCTCCAACGACGAGCATCCGTATTCGGAGCCACCGACGTACGCGAACGCCGACTCTGCAGCGTAGTAGGCCGCTTCACCGGCCTTATCGCCTGCTTCAGCCAATTGCTGTGCCATCAAACGCAAGAGGCTCCGCTTGGCACCACATTCTTTCTGGTCCTCGATGAAACATTCTTTCTTGTCCTCGATGAACTCGTCCATAATTATGGTCATTGTGGCAGCCATCGCGTTGGCCCCAACTTTGCAAAGGGCGGCAGCGGCGATTTCCATAGCAAACAAGCGACAGACATTAAAAACAAGGGGGTGAGGAAACAGCACGAACCTCTCCCCCTCATTAGCTTCCGTGACAGTCAGCATCAGCTCAGAGTCGTCCACCACAACATCTTTAATCAAGTCTTCGATAGAGGACGATTTCTTGCCAGTACCCTTATCTGTCCAGACGAACTTTTTCTCCTTCTTTGGAGCTACTGCCTCGTCTTCTTCCTTTTCAATCTGCTCGTATTGCCGGATCCTTTCTTCCAACTCATTTTTTTTGCCGATCAATGAGTACTTCCTTTTTCGATCAACAGCAAATTCGGCCCCCTCCATCGCATCAGGAATATCTTCCTTACCGATAAATCCGTGCCCTGCACAGACGAGTGCTCCGTCTTTTTCGTCGATGCAGAAGAGGTCGCCCACCTGGAGTTCTTCGTTGACGCTATTCTTGGTGACTCGATACCGAATCCCTGGAACCGGTTGTTTTTTGTTCATAAACGTCCTTTAACACGATCTGGATGTGGAGTCAAGCTCTTTGTGGTTATGCGGTCTGTGTATTACGACCGATAAAAGGCCAAAAACTGGGTTTTCGGCCCAGTTTTTGGTGAAATGTGTGGATTATCGGTCACAACCGCTAGGTAGCGGTTGGTGGGGCTGGCGGCGGGGGCAGCGGCATCCAGTGCGTTGGCGGACAGCTTCGGCACTGAAGCACGGAGTTTAAAAATGAGACCCGCTGCCAATAGGGCCGAGGCTTTTGGGCATATTTGTCGTCTTGATAATAGGCTATCGTCGCCCTTGTGTCCTTGCCTGCCGTGATCACCAAGACACATGTGCTGTCTTTTGGCGCAGTTTCAATCGGTTGCCATTCCATATCGTCGTCTCCTTCGTAAATTTCTGCGATCGGATAACGTGCTACTACTGTTCTGTGGCCGTATCGCTGACCGGCAGTGTGTAATTTCCGTCAGAACGGGGCCGCAAAATTGTTCGACCTGGGCGTTGCCTCAATATCTCCGAGTCTGGAAACGAGCTGAACAAAACGGAACATTGACAGATAGGAACACCACACAGCCGAGCCAGCTGAGCTGGGCTGATGTAGTGTCTGTCTGTGTCGTTGGCGCTAGCCACGTATCCAGGGCAAAGGATGTACTTCCTGAGGTTTTGTGCCGGCTCATCAAAAAACGTGGTCATGGGGCTCCTGTCATGCGATCTACCAATTGTGAGGCCCCCGTCAAGACGTTCTCGTCAAAAGGTGCAGGGCGCAAACGACAAAAACCATCATGCGGACAAAACGGATTTCGGGCGTTGACCAATACGGGAAATTGTAGGACGGCTCACGCCACTTGTTCCAGTCGAATGAACGTGCACGATGGTGCTGCCGACTCCAATCGGCAGCACTGGTCTGCGTCCTCGTCATCCAACTTCCTCCTTAGAGCGGGCTTTTTGCTTGGGCTTTTTGGTGTTGTTCGTCAACCGCAGTGGCCAGTTCGCTGATGAGACCGCGCTCTTTTGCTCGCTTGAATGCCGTCTTGTACATATCGTCTTCCGGCATATTGACCATTTCTTCACTGGTCAGTACCCCTAGTTTGTGGACTACCGCGATCCTGTCAACCGTCGACAGCTCCAAGAACTTTCTGGAAATACCGGCGGCGTTCGCCCGCACTTCACGCTCTCGCTCAACAGCCTCAGCAAGCGTCAGCAGCCGCCCTTGTTCGTCAGTACCGTACACACACGCGTCTTGACAATCCTCCCAGCCTTGCGGGTATAAGGGAACCTGTGGACTAACTGAAGAAGACCACGGCGTAAAGTACATGACGTTTGCACTACACCCATCCTTTTTGTCGTAATCATCCCGGACTGCCGCTTCCACGAAAGAGATCGCTTCTTTTTCGCTTGTTGCTAAGGCAGGGAACTCCACATCGTAGCGGACAACATAAAGTCGTTTGGGCTTTTTTTCTGTGGTCGTCATTTTGGCCTACTCCAGTTCGTATTGTTCGATCGCGTCCCAAACCGATCACTTTCAGTCTCACCAAAGCTAATCACTAGCTCTGATTCGACGTAACTCCCGTTTCGTTGCCGAAGCGAGAGGGTTGATCTACCAAGGCTCGCAGCAGAATGCCACGAGCTGCATTTTCATCTCGATCCCAGGTCCTACAGCATCCCGGACATTTCCAGCGTCTGGCAGAGCCAATGTTACGGATTCTGCCGCACGCTGAGCAAGTCTTGGACGTATAGGCTTCTGACTGAATGACGAGGTTGACCGACAGCTCTTCGCACTTGTCTCGCAGTCGCCTAAGAAAGCGGGCGTGCGCCCACGTCAACAGCGAACGACACGTCTTCGACCGCAAGCGACTCAGCATCTTCGGAGACGCTGAGAATGGAGGAATGACGACGGTGTCAAAGGTTTTACACAGCCAGCTTACGATTCGGCTGTGCATCTCTATTACGAGATTAGCGACCCGGAATCGGACAGCGTCGATAGCCTTTCGATATCGACGTTGTCCTGCAGAGATCATCCTATCCATACGCAGTAATTCCTTAAACACCAGCTGAAAATCATTCTCTCCAAAGTGCAAGTAGCCAGAGTCAGTGTAACCAGTCAGAAAAGTGCGCACCCCAGGATCGAGAGAGATCCGCGCAAGCCTTTGGGTATCGGGCTTTTGGATCTTTTTGTTAACGGGTACGCATAACCAGAACTTCCCGCGTTCGTGAATCATCCGGCAGTCCGATTCCGGAACGCCGACCTTCTCCGTAACGTGCCAACCGGAGAACGAGTTAGGGAAAACGCCGTCGTCGCGCACAGCGTCTTTAGGGACGTAGAAAGAGTCGTTGCGATCACGCTTGGAGCGGAAGCCGACGCGGTGTATCCGGCCGGTGCAGACGTATTTTTTCTTCGCTGCCTTCACCGCCAAGCACGCGTCGTCGATAGCCATCTGCCGGATCTTGTAGGGAACATCAGCCGCCCACTCCGGCGGGTCCTTCAGCAAGTCTTTCTGAATAGCGTAGCGGCTAGCGAGGGTGCCCGGCTGACGCAGGAACTCCACCGTCTTGTTGAAGTAGAATCGTGAGGCTCCGAAGAACCTAAGCAGCTTCTGTCGGTCTGCCTTCGGGTAGACTCGAACCTTTCGCACCCGCTTGACGGTACTTTCGAGCGCCGTAAAGACGACAGGAGAAGACAGTGACAATGGCGATGAGGTCCCGGACAAGCTCGACGTCGGGTGAATCTTTTCGCGAATCGAGAACCACGACGCGAGTGCCGTAGGCTTTTGCGACTGTTTCAAACTGTCCGAAAGCGAATCGGCAGAGCCTGTCGGCATGATGGACTGTAACGCTCGCAATCTCTCGTCGGAGGATTCGGTCCAATAAGGTGTTAAAGCCTCTTCGTTTGAAGTTGAGTCCGGAGCCGACGTCGGAGATGATCTCTGCCGACGGACAGATCTCCCGCGCCGAGGCTTCTTGGCGCCGGAGATCGTCGAGCTGCTTTCGGGAAGAGACTCGACAGTAGAACACATCGACTCTGACGTCCCCGAAACCGGGGAGAGACGGCCGACGATACAGTCGCTGTCCTCCTGCAGTTCTTCGGGTTTCGACATCGCCATTGAGATCCCCACCGTCGTAGAGTGTTTGGGTGAACGCCTAAGAGTTTTCTAGTCGCTGCAGCCGTTAGCCAATCAGACATGCACGAGCATACGGAGGGTCTAGCGATCTGTCAAACGGGCACGTTCGGTTAACGTTTCGGCTACTGTTGCGTAGCCTCATTCGATCTCCTCAAATTTGACAAAATCGTGTGGTTCCCGACCAAAGACCTCACCAGTCTGCTCTTTCCGGTACAAGACCACCTCAGTCCATTTGTCACCTGGAAAACAGATTTTCGCCGGCCCCAAAACTTGGTATGTCCCGCCCTTGATCGTGTGCTTGATACGAAAGTTCTTGTCTTGAAACCGAAGTAATACGCTAATTGCTCGCTCGTAATAGGAGTAGGTCTCTCGCAACGCTTGGATTTTTTCGACCACTGTCTTTTTGATCATTTTTGAGATCTCCGTAGAAAGCGTTGTCCTGTTTATGGCCGCAGTTTTTGGACATCGACCTGCAATGTCGCGATAGCGTCTACTTGCTTGCAGGGCCAAGGCACGTCCGTGACCCGCATCTTTCGGCATTCGGCAGCGGTGTACTTCCCGGCTGACTTGAGATCACAGGTGTACCCCTTCCCATCGGGGCACCACCACATCACGGTGTTGCCAACAATGGTCCTGGTGTCCTGGACGTAAAAAAGCTCTTCTTCCATTCGGGTCTCCATAAGGGGGTAAATTGTCCCGAAAAGGACAATTTACCCGTTTCAAAGCGAATTATCCTTTTCGGGATAATTTTTGATAATTGCCCATTCCGGCTACAAGTCCGTGACATCCACGTCGATACCAGCGTTGAAGCGCTGCTCCGCCTTCACCTTATCGACCAAATCGCTGATCATCCTGGCCTGGACCTGCACCTCAAAGGTCAGCCTGCGGTTTTCGTGACGTAGGGTCTTCAGGCGGTGGGCAATAAGTTCGATAGCCGCATTCTGCCCACCAGGATCACTGCGTTTTTGTGCTTCTTTTTGGAGCAGCTCCTTGTGAAGATCTCCCCACCAGCTGCCCCTATCCCACAGTTTGACCCGCTTTTTCACGGCTTTTTCGATGGACTCCTGCAATCCGTCTAACACTGTTTGGAGCTGTGATGCGATGTTCTTGGCCCGATTGTATTCCCCCTCGGTCTCGGTCGCCTTGGTTTGTTCATTCCGGATAGCTTCCTGAATCCTTGCTCTTTTCTTGGAGGCGAACCGCAAAAACTTCCAGATGTCGTACTGGCGCTTCCTGTTCAGCTCGATCATCGCCTCTCTTTCGGCAGCACTGGCATTACAGAAATGGTTTTCATCCTTCAGCCAAGCGGTTCGCTGTGTCATTTCACTGCTCCTGGCATGGACGAGAACAGCCCGCGGCCTTGCAGGAGGCCGCGCACAATTCCAGGCACTGCTCTGGCAGAGCTGGCGAGGTCATGTCCGAGGCCTGAGTGTAAATTGCATACGCCAGTTCTTTCACATTATCCAGGACATCCGCGTGAATTTCCACATAATCCGGCCGTTGAGACAGCAGGGTTGCAGGATCTGGCAGTTTTTGGGGCTCAGTCAACTGATGGCCGGTCTCCTTCAGCTTGTAGATCAAATCAGTCAAGACTTCCAATTGTTCTGGTTCGTATTTTTGTTTCATTACGCTACCTCTTTCTATGTTTCAGGCCGGTTCATTCGGGCCGACTCCGCTGGGGAACTTCCAAGGGAGACAGCACAACAACATTAAAATGGATTTTACTTTCTTGCAACACTTTTTCGATCTCATTCCAATCGCCGCCGCCAATGCCGGCGCCGATCTTTGGGATGGTAAATGCCTTCAGTCCTGTTCCCTCCAGCGCTTCCACGGCGGCCTTGAGACGAGAAAGCTCAAAATTGGCACCAGGTTGGTATTGAGTGTATAGGTTGTAGACAAACACCCCACCCCCCAGGTAAGCTTCGGTGAACTTCTGGGTGCCATTACTCAGCATATCGGCTGCTGGCACCTCGGGGAACGCCCGAGCCAGGGCACCGGCGATACCTGCTCCCATGATTTTACGGCAATTGGCGCCATGAGCAAATGCCTGGGGACGTCCCTCTTTCAGGGCTTTTTTGATCTCGACGATCATGTCCCCGACCATATACGAAACCGTCATTGTGATCTCCTGGGTGGATTTCGAGAGGCTATCGGACCAAAAAGACAGCGTCAAGCAATCTTTTCGCCATGGCAAATATCAAAATCGGGATTGACTACCAACGTTCAGCCACCAAGGGCCTGGCATCCGATCTCGATCAGATCAAGGGCAAGATCAAGGAAATCGCTGGCATCAAGGTGGAAAACCTGCAGGCGATTGCGGGGGCGGGGTCAATTGGCCTCATGGGTGGCCCGGGAGGGGCGTCGTCTCGGGGTGGTGGTGTCGGTTCCAGCGGTTCATTGAGCGCCATCAACACCTACTACAAAGCCCATGCCGACGGCAACAAGGAGCTTAGTGGCGCGATTCGTACTCGATACGCCACGGCGCTCAAGGAAGTTCGGCTAGAGGTAACAAGCACGAATGCTGAGCTGGAAAAACAGCAAAAACACTACATTTCTACGACACACCAGGCCGAAAGGCTACATAAGGCTGGGGCGATTTCTACGGACCAGGCGCGAGAGATGCAGAAGCTCTCGGCTGTTTCTCTCAAAAACGCTCAAGACCAAGCCAAGGTCGCCCAGGACCGCCTAAAGGCCACAAAAGAAGAGGTCCTGCAGCTGGTCGCTATCCACAAGATCGGACGGACCGGCGGCGGATCTGTTGACTCACTGGGGGCGCGATCGTTTGCTGGTGCACTCAGTAATGGGGGCGCCGGACTTGACTCACTGGGGCTAGCTAGCGAAGGGCTCATGTACGGCCCCATCCACCAAAAACGTGGGGTTGGCCAGCGTTTTAACGAATGGTTTACGGGCCGTGGCGGCCAAAATCCTGATGGTACCTGGAGTGACGATGCCAGGATGTCCGTCATGGATAAGACGTTGGTTGGAGCACGTGCTGTACAGGGCATGGCGGGCGTTGTTGGTTCCGCTGCCGGCATGTCGGCAGGCTACAACACAATGGAAGAGCGGAATGCGGCCAGCATTCAGCAAAACACGACTGCCCGTCTGATCCGTGATATGGCGGCAGGCACCATGAAGACCGATTATTTCATGGGGCTGAAGGGGATGCGGGAGAAGGCAACCCCTGGTGGCAAATGGGACAGCAAAGAAGAGATCCAGACCAAACAGCTGGCTGAAGGCGTTGGGCATGTCGCTGGCGCAGTGGGGGATATCGCGGTAGTTGCAGGTAGTCTCCTGGCCCTGGCTGGA
>Ga0213919_1000763_pt1 | contig 13152 bp, 28 predicted proteins | sample McNCre317MG_FD_161056 | JGI IMG/M metagenome (GOLD analysis project Ga0213919, IMG submission 161056) | Freshwater microbial communities from McNutts Creek, Athens, Georgia, United States - 3-17 MG | ecosystem: Environmental > Aquatic > Freshwater > Creek | place: USA: Georgia | collected... | reverse complement strand
TCCGCGTAAGAGGCGACGGGCTGCTGCGCGACCTGGACCGAGACGCGGAGTACTGGGCGCAATTCAACAGCGGTTGACTGCCTTTTCCGCAACACTTCGCCTTGCAACATCGATCCGCGTCCAGTATCGTAAACGTGGGATGCGTAACGGTTGCCAATTGATTCAAGTCCAGCCCTCAACCCGGCTACGAAGGGAACCGCTGGGAGGCGGGAAACCTTCGCTGCGCGAAGTGTCGGACTGGACTGGCTAAATGTACCGAAGGGGTCAGCCGAAACGCAAATGAAAACGCTGGGAGGCGTGTATGTCGAAACTATGGAGGGTGTCGCCCAATACGCTGCGTGAAGTGATGGACGACGCGGTGCCTGAGTGGCCCGAGGAACATCAGTGCAGACGCTGCGGGGCAGTAGTGTGGCGCGTGATGCGGGAAGACGGCGAAGACGTTGAACTGGACACGACGCCGATCGAAACGCACCTAATTCTGGGCAAGGTGCGCGTTCGGGACGAGGGCTACTACCGTGTCGACAACGAGCATCCGCTGGCCTGGAAGCGGGCGCAGTGCTGGCGACTGGATGATCCGCAGTACGTGCACGCGTCTGAGTGGATAGTCGACCGGGAACTGGGCGACTCGTGGATGTGGTTTGCGAGCCGCGTTCCGCTGACGGTTGACGATCCGGGACTCATCTTTTCCGAGCACTACCACTTGTGCGGCGCCGTCAGCGAGCGTTCGGCACGCTCGTCTCTAACGAGCTCCACGTGCGGCAAACGCGGGGCGATGGTCTACACCCGCGCTCACGATAAGGCGCTGTTCAAGCAGGCTAAGACGCTGGCTGCGGTGCTCTCCAACGATCCGACCGCTCAGAGGTTGATGGCGTCATTTACGCCGCAGCAGCGGTTGCCGTTTGTCCGGTTAGTCAACGTTGATGATCGGGACGTTGAGGAGCGGGACGTTCGCTCTGCCGCAGCTTCGCCTTCCGAGTCTCAGGCTTCGTCTGCTCGGTCGAGTCATCCCACTGCGGATCAACTTGCGTTGTTCTGACGGGTGCATTGCTGCTGACGGCGGCGGTCATGTTCGACTGTATGACATTAGGCAGCGGTTGTGCGCAAGCTGACATCTGACGTTTGTCAGTGAACACAGGTGACTCATGAGTTGTCATCTGTGTTCTTTGGTACGTGTCAAATACGGAGGTTGAGTGATGAAGGTGTCTACGCTTCGGCAGTCTCTGTCGATAGGGCCAGACGAGGTCGAGATGCTGCACGCCGTGTTCGTTGCTGGCGGATTGCCTGCAAACAACCAAGGTGCGCGCGCATCCTTTGCGAAGAAGGTGGCGGCGATGCATTCTCGGTTGGAACTTCTGCGAATGGATCGTGGCGCTGAAGATTCGCAGCGGTCGGCGGCAAAGGCAGAACGAAAGGCTGCTCGTGATGCGCTGCTGGGCGAGATCCTCCGGCTCAACAATGAAAAGAGGCACATGCTGCGGAGGCACGTAGCCGAAGAGATTGGCGAGCAACTGGGCCTGCAGGCGTACTACGTCGAAGAAGTGCTGGCCAGACACGACCCGCAGGCGTTGAAGTTCAAGGCGCACCCGGAACTCGCCGCTGAGTACTTGGAAGCGCTGCAAAAGGTCCGAGGTGACGATAGCGGCTCCAGGCCGCGCACCATCGCCAGACTCGCGAAGAAGTACGGCGTATCGCTGCCGCTGGCGCAAGCGGTGTGCCGTGGAGCTAGAAACAAGTTCGACCGGGATCGGGCGCGTGAAACGATGGGGGAGGCTGCGGAGTGATGACCAGAGAAGAGATCGACGGTGTGCGCGACGAGGTGCTCGCTGATCACGAGCAGTTTCTGACTTCGCGGATAGAAGAACTGGAGCAGCACCGAGACAGTCAACCACACGAGGTTGCCGACAAGTTCCTCCACGAAGCCAGGAGCCTTTGGCGGCTCGGTAAGTTCGAGTTGTCGAACCGTAAGAAGTTTGCCGCAGACCGTGTGTTGGACGGTGTCAGTGATGAGTAAGCCGGTGATTCCCAACCTCCGCCAACAAAACGCTGAGCGGCAGTCGCGGGCATCGGTCGCGAGCCGCTTGGGTTCCCAACGTCGCGCAGTGGCAAGCGCCTACCAAGCTGAGAACGGAGGCCGCGACGAACGCGCTGACCTACTCTCTGCAGCGGTTGGCGGCTGCCTGAAGTCGCAAGTCCGGTGCACACAACTCTACGGGAAGGGCTGGCAGCACCTCGCAACCGGTGTCCTTGCGCACGGTCCTAAGCAGCGGGAGACTTCCTGACATGACACAACCGGTACTGAAAGTGTTTCTGAAGGACGGGGCCAAGTTGCCGGCGTACGCGCATGCTGGCGATAGCGGGTTGGACTTGTGCGCCACCAAGGACTTCACGTTGAAGCTGATGCAGCCGCAAGTTGCGATGACTGGCGTGCATGTGGAGATCCCAGATGGTTATGAGGCTCAAGTCAGACCGAAGAGTGGGCTGAGTAGCAAGGGCGTATTTGCGACGCTTGGCACCGTGGATTCGAACTTCCGCGGTGAGATAGGTGTGACGCTGACGTTGATTCGCAAGGACGACATCTCTGGGTGCGACGTCTACGTCCACGGTTGTAGCGAATACGAGTTCAAAGCCGGCGACAAAATCGCCCAACTCGTCATCGCTCCAGTTGCCAGAGTCGCCGTGCAGCAAGTGCAGAACGTTGGTGAACTGAGCGAGACGGAGCGGGGAGAACGCGGGTGGGGCAGTAGTGGAGTCTGACGCCATCAACGCCTGCGACTCATGCGGCGCGCGCCCTGGAATCGATGTCACCTACGACCCATCCGGCCACTACTACGTGAGAGGTAAGATGTGCCCGGTGGTGACGGAGAAAGAGTCGGCTGTGTGCGACGTTGACGGCTGGCGCAAGCCTCGGGACATGCGGGATGAGGCGCTGGCCGCGCTGCAGAAAGAACTTACCGAGACGCGCGGCGAGCGCTCCGGTATGTGGAGCGAGTGCGCCTGCTTGAGGCGCGGTTGGCGGCGATAAGAGAGGCAGTGGTGATGCGGTAATGCGGACGCGTCTGCAACGCATTGTAATCGTCGAGTCGCCCTACCGCGCTGACTCAACCCGCGGCCTAGCCATCAACCTGGCCTACTGCCGAGCACTCTGCCGCCACGTCGTTGAACGCGGGGATTCGCCGTCGGCAAGCCACCTGGACCTCACCCAGTGCCTAGACGACATGGACCCGAAGCAGAGGGAGTTAGGCATCGCTGCGGGCCTTGCGCGGCTTCGAGCGGCCGACATTCACCTGTTCGGTACGGACCGAGGGTGGTCGTACGGAATGAACGAGGCCAAGAAGGCGACGCCTGCTCGTGTGTCGTACGAAGAAGTCTCGCTGCCAGAGTGGGCAGAAGCTCTGACCGAAGACGCCAAGGGCAATCACTGCGAGCTCGACGCGTTGGTATCCAGGTTTCAGCCGATGTGGAGGGTACGCTGACTTCGCAGCGTAGTTAGTGGAGATGGCTTGGGGAGTTGACATTCAACAGCAGGTAAGAGAGGAGTTTATCGAAGCGCAAGATTTCGTGGTGCACTCTCTTGTACACCGCTGGTGGAGGGCTCATTCCGTTTACTGTTTGCAGCAGCAAGAGAGCAATCGACGGGTGGCCTTGCGTAACATTCGCAGGAGACTCTTTCGCCGCGCTGTTATTGCGTGTGCAGATCCTAACTGCGGAGTCCAGTTCGTCCCCTATCGCGGCGATACCATTTATTGCTCGAGCGGTTGCCGAGTTCGGCATTTGGGTCGAGAGGCTGCGAGGCGGAGACGAGCCACCAACATCTGCCGCCACATTCGCGTTTGCGCTCGGCCTGAATGCGGCCAGCACTTTGATCATAGACGAGCGGGCGCTATCTACTGCTCGGTCGAGTGCGGACTTCTTCAAGAAAAGTCAGTGAAGAGGGCAGCGTGGGCAGCAAGGCGTAGGGTTTGTTGATGTCTGGACGAACTAAACCCTGGCACGTGGCACTGATCGGACTCGGCACGTTTTGCCTCGGTCTCTTCTGCGGAAGCATTCTGTTCTACGCCGCTGGTTACGACCACGGCATGTGCTTCGTAGCCTGCAGGTTCGGTACGCCAGTGTCTGGATGCGAGTGCTTTGGGTCGGATGATGAGTGACGACGACAAAGCGCTGCTGCTGTCAATCGCGCTGCTGGCGCGGGTACTGCTGGCGATCGCTGCTAAGCCGTAGTTTCAGTCCTGTTCCATTCCAGTCCCGAAACGAAAAGGCCCCGCGGGGTTACCGCGAGGCCGAAGACCTTGAACGACTGCGAGAGATGAGACGCTGGCGACTTACTGTCGCCAGCGTCCTGGTTGCTACTTGGCGCTGTGTGCGGGCGAGATCGTGCGACGCACGGCAGACTCGTCGCCAAGCATCGACACCAGCGTCGTTGCGACGATGTCATTGTACGCGTCGGCCGAAAAGACTCGCTTGCAGAACTCAGAGTAGAAAGGAAGTATCGAGTCCGTCTTAAGAGCCTCCCGCAGCACGCGCCCGAACACGCTAGACGGCAACACAGTCTGCTCTTGTTCGATCGCCACCACGGCCGCCTGAGCACCGGCAATGTTGCCGTCGTCCAGGTAACCGTTGACCTCGTCCATTGCTTCTAGTGCGGTCACGATTGACATCCTTCTGTCTCGGGCTGCCGAGACTCGGCAATCACCCAGGTTTCGTACATTCCAGCCCAAGCAAATGCTTTCTTGGCGTCGATCAGCTTCTGCATTCGTTCAACGCTGACGCCTTTGGCGACAAGCGCTCGAACGGGCAATCCGCTGTAGCGACGTAACATCGCTACCAACTGTTCGTCGTTCAACTCCATGAGTACAACCTCCCGCAGTCGTTCATCGCCCACTTTACGCCCGCAGCCATCAGCCGCAAGCTAACCTACTCGACCAACTCGAACGCAGTGCCCAGCAGCGGAACTAGCACCTCTTTGCCCTGGTACTCCGCGCACTCGTCCGGGAACATCGCCACGTGTCCGCGCAACGGCTCGTAAAGCCCTGTCGGTCGACCTTCCAGCGCACGCTTCTTTGCCCTCTGCAAACCGCTCATAGCCGAGATTGATGCCTGGACGCGCCCAGAGTGCAGCAGGTTGCTGCCTAGCCTTCCGCCCGCACCTTGGACAGTTCCGACAACCTTCTTGCCGTTGGGCAGCGTCGCCCGGAACCGAATCACTCAGCGTCTCCCACGGCGTTCATGTTGGCGGCGATTGGGTTGTGCAACGGCACCATGTGCAGGAACACGTCGTCGAACTCCATGTCGAGTTCTGGTGCTGTTGGCAGGCGTGCTAGCTCGTCTTCCTGGGCGCGGCGGATGATTGAGAAGGTGTCAGCCCACTCGTCGCCGGCACGTTCAATCATCTCCACGTCTACCAGGAAGCTATCTTCTGGCCGGCCGATGCGCGACACGTAACAGCCGAAGTCGCAGCGCTCGATGATGTAGCCATCGGCCAGACGGTACAGGTACCGCGGCTCTGACTTCGTCTCCATCGTGACCAGTTCCTGGACGATCTGCCCGCCGAATCGCGGCGTCATCGCATCCGTAAGCGCCTTCTTCACAGCGCGCGAAACGCTCCCCGTCTTCTCGAAATCGAACATTTGTGCCTCCCAGCGGTTTGTTCGTTGCCAGGCGTTAGCCGCCTGCGATCAGTTTTGTGTCTGCGAGCGCCGCTGCGGCTGCGTAGGCTCGGCGGGCTCTCTCCCGGTCTACCAGCGCGCTGCATCGCCTTCCGGCGCTGGGGTCACGTGGCTCCGCACGAACAGCGCATGAAGTCGCTTCGGTCGCAGCCTCTTCTCGGGGCGGCTCAGCCGTGCTGCCAAGCACGCTGTACGTGACCTGTCTGAGCACTAAAATCATTGCTGTTCCTCGAAGAGTCCGCGAAGAAGCCGGTTGTTTTGCTCGCAGACAGCGATCTCGTTGCTGACGCTGATCGACGTTGTGCGGTCGTACTTGTAGTGCTTGCATTTGCACCAGAAACAACCGCGTGCGTCGTGAGACGACTCCATGTGCCGACAGCGGCATGTCTTGACGTTCGGCTCGCTCACGGGTCCGCCTCGATGTCCAGTTCCTGGTCGCAGTCGGTGCAGAACATCCGGTATCCCCAGCCTGTTCGACCAACTACGCGCACATCGTGGTGATGGAAGATTTCCGGTTCATCGTTGTCGTTCTCGTGGCGAGCCATCAGGACGCGCATGATGTGACCGACCGGGAACATTTCTTTTGCTGCTGACATCGTCTTGTCCTTCGCTGAAATCACAGGCTCGCCCACTCGTCGTCCGACATCGCGGGGCCTTCGAACTGCTTCTCGACGTACTCAACCGCGGCAGCCTCACCGAGGGCCAACAACTCTTCGCCGGTGAACACGTCGGCTTGCGCCTGGGTCTCCAGGTACGCCTGAACGACCGACTCGATGCTCACAACCGTCGTGCCCCAGATGTTGCTGTTGTTGCTGCCCACACCTTTGTTGTACTCGACCCCAACCGGTGTTGCAAACCAAGCGCTACGATTGCTGACACCTGTACGCAGCGCTGATTACATGAGCCAGATAATCGCCACACGGAAGCGCTTCCGCCTGGACTCCCATGGTGTCCCTGTTAATGTTGATGTGGGAGCGGTGAAGTTTCCGCGTTGGGAGGTACAAATGAGCGAACTGCATAAGGTTTGTGTCGAGTCGAAGGAAAAGCGGCTGTATGCGACGCCGAAAGGCGCTGCGGTCAGCTGCAGTCTTCAGCACCAGGCGAAGGACGATCCGTACGATGGCCAAGAAGCCGGCTGGTACGGATGGTGCGGGATGGTCGAAGACCAGAGCGACTACGTCATCGGGCCTTATGGGTCTCCCGACGAGGTGTTCGCTGCTTACGAGAAACGAAACTCCAAACACATCCGCTGCTGCAAGATAACCCTGCATCAGCCGTGCACTGGAATGGCTCCAACGTTCAACCGGCACCCGGGCGAAACGAAGGAGTTGCCTCCGGCTCAGTCAAAAGAGTCGGTGCGGGCTACGCAGAATCGCTGGGCTGAAATCATGCGTATGAACGATGAGAACACCGAGCGATACTGGGCTGACCGCAAGGCGCGTGGTCTCGACTGCGATCGGTAACTGCGCTTACTCGTCTGGTCCGAACGAGGTAAAATCTTCGGACCATTTCTATGCCAGAGCGTCCGTATCTCCGCCTAGTCAGGCAAACTTCCAACGTCCGCTGCCACAACCCCAGCTGCCTACTGGAGAGATTCGTGCCTCTGCCGAGAGGCTCCGAGCACTGGGCTTCGTTCAAGGCGCCTACGCGTTGCAGATGCGGCGAGTGGTACGTGCACGTCCTGTGACGGAACGAAAAAAGGGCCGCCCTCCTGCCAACCCGGGGGCGGGGATGACAGAGAGAGCGGCCGTCTGAGAGGAGGCGTTTAGCGAATGCGTTGTTGACGCTATTTCGGATTTTCCGTTGGCGCAATGAAGGCGCCTGCGCGTGTCCGCATCACGTCGGGGTGACGCGGATGGTGCTGATGTTCAGTTTGGTTCCGTTGGTCAACTCGATGATGTTCAACGTCGTCAGTTGCTTGGCCAACTCAGCCTGAGCCTCTGCCTGCGAACCGAACTCCTTCGTGGCGATCTGCAGCCGCGGCACGTTCTTGCGCTCGGTCGAGTTGTAGTAGGCAGGGGCGTACGCGTTGATCTTGGCGAACCACTTACCGTTGCGTAGTTCGGTGATGTCCACGTCCAGGCTGTTCGTGGACGCGAACGTAGCCAGCGTCATTATGTTCCCCGTCGGGTAGGCGTGGACGACTATGCCGGGCATCTGTCAGTCGGCTTCGGGATGGACGGTGGCGTTCGCTGCTGGCATCACAGACAGCGCTGGAGGCACCATCGACGCCTTCACCTTGGCTTCGGCGACGTCGCGATACTCAAGCCCAGCACCACGCGTTCCAAGGCCGGCTAGGTACGCTCCAAGCGCTGCAGCAATGGCTGCGTATTGCGGCGGAAGCACGGCGGCCAAAGCGGCGACAAACGGCGCCAGCGAGGCGAGAGTTGCCGCGCACGAACCGACGATCTTCAACGTGTCGTTTATCCTACGTGGGTCCATCTTACTTCTCCGCGGGCTTGGTGTTCCGCTCGTGGGCGTGGTTGTAGCCGAGTCGAAACGCTTCCCTAGCGAGCCAGCGCAAGCCCTCGGTGGCTTCGAGATTCAACGGTGTGCGCACCGCTCTCGCGAGTTGACGGCTGGCCTCTCGGAGCACCGGTACGAGCAGGTTTAGCTGCTCCTCCTCGCCTTCGACGTGCTTGCTCATAGAGGCGCTGGACGCACGGGAATACGGCACGGCGTAGGTACTTTGTACTTGCGACCGTTTGGAGCGTTGAGCGTCCAGTAGCCGATCCACGTCGATACCTGTGTTATCTTCGCGGCTTCGATGTCGGTCAGGTAGTACTCGATCCAATACGGATTGACGTCGTTCGGCGCCGCAACGCCGTTGTCGACAATCTGCTCTCCGGTCGTCTCGTCGAAGATGTTGATCGTGACGGTTGCGCCGGTGAGGTCCACGTACCCACCGCGTTGGACGTCTTTGAGGATGAGCGTGAAGGGCGCGTAGTTGCTGCCCGTGACGGTTTCCGCGTAACGGTGGGGGCGGGTTGTGCTGGTGGTCACGGATTGCTCTGCGGATCGATGATTCCGGCGCTAACCAAGTCGCTGTAGACAGCGCTCACGGAGTGGTCGCTGACGGCGGCGGCGAGTGATGGCGTCAGACCGGGAAGCAGACCAGCAACAGCGTCGCGCTGCTGGGAGGCGGTGAGCGTATGCGCATGGGTCGCTGCCCACTCGGCTTCGCTCACCTGCGAGAGCGGCGACATGACAGCTGCCATCACAGCCAAACCGTGCGCGTCGCAGACGCTGCAGTGAATCGGCATTGCCCACCGGGTTGTGACCCGCTCGGTTGAAGGCACTGGTGCGCCATCAGCTTTGACTTCCGGAACGCTCAATACCGCTTCGTCACAGAGCGTTGCCAAGAGCCCGATTTCTTGTTCGGTGCCGACCCAGATCATCTAGGACACTCGCGGGGGTGAAGCGTAGTAGGGATGGTCAGGCGGAAGACTGGTTTGGATGGCGTTGTGCCACATCATGTATCCCTGAATCTTCTCGGCGATGCTGTTTGCTGGCACGGCGGCAAGAGTCATGAACTCGCGGTATGGTCCCCGCCAGCAGTTCGCTGCCGCTGCGCAGTATGGGCCGACCGTAACGGCGCCGCGCGATGGCCTAAACTCCAGCAACGAAAGAGGCATCGGCAACAACGCTGTGCGTATCGACGACGCACCGTTCACCGTAGCTTCTCCCGCCATGATCTGCGGAATGTTGGCGCTAGAATTTATGTACGTCGGAGACAGTATTCCGCCGTTGTTTGCATTGCCGGAGATCGAGTGTGAGTTGGCGGTCGAATCGTTCAGGATCCCGTTGTAGCCAGCGAAACTGGTCTGCGTGCCCTGGCTGTACTGAATGACAACGCAGAAGTACTTCAGGCAGATGGCAGACGCTGGCAGCAGCCCATACGTTGCGTTTGGCGCGTTGGCCGTCGCCGGGAAATCGATGTAGCCGCCGACGTTGTATGCCGGCTGGGCTGCTGACGTAGCTTGAGTCATGGCTGGCCCGCCCGAGAACAAGTTGGCCAACGACGAGATGTTGCCGCTGTTCAGCGTAACAGTGCTTGAGTACCCCGGGTCCCACCAACCGCCGTAGTTCGTGCCGTCTGTTTGGTAGACGGACGGCAGGTGCAACGGCGTCCACATTTGGATCGCGTTGCTTGACGTGCCGCACGTGATGGCCTTGCCCTCCACGTCGCGCGTAACCGTGTACGTCGATCCGGTCTGGCCGCTGATGTTCGTGCCATCAGCTTTCCATTGTCCGGCGTTCGTCGACGTGAGCACACTTCCCGCGTAGCCGCTGCCCGACGTGATCGTGACGTAGTTCGCGTAGCCCTGCAGTGTTGTGCTGCTCGACTCTGGAATCACCTGTGCGACTGATCCCGGCAACACGTTGCCGGTACCAGCGTCAAGTTGCGTCGATATCGTTAGACTGCCAGACGCGCTAACGATGATGTGCCCCAAGAACTCGACTGCATGCACGTCGCCGATTGCCGCGCCTCGCGACGAGACAAAGGTCGTGCCGCCATAGATCGCGCCGGTATCGACCGTCTGATTGCGCTTGCTACGCGTCCACGATCCCAACAACTCTGTGAGCGACGCGTGCGCGCCTGACAGAGTGATCGTCTGAAACCCGGTCCCGCTCAGGCCGCGAAACCGCACCTGCAGCCGGACTCGGTACCGGCCTGCAGTCGGGAGTGCGATCGTGAACAACGTGGCCAGCGTGGTGGTGACGCCGGTGTCGTTTGTTACGGCAACTGGCATGCCTGGCAACATCGACACATCGAGCAAGCCGGACGCGTCAAGCGACGGGATCTTGTCGGCAGAACCAGATCCAGCACTAGTCGAGACGGTTGTGCCCTCTATGATGTCGCCAGAGCTATTCTTGAGGTATTTGGTTGTCACAATCCCCTTGGATCAAGCCAGTGTGATTGTGCGCGAGTCGATCTCTGCGTTGATCTCGGTCGCGGCTGTGGCGACGCCAAGCACTTGAATGATGTGCGTGGCGGTTGACGGTGCTGTCTCTACGCTTGCCCCAGGCGTCGACCCGGAAAGATATTGTGTGGCACCGACCGTTTTGCCGCTCACGGCGGTGTTGGCGCCTTCGAAGTAGACGACGCACGCGGCGCCTGAACCAGCGCCAAGTATCGTAAAGGCGTGCGCCTTTCTGCCATTGGAAGCGTCAGCGTTACGCGCCTTCAGGCCCGAGGAGTTGTACAAGTTGACCCAAGCACCGGCGGCGATGATCTCTGTGGTGGTAACGGACTTCGAATCGGCACCTATGCCAACTGGCAAGACTGTAGTGTCTAACCGACCCGACGAATCGAGTTGCGGAAACTTACCTACGTCACCCGATCCAGCGCTGGTCGTCGTGCCGTTGACGATCGCCGGTGCGATTACGCCGGAGCCATTCATCTTGACGATCTTATTAGCCGCGCTGGTCGCGGACGCGTTGATGATGCTGTCGTCGAGGATGCCCGATCCGTTGAGGTGGATGAGCTTTCCTGAATCGCCAGCACCAGCCGACGTACCTACGGTTGCTTCTTCAGCGATGTCACCTGAACTGTTCTTTAGAAACTTAGCCATACGTAGCTTGCAACTCCCTTATGCCGCCACGATGATTGGCGGGTTGATTCTGATGGCGATGGTCGTGGCGCTAAGTGCGGTAGCTACCTTGACGATGTACCCGGTAGTTGGCGTCTGAGTTAGAACGCCGCTGGCTCCCAAATACACGGCGGCGTTGGCTGTCCACGACCAGGACGAGTCGGACAACTCGCCAGCCGTCGCGACGTTCACCAAGCCGCTGCTAGCTGCAGCGTTGACCGTTATGCCGACCGGATACTTCGATTCCGCTTCCGGATGGCGCGCATATACGACATGACCAACGTCAGAGGCGCGCACCACGCGCAGTGCGCTGATTGCCTCGTCGGCGATGTACGCGGGCCGGCGCGCCTCGCTTGTTAGCGTGCTCCACGCTACGCCATCCCACTGAACGTTAGCGTCTTCGTCACGGACGAACGTGTAAGCGCCGATTACAGGTTGGTAGTAGTTCCAACCTGCGACGAAGTGCGCGACCTGGTTTGTTTTGGACGCCCAGATGCCAGTCGCACCAGTTGGGATTATGTAGCGTTGGCCTGACGTCGGGCTTGACGGCGGAGTAGTCGTACTTCGGCTGACGACGGATACAGTAAAACCGAGGCTGGCTAGTTCTACGCTCATACTGCCTAAGACGACGTTGAGAAGGTGATTGGGATGCCTTCAGACGTGAGTTGATGGCCGTCATCGCTGATGTTAGTCACGATGACGCGCACCGGGATCCAGTTGTCGAGATTGACAATCAGCGGAGGCGACCCAACCGAGACCTCTAACGGCTTGCTGCCGACGAGAACGGTCAGCGGATACCGAGAGGTGGCGTTTGAGCCAAGAGGTTCTGCCATGACAGGCGGCTACGGAACTTCGAGCAGAGGCGTACGGCGCAGGAAATCTAGGTGCAGCAAGTGTCCCGACGAACACTTGGCCCACATTCCGGCGTACGTGACGCTGAGAGAACTGGAGCGAACGGTGCGGCCGAGCAACTCAACACCGGACCAAGGCAATATGACCTTGGAAGACCTGCCAGTTCCGCTGTAGTCGTCGATATGCGCAACGGTGTCTGCGGTGAGAAGTGAAGCGCCGGAGATAGACTGGTGAACCGAGAACGAACTTGGACCGACCCAAGTCACCTCTTCATTGTTGCCGCCGCCAGCACCAACGTAGTAAGCGGTTGTCCCTGACTGTCCGAAGCTGAGTCCGTTTGAAATCCAGCAGAGGTGGTTGTTGCCGCTCGCGAAAGTGTCGTTCCAAACGCGGAACTTGTGTGTGTATCCGGCGCCTGTTGCTTTTGCGATGGTGACGTCAGTGCCGGGCGGCAACTGAATGAACAACGTACCGCCGATGATCGTGCTGCGGTAATTTCCGGCTGCCGGGTCGGTGGTGACGTCGATATTTCCGGAGCGGGTTAGACCAGTAAAAGGCGACGTCTGCAGCTGAACGGTAAATCCGTTTGTCGCCAAGTCTGGGCTTGAAGCATCACGCGCTTCGAAGTTCCACGAGTCCGGAGACGCCGGCTTGGCGACGTACGGGAACCGCATGTCACCGCCGCCACCGCCTCCGGAAGAGTTGATGGTGACGCGGACGCGGTTGCTGCTGCTGTCGTCAGTTCCGCTGACTGTGACGCCAGTGCCGGCGACGATATCGATCGCGTCGCGGGTCCCAACGAGCGTTCCGTTTACTTGTACCGGTTGTGGCGCGCTGGTTCCGGATGCGCCAACGATCGTTGTGCCGGAGCGTTGCAGGAACGTGCCGTCAGGGACAGTTGCCAGCGTTAGCCGCTGTGTGTTCGCTGTTATCGCGATGACCGCTGGATTCGGGTACGTCCCGCTTAGGTCGCCGGCTGCTGTTCCAGACGCGGTGACGAATTGCCAAGTTGCTATACCGGCGCCCGTAGCGACCAGTGC
>Ga0213919_1000761_pt1 | contig 13175 bp, 9 predicted proteins | sample McNCre317MG_FD_161056 | JGI IMG/M metagenome (GOLD analysis project Ga0213919, IMG submission 161056) | Freshwater microbial communities from McNutts Creek, Athens, Georgia, United States - 3-17 MG | ecosystem: Environmental > Aquatic > Freshwater > Creek | place: USA: Georgia | collected 2017-06-12 | reverse complement strand
GTGTCGGCAACCTTTACGACAAAGGCGATCGGGCCGAAGCGCTCTTCCATGTAAGCCTTCTCGTCGGCGGCGTCGCAGGCCAGCAGCACCGGGGTGCGCACTTTGGCGGCCGGAAAATCGGGGTTGTCGAGCTTGCTGGAGGCCAGCACGACCCTGCCGAGCTGGCCGCTGTTGGCGATCTCGATGCGCTCGGCGGTGTCGGCGGACTGGATCGCCCCGAGCACCGCATGGGCGACCTCGGGCTTGGACAGGAAGCGCTCGACGGCCTTGGCCAGATCGGCGCAGACCTCGTCGTAGCCCTTGTGGCCGTCCTCGGTGTCGATGCCGCCTGCCGGCACGAAGAGGGCCTGGGAGGTGGTGCACATCTGGCCGGAGTACAGCGACAGCGTGAAGGCCAGGTTACCCAGCATCGCCTTGTAGGCATTGGTGGAGTCGATGACGATGTTGTTGACGCCGGCCAGCTCGGCATAGACCTGGGCCTGGCGGCAGTTGTCGATGAGCCACTGACCGAAGACGTTGCCGCCGGTGAAGTCCACCGACTTGACCGCCGGGTGAGTCGCCAGCGCCTGGGTGGTGGCGCGATTGTTCGCGACGCACAGGCTGACCAGGTTGGGGTCGAGGCCGCTCTCGGCGAGCACCGCGCGGATCGTGCGGACGGTGATCGCCGCCGGCAGGATCGCGTTGCTGTGGGGCTTGATGATCACCGCGTTGCCGGTGGCCAGTGCAGCGAACAGGCCCGGATAGGTGTTCCAGGTCGGGAAGGTACCGCAGCCGATGACCAGGCCGATGCCCCGTCCGACGATCTGGAAGTGCTTCTTCATGACCAGCGGCGGGTTCTTGCCCTGGGGCTTTTCCCACACGGCGTCGGCCGGCACGAAGCTCTGCTCGCGCCAGGCGTAGGCCACCGCCTCGAGGCCGCGGTCCTGGGCGTGGGGCGCGCCGGCCTGGAAGGCCATCATCCAGCCCTGGCCGGTGGTCATCATCACCGCGTGGGCGAGCTCGAAGCTCTGCTTGTTGAGGCGGTCGAGGATCTCGAGGCAGATGCCGGTTCGGCCGTCTGCGCCCACCTCCTGCCAGCCCTTCATCGCGGCCAGACCGGCGGCGATCAGGGCCTCCGGATCGCAGACCGGGTAGCGGACATCCATCGCGATGCCGTAGGGCGAGGACTCACCCCCATGCCAGCCGGTCTGGCCAGGCTGACCCAGTTCGAACTGCTTGCCCAGGTGTGCCTCGAAAGCGCGCTTGCCCTCGTCCGGCGCGGTTTCGCCATAGACCTTGGGGCTGGGCATTTCGCTGTAGGCAGACCAGTAGGCACGCGACGCGATCGCGGCAACCGCGCCTTCCAGCGTCGCACGATGCTTTTCGAACAGGGGGTGGGTCATTCGGGTTTCTCCTGGTGGGGTTGGCTACGGATCAAACAGTACAAACGAACATGATCTATGTCAATGTTTGGTATCGCATTTTTTTGCTAGAAAACCCTCAGATTCCTTACTTCAAAACTCCTTACACAAAAAATAATCTTTTAAAGTTCATGTATTTAAAAATTTTTTTTGTCCGAAAAAGGCGGATAAAAAGCATGTGCCGCGATGTCGTGATTTTTCTTATCGAGATTTTTTCGATACATTTTTATTGACTACATAACATTTTTTGTATCACTATTAACCACGCCACCAGAATGGGTATGGCATGCAGTCCGACAAAATCCGCATCACACAGACGACAGGAGGAGCTATGGCCAGCAACAAGGAACGCTTTGCAGACAAGATGGAATTCCCGCCGGAGATCGCGCAGCCGAATATCTACCCGCTGTCCTGGAACAGCAAGACCAAGAAGCTGCAGGAAGTCTGGCAGGCCGCGCTGCGCGAGAACTGGGATCCGGAGAAGCTGCCGTGGGACACCCTGGACGTGGACAGCTACACCTGGGAAGAGCGCGAGTCCATCGCATACTGGTGGAGCCTGCTGTCGGTCTTCGACGCCTCCGCGCCCCCGGTCTTCGCCGAGGCGCTGATCAAGACCTACGAGGTGCACGAGGAAGACCCGGTCCGCAAGTGCTTCTTCTCGGTGACCCGCGACGAGCAGAACCACGAGATCATGTGCGGCCTGGCCATCACCAAGCTGCTCGGTCACCCCGACCCGATCACCTACCAGCCCAAGACCGAACTGGGCAAGCGCCTGCAGAAGAACGTGCAGTGGCTTTACTTCAACGGCTCCCGCTACTGGACCGGCTACAAGCAGGCCGTGCCCAAGTACGACCTGGCCGTGCTGTTCAGCTCCTTCCTGATGGGCGAGATCGCCGCCGCGACGATCTTCAAGCAGATGTACGAGAACAGCCGCGAGGCGGTGTTCAAGGAAGGCTTCAAGAACATCGGCCGCGACGAGGGGCGTCACATGGCGATCTGCATGGCGGTCATGGAACGCGACTACCCGGGCTTGAAGGAAGAAACCAAGGCCATCGTCACCAAGCAGATCCGTGCCGGCTACCTCTTCCTGTCCGCCGTGCTGTTCGAGCCGCCGATGGAGTTCTGGGACCTGCCGGCCGACTTCATCGCCAACCAGCGCGAAGCGGAAGAAGTCGCCCGCATGGCCGGCTTCGGCATCCCGACCTACGAGATGAAGCTGCAGAACTGGAAGAACGCGATGATCAACCTGAAGGGCGTGCTCGACCGCTACAACATCCCCTTCCCGGCGATCCCCGAAGTCGGCATCACCGGCCAGGAGATCAGCGAGATCGACATGGAAGACATCATCCCGGTCTTTTGATGACTGACACGTGAGGAACAAGGAGTGAGGAGGCCGCGCCTCCGCCCTCCTCCTCACGCCTCACTCCTTACCCCTCACTGAGCAAAACCATGTCCCGCATCATCATGCAACCCTCGGGCAAGTCGGTGGAATGCGCCTACGGCGACACCGTGCTGATGGCCCTCGAAAAATCCGGCTACGCGCTCCCCAACAACTGCCGCGCGGGGGCCTGCGGCGAATGCAAGGTCAAGGTCACTTCCGGCCAGTTCGACCAGGGCATGGTGCTCGACATGGCCCTGTCCCAGGAGGAACGCCGCCAGGGCTACGGCCTGATGTGCATGGCCAAGCCGATTTCCGACGAGCTGAGCATCGAATGGGGCACCGAGGACGCCAAGCCCAAGCTCTTCCCGCCCCGGGAGGATGCGCTCTTCGTCGTCACCGACAAGCGCAGCATCGCCGAGCGCGTCGTCGAACTGCGCTTGCGCCCGGTCGGCCAGCCGATCCGCTACTGGCCCGGCCAGTACGTGACCCTCGGCAATCCCCGCGACGACATTCCGGCCCGCGCCTATTCGATCTCCAACGCACCGCGCCCCGACGGCGAACTGGTGCTGCAGGTGGCCCGCGCCGACGGCGGCCTGACCAGCGCGTGGGTCCACGACCGGCTCGGCGTCGGCGAGAGCGTCAAGCTATCCGGCGCCTACGGCACCTTCATCGGCGACCCCTCGGTGGATACGCCGGTGCTATGCCTCGCCGCCGGCACCGGGCTGGCGCCCATCCTGGCGCTGACCGAGGCGGCCCTGCGCCGCGGCTTCCGCAAACCGGTCACGCTGCTCTTCTCGGCGCGCACCGTCGCCGACGTCTACAGCCAGGGCATGCTGGCCTGGTGGCGGACCAAGCACCGGGCCTTCGACTACAAGCTCACGCTGACCCGCGAGGAAAGGGACGGTTATCTGTCCGGCCGCATCGACGCGGTGCTGCCCGGCCTCTTCCCCGACCTGTCCAAGCACACGATCTTCGCCGCCGGCAGCCCGGCCTTCGTCGATACCAGCGTGGCCACCGTCAAGGCACTGGGCGCGAAGCCGGAACTGATCCATACCGAAGGCTTCTTCGCGCAGCAGCAGCCCGAGATTCCCGACGCGGATCACCTGCTCCACTTCTGATTGCGCCGCAGGAAACGCCGGACGTGAAACACCGGAACTACCCGACGGGCGGGGGAGCCGCTAAAATAGCGTTTTAGCAACTTTTATGCCTGCAACTACAGGCAGAACCGTGCTCTCCCCCGCCCACAAACGTCTCGACGATTTCCGCCAGCAGGGCCGCGTCCAGGCCGGCTCGCTGATCACCTCGGTCTTCGGCGATGCGGTACTGCCCCGCGGCGGACGCATCTGGCTGGGCAGCCTGATCCGGCTGCTCGAACCCCTCGATCTCAGCGAACGCCTGGTCCGCACTGCCGTCTTCCGGCTCGCCCGGGACGAATGGCTGCGCACCGAACCCTCCGGCCGGCGCACCGACTATCTGCTCACCGCCGCCGGCCAGCGGCGCTTCGAGGAAGCCTCGCGGCACATCTACGCCTCGAGCGCACCCCAGTGGGACCGCCGCTGGCGGCTGATCGTCACGGTCGGCGAACTGAGCCCGAAGCAGCGCGAACACCTGCGCCAGGCCCTGTTCTGGCAGGGCTTCGGCATTCTCGGCGGGGACTGCTTCGTCCATCCCAGCGCCGACCTCAGCGCGGCCTTCGACGCGCTGCTCGCCGAAGGCCTCGCCGACGTGCTCGGCAAGCTCAAGCCCCTGCTGGCCGCCGACGCCCAGTTCGGCAACGCGGCCAACGACGTGGACATGGTCAATGGGGCCTGGAATCTCGAACGCCTCGGCGGCGTCTATGGCGAATTCGTCGACCTCTACGCCCCCATCCTCGACCAGTTGCGCAGCGACCCGACCAACGCCCAGGCGGAGATCGACGACGAAACCGCCTTCCTGCTCCGCGTGCTGCTGATCCACGACTACCGCCGCCTGCTGCTGCGCGACCCGGAACTGCCCGACGTGCTGCTGCCCCCCGACTGGTCCGGACAGAAGGCACGCCTGCTCTGCAAGGAACTCTACCGCCGCCTGCTGGCGCCATCCGAACGCCATCTGGACACCCATTTCCACCTCGCCAACGGCCACACCCCGCCTGCCGCCGCCTTCCTGCTGGAGCGCTTCCGGGAGGAGGATCCGCTGGCCGGCTGAGGCGGACGGCAGGTGCGACGACGACGGGGAACCCAGCCCCCCGGAGCTTTCCCCCACGAGCAAAGGTTCATTCATGTCCGCCCCCTGCCCCACCCTCCAGCGTGACGGCGACCAGGTCGTCATCCTCGACCAGACCCGCCTGCCCTGGCAGGAAAGCTTCGTCCGCCTCGACGGCCTCGTCGAGGCTGCGGCGGCGATCCGTGACATGCAGGTGCGCGGTGCGCCGCTGATCGGTGCCACCGCCGCCTTCGGCATCGCCCTCGCCCTGAAGCACGACGCCTCCGACGCCGCCCTGCAGGCCGCCGACGCCTGCCTGCGCGCGACCCGCCCGACCGCCGTCAACCTGCACTGGGCGCTGGACCGGATGCAGCAGGCGCTGCGCCCGCTGCCGCCCGCCGCACGCCGCGACGCCGCCTGGGCGGCCGCCGAAGCGATCCGCGCCGCCGATGCCGAGGCCAACGCAGCGATCGGCCACCACGGCCTCGCGCTGCTCCAGGCGCTGGCCGCCCGGACCGCCCGCCCGCTGCAGCTGATGACCCACTGCAACGCCGGCTGGCTCGCCACCTGCGGCCACGGCACCGCCCTCGCGCCGATCTACGCCGCCCACGCAGCGGGCCTCGCCGTGCACGTGTGGGTCAGCGAAACCCGGCCGCGCAACCAGGGCCTGCTCACCGCCTGGGAACTGGCCCGGGCCGGCGTCCCCCACACCCTCGTCGCCGACAATGCCGCCGGCTGGCTGATGGCCGAGGGCCGGGTGGACGCGATCCTCGTCGGCGCCGACCGCATCGCCGCCAATGGCGACACCGCCAACAAGGTCGGTACCTACCTCAAGGCCCTCGCCGCCCACGCCCACGGCCTGCCCTTTTATATCGCCGCGCCGCGCTCGACCATCGATTTCCGCTGCCCCGACGGCGCCGCGATTCCGATCGAGACGCGCGGCGCCGACGAGCTGCGGCTGATCCACGGCATCGCCGCCAACGGCAGCACCGCCCGCCTGCGCATCGCCGGCGACGCGACGCCGGCCTGCAACCCGGCCTTCGACGTGACGCCGGCACGGCTGCTGACTGGCATAATCACCGAGTCCGGCGTCCTCCCCGCCGACGGCCTCGCAAGGCTCGCCCATTCCCCCGCTGACTGACCGGAGGCTCCCGATGATGAACGAGAATGTCCTGCGCGCCGGCCTCCTCGCGACCTCGCGGGTGATGGTCGGCAGCGGACTCACCGCGGGCACCGCCGGCAACGCCAGCGTGCGCTGCGCGCGCGGTTTCCTGATCACCCCCACCGGCCGCGCCCATGAAGACTGCAGCGCCGACGACATGGCCCTGATGAGCATGGACGGGGGCTCGCAGGGCCCCTTCGCCCCGTCCTCCGAATGGCGCATCCACCGGGACATCTACGCCGCCCACCCCGAGGCCGGCGCCGTGCTCCACGCCCATTCGCCCTTCGCCACCGCCATCGCCTGCCACCGCCGCAGCATCCCCGCCTTCCATTACATGATCGCCCGCTTCGGCGGGAGCGACATCCGCTGCGCGCCCTACGCCACCTTCGGCACCCAGGCCCTCTCCGATGGCGCGCTGAAAGCCCTCGAGCAGCGCAACGCCTGCCTGCTCGCCAACCACGGCATGCTGGTCTTCGGCAGCGACCTCCGCCACACGCTGGCGCTCGCCCTCGAGTTCGAGACCCTTTGCGAGCAGTACTGGCGCGCCTGCCAGCTCGGCGAACCGAGCGTCCTGTCGGCGGCCGAGATGGCCGAAGTCCTCGAGCTGTTCAAGGCCTACGGCCAGCCTCAGCCGGGTCACCCCCTTCCCCCCGCCGACCCCGGCCCCGCCTGAACGCTGATGGATGCCGAACGCGGACTGTGTCGGCGCCTCACCGCGCTCGCCCTCGCCGCGCTGCTGCTCCCGGGCATCGCCGTTCACCTCCTCGTCATCGAGCCGGCCACCCGCTCCCTCGCCCTCGGCGCCCTCGAACTGAACCTGACCCGCAGCCGTGCCGCCGCCGAACGCCATCTCCACCAGCTCGACAGCCGGCTCCACGCCATCCGCGAAGGCGCCCGCGACGGCGGCCCCCGTCTCGGCGATCGCGCCGGCTTCGACACCCTCGTGGCGCCCCTGCGGACCACCGAATTGCCGGTCTCGGCGCTCCACCTGACCGATTCGGAGGGGCGCGCCTACTCGGTGCGGCGCGATGCGGACGGGCTGCGCGAACGCGGCAGCACACCCTCGCCGGATGCCATCCGGAGCTCGCCCTGGTTCCTGGCGGCCCGCAGCGCCGGCCCCGATGCAGGGGTCGGCTGGACACCTGCCTACCGGACGACCCCCGACGGCAAACCGGTCATCACCGCTTTCATCGGCCTGCCTCAACCCGAAGGCGGCGCACACCTCCTCGCCGTGGATATCGGACTCGACGACCTGTCCCGCCTAACCCTCGAGAACACCCTCGGTGAAGGCGGTGGCAGCCTCATCCTCGACCCGAGGGGCGAGGTGCTCGGGCTGCCCCGCGCCCCGGCCCTGCCCGGCCTTGCCGACCGGCACGCGGCGCTCCTGACGCCGGTCACCAAGCTCGGTCCGGACTACCTCGCGCTGGGCTACGCACGCTGGCGCGCCACCGGCAGCGGAGAGCGCACGCTCGAATTCAGCAACCCGGACGGAGACTGGCTGGCCCAGTTCATGCCGCTGCAACTCGGCGGCCGGCAAGGGTGGATCGCCGGATTCGCCCGCCGGGCCGACTTCGCCCCGCTCCGCGCCTGGCACATGGCCGCCGTGCTGGGTCTGCTCACCGCCCTGTGCCTCGCCCTGTGCCACCGCGGACGTCGCAAGCCGGACGGCGACCCGCAGCTTGCCGCCGACTGGAGCCGGCGCATCCTCGAGTCCAGCCCCATCGCAGTGGTCATCAACCACCCGGGCGGACCGCCGCTGTTCGCCAACACCCGTGCCGCCGAGATCGCCCGCACGACGATGGACGAGTTCATGCGGAGGCCGGCCCCGAGCTGGTTCAGCAGCAGTTCGGTGGCCGAATCCGTGCTCGTCCGCTTGCGCGACGGACAGCCCATCCACGATCAGGAAGTCGAATTCCGCGTTGCCGACGGCAGCATCCTCTGGACCCTGGTGACCGTCGAGCAGATCGAGTTCGACGGCCGCCCGGCGCTGATCGGGTGGATCTACGACATCACCCGCCGGCGCGCCGCCGAGCAGGAGCTGCGCAAACTCTCGCTGGCCGTCGAGCAGAGCCCCTCGATGCTCCTCATCACCGACCCCGCCGGCGCCATCCAGTACGCCAACCCCCGTTACTGCCGGGAGACCGGTCTGCCCGCCAACGTACTCGCCGGCCACCCGCCCGAGCTCGTCGATGCCGCCGGCCAGCCCCTCGATTTCCTTGCCGGGCAGGCCACGAACCTCAGCGCCGCCGGGGTCTGGCGCGGCGAATGCCAGTTGCGTCGCCGCAGCGGCGATCCGCTGTGGGTGGGGATCTCGGTCAGCGGCCTGTCCGACGATCCGACCGGCACCCAGGCCGGGATCACGCACTGCATCTGGGTGCTCGAGGATCTCTCCGTTCATCGCCAGGCCCTGCAGGCCCTGCACGAGGCCAAGCGCCTCGCCGAGGAGGCCGCGGAATCCAAGACCCGCTTCCTGGCCAACATGAGCCACGAGATCCGCACACCGCTGAATGCCATCATCGGCCTGGCCAGCCTCTGCCTGGGGACCGGCCTGGACGCCCGCCAGCGGGATTTCGTGGGCAAGATCCACGCCTCGGGCAGCACCCTGCTCGGGGTCGTCAACGACATCCTCGACTTCTCCAAGATCGAGGCTGGCAAGCTCCGCCTCGAACGGACGCCCTTCACGCTCGACCAGGTGCTCGACCACGTGATCACCTTCGTCGCGCAGAAGGCCGCCGAAAAAGGGCTCGAACTCCTCGTCGAACTGGCGCCGGACGTTCCCCAGCACCTCGTCGGCGACCCGCTGCGGGTCGGCCAAGTGCTGACCAACCTGCTGGGCAACGCGGTCAAATTCACCAGCCGGGGGGAGGTCAGGCTACGGGTGGGCGTGGCCGGACGCGGCGAAGGGCAGGCCCGCCTCAGCTTCGAAGTCCGCGACAGCGGCATCGGCATGGACGCCGGACAGATCAAGCGCCTGTTCGAAGCCTTCTCCCAGGCCGACGACTCGATGACCCGCCGCTTCGGCGGCACCGGGCTCGGCCTGTCGATCGCCCGAAACCTGGTGGAACTGATGGGTGGCGGTGCCATTACCGTCGAAAGCCAACCGGACAAGGGAAGCTGCTTCCGCTTCGTGCTGCCCTTCGAACCGGGCACCGGCGGTCTCCCGGCCCCACTGCCGCCTGCCGCCAGCGACCCGCGCGTGCTGGTCGTCGACGATCACCCGGCGGCACGCCGGAACATGCTCCAGCTCCTCGCCGGCATTCCTCTGCGCGGCGAAGCGGTCGCTTCGGCTGCCGAGGCGATCGCCGCGCTGCGCCAGGCCAGCCAGGCCGAGCGCTTCGGCCTGGTTCTGATGAATCTGCACCTGCCCCTGCAGGACGGCATCGAGACCACCCGCCGCATCAAGCACGACCCCGGACTCGCCCCTCCCCCCGCAGTGATTCTCCTGACCGGCTACGGCGACGAGCGCGCCATCGGGGAAGCCCTCGACGCCGGTGCCGACGGCCACCTGCACAAGCCGGCCACCGCCAGCGGGCTGCGCGCGGCCATCATCGCCGCCTTCGATGCCGAACCGGCCCGGCCTCCCTGCCCGGCGCCGGCCAGCCCCCCGGTACAGCTCGACGGTCTGCGCCTTCTCCTCGTCGAAGACAACGAGGTCAATCAGCAGATCGCCCGGGTCCTGCTGGAAAAACGAGGCGCACAGGTCACCCTCGCCGACAACGGTCGCATCGCCGTGGACACCCTGCGCGAGCTCGGCCGGGAGGCTTTCGACCTCGTGCTGATGGACCTCCAGATGCCGGTCATGGACGGCCTCGAGGCCACCGCGCTGATCCGCCAGGACCGGCGCTTCGACACGCTGCCGATCATCGCGATGACCGCCCATGCCCTGGCCGATCAGCGCCAGCAATGCCTCGATGCGGGGATGAACGACCACGTCGCCAAGCCCATCGTCCCCGAACTCCTGTTCGACGCGATCCTGCGCCACGCCCCGCCCCCATCCGCCGCCAGCCGGCCCGTGCACGACGGCGCCGCCGAACTGCCCGAACTGCCCGGCCTGGATGTGGCCACCGCGCTGCGGCGGGTCGGCCAGGAGCCGGCCACCTACCTGCGCCTGCTGCGCCGCTTCGCCGACACGCAGGCCGACTGCGCCCGACAGATCGGCGCGGCCCTCGAGGCCGGCAATGCCCGCGAAGCCGAACGCCTCACCCACGCGCTGCGCGGCAGTGCCGCCAACCTGGGGGCAAGCGCCCTCGCCGACGCCGCCAGCCGCCTCGAAACGGTGCTGCACAACGGCGGTGCCGCCACCGCACATCACCACGCCGATCATCTCGCCGACCGGCTGACCGGCGAACTCGCCTCGCTGCTGCGCATGCTGGAGCATACCCTTCCTGCCACCGAGCCAGAGGCGCCCACGGCGGAGCTCGATCCGGCCGAATTCGACGCCGCCGTCGCGACCTTGCTGGCACTCACGCAGACCGCCGACGGCCGGGCTCCCGATGTCTTCCGCAGGCTCCGCAGCACGCTCACCGCGCGTTTCGGCCCGGCCTGCAGCGCAGAAATCCACGACGCCCTGCAGCGCTACGATTATGATCGCGCCGTTGCAAGCCTGCGCCAGGCGCTCGACCACGGGCCCGCGGCGCCCACCTCGCCCTGACGCCCGCCATGGACAGCCACCGCCCCCTCATCCTTGTCGTCGATGACGCGCCCGACTCCATCGAGCCGATTGTCGACTGCCTGCACCGGGCCGACTTCCGCACCCGCATCGCCACCCGCGGCGCCCGCGCGCTCGAGCTGGCCACCGTCCGACCGCTGCCCGACCTGATCCTCCTCGACATCAGCATGCCCGACATGGACGGCTATGAAGTCTGCCGCGCCCTCGTCCATGACCCGGTGACCGCCAGCATACCGGTCATCTTCCTGACCATCCGCAACGAGGATGTCGACGAGCAGCTCGGCTTCGATGCCGGTGCGGTCGATTACATCACCAAGCCGATCAGCCCGCCCCTGGTCCTCACCCGCATCCGCAATCACCTCACGCTCAAGGCCGCCAGCGACTTCCTGCGCGACCGCAACAGCTATCTCGAGCAGGAGGTCGCCCGGCGCACCCACGAACGCTCGCTGGTGCAGGAAACCAGCCTCATCGCGATCGCCTCGCTGGCCGAGACCCGCGACAACGAGTCCGGCTATCACGTGCGCCGCACCCAGCTCTACCTGCGCGCCCTCGCCCGCCACCTGCGGACTCAGCCGGGCTTTACGGCCGAACTCAGCGAGGAGAACATCGAGCTGATGTACAAGTCGGCCCCGCTCCACGACATCGGCAAGGTCGGCATCCCCGACCGCATCCTGCTCAAACCCGGCAAGCTCGACGACGCCGAGTTCGCCATCGTCCGGACCCACACCAGCCTCGGCCGCGACGCCATCGACCGGGCCGAGACCCTGTTCGGAGTCTCCGGCGGCTATCTGCGCTTTGCGAAGGAAATCGCCTACGCCCACCATGAGCGATGGGACGGTTCCGGCTATCCCCTCGGCCTGGCCGGCGAGCGTATCCCGCTGGCGGCCCGCCTGATGGCGGTCGCCGACGTCTACGACGTGCTCGTCAGCCGCCGTGTTTACAAGGAGGCCGTCAGCCACGAGGAGGCCATTGCAATCCTGCTCGCCGGCCGCGGCAGCCACTTCGACCCACGGATCGTCGATGCCTTTCTCGAACTGCAGGACGAGATCCGCGCGATCGCCCAGCGTTACACCGACCTCCCGGCCGACCCGCAGCGCGAAGCCGCGCGGCTGAAGCAGGTGCTCGGCCACTGACGGGCCGGCCGGGCCCACGCCTCACAGCAGGAACTTGAAAAGGTAGAGCGCCGCCATCCCCGCCGCAATGGTCGGCAGCACGCCCCGCGTCCGCCACGCCACCAGCGCCGCGATGCCGGCCGCGAGGGGCTTGGGGGCCGCCAGCGCGAACACCACCTCACCACCCTGGACGAACAGTTCTCCGGCGACCAGGGCCGCAAAGCTGGCCGGCGCGATGTAGCGGCACAGCGCGTGCAGCCAGCCGGGAAGACTGTGCCGGGCCAGCAGCCCGATCATCGCGTAGCGGTACAGGAAGGTCAGCAGACCGACCGCAAACAGCAGCGCCAGCAGCACCGGCGTGCTCATCGGCCGCTCCCCGACACGGCGCTCCGCCGGCCCCGCCGTGCCATCCACGCCCCCGCCAGCAGGCCGAACACGATCGCCACGACCAGCCCCAGCCGGAACGGCAGCGCCGCGAAGACGAGCACGCCGGCACTCGCCGCCACCGCTGCGGCCTGGCTGGGCCGATCCCGCATCAGCAGCGTCAGCAAGGCGATGAAGGTCAGCGGCACCGCGAAATCGATGTCCCACTCTGGAGGAATCGTCGCCCCGAACAGCAGCCCCGCCGCGGTGGACAGCTGCCAGGTCAGCCACAGCGTGAAGCCGCAGCCGAAGTAGTACCAGTGGCGCAGATCGGGCTCCCCTTCCTGCTGCGGCGTCGCCTGGTAGCGCAGGATCGCCACCGCATAGGCTTCATCGGTCAGCAGGTAGGCCAGCAGCAGGCGCCAGCGCCGCGGCAGATGACGCAGGTATTCGGCGATCGACGCGCTGTAGAGCAGATGGCGCAGGTTCAGCAGCCCGGCGGTCAGGCCCACCGGCACCACCCCCGCCCCCGCCGCCAGCATCTGCACGATGACCAGCTGGGCCGCCCCGGCAAAGACCACCGCCGACGCGAACTGCGCCAGCCACACCGGCATCCCGGCCGCCAGCGCGCCGATGCCGTACAACATCCCGAAAGGCACGACACCAAGCAGCAACGGCGCCTGGCCACGACAACCGGCAAGGAATTCGGAGAGTCTGGGGGAGATCAAGGTCGGGCTAGAACTTCTCGACCTGCGGCCTCTGCCCGCTGCCCGGCTCGCGCAGCGCCTTCAGCGCATCCACCTCGCCGCTCTTGTCGAAATCGAGGTCACCGTGGCTGCCGGTGACGAGGCGGCCCTTGAGACGGTAGTTCAGCTTCTCGCCGCCCTTCGCCAGCCCCTTGAACTGG
>Ga0213919_1000758_pt1 | contig 13189 bp, 11 predicted proteins | sample McNCre317MG_FD_161056 | JGI IMG/M metagenome (GOLD analysis project Ga0213919, IMG submission 161056) | Freshwater microbial communities from McNutts Creek, Athens, Georgia, United States - 3-17 MG | ecosystem: Environmental > Aquatic > Freshwater > Creek | place: USA: Georgia | collected... | reverse complement strand
ATCCCCTTAATCAGCTCTTCAACTTGTGTTTTCGTATTAAAGACATGAAAAGAAAGCCTGATGTTTCCCTGGCGAACAGACACATCAATGTTACGCTTTTTAAATTCCGCTTCAAGCGCGATGCTGTCACCACTCACGGCCTTAAGGCAAACGATATTGGCCATGTGTTCAATTGGTGTGACGAGATTATATTTTTTCTTAGGAAAATTTTCTAAGAAATAATCGCGAATGCTCGCATTGTGCTCGCGAATGGTTTTAAGTCCTACATCTTTAAGAAAACTTAAACTGCCTTCAAGGCATCCTGAACATAAAAGATTCGCTGCTTGTCCTCGGTCGTATTGACGGGCGCCTGGCAGAGTTTCAGTTGTATAGTCTAGTAAATTATAAACCTGTTTCGAGTTGGGACTTAAAATCCAATTGGCATTTAAATGATAGATACTGTCTTGGGCTCTCTGGTTAAAATAAGCAAAGGCATGTCCATAGGGACCAAGCATCCATTTATAAGACGAGCACGTGAGAATATCTATGTAAGAAAGTTCTTCAGGGCTGATATCCACTCCACCGAGTGCTTGAGTAGCATCAACGACGAATAAAATGTTTTTTGACTTGAGCATTTTTCCGATCGCAAGAAGGTCCATCTTCTTTCCCGTATCAAAAGTCACATAAGACATATTAAATATTTTTGTCTTAGGTTTTAAAACTCGCTCTAACCATTCGGCGGTTGGAAGAAGCTCACTTCCCAATTCATATTTATCAAAAACAAATTTACCGTGTCTTTCTGCGAGCATCCAAGGCAAAATATTCGATGGGTAGTCCCTGTCGATGGCGGCGACTCGGTCACCTTTTTCAAAAATAAATCCGTTAGCCACGATGTTGATGACGTCTGATGAAGAAGTTGAATGAGTAATCATCTCTGGCGCTACACCAATGAGATCGGCAAATCTCACGCGCAGTTTTTCTGAGATACTCATCCAATCATCATAGGCATAAAACGATGGATCGAGCTCTCTATTCATGGCCGCTAAAATAGTGTCTTTAGACCTAATTGGTGAAGGACCAAAATAGGCTGAATTAAAATATAAGGTTTTTAAATGAGCGTATTCTTTTTCGACTAAACTTTTGGTGGCCGAATCCATTGGGCTTACTTGCTTGTAGTTGGAGCTGCTGCTGCTGGTGCAGCAGGTGTTGTCGTTGTGGCTGCATTGGCCGCTGGTGCAGTTGTTGTTGCTGCAGGAGTTGTTGGTGCAGCTGCACCTTGAGCACCTGGAGCCGCTTGAGCAGCATCAGAGTTAAGCGGTCTTGCTACCGGAGCTTCTGAATCTAAAAGAGATTTCTGAAATTTCGAATCTTGTAAACGAGCTAGTAAAATAGAATTTCCTAAGAATAAAACAGCAAGGACAGCGGTGATTTTAGTCATAACATTTCCACGAGTCGAGCTCGACATAATGGACTCACTTCCCGCTGCCGTCATAAGTCCAGCTTCAGCACCTTTACCAAATTGAAGTAAAACAGTGATGATAAGAAAAACTGAAATAACCGCTTGAAGAATCATTAGTGATGTTGTCATGAAAACGTATCCTTAAAAAAATATTGTCCTAATTAAATAACAAAGTTTACATCAGAACGCTAGCACTACTGCATAGCTGCTTAAAATCTTGGGCTTTAAGACTCGCCCCGCCAACAAGAGCGCCATCAATATTCTCTTTTCTTAGCAGCGCATCGATATTATCTGGCTTAACCGACCCACCATAAAGAATGACTGTTTCGTTAGCATTGTGAGTTAATTTACTTCTAATAAAGCTATGGGCCTCTTCAGCTTGTTCACTAGTGGCCACTTTTCCAGTTCCAATCGCCCAAACTGGTTCATAGGCAATGAGAAGCAAGTGAGCTTTGTCAGCAGGTAAATTTTTTAATCCAATATTCAATTGCTCCTCAAGAACTTTGAAGGTTTGATTGCTTTCTCTTTCTTCGAGTGTTTCACCAACACAATAAATCACTTTAAGATTATTTTTTAGGGCCGCTAAAACTTTTTTATTCAAGAGTTCATTTGATTCGAGAAAAAGAGAACGTCTTTCGGAGTGACCAATGATCACGAACTCAACGCCTAAATCCACTAAACTTGCTGGGGAAACTTCCCCAGTGTAAGCTCCACTTTCGTGTTCAGAACAGTTTTGAGCGCCAATATAAATAGCTCCAGTCGTGAAGGCCATTTCTTTTAATATTGGAATATGTATAGCCTGTGGAGCAATCCAAGCTTTGCATTTAAGTTCCATTTTCATTTTTGTCATTTCAATAAAAAACTGACTAATCTCGTGAAGAGATTGGTTCATTTTCCAATTGCCAACAATATGAATTTCTCTTTTTTTGTTGCTCATTATTTACCTGCTAATCAATTCCAAATTTTAAAGCTTGAATTCCTGGAAGACTTCCATTTTCAATATATTCAAGTGAAGCTCCGCCGCCTGTAGATATATGTGACATTTTTGAGGCAAGGCCTGAAAGATTCACTGCACTCACGGAATCTCCTCCACCAACGAGAGTGAAAGAATTTTTTAACTCGGAAAGTGTTTTTGCTATTCCAAAAGTTCCTTTCGAATAAGCCTTATTTTCGAATAACCCCATTGGCCCATTCCAAAGAACGGTTGCCGCAGTTTTTAAATGATCATTGTAATGAACTAAAGTCGAAGGCCCAATATCAAGTCCGATATAATCACCTTCAATATTGGCTTGGCCGATTTCTACGGGCTCTCCACCAAAAGTGAGCGAAGCAAGATGATCACTTGGCAAAACGATTTTATGTTTTGAAGGCATTCCAAAAATTCTTTTTGCGAGAGCTACATCTTCATCTGAGCAAAGAGATTTTCCGACCGCGTGACCTTTTGCTTTTAAAAAAGGATAAGCCATTGCTCCGCCGATAAGAAGCTTATCAACAGAGATGAGAAGCGCTTCAATGATTTTAATCTTATCACTAACTTTAGCTCCACCAACAACTGCAACAAAGGGCTTTTTAGGATCGTGAAGAACTTTATCCAAAGCTTCAACTTCTCTTTTTAAAAGGAGACCACCGAAGGCTTTATTCTTAAAAAAGGCATTCACCTCATAAGTTGAAGCGTGCTTTCTGTGAGCGGCACCAAAAGCGTCGAAAACAAATACGTCACCGTAAGTTGATAAAGTTCTTGCAAAATCTCTATCATTTGCTTCTTCTTCTGAATGAAAACGTAAATTTTGAAGGAGAACGATTTTTGACTCGTTAAGACCCAAAAGAGTTTTTATCCCTCTATCTAGAGCCGTCTCCGTCAATGTCACTTCCATGCCTAATTTTTCAGCTAAGCATTTTGCCACTGGCTCAAGAGAGTAAGTTAAATCAATTTTTCCCTTTGGTCTTCCAAAGTGACTCATTAAAATAATTTTTTTTGCACCACTTTCTAAAATAGCTTTTATCGTTGGCAATGCTTCATCTATTCTCGTTGTATCTGAAATTAACGTGGGATTATTTTTATCCATAGGCACATTAAAATCAAAACGAGCCAAGACTTTTTTATCTTTGGCAAGGGCTTTAAAACTTTCATCAGTGATGTATTTGAGGGCCATGTTTTAGAGTCCTTTTTTTCCAATTAATTTTACGAGATCTAAAACGCGATTTGAAAATCCTGCTTCGTTGTCATACCAAGAGACTACTTTTACCGTGTTGCCAATGACGTTTGTCAAAGAAGCATCAACACATGAAGAATGTCTCATTCCCATGTAATCAATCGACACGAGTTCATCGGTTTCAAATTTTAAAATTCCTTTTAGATTCGTCTCACTGGCTTCTCTTAGAGCGGCATTGATTTCAGCTTTAGTCGCAGGCTTTACAAGTGTAGCTGTAAAATCAGTCAAAGAAACATTAGGCGTAGGTACGCGAACTGAGTATCCATCTAATTTTCCTTTTAATTCAGGTATAATTTCTCCAACAGTTTTTGCCGCTCCTGTAGTTGTAGGAATCATGGAAAGAGCAGCCGCGCGGGCACGTCTTGGATCTGAGTGAGAAGCGTCTAATAAAGCTTGATCAGATGTATAGGAATGCACAGTCGTCATAAAGCCGTTAACGATTCCAAATTTCTCATGAAGAACTTTTGCCACTGGAGCAAGGCAGTTCGTGGTACAACTTGCGTTTGAAATGATGTGGTGCTTGGCTGGATCATAAGTATTGTCGTTTACGCCCATGACAAACGTTCCGTCTAAGTCTTTACCAGGAGCACACATAATAACTTTTTTAACAGTCCCTCTCATGTGTTTAGAGAGACCCGGTTTGTCTTTAAAAATTCCAGTGGCATCAATGACAAGTTGGACCCCGAAATCAGACCAAGGAATTTCAGTAGGATCTTTTTGCGTAAAAAATTTAATGGCGCTTCCATTGATATTTAACAGATCCCCATCTAATTTTATTTCACCATTAAATCTTCCATGTACTGAATCGTATTTTAATAAATGAAGATATTCTGAAGGATTTCCTGGATTGTTAACGGCGACTACTTCAAAGTCAGATTCCTTGCGATTAAAAAATTCGCGTAAAACGGTTCTACCGATGCGTCCCATTCCATTAATTCCAACTTTAATTTTGCTCATGAAAACTCCCGATTATGGTGATTTAAAATTAAATTACTTTTAGAGACAGTAGTGTAAAAGGTCAATGAGACTTTTGATAGAAGTTTTCACTAAAAAAGGCTTTTTAGATTACAGAAAAAGAAACTATGCACAACTCTTAACGAGTAATGGCATTACCTATGTCGCGAATCAAATCAGAGATCCAGCCAAAAAATGATTTAAATAATCCCCTTCCGGAATCATTGACGGTAGTGTTTGGCTTAGAGTTGACAATGATTCTCGCGGCCGTAAGTTCGACAGGATTCTCGTGAACAACAATTTCAGCATCACTTGGAACTTCAGTGTCCAACTTTTTCTTGAGCCCTTTTGAGAGTAAAATTTTATTGACTCTTTCCTCAGTGAAACTCCCCAGACCAGCTTTGTAATCGTTCATAATTGTCGCTACTCCTTGAGGAACCCAGGTCGTTCTTTTTGGTTTAGCGTTATCGCAAATGCCAGCTTTATAAAGTCCTACACGGTCTTTAATTATAGAAGCTTCGGGTGAAGTGTTATTAAATGCTTGAGCTTTTAAATTCAAGTCCCCTGTTCCTAAAACTTTTCCACCAGAGTTCGTGATGGGAGTGTTCGGTAAAATGCTTTGAAACCAAGGAATGTCCAGTCGGTGGAGAAAGCGAGCATGGCTGTCATCTTTGATGTAATCAGCTGGTTCAAAATAGGCAACATTGGGGGGAGTACCAGGCGCAAAACAAAACAAGTCTGCTTCTTTAGCTGTAAATTGATATTCATCGCATAATCCCAAGGTATGCAAATATTCATGAAGCATCAATTTAGCATCAGAATTAGTCGTCATTACCGGGATTCCACCACCAACAGCAGATGATCCTCCATACTTTGGTAAATCTTTAATGACCATAGCTTGATCCGCCCCTCTTTCTTGAGCAATTTTTCCAATTTCATCTTGGTTCTTGCAGCCAATATTTCTTTCAATGTCATATTGTGAATCACAATCGAGTTTTGACTTATCAACTTTTAAAATTTCAAATTCCACACTGAATGTATTAAAGGGATATGTTGTTTTTAAAAGATCAACAACTTCTTCAGATTTTTTGGGATCCTCTTGATCAGTGACAATAACATATTTGTATGCCTCAGCTTTATGTACGATACTCAATAAGAAGGCAAGTATTAGTGTTTTCATTTTTGTGCCCAATTCAGTTTTAACTTCTCAGTTATTTTTTTTTCTTGGATGGATTCAATTTGATAGCTTACAACATTTCCCATCTTTTCATTAATAGGAAACTTCACGATACGAGAAGTCGTTCCTACTTTGAGCTTAGTCGATTTGAATTTTCCAGATTTTTTTTCATCCATTTTTTCCATAGTTTGAAATATGTTCAAGTAAATATGTTTGTCATACACCAGGACATTTTTATCGCTGTAAAGTGAGATTATATAATTAGCATGCTCTTCATAACGGCCATCGTCACAGAACTCTTCTTTTGATTCGAGAAAGATTGGATTATCTAAATAAGGATTTTTATTTTGGTCAAACTTCAAAATGGCACTTAATGTTTGTCCACAAATCCCTAAATCTTTTTTTAAACCTTGCCCAAAAGAAGTTTTAGAATTAAAACTAAGAACCGATAAAAATAAAATCAAAAATGTAATGAGACTGTTTTTCATTGAGACTCTCCTCATTGTTTTTCGGTGTTTTTCAGTCTTAACTTAAGTTGTGAAAAATCTTGTGAAGTAGGAGCAGAAGCCTTGGATAAAAAGCAATTCGTCTCTCAATTAAACGCTAAAGATGATGTTCTCTCACCTTTTTTAGTCAAGTATATCGCTACTGCTGAAGGGAAAGATGGTAAGAGTTATCTCAACATTATTCTCGCAGACCGCACGGGCGAAATAGAAGCCCGTAAATGGCATGGAGCAGACACCATAATTGGACAAATTCGCTCTGGTGATGTGGTCATCGTCAATGGTAAAATGAATCAATTCCAAGGTCGCTTACAGATGATTGTGAGCGAGCTTTCAAAACTAAATGAAGATCAAATTTCTCGCGAAGATTATATTCAAAAATCAGCCAGTGCCCCGGAGGCCATGTATCAAGAATTAATTTCTATCGTCAATCAACTTGAAGAAGTCTATATCAGAGATTTATTGCTCAATATTTTACACGATCCTGAAATTGCAAGAAGACTTAAAATTTGGCAAGCTGGAAAGTCCATTCATCACGCTTACCAATCTGGATTATTAGAACATATTTTATCATGCACAACTTTAGCACTTCTTTTGTCTCCTCATTACAATGCTAATCGCTCTTATGTTGTCGCGGGCTGTATTCTTCACGATCTTTGTAAAATCTATGAGCTCACTGAAGGACCTGTCGTTGATTACACTGATGAGGGAAAATTAGTAGGTCACCTGGTTAAAGGACTTGAAATCGTCGATCATTTTTCAGCTAAAATAAAAAGCTTCCCTTATAATGTAAAACTTCATCTAAAACATATTCTTCTCTCTCATCATGGAGAATATGAATACGGTTCTCCAAAAACTCCCAGCACAAGTGAAGCTTACTTAGTCCATTTAATTGACTACATGGACTCAAAAATGAATTCACTCGTCCAGGTCAAAAAACAAGATTCAAGTGTAGGTCATTGGAGTGGCTTCGTGAAGCATCTTGATCGCATTGTGTATAAATCCAACTTACCAAGTTTTACAGACTACATTGATGAAACAAATCACGTCGAGTCTGTCGCTTCTCCTAAAAAATCTTTTCCTAAAGAATCTAAAAGTGATCAAAACCCAAAAGAACTCAAACATTCATTGGGCTCCTTGCTTAAGGATTTTAAAGCGGACTCAAAGACTGAAGAATAAGTTCAAGTATTGGCGAGTATTTTCCTATTCAAGCAAAGGTGCCCTCTTTGATCTATGATTAAGGAATGACAAAGGTACAAGAAAAAAGTGCGCCCACCATAAATAATAATCTATCAGAATTAAAACCTTTCAGAGGAAAGGGAAGTAAAATTCCTAATTCTCCCAAGGTGGAAGAAACAAAATCTGAAATCACTGATAAAGCAAAAGCACTTAATCAAGACCTCCCTCAAAAGCCGGTTCAAATCGAAACTTCTCCCGATCAAAAATCTCCCGGAGAAGTTCTAGAAAAAGCCACTTCGCTTTCTCAATCATTAGTGAAAGCACCAGTGCTTCCCATTATTGCCAAACCAAATTCGAAAACTTTAAAGGCAGAAGAAAAAGAAGCTCCACTTCATTTCATAAAAAAACCAGCTGTTATTTTCATTGAAGGCTTCAGTGCCTTTGGAATTTCTAATGGGGACGGTATTAGTGAGATGGCCGAAAATTTTCCTGGAGCTAAAAAATTTGATTGGACTGATCATAAAAAAATTATTGATGAAATTAAAAAACATGCACCAAGTGAACCTGTCGTTTTAGTTGGGCATAGTTTTGGTGGCGATACCGCCATTGAAGTGGCCAATGAATTAAACTCCGCTAAAAATGGATTTAGGGCCATCGATTTACTTGTTTCTATTGATGCCGTTGGAATGAATAAAACCATTATTCCAGTCAACGTGAAAAGTAACCTTAATTATTTTGGCGAAGGACTCTTACCATTTGTCCACGGTGATCCAACGGTGGCAAGAAACACAAAATACACTGAAGTCACCAATGAATTGCGAACGGACATGCATTCAAAAATGGATGACTCTCCAGAAGTTCAATTTGAAATTTTTCAAAAAATTAATCAAGTCTTGGGCCTTGGTGGTGAAGAGGATATCTTCATAGAAATAAGTGAAACAAGTCAAATTAAGGACGTCATTGACCAATTAAAAGAGGCTCTCAAGAGTTCTACTTAGTCGATCCATCTTCATAGTACTCTTCTGATTTTAGAATTGCCTGAGTCGATATCTTTTTTTCAACTAGCTTCACTTTTACATTATCTTTGTATGTAATTTGTGTGACCTGATCCGCGTCTTTATCATAATAAAATGAGTCCCCGTCAAAACGACCATTTTTATATTTGGTCTTTGCTAAAAGGTTTCCACCTTTATCAAAGGAATACCTAGTCCCACTAAGCCTGTAACAATAGCCGTATTCAAGATCAATAAGCTCACTTCCCGAACTAAGACATTCCCCTTCAGCTGTTAATTCTCCGGTGAACTCATAAGATTTATAATCATACACATCAGGTGTTTCCATGATCTTGCCTTTAGCTTTTCTTTTATAGTTTGCCTTAGCTTTTCCATTTTCATAAAAGAGCTCGGCTTCTTCAATATCGTTATAAGCGACAAGTAAATATTTTGCTTTTAGTTTTCCACTTTTAAATTCTAGCGTTTTCCATCCTTTGTAAGGATCAACTTTGGGTTCACTATTTTCAGTTTTAGCAAGTGGAGTTCCACCACACAATTCTGGATTTCCCTCTTTGAATTTATCTTCTTTATAACAAATTTTTTTAATGACCTTTCCACTTGGATCAAACATCGTCATGAAGCCATCTTTTCTGCCGTTTTTATAAGAAGTCTTTGAATAACCTGTCAGTGTTGATTTTCCTCCACTGAAGCTAGATTGAAAAACTAGGTTTTCTCCATCGAGAGTGTCATCTTTGTATCTACTTTCTTCGTACTTATCAAACTCCTCTTGATATCTTTTGGTGAGACCATTTAATTTATCGTTTTTATACTCTCGAGATTCAATAAGTTTAGATTTTTCATTAAAACATTCCCACAATCCATTCATCTCATTGTTTTGATAAGAAATTTTCCGGCGAACGATTCCGTTAGAATCTTTACAGATTTCTACTCCAGTTTTTAATCCATCTTTATCTTTTTTTACATCACAATAATTCCCCTCATCACATTGAGAAGAATAAGCATTGAACATAAATAAAAGATTCAAAATAAGAATTAAAATCATCTTCATAATATTGTCCTATTCGCAGTCTGTTTCACGAGTGATGTAAAGTTCTTGATTCTCTCGATCGAGACCAATGCACACTGGAAGATTTTCTCTTTTTGAATCTTGAAGAAAATTTACCATTTCTTCACACTGAAACATGTCGAGGTAAATATCTGTATCCATCACTCCATTATTTGAAAAATTCATTCCTGTTATAAAACTTTGGCAATCTAAAACGACTTTATCAAATTTATTGGTTTTCACTTCAAAAACGTAATCCATATCTGTTGAGACGATGTCATTCATTGGCATTCGCACGATATCTTGCGCTTTAGCCTCATGGCTAATAGCTATAACCAGAACTAACCCGATCACGTCGATCAACTTTTTCATAAATACCCCACTTGTTGTAATGAACAAGTCGGGTATCTAAAAAAAAAGTTGAGTAATTTTGTAAAAAAATGTGAAAAATTTGCCTAGTAGTTAAGATAACAATATCGGACGAAGATGGTCGGATAAGTTATTTTAATTCTTTTGCTAACTCTACTGACTTAAGAACATCAAGTCTTCCAAATCCAAAAGTATTATCTTTTCCAGCTTTCCCTAAATCTTTTGAACCTCTATAAAGTACATCTTTAAGCTCATCAACAGTGAGCTCTGGTTTTGATTGCAGAATAAGCGCAATCGCTCCAGACACGTGAGGAGCGGCCATAGAAGTTCCAGACATATTTTCATAACTTCCGTATCGATCTGCAGATTTCACATCAACCCCAGGAGCTGAAACATCTGGCTTAACAATGCGAACAGTCTTCCAAGATGTTGGTCCAGAAGAACTAAAATGTGGTGACCTGTCGTACTGTTCAGTTGCTCCAACTGTCACAGAGTTTGGGCAAGCACCTGGGACATTAATTGTCTCATCTCGAGGCCCTGTATTTCCTGCAGTGAAAACTGGAACAATTCCTAATTTCACCCATGAATCTATCACTAAGCACATTGGATCGTTTTCTGGATCTCTATCGCGGTAAGCTTCATCATCTCCCCACGAATTATTGACAACAGCTGGGGAATCAACGGTATTTGGATTTCCATCTGGGTCGGCCATCCATTGCATGGCCTTTAAAATATCTTCTTTGGTCGAATTTCCGTTTCCATCAAAAATTCTTCCGACGATTAGTTGTGCATCTGGAGCGACTCCAATGGCAAGTCCAGACGTCGATCCACCAACGATCGTTCCAGAGACGTGAGTTCCATGGCCAAATCCATCACTAGGAGTGTTACTCGTAGCCGGAGAGAAATTTTTATAAGCAATCATTTTACCTTTGAGGTCTGGATGAGTTGGAACGATACCTGTATCGAGAATACCAATCTTCATGCCTTTACCTGTGAGATGAGGATATTTAGCTAGAAGATTGGGAATTTGAATATTGGTAAGACCATAGGTGTACTTAGGAGTCGCAGCTTGGGCTTTTTTTAAGATTTCGGGATTCATCTTAATCATTTTTTTAGAAAAAGAAATTGAAGTTAGTTCATCTGACTCAAGAAGACTTTTTAATTGAGATTTATCAAGTGAAACAATGGCGGAATTGGCAACCCATAAATTAAAAACTTCAGCTTTAGATTTACTTTGCGCCATAAAACTTTCAATATTTTTTTGAGTCTCCTCCATCATTTGCCTTTGAATAAGAGTGTGAAAGGCTGAATGTTTTGGATAAAGATTGAAATGACTTTTTCCTTTAAAAGAAATTATCACTGGTAAAAATTCATTACCTTTATTTGTCTCATTTAAAAACTGACTGACTTCGTTATCAATTTGTGGTTTTGCATGGGCACTTAAACTCATACATAAAATCCCCAAAGTAAAAACTTTGCTCCAAATACTACTTTTCAAAAGATGCCTCCCCGCTAATAATAGAGGAAATCTTATGGAACTTGTCTTTTCTTTGTCAAAAGAATTGGTCAACTTTAAAGCATTGTAAGATTTATTATTAATCAAAAATAACGCATCTATTTTTATGACTTCAGGATTTTAATGAAAGCAACATCAATTCTTATTTCGCTGTTAATTATTCTTACGACATTTATTTTTTCGAAAGCTTTCGCTCAATCTGAGGTTGATAATAAACTCACTAACTTAAATCAAGAAAAAATTGAATCCATTGAACTCATTAAAAAAAATCTTATTCAAGCAAAAAGTCGATTATTAGCAGCACAAAATCAACTGACCCATGAAACTGAAGCCGCGAAAAAAGTGCTGCTGGAACACGAGGTAAAAAGACAGCAAGAAAGATATGACAAAGTAAAATTAAGCCTCATTTCAATCATCACTAATATTAAAATCGATGAACTTCAAAAAAATGACTTGAATAAAAAGCGAGATTATTTACAAGAAGCTCAGGAGCTCTTAGGTCCTGCTTTTGACACTATTCAACGTATCAGTGAAAGACCCAGAAAAATTGAAGCTTTAAGAAAAGAATTACAAATTAATCAAGAGAAGCTCGCCATCACTCAAATGGCCTTAAAAAACATTGAGCTCGTAAAATCTTCTCCTGACTTCAAGGCCATCTTGCCAGATCTAGAAGAATTTTTAAGTGATTCAACTTATAATATTAATGATCTCATTCAAGAATTCACTTTGAAGATTGATCGACTCAATCGAGAACTTGCGGAACTTACCAAAGATGATCAGACCCTCTTTGGAGCTGCCACTTCATTAACCAAAGAGTTTTTTTCAAATAAAGGAAAACATCTTGGAATTTCTTTTGCTGTTTTCTTATTCATGCTTTGGTCGATGACGATTCTAAAAAATAAAGTCGTCCTCAATATCTTAAGTCGCAGTAAAGTTGAATGGCTCTATAAACCTATAAGTGCTTTGTATGGGATCATTACTTTCGTCACTGCTCTCACAATGGGAATACTCAGCCTCTACATTATGGGAGATTGGGTCCTTGTTACCATTACGGTACTTTTAATCAGTGCCATTTTATGGGGCTCAAAAAATTATCTTCATAAATACTTAGCTGAAGGAAGATTAATTTTAAATCTTGGTACAATCAAAGAAGGCGAATTAATAATTTTCAGAGGGATTCCTTGGAAAGTAAAAAATATTAACTTCGTGACTATTTTTGAAAATGAATACCTAGACTCTTCAATCATTCGTATCGAAATAGCCCAAATTTTCCACATGCACTCTAGAAAAATACTTCCCAACGAGCAGTGGTTTCCTACGAGAACGAATGATTGGGTTTTACTTTCAGACAATACTTTTGGACAAATAAAGCTTCAAACAGTTGAGCAAGTGATCATTGAGCTTTTAGGTGCTGAAAGAAAATACTATACGACAACTGATTATTTAAATTTAAGACCTACAAACTTAAGCCACGGCTTCACTGTCGAATTTTTATGGGGCTTAGATTACGAAGTTCAGGATCTATTAACTAATGGACTTTTTGATAAAATTACCGAAAAATTTAACCTACATTTAAAAAATTATCCGACTCCTTTTCTCAACTCAAACCTTGAATTTCACAGTGCGGGAGCTAGTTCTCTAAATTTGAACATCTCCGTTAAATTCAGTGGAGAATTCGCCGCTTATAAATTTAACCTTCAAAGAGATCTTCAAAAAATCATGCTGCTTATCTGTAACGAACTAAAACTTTCTATCCCTTATAATCAACTGGTTGTTCATCAG
>Ga0213919_1000757_pt1 | contig 13200 bp, 18 predicted proteins | sample McNCre317MG_FD_161056 | JGI IMG/M metagenome (GOLD analysis project Ga0213919, IMG submission 161056) | Freshwater microbial communities from McNutts Creek, Athens, Georgia, United States - 3-17 MG | ecosystem: Environmental > Aquatic > Freshwater > Creek | place: USA: Georgia | collected... | reverse complement strand
ACAGATCAGAGAAGAGGTTACAAGAAAACATGTAACTTTTTGAGTGAGGAAAGGTTACACGAAAACATGTAACTTTTTGATATAGGGGAGAGAGGGGAGATAAGGTGTAACTTTTTGGAAAATCTTCCTTATTATATGAAATAATTTATATTACCTATTGCAATTATTAAAAACATGTGGTAGACTGTTCTTAGGTCGAAACAGTGACCTCACAAAAGAATAGGAGAGACGTTATGAACAGATTTAAAAAGTATGTACAGAGCAAAGGTATCAAGTTGGAGCAGGATTACCCTTATTTACCGTTTGACTTAGGTTCTCAGAGTATCGAGGCGGTAATTGTAAACGCTGAGACAGCAACCGTGCGCGAGGTTCTTTCTTCTTTAATAGGTGTTATCCGGTTTGATCGAGAGGGTGAAATGACATATGATATTGACTAAGGAAGGATAAGACATGTTGACAGTCAAAGATTTTAAAACCACTGAGGAACAGATCGAGTGTATCAAGGGAATACTTGAAATGAGCAAGAAAATTATAAAAGGTATCCGAGCAGATAAAGAGTTCGGATACCTCACCAAAGCTCAAGCAGAGGAAATGATCGAGAATGAAAAAGTTTGTACATGGAATTTGATTGATGATTTTTTCGAGGAGGATTGACAATGTTTGAATACATGATCAAAGAGGCAATAAGCGAGTACATGCGCGAGACCGGAAAGAGCAAGCGCGAAGCAATTTACAAGGCAAATGAGATCATAAAGGCACTCGGGCAAGAGTGCCGAGAGGAGGAAGCGGAGCGCGAAGCTCTCCGGAACTTTAAGAGAGAAAATGACCTCCTGTGCCTCAAGATCGCTCAGACCGTGTATGGTGGGAGGTGATAGCATGATCGGATATTGCGACTTTTGCAAAAAGGACACGGAGCAAGCGGTGATCCAGAACAAGCGCAAACAGACTCGCGTATATTGCGCGGAGTGTAAGAGTATCCTCCGACCTCCGACCAAGGCAGACTTGGAGGAGCTCCGGAGAGCGGCAAGATTAAGTAAGATATTTGTAAATCAATATATAAGATAAGGAGATAAAACCATGTATGATGAGTTAATAAGAATATTAGAAGAGTGCGAGTTATCCGAGAAGTTTATTATTGGTGTTATAGGTATGGGAGCGGCAACCGGACTCCGAATATCAATAGAGAGAGATCAACCGGAAATGAGCGAGCCGTTTATAGATTTACTGTCAGAGTGTGATCAGTACATATTCAAATATTGTAAATAAGGCGGGTGCGATAAGGCGCGCAAGGGAGCTCGAGTCTCCCTCCCGTCTCTCTCCTCAAGGAGATACAAAATACCTCGCGCCCAAGGGGTTAAGGGCAAGGAGTTTTATTATGGCTAAGAAAAGTACAGGAAAATTTGCGGCAATCGCTAAGGAGGCAACCTCACTCTCTCCGATCATGAGAGGAAAGACCAAGAAAGACACGGACGAACTCTTGAATGAGGAGATCACGATTACAGGCTTTGATTTTCTCACTATGACTGACAAGAGCGGAGAGTCCAAAGAGTTTGTTGTGTGCGTATACGAGGAAGAGCCGGAATGCTTTTTCTTTGGAGGCACGGTATTAACCAAGATCGCGAAAGCGTGGGTTGCTGACTATGAGTCTCCAGAGGAAGCAAGCGAGGCTCTCGCGGCTGACGGAGGGTGTGTTATCAAGATGACCTCCGGAAAGACCAAAAACGGCAACAGGATAACAAATGTTGAAATTATCTAAGCTATTGTCTTTCCTATATTCAGAGTTTCACGTGAGACGGAAAAATGTTTCACGTGAAACATTTTTTCTAATCTAAGGAGGTGTAATAATGATCAAGAGAATTGATGAGGTGCACTATATAAACCCGATAACGGGAGCGATTGTAAATGTACCTTATATCTGTAAGCAGTGGAGGATCAGTAACAATTATAAGCTCTCAGACGTAGCACACGATACTGGATACGGGCTCTCGAGCATTGCAGGTTTTGAGAGGGGATACAATAACAACCTTGTTATCTTCCTCTGGTATTATGAGCACGGACTCGACCTCAAAAAGTTTGTAAAGGTAGGTGAGTGACAATGCCCACTTGGCAAAATATAGTAGACATGAGCCCCGAACAGTTTAACAAGCTCTCTAAGCAGGAGCTTAAAGGGTACACGCAGATTTTAGCAAGTGCCGGAAATAAGCGCATAAAGAGATTTCAAGAAGCGGGAGAGACTTCTCCCAGCGTTGAGGCGGTCTTGAAAAAAGGAAAGTTCTCGACAAAAGATAAGAGCTTTCAAGAGCTCCGTGCTGAGTTCATGAGAGCTAAGCGTTTTATGGAGTCTAAGACAGGGTCGCTCCGGAGCGAGATACAACTTAGGAATGAGAACATAGAAAAGCTCAAAGGAGCTGGAATAGAAATTTCAAAAGACCAATACAAGAACTTTTGGAGAGCTTACGAGCAAATCAAGAAAGACGATCCAAGTGTAGCCTCCCAAAGTCTCAAATACGCAGTGCTCGAAAACATAGACAAATATCAAAAGAGCAAAGACGAAACCAATGTTGACGATATCGTTAATTATATCCAAGGACATATGGAGCAAATTTACGAACGTGCGGAGGAGTTAAAGCATGATTTCGAGCAAGATAACCCATTCGAACTTAGATAATAAAGCGGTTTACACTCCGAAACAGATAATAGAAGTTCTGGAGCTCTCCGGCATAAAAGAAACGCTGATCAAAACAAAGGGCATTGAGATATACAATGCCCCTTGTGCGTTTGATATAGAAACATACAGTTTCTACTCTCCGGAGAAAGAAAAGCAAGCTATTATGTATATCTGGCAGTTATGCTTAAACGGTCTTTGTATTGTCGGTAGAACGTGGGAGGAGTATTTACATATATGCGAGACTCTGACCGCAGAACTCGAGCTCACAGACAAAAAGAGACTTATAATATTTGTTCATAATCTTTCGTATGAGTTCCAGTTTTTAAAGGACTGGTTCGGTTGGTTTAAGGTGTTCGCAGTAGATAAGCGAAAACCCGTTTATGCTATCACTGATCAAGGGATAGAGTATAGGTGCTCTTATATCCTCTCCGGTTACTCCCTCCGGACGGTTGCTAAAAATCTACATACGGATATATCAAAACTAGACAGTCTGGATTATTCCCTCGCGAGGCACTCGCAAACCTATATAAGCCCAGAGGAGCTCCAATACTGTTTAAACGATGTTAAAATCGTTGTGCTGTATATTAACCAGCTACTCGAGACAGAGCTCAATATAAACACGTTTCCGCTCACTAAAACGGGGTTTGTCCGGAGGTTTTGCCGCAATCAATGCTTTTATGAACTGGACAATAAGAAAAACTCTTGGAAAAAGCTCCGGTATAATGAGCTCATGAGCGGACTTACTCTCAATGAGAATGAATATAACCAGCTTAAAAGGGCTTTTCAAGGCGGTTTTACCCATGCCTCTACTTGGTACTCCGGACGGACTGTCAGAGACGCTTTATCAATGGATATAACAAGCTCCTATCCGTTTGTAATGGTAGCTTGCGAGTTTCCCATGTCGCCTCCGGAGCATGTGCATATTGAGAGTATGGAGGAGCTCGAGAAAAACTTTAAGCTTTATTGTTGCTGTTTTGATATCGAGTTCGTAGACCTTGAGCCAATCACGGTTTTTGAGAATTATATATCTGTGAGCCGCTGTTGGGAAAAGGTCGGAGTTGTTGAGAATAACGGTCGTGTGGTCTCCGCGTCTCTGATCAAGACCACAATTACCGAACAGGACTTTTTTATCATCAAGAAAATGTATACTTGGAGATCATGCCGAGTAGCTAACTTTGTGAGGTTTCGCAAGGACTATCTCCCGAGAGATTATGTAAAAGCGGTTCTCACATTGTACGCAGATAAAACAACGCTAAAGGGGGTGAGAGGATCAGAGCAAGAGTATCAATCAAAAAAAGAAATGTTGAACTCTTGCTATTAGCACGGAATGAGTGTTACTGATATAGTACAGGAGCTTATTACATACTTGACCGAGTGGACGGAGGAACTCCCGAACGTCTCCGAGGTTCTGGAGAAGTACAACAACGATAAAAACCGATTTTTATATTATCCTTGGGGAGTCTGGGTGTGTGCATATGCGAGAGCGCGAGTCATGAACGCAATTTTGGCGGTCGGTGAAAATGATTATCTCTATTGCGATACTGACTCTGTAAAGTTTTTACATTGGAAAAACCACATTGAATACTTTATGGAGCAAAACAGGATCGCGGAAAAGCTCCTCGATAAAGCTTGCGCTTTTCATCATTTCAATAAGAAAATGGTTTCTCCGGTCACTGTAAAGGGAGAGACCAAGACTCTTGGTTTCTGGGATTTTGACGGGCTTTACAAGTATTTTAAAGCTCTCCGCGCAAAGTGCTATTGTGTTGTTGAGTATCTGGACGTAAACAAAAAGACATATGCTCCAAGGAGCGAGAGAACAGAGTTTTTTATAACGGTTGCTGGACTCAACAAGAAAGTTACTGTTCCTTGGTTAGAGGAGACTTTCGGAGATACTCCTATACTCGGGTTTTATGATGATCGGTTGATACTGGAAAATTTCAAGGACGGTCTCACAGTTCCTCCGGAGGCAACCGGAAAGAATACCCATACTTACATTGATACACCTTGTGCCGGTGTTCTGACTGATTATCTGGGCAATACATGCCGATATGCGGAAAAGAGCTTTATACACCTTGAACAAGGCTCTTACGAGCTCGGACTGACGGAGGAATATATAAACTACATACTGACATTCAGAGAGGATCAAGCGCTATAAAAGGCGCTTGATTTTTTTTAAATTATGATTTAATATAATAGGTAGAGAGGAGGTTTATCTTATGGATAAATACGAGACCTTTTTATCTGGTTTGACTATGGTCAAGCCCTATGATTTCAAAAACAAAGGGAGAGCGCTCCAATACCGCGTTAATTACATGCTCGCTCGCCTTTGTGCTATGTTTAAATACGAGGGCTTGCCAGATACGATCCCTCAACGCATGTTAGAGCTCTATTTGCTTTCTATCGGGCATTGTGTTATCACACGTGTTGACGGCGTTTTATATGCCCTCTTTGGAGGTTTCGGAGGTAAGCTTGACGAATATTACAGACCGACAATATACACGGTCTCTAACCCTTATCTGACGTTCTATGAAAACCTCCGGATAGGTTCAGATTGTGTTCTTTGTGGTAATGACTCCGCTTATCAAGGCTTGCTCCCCTTGCTCCGTCAGTATGGATCAGCTATGGTTGAGAATGAACTCTCAATGAATATAGCGGACATTAACTCGAGGATAATATCTCTGATCACCGCAGACAATGACACTGACCTTGAGAGCGCGAGAGAGTATTTAAAGAAGATCGAGCGCGGGGAGATTTCCGCAATAGGCGAGGGTGCGTTCTTTGACGGAGTCAAAACCCAACCTTACGCGGCAAACGGTAGTTACCGCTCCTTGACCGACCTTATCGAGTATGAGCAATATCTTAAAGCCTCGCTATATAATGAAATCGGACTCAATGCCAATTACAACATGAAACGCGAGAGCTTGAACTCCTCAGAGTCTCAGCTTAACAATGACGCGCTTACACCCTTGATAGATGATATGCTCAATATGCGCAAAGCATTTGTTGAGGAAGTAAACAAGCTCTATGGTACGGAAATAAGTGTTGATTTCGCGAGCGCTTGGGAGGATAACGAGCTCGAAGCAGAGGCAGAGCTCGAGAGCATAATTGCGGAGAGTGAAAATGTTTCACGTGAAACATCAGATGAGCCGGAACAGGAGGAGACAGAAGATGAGAGAAAGACAAAAACTGATTGAGGTTTTCAATGATCCTTTGACAAGTGGTATTTTCTATTCTCTCCAGAGCTTAGACGTTCCGTGGAAAAATGAAAACATTGTCTCAGAACTTGACCTTGCTTTTATCACTAACTATGGAGCAAGAAATATCTCTCCTCTGGTCAAGACTTGCCTTGACGAGAACGGAAAGCTCACAACAGCTAAGCAAAATCTGATAGCAAGCACTCTATACCACTTAAACAAGGTCAACTGGATAAAAGAGTACAATACGCTCCTGTTCGAGTATAACCCCATAGAGAACTATTCTATGGTTGAAGCTCATACAGGATCAGACACGGTAACAGACACTCCGACCAACTGGAAAGAGACCGAGACTCAGACTCCGACAAACTGGAAAGAGACCGAGACTCAGACTCCGACAAACTGGAAAGAGACCGAGACTCAGACTCCGACAAACTGGAAAGAGACCGAGACCAAGACTCCGACAAACTGGAAAGAGACCGAGACTCAGACTCCGACAAATTGGACGGAGAGCAAAACGGAAACAGTAGGACAGGACGGTTACAAAGAGACCGATAAACAGACTCCGACAAACTGGAAAGAGACCACAACCGGACTTCAAGCAGATAACCAAGCGGACGCTGATAATAGCATTTATGCTTTTAACAGCGCAAGCGCGGTCAAGGTTTCAGAGAGTCAAAGTAAAGTCTCCAGCAAATCCGAAGTATCCCATACCGGAACATATGAGACCGAGCACTCTATCACAGGCGAAAAGATAACGGACGTAACCAGAACCGGAACATATGAGACAGAGAAAGAAACTTCCGGAACATTTGAGACGGAGACGGAAAAGACCGGAACATATGAGACCGAGACCGAGAGAACAGGTACATTTGAGACCGAGACCGAGAGAACAGGTACATTTGAGACCGAGACCGAGAGAACCGGAACATATGAAAAAAAGACCGCTTATGATACAGAGCTTAGGCGCTCCGGAAATATCGGTGTTACAACTTCTCAGCAGATGATCACAAGTGAGCGCGAGCTCTGGCTCTGGCATTATTTCCAAGATGTAGTATTCAAGGATATTAGCAAGGCATTGACCTTGTCAATATATTAAATCTAACAGGAGGAAAAAAAGACATGACGAACGGCGGATACACACTTGTTGACCTTGGCGGTTGTGATCTTACCAAGGAAACAACACAGACAATCTCCGGACTCTTTAACAGAATGAAAGAGGCAATCAAGACCGGAAAACCCCTTATTGCTACTAACGCAGTCTGGGGAGCTAACAGTAATGCTCCTTTAACCCCTATCGCATTTTTCGCGCAGGAGTGGAGCTCGACACTTATTGTCGGTACAGCGTCAATCCTTAATATCACTGTGGATAACACAGACGTTGTAACCATTACCAAGTTAACATCGTGAAAGGAGTGATAACATGAAAGTCGAACAGATTTATAGTATTGTAAACTCTATCACCTCCGAGGCACTCGGAGAGAGCGCAATACTCGCAGAGGACTTGTCAAATATCGCGGACATTGGACGCGCCCTGTTTGACAATATGTCCGTTGATAACTACGTCAGAAAACTTGTTGACCATATCGGACGGGTAATCTTTGTAAACAGAACCTACAGAGGCTCTGTTCCCTCCGTACTCCGTGACGCTTGGGAGTACGGCGCGGTTTGTGAAAAGATCAGCGTTGACATGCCCGAGGCAGAGGAAAACGAGACTTGGAGTCTCACTGATCGCGCGGTATATGAACAGGACATGTTCTATAAACCGACTGTTTCCGTGCTTTTCTTTGATAAGCGCGTAACTTTCGAAGTGCCTTTTAGCTTTACCGAGATACAGGTTAGAGGCTCGTTCTCGGACGCTACACAGCAGAACGCATTTCTCTCAATGCTTGAGAACAGCGTTGAAAAGTCTATGACCGTTAAAATTGATGAGCTCATCATGCGCGGTATTAACTCCATGATTGCAGATACAATTAAGGACGATTTCGGAAGCTCGCTTCTCTCGTCTACCTCCGGAGTTAAGGCTGTTAACCTGCTCTATCTCTTTAACACCCAGTTTAACAAGAGCCTCACCGCGGATGACGCGCTCACCGATCCCGATTTTATCAGATATGCCGCTTACACAATGGGCTTGTATGAGAACAGGCTTTCACGCATGAGCACTCTCTTTAATATCGGAGGCAAGGAGCGCTTTACTCCCTCTGATCTCATGCACTTTGTGCTCTTGGCTGACTTTGCCAAGGCGGCAGACGCTTATTTGCAGTCTGACACCTTCCATGATCAGTTTACCAGACTCCCGCAGGCTGAGATCGTGCCTTATTGGCAGGGCTCTGGCACTGATTATGCGTTCAGTAATGTATCTAAAATCAATGTTACCAGCGCCGGAGGAAACTCGGTTGAGGCTGGCGGTATCTTAGGCGTTATGTTTGACCGTGACGCGGTAGTAGTTGCAAACCTCAACAGGAGAACAACCACTCACTATAACGCTAAAGCTGAGTTCTGGAATAACTGGGCTAAGGCTGATATGGGGCTCATCACAGATGAGCAGGAAAACTTTGTTGTATTCTTTGTTGCTTAAAACAGGAGAGGAGGGTTTCACGTGAAACATTGAGACATTATGTTTCACGTGAAACAATCTTAATTTATATGGTTATGCGTAAAGGGGCGACGCTATGGCAGGATTTTTCGTACTACCTGAGAACTACAAAAGTAATAATGTTGAATTATATGATTTTGGAACACAAGCAATTTTTACGAAAAGTATATCGTCGATTTTAGCTAATTTGCATTTTATAAATCCAAATTTTAACGCGTTTGTAATAGGCGTAGTAGCTGGAAAACGTCAATATATAAGACCGTTTGTCATTGATTTTAGTAATGACTATCAATTACATATATGCGACGAAACATATTTTAACTGGTCTAATAATTATATTGCCGGAATACAAAACTATCATGGTGTTGATACATCAGGATCAGGGCGCACATATGAATATTATAACGGCACTTTAAGACAAACAACGGGATCATCGTTTAATTTGTCAGACAGAACCGTTAACGGTATTAATTATGCTTATGCTTCAAGTTCAAAGACAGAAACGACACCTATTTCCGAAGCGCCGATAGTAGCAGTTTATACCGATGAGCATGTATGGGTAAACGGTGAAGAACAATCTTTGTATAACTGGAAGCCTGTGCCGTATTTGTCCGGAAATGATAATCAATTTTATTTATCACTATCAGAAATAGACGAAACTATTATTGGAGACGGGTTTACACCCGTACAAATACAAGATGGTAGCAAGTTTGTATTGAATGAAAGTTCAAATATTAGTCGCCTTCTTGCTAATATTCCCAACAATACAGAAACAGTATTGGCATATTCCGGAAATAATTACATGACAGTTACAAGGCGCTGGTCTGAAGGAATTGCACCATACAATAATATTTTCTTTACTTTTAAGCTTTATTCCGACGACGGAACACTTATGTATGCAACACCGGAAATCGGTGTTAGTGATCCCGCTGTTCCGCGCAAATATCTATCATTCATTATCGATAATGATAACGAAGTTGGTGCGTTCGACATTATTACATATAATCAGAATAACGGTACATATGTATATAATAATATGCCGTCACCTGATCCCTCCGCGGCTGATATGTATGAGATTTGGTTGTGGTTATCTGGGAGCGGCTCTGGCGATCCTGAGGACGATCCTTATAATACCGGATCAACAGACAACGGAGGCGACGCGGGAAACCCTCGTCCACAAGATCATATATCAGACACGCCAGCGCCAACGCTATCAGGTCTTAATTTAGGCGTTATCACATTATATCAACCGGACGATACTGAATTATTAAAGATAGCTGATTTCTTATGGTCTGATGATGTACTGGATAATTTCAAGAAGTATTTTAATAATTTTGCCGATAATATTTTAGCGTTGTATATCCTTCCGTTTACGCCTGCCAACCTTCCGACAAAAATATTTAAAGTCGGAAAACTTGCAAGCGATGATAGCGATTTACAAGCGGTTAAATATTGCACGCAGCGTTTTTATGATATTGACATGGGAAGTGTGAATATTGATAGACGCTGGGGTAGTTATTTAGATTACTCACCGTACACAAAAATTGAGGTTTACTTGCCTTATTGCGGATTACATTCCCTTGATATTGATGAGTTAATGAGCCCTGCAAAAATGAACGGCACGCTACCGTTAGAACAGGGGTGCACTCTCTCTTTGATATATCGCTTAGATATCTTGACAGGCGCTATTGTGGCAAAAATATTTGTTAATGACGATATTCGTTATCAATTCACAGGAAAAGTAGGTAGTAATATACCTCTAACCGGACAAACATACTCTAACTGGTTGGGATCGATCATAACCGCAGGCGCTAGCGCGGCAGTTACGATTGCAAGCGGTGGAATGACCGCACCTCTTGTAGCTGGATCAGCCGCAAGCGTGGCTGGGACAGTTATGGCACAGAAACCGACTGTTGAAAGTATCGGAAATATTTCCGGCGACGCTTCAATGCTTGCGACTAATATTCCCTATGTGAGGATATCATCACCAAATAAACCACTGCTTGAAAATCAGGAAGTATTTACCGGATATCCCTCTTATAAATCCGGTACGGTCGGGAGTTTTAGTGGTTATACTGAATTTATAGATGTTCATGTTGAGGGGATCAGTTGCACGGACGAGGAACGAGTCGAAATTATCTCGATTTTAAGAAATGGAGTGATAATATGATCAATCTGAAATTAAGAAAATGCACCAGCGAAGCAAACCGGATAACTAAAGCGTTTATTGCTAATGCTGACATAATGATACAAGGTAATTTTAAAACCTCTGAAAATGTGCTTGCACCAGTAATTCAGGTAGAAAGCAATACCGATTTATCAGAATATAACTATGCAGAAATAACGGAATTTGGGAGATCGTACTTCATGCAGTGCAGAGCAGATTATAATAATATCTGGACTCTGACTTTAAAGGTAGACGCCTTGTCAAGTTTTGCTGCAGGTATAAAAGCGTCACCTGCTCTGGCTAAAAGGACAGCAAAAACTGGAATGATCAACTATTATATGAATGACGGAGTTTTCTTTACTGAACAACGCGAAGTTGTTACTTATCATACATTCAAGAAGAACGGAACCAACGCGACAATGGGAACCGACGCGTATTACTTACTTGTAGCAGGAGGGTAAAAATGGACGTTATAAGCGGAGTAGTTCAAATTCTGGGAAACGGTTTTTTTCCTATTGCAGTTTGCGGTTTCCTCTTTTGGTATGTATACAAGAAAGACTCCCAGCATAAAGAGGAAATAACCGAGCTCAGAAAAAGTATTGACGGAAACACAAGAGCGCTCCAGCGCTTGGTTGATCACATGGAGGTTACAAAAAATGAGTAAGAGAGATAAATTTGTAAAACTTGCTAAAGCAGAAGCAACAGCAAATTCTCTATACCTCTGGGGAGGACAGGGAGAAGAAGTGGAGACCACTCCTCCGGAGTTTATCGAGAAGCACGAGACCTCTCCGGCAAATGCCGCAAGAGTGCTCAAGTGCTTAGCTAATAAATTGATTGCAGGGTGCAACATGAAAAAGGCTAAGTATTTCGACTGTTCTGGACTGGTTGTCTATCTTCTCATGGTATTAAAGATCATAGAGAAAGATTATACCGCAGCAGGAATATATAGAGAGCTTTGTGTTCCTATTGCCCGTGCGGACGTTAAAACGGGTGATTTATGCTTTATTTCCTCCGGAGGTAAAATAACCCATGTTGGGATCATAACGGGCGAAAAAGAGGTCACAGAAGCCGCAGGACGGGACATAGGAGTAGTAACAAGAGGCATGAGCAAAAACTCATGGAATATTTACGGACGGGTTAAAGGCTTATGAAAGAAAAATATTATCGCTTAAATAATATTTTATCTAAGAACGCAACCTACAATGTTATTTTCGGAGAGCGCTCAAACGGTAAGTCTTATGCCGTTTTAGAGTATGCTCTCCGTGAGTTCTGGGAGCATAGATCACAGCTTGCCATTGTCCGGAGGTGGGCTGATGATTTTATCGGGAAGCGCGGACAGATGATGTTTGCAAGCCTTGAGCACAACGCAAACGGGGAGAATATTGTATCTAAGATCACGGGCGGGGAGTGGCACAGTATTTATTACTATGCGAGCAAGTGGTATCTTTGCCGATATGATACAGAGACCGGAAAAAGGGAGACTCTCGAGACTCCTTTTGCGTTTGGGTTTTCGATCACAGCACAAGAGCATGATAAATCAACAAATTATCCCAATATAAAGATTGTGCTCTTTGATGAGTTCTTGACAAGGTCTCAATATGTACCGGACGAGTTCGTGCTCTTTATGAACGTACTAAGTACGATCATAAGAACAAGGACAGATGTAAAAATATTCATGCTCGGTAACACTGTAAACCGCTATTGTCCATACTTTGCGGAAATGGGGCTAAAGCATGTTAAAGACATGAAACAAGGCACTATTGATCTTTACACATACGGAGACAGCAAGCTAACAGTTGCGGTTGAGTATGTGAGACCAAACAAAGAGGGTAAAAGCTCGGACTTCTATTTCGCGTTTGATAACCCCAAGTTACAAATGATCACGGGTGGAGCATGGGAAATAGATATATACCCTCATTGTCCTATGAAGTATGAGCACAAACATATCATGTTTGAATATTTCATAGACTTTGACGGGGAGTTGCTCCATGCCGAGATAGTACAAAAAGACGGGTGTTTGTTTACATTCATACATAGAAAGAGCACTCCGATAAAGTACGATAAAAAGGACTTGATATTTGATACAGTGAGAGCTCCAGAACCCAACAAGACTCAGAATTTCTTAAAACCCGTAAACAAGCTACACAAGCGGGTTTTCGAAGTTTGGAATAATCAAAAGGTGTTCTATTCGGACAATGAAACAGGCGAGATAATGAGAAACTATCTCAATTACTGTAAGAGTGCATAACCTTTGGTTTTCATAGACATGATATCTCCTTGATAACTACTTACGTATATACGTAAGTAGTTTTCTTTTTCCAAAAAGTTACACCTTATCTCCCCTCTCTCCCCTATATCAAAAAGTTACATGTTTTCGTGTAACCTTTCCTCACTCAAAAAGTTACATGTTTTCGTGTAACCTCTTCTCTGATCTGTCTTGACTCATGTTTCTTGTAACCAAACGAGTGTTCGCGTTTCGCGTGGGTGATCCGGAGACCTCCGGTCGGGCATTTCGGGCGAGCGAACGGGTGTTCGGATTTAAGTTGCCGCGAGCACACGCTCCCCCTCATGCCCA
>Ga0213919_1000755_pt1 | contig 13212 bp, 10 predicted proteins | sample McNCre317MG_FD_161056 | JGI IMG/M metagenome (GOLD analysis project Ga0213919, IMG submission 161056) | Freshwater microbial communities from McNutts Creek, Athens, Georgia, United States - 3-17 MG | ecosystem: Environmental > Aquatic > Freshwater > Creek | place: USA: Georgia | collected... | reverse complement strand
TCATAGAGAAGTTTGGTATCCTAAAAATAAACAAAGACGTTTAGAGTTAAACAATGCTTGGAAAGAAAAACAAGTAGATTTGTTTAAAGAATGGAAATCAAAACAAAAATGTTTGATCTGTTCTGAGTCGGAATATAGTTGTTTAGACTTACATCATCTGAACCCAGCCGATAAAGAGTATGCAATTGCTGTAAGTGTCAGACAAATGTCTTTTGAAAAACTGATGAAAGAGCTAAGTAAGTGTGTAGTTCTTTGTGCGAACTGCCACCGGAAAGTTCATGCTGGTATAATTCAATTGGAAGAATACCTCCCTTGTAACGAGGCTGTTGAGAGTTCGAGTCTTTCTGCCAGCACCAAATAAGCTCCATCACGGAGCACCAAATTTGGATGAGTAGCCCCTTAAGGACAGGGAGCAGTCTGTAAAACTGTTGCCGTAATGGCCGGCTAAGTTCGATACTTAGATCATCCACCAATCAAAGCCCTAAGACTGTACAACTACATGCGCAGAGTATGTGGCCCGGACCAACGGGATAAGGGCACCAATTTTTCTTTACGTAAAGCGAGAATTTCATGGCTGACCAAGCCGGTAGTATTTTTGAAGATGGTTCTACCCAGAACCAAAACACACAAGGAACTCAAGGCACGAGTTCCAACGCGAATCAAGACGACCTCACAACCCTGTTAGGTGCGATCAAAAATGAGCGGGGAGAGCCGAAGTACAAGAGTGTTCAAGACGCCCTCAAGGCACTGCAGCATTCGCAAGAATATATTCCTACCTTAAAGCAAACCAAGGACGAACTTGAAGCTCAGCTTCAGACTATGAACGCCAAGGTTGCCAAGATGGAAGCTCTTGAAGCAGTTGTACTCGAACTCACTCAGAAGGTAGGGAACACCCAGAATACCCCTGGCAGTTCCCTGACGGAAGAGCAAGTTGCCGAATTAGTGACCAAGACCCTTAGCAAGACACAGACAGAAGCCCTGCAAAAGCAGAACGTCCAAAAAGTTGTCGCAGAAATGAAGACAAAGTTTGGAGATAAAGCTGAAGAAGTGTTTGTTAAGAAGGCTGGAGAGCTGGGCTTGTCAGTCGCAGAATTTAACGCGATGGCAGCTAAAACTCCCCAGGCGGTCCTTCAACTTATTGGGGTTGGTACTACGCAAACTCGTAGTGCTCCCACTGGATTGAATACGGATGGCTTTCAGCCAAAACCAGACTCATTCATTAAGCGTAATTCTAAGACCGCTATGACTGGATCAACCAACCAAGACCTCGTTGAGGAAAGACAAGCTACCAAGCAAATGGTTGAGGAACTCCATGCACAAGGTCTTACTGTTCACGATTTAACTGATCCTAAAGTCTATAACAGAGTTTTTAGAGGATAAATAAATGTCTCAAAATCGTGCAAACTCGATTGCGTTCATTGAAGCGGAACAATATTCCGGCTTCATTCTGCGCAATCTGCATGATGGGATGCTCCCCGGCCAGATGTTCCGAAATGTTTCGGACTTTGGTTCTGGTACAACCCTTCATATCAAGACAGTTGGTACTGTCACAATTCAAGACGGTGCTGAAGAAGTTTCGTTTGACTATAGCCCGATTGAATCGGGTGAAGTGGCGCTGACGATTACCGACTATGTTGGTGATGCGTGGTACGTCACGGACGAGCTTCGTGAGGACGGCGCCCAGGTTGAAGCCCTGATGGCTGCTCGTTCGCAAGAATCTACTCGTGCTATTCAAGAAACGTTTGAAACTCGTTTCCTCCGCAAGTGCAATACTTCGCAGACTAATGCTAACGCCAATCTGGTTAACGGATTTGCTCACCGCATCGCGTCTGTGGCTGCCAGTAACGTTGCTTCGCTGAATGACTTCATTGCCATGAAGCTGGCCTTCGACAAGGCTAACGTTCCGATGGCCGGTCGTATTGCCATTGTTGACCCCGTGGTTGGTGCTACGCTGGATAAGCTGGTTAGCATTGGTCGTGATGTTACACCATTCGGTGAACAGATTCTCCAGAATGGCTGGGCGCGAGAGCACCAGTTCCTGATGAACCTGTATGGCTGGAACATCATCACGTCGAATCGCCTGCCCACAGGTACTTTCAGCGATGGTACAACTTCGGTTTCGAGCGCTGTTGCTAATGTGTTCATGAGCGTGGCTGACGACAACACCAAGCCGATTATGGCTGCGTGGAGACGTATGCCTAAGGTGGAAGGTGAACGTAACAAGGACCTGCGTAGAGACGAATTCGTTACGTCTGCTCGTTGGGGTTTTGGTACGCAACGTGTCGATACCCTGGGTATCTACATTACTTCTGCTGTCAACAGCTAAAAGGAAGAATAATGGGATACGAATCTAATACAGGTCTTGGCGTCTACAATCAGTACGGTCCGCGTGATACGGGTGGTGCGATTGGTGTTGCCAATACCGACAATCAAGTTGAAATTCTGGCAATCCAGTTTACTGGTGATTCTCTGAATTCTAACTATCTGCCTAACGTGGTCATTCCATCTGGTGCTCTATTCCTTCGTTATCGCTTACGCGTTGATGAAGTGTTTAATGTGAGTGCTTCTGGTACTGTTACGTTCGGCGGTACTGTGCCCGGTACGAACGGTGTTGTGCTTACTGAAGCAGAACTTGAAGCCGTTGGTACTAAAACCCCCGCTTCGGCTGGGGCGGGTACATGGGCTACATCTTCGGCCACCGGTACTACTGCTGCGCAACGCGTTGCAAAGGCAATTAGCGGTACTGTGGCGGCTGGTTCTGGTAAGGCTACTCTCTTTGCAGAGTACGTTCATATCAAGCGTGCCTAAAACTAAAGGGAGCTTCTTTCGGGGCTCCCTTTTTTTATTTGAAAAAATGGAAGAATAATGAAGAGAACTCTACTTGGGCTAGTACAGGATATTCTCAATGATTTAGATTCTGATGAAGTCAATTCTATTGATGACACAATTGAATCCCAACAAGTTGCGAATATTGTTCGTACATGCTACTATGAGATGCTCAGTAATAGAAACTGGCCTCATATGCGTAAGATTATCCAGTTGGAAGCATCTGGTGATCTTGCTAAACCGAATTACCTGAAGTTGCCAGAGGGTCTGAAAGAACTTTCATTTTTCAAGTATGAAACACAGAAAGACGGCGACAATAGAATTCTTCTGAACGATGTTAAGTATAAAGAGCCTGACTCTTTCCTTAGGCTTATCAGCCAGAGAAATTCTACAAACACAAATGTCCAGACTGTCCAAGATTTTGGTGGTACTAAGCTTTTAGTTTTTAATGATGCGGCTCCTCAATACTGGACCTCCTTCGATGATGTTTATCTTGTTACGGATGCATTTGACGCAGCAGTAGATGACACATTACAACAAGAGAAGTCTCAATGCGTTGCATACATCTACCCTACATGGGTACATGAAGATTCATTCACTCCGGACTTGCCGATTGAAGCTTTCTCGGCATTGTTCAATGAGAGTAAAAGCACTGCATCCCTTAACATCAAGCAAATGATGGACAATAAGGCAGAGCAGAAGGTAAGCAGACAAAATCGCTGGCTCGCAAGAAAAGCTTGGAGAGCACATGGCGGTGTCAAATATGATGACTACGGGCGCAAAAGTAGAAAATGATTTACGAATACAAGGGTTACCAAATCAAGCCCCATAAGGAAATTCCAACCAATTACATTGTTGTAACTGAGGGGAAGGGCGGAAAGATTCCTAACGCTTTGAGTGGACTGTTTACCTCTACTGGCGTTGCAAAAACAAATATTGACTCCTATCTGGAACGTAAAGCAGTAAATGCCTAAGAATTCCACAAAAGCTGAATTTAACAGCCTGATAAAAGGAATCATCACAGAGGCAAGCCCGATTAACTTTCCGGCGGAAGCCTCTATTGATGAGCAGAATTTTATCATCAATAAAGATGGCACTCGCCAACGTAGACTTGGATTAGATTTAGAAGACAATTATGACTGGGTTTCTATTGGCGGAATTACTAAAATCCCGGTGACCTATGTTTGGGAAAGTGTCAATAACCAACCAAATCTAAACTTTCTTGTTGTCCAACGCTTTAAAAATCTTCCTCCTGGGCCGCCTCCAGCATATCAATGCTCCCTTCATTTCTTTGATTTAGCAGAAACTAACCTTTCTCAAGATGGATATTTAGGTTCTTTGAATGTAGTTTCTATGGCCTCTCGCGGGTCTTTTGAAGGACTCTCTTTCTCTAGTTTAGAAGGGGCGTTAATCATTGCTGGTGGAGGTAGCTCTATCGGAATCATCACGTATGATGGGACAACATTTACTTTGGATGCTCAAAGGATTCAGGTAAGAGATACTTGGGGGGTTGAAGAAACATGAGCTTACCAATTCATTCCAGTCCAGCAGAAAATGATCCGACATATCATCCGATAGTTATTACTGCTAAGCATGTGTATAACCTCTCCAATCAATCTTGGGGAGTTCCGAGAAGTATCGAGGTAAGCCCTGGAACATATGCAATTGATGATCCAATTGATAAGTACAATACGGACTTATCTTTGTATCCTTCAAATGCAGAGACAGTTTATATTGGATTGCAATTCCAACCTGTGGATGTTGCAACTGTTCCTTTTGAGAGATTATTCCCTTCTCTTTTCAAAGAGAAGATTAATACAGATGCCAAGGCTGCAAAAGGATATTTCATTATTGATCTGTTGGATCGTGGGGTGTCTAGAGAAGAAGCATATGCGGCAAATCTTGCTAAATATTCTGAACTCACTTCATATGCCATGTCCCTTCCAGAAGACTCTACTGGCGGAGGGGCAGCAGTTGTGCAAACCTATGCTGGAAGAATTTTCTACGCTGGGTTTACTGGCGAAGTGGCGAACGGGGATGCAAGATCACCGTCTCTCACAAACATGATTTGTTTTTCTCAAGTTGTTAGGAATCGCCAAGACTTTGTAAAATGCTACCAAGAAGGCGACCCTACATCTAGAGAAGGTAATGAAATTGTTGACACAGATGGTGGATTTCTAAAGATTGCTGAGGCTAAACAAATCTTGGCAATGGCGGTTTTGGCAAAAAGCTTAATCGTCTTTGCGACGAATGGTGTTTGGGCTATCTCTGGTGGTTCGGAAATTGGATTCTCTGCCTCTAATTACAAGGTAGATAAGATTTCAGATCAAGGGATTATCTCTAAGCATACTGTTGTTTCTAACAATTCGTCTTTGTTCTATTGGGCGAATAACGGTATTCACAAGCTGAGTAAAAATCAGTTTGGTGATATTGTTTCAGATAGTTTGAGTGAGAACACAATTCAAACCCTTTACGACAATATCCCGTTAGTAGATAAACAGCTTTGTCAAGTTGTTTATGAGGCCGTTGGAAAAACTATTCGGTGGTTCTACCCCTCTGGGGAGGATTTCCTTGAGTTGATCTTCCATACAAAATTCAATGCATTCACAGTTAACAAGCTGTTTGCTGATGATCCTGATGATCCTGCGTTAAAGCTTGCTGGAATTTTTACACCAACAAAATCTTCTCAACAACGGTATGTCGTTATCAGCCCCTCTGAATCTGACTTTTCTCTTCTCTCTTTCGCAGACTTTAAGAGAGATGATTTTAAGGATTGGGGGGTTGTAGATGCGGCCGGGTTTATTCTCACTGGTGGAATCACAGGAAATGATACGTCATTGCCGAAGCAAGCACCTTATCTTACGATGCATTTCGAGAAAACAGAAGACGGAGTTGACGTTGATGGAGTTCCTTTACACCAGTCTAGTTGCCTTGTACGCTCACAGTGGGATTGGGCTAACAGTATTCTCTCTAAGAAATTTGGTACAGTTTTTCAAGCTTACCGTCACAGGAGAGCTTTATTTACTGAAGGCAGTTTTGATAACGGCTTTGACGTAGTTACTTCCAAAAGTAAGCTAAGGGGACGAGGAAAGACATTCTCTCTTCATCTCTCAACTGAAGAAGGTAAAGACTGTCGAATCCTAGGATGGAATTTATCCCTAAATGCAAACACAGTCACCTAGGCTCCTTTTCTACTATGATCCAGATTTTCAAGTAGAATTTGAACCTTTCGACGACACAACAGCTAATCTGCATGTAACTGCAAGAAACTTTTCTTCTTCGGTTCTGAAGAGAATGTATTTAGTGTATGCTGCTTTAGAAGATTACTTAGGAACTCACGGGTATAAGAAGATGATTACAATTACTCCAAATCCGAAATTCTGTAAGCTTTTTGGTGGGACGACAATAAATACAATCCAGTATAATGGGAAAGAACATGAGGTGATTGAATGGGTGCTGAGACAATAGCCTATATTGCTTTGGCTGCAGGAGCTGTTGCTAGTATTGACGCGGCGGATAAGCAAAGAAGCGCATCCCATCGCTCACAAGATGCTCAGAGAAAGATTGCTGAAGTGCAGCGCGCTAGCAATGCCGAAGAGGCGGCTAAGGAACGTAGACAGCAAATCAGAGAAGAGCGTGTTAGACGAGCTAGAGTTATTCAGTCTTCGGTGAATACCGGAACTAATGCAAGTTCTGGAGAAGAGGGCGCTTTAGGAAGCCTTTCTACACAACTGGGCTCTAACATTGGATTTAACCTTGGTAAGCAGATGTTTGGGACTGAGATTAGTATTTTTTCCCAACAAGATGCTAATGCAAGAGGTGACCTTAACAACGCACAGCTCCAGGCTCAGCTTGGACAGATGTTGTTTAGTGCAGGCATGGGGTTTAGTGGAGGCGGTGGTAAAGCTGCTACAACAGGATAAAAATGGACATTCTTCAATCTCTCTACGGAGAAAATACTCAGGTTGATCTTTCAACCCTGATTAAGACGGAAGACCCTAAGGCTAGCCTGCCTTTAGCGACAATTCGCAACAGGGCAGCTACAGCCACGCTTCTGAATCCGGAGGGAGGTAACCCTTCTGAAAACTATCAATTGATGGTTAATGAAGGGCTGCAAGGAGACTCCACTACTCAGCAAAAGATTTTTGATACAGTTAATACTCAGAATGGTAGTACAGATATGAAGGGTGTTATGGAGGTTCTCTCCGATCCCCACATTTCTGTGTTTGATAAGGAACAGATTATTAAGGGAATTAAGAAGTCGCAATTTCTTAAGGACCCCTCTGTTGGCCTTCTGAGTAAGTCTTTGGCAAAAGAGAGTAAGGGAGAAAATCCTTCGCAAGAATCTTCTCGCCTAACAATCTCCGGAGCTATCAGAGAAATCTACGATTCAATGAATCAAATCCAAGGGCTGGTTAACACCCACGCTGCTTCATTAGATTCTTCGAGCAATCTAAGAAATTTTGCTGAGTTTGTAGATATGGGGGTTGTTCCTTTCGCTACAGCCAAGGCTGCTGAGACAGTCGCAACAGCTCAAGCTGCTCGCAATGGTGCTCCGTTAACTCTCTGGCAAAGGCTGAAGTCGGGCTTGCTTGCTGGCAATACAATCGCTGATAAACGGAAGCAATTAGAAGCAATGCCCCCTGCTCAACGAGCCGACTTTGTTAAGGGATTGCTTGAAGATATCTCTCAAGTAAAGGGAATGATTGTTCCTGGACAAAGTGGCTTTGCTCAATACCAAATGGCGGAAGCTATTGTGGGGGACAGCGGTTATTCTAGTCTGGAGAAGTTTCTAGATAATGCCGCTGGTGTTCTCGACATTGTAGGGCTTGGTTTTACTGCCAGAGGGCTCAAGAAGGGCCTTAAAATGCCCAAGGAGCCGATTAAGCCTCTTGATGCTACCGTATCAGCTACTACTCCAGTAAACGCCCTTGTGAGCCCGTTTGAAACCACAAGGGTGGCTAAGCAAGATGCAGCTACATCTGCAATCAGGAAGCAAGAAGCTTTTGACCCTAATATCCCAACTCCGGATAGTAATGCACCTACGGGACCAATTCCTGGAATTCTCTCTGAGAGAACTCCTGGAGTTTCTTTCTTGGAGGGGGGGAGTGGAGTAAAGACAGTTGCTGCAGAAGAGCCTCAAAAGCAAATTGCAGCGCTATTTAGGCGTATCGAAACTAACAATACTGTTAGAGTAGAGAACCCTGCATCCCCTGCTAAGATTGTCCAACAAGCTAATCCTGAACAAGCCAGAGCTTTACATGCCGCTGTTGTCTCTAGTGAAGGTGACGCTGTAGCAGAAGCTCTCTACGGAACGACTAGGGTTGATGCTATTGCTAGTGACATTCTTCCTCAAGCAATTGTGGAAGATGGCCGTGTTACAACACGCCCAGTGGACATTCAGAGAAATCTGAGAGAAGAACTAAACATCTCTCCCGATCTTACTGAGATGGCTAATAGCACAGGTGGTACACATTTTACTCCTCAGGAAGTTCAAAAAGCTACAGCAAACATTACTAGATACTTCAGAAATGCTGAAGGTCTTACAGTTAATGACGCTATGAGCAGCTTCACAAGAGACGGCAATCGTCTCAAAATCAGCGCTGTATATGGAACCCCGGAAGGAGGTTTCCTTAACGCTGAGGAAGCTGTTAGGCAAGCTCGCTTAGCCCTTAGCCAAGAAGGTGTTCTTGATTCTGAGATTACAATTCTTCGTAAAGAAGGTATGGACCATGTTCCCACAACCCTAGATGAGGTTCGGGGCAAGGATGGTAACTATCTTGTGCGCGTAGATACATTCCATGAATTCGATCCTACTGACATTACAGCCTTTGATAAGGTGGATGTTAAGAGGAACTTCCTGGATAGATTCTCTGGATTGATAAGTAATTCTTCTGGCAGTGCAGCTAGATGGGTGATGGACGCAGCTAGTATGCTTCACCCTGTCTACACCGGAGCTGCTTCTGTTGTTAGTGACATTACGGCTAAATTTGATAAGTTTCTTCTTGGAGTTGCTGGAGAGTTTTCAGATGCTCGTAAGAAGCTTAGCGGAGTTGAACAAGCTCAGCTTGATCGCTACATTAAAGAAGCCAACTACAATGGAATTAAGCTGGATGTAATTGACTTAGCTGCTAGAGGCTGGACCCCTGACATGATTAACACAATCAAGTCTTGGAGAAAGTTTTGGGATAGTCACTTCTATCTGGAAAACTATGATGTTGTTAGAACACTGAATGCCCAAGGTTTTCAGTTTTTAGATCATCCTAATGCTCAGCTCTATGCTAAGCCAATCACTAAGAATTCCACAATTGGAAAAGTTTATGATCCGGCTCTTGATGCTGTAGTTGTATTGACTAAGCAGGAACTGGATGATCTATATGCGAAGGGGGGCAACTACGCCAAGCTTCGTAGACCTGAAAATCTTAGCGGAGAAGTTGTAGAGCACATTATGGTTAGAAACACTCCTACCGAATACATGCGTAAGCTTAGAGATTCTGATAGGGTGTTAAACTATCGAGAAGGCTACTATCAAATCCAATATCGTGCTCCTAAGTTTGTAGATGAAATTCTTTCTGATGGGACAGTAAAAGCCATTGCAGTTGCAGGGGATACGGCGGAAGCTGAACACTTTGCACAGAGAATGCGCGGGGCGGCCGCCAACGGAGAAACCTATAAGGTGAGAGGAGACGACAGAGCCCTCATCAGAGGTTCTGATGATTGGTGGGATGTGGAATCGGCCTATGGTCGTATTGCTCAACGCCAACGTGGCAAACTCCTAGAGGATGCTTCTGGACTTAATCACTTGGGCGATGGTTCATACATTATGAACCCCGTGGATAGTGCCATCCGGGCTGCTCAAAGTATTGCTGGGAGAACGATTGCAAGACCTATGCTGGAAGCAGCTAAGGCTCGCGCAATTGCTCAGTACGGCCATATGTATCCTACCAACGGTATCGGAGGTGTTAAGTGGCCCCAGAAACTCTCTGAGATTGGGGAGAAGGGTAATTTCACTGGCTCAGAACTAAGAGATGCTCGTACTACATGGGAATACATTCACTATCTAGAGAATGGATACATCAACAGTGCGGATCAGCTCTTCAAGGCTGGGCTAAACTACATTGGTGATCTGTTGGGCAGTATTGGAGCCAGTAAGCTTGAGAGAGGTGTTCATCTGTTCAATGAATCTGGTGGGCCTGTCAATCTTGCACGTAAAGGTGTGTTCACAGCTTACTTAGCTATGAATCCTCTGCGGCAAATGATTGTTCAGCCTCACCAAGCTTTACGAACTCTATCGTATAACCCTATCGGTTGGATCAATGGTGGTATTCCTAAATTTTCTTCTGGGTACTTAGCTGCTAAGGCTGGCCTCCCTGTCTCTGCTGAGGTTGATGCTTTTGTCAAGTTTATTGATGAAAGTGGCTTCATGGCAAGCGTAGATAGGCAGAACTTAGTCAGAGGAACCCTAGAAGATGCAGCTAAGAACAAAACTGCATTAGGAAGAGCTGTCTCGTCTATCGGGAACGTTCCGAGAAAGATTGGATTTGATTCCGGTGAAATGGCTAATATGCTGGTCCATGGTGCAGCAGTTTATGAAAACTATCTCCGTAGTGGTAAGTCGCTAACTGATAAGGCAATCAGAGATACAGCATACGCTGAAACTCGTGCGATCAGTTATGGGATGAACTTCGCAGGAGATATGCCATATAACCAAACCACTCCTTCTCTGCTTCTCCAGTTTGCTCAAGTTCCCCATAAGGCGCTTCTGCAATTAACTAATAGACAGATTCCGCTGGCGACTAGATTCAGAATGCTTTCTGCAGACTTACTGATGTGGGGAACACCTGCTGCGTTGATTGCTAATACAATTGGTGAAGATGTACTTTCTGAAGATAAAGTTTCTAGGGAAGTTGTTCTGTGGGGTTTAGAGAGTATGCTCTTGAACAATATGTTTAGAAGTCTCTCCGATACTGATACAAATGTGGATTTCTCTTCTCTTGCTCCTTATGATTTATCGGGCTGGGGTAAGTTTTTCACTGAAATGTATTCCGGAGGTATCTCACAAGTGCTTCTGAATAGTCCTGCTGGGCAACTCTATTTCAAAGACGGTAGTCGTTCAGAAATGGCAATGAAAGCAATGGCTAGATACTTCGGTGTCTTAGAAGACCCTGACCAAAAGTATGAAGACTTTACAGCGATGCTTAGTAAGGTTGCTGAAATTTCTTCGGGCTGGGCCAATTGGATTAAAGCTGATTTGATGCTAAAAACTGGAAAAAAGCTTGACCAATACGGAATTCCTATTGACAAGCAGACAACCAATATTGAAGCTGTTGCTCAATTGTTTGGATTCCCGACAGCCGATTCTAGAGACTTAATGTTAGTTTCTAGACAGTTTGCTAAGGATAACAAAGCATTTAAGGATGATGTAGTTAAGGCTTACCAAGATATCAAACGCTACTACGGTAGCGAACTTGAGATTGGTGATCCTCATCAGATTACACAAATCTCTGGATGGGCTATGCAGGCTTTCGGAGACAATCCAGAAGCCATGGCAATTATCCAGCAAGAGCTTAGTCGTGATTTGCAAGGTAAAGATCAAGCACTGTTATATCTCTTCTTGAAGAGGTCTGGTGTTCCTACACCTGGTGCGATTAACGATGCTATCAGCCAAATGCCAATTAGCGATGAAGAGAAGAAAAATCTCAAAAAGATTGCTGATGGCTTCAAAGACAGCTATAAGCAGCTTGAACAATTAAAGAAGGATAAGAAATAATGGCAGAGTTTGGTGTAACTGCTACACAACTCTCGGACCCGCAAGGTTCTGGGAGCAATCCAATTAGACCGGTAGAAGCTCCGCACATTCGTTCTGATCCTCTTGTTGATTTGGCTGGAGGGGTGCTTGGTATCTTTGCTAGGGGAATGAAGAATGATCAAGCACAGGCTGCACTCGATAGAAAGAATGCAGTTATTCGTGGATATTCTGGTGAGATTGGAGCAATCAATGATGCTCTGTATACTGGTCAAATGTCCCCTGACGAAGCCGCTCTTCAAAGCAGAAAGATTTCAAATAAATACCGTGCGGCCTATGGCGAATATGCTCAAGACTTCACAGAGATTTCTAAGGGGTTTAAGGGAGACACTGAGATTGGTACTGCAGAGGCTTCTATTGCAGCTACAAAGGACCTCCGCAAGAGGCAACTTGAGCAAGCTGTTTCTAGAGGAATCCCTGTCTACAGCGGAATGGGAGAGAAGGCAGAGAATGCCATTATCCAAACCTCTCAGACAGCTATTGCTGCTGAAAAGGAAATGTCAGCCTACTATGCTGCCTCTGCTGAACGTAGAAGTCAGAAAGACTTCGATATGAAACTGGAAGATGTGGAAGGTAAGAGAATGTCTTTACGGCTGATTAACACAATTGCCGGGGACCATTTGAATGCATTCCAAGAAGTGGCTAAGGACCTAGGAGATAAAGTTAGGAAAAATCCTGCCTTTGCTCCTGAAGCTCAAGCACAACTTGGTAAGTATTTCACAACCATCTCCGCATCCATCCAATCCGCTGCTGGGCTTCATCCTGAGATGGCTTCAGCTTATCGCTCTTTGTTTCAAGAAGCTAATCTTCTGGGGCAGAAAGCTCTCGATCCGAAGGCTGTTGCAGATGATGTTGAAGCGCAGTATCGTGCTGTTATTGCTAAGTATAAGTTGCTTGCTGTTTCCAATCCCCAAGATGCCGGGGCCATCGTAACAAATCAGCTTTTCCCTAACAACCCAGGACTGATGATTAAGTCTATTCCTAGGGCTATGTCTGTGCAGGCGAGACTTTCTAATACACCGTTCGACCCTACCTCTAAGGAATTCGTTCCACAGGTGGTTGGTGATTCTGAAATTCAGAACGATGTTTTAACATTCTTGAAGGAAACACTCCCGAAGCTTAAGACAGATAAATTTGGTGATAAGGAGATTGCTAACACACAAGCTAGCAACTCTGTCAATCACATCCTCTCGCAAGTTGGTAAGGTTATTGACCAAGGTCTCCCCGCTGAAAAGCTTGGCTCTCTTGCTGATTTCTTCGCCAGCCCTGCTTATGGAGCTTTTGTTAAGCAAGGGAAGATTGATCCTCAAGCTCAAGGTGCTGCCTACAAGACATTCCAACTTCTGTTTGAACCTACAGTAACTCGCGGTGTTCAACAAAAGCTTGAAGAATATCTCTATGGTCAAGCGGCATTCTCTAAGAATGCCAAACAACCTGAACCTAAGACACTGAAAGAAGTGGTGGATGTTCAGTTTACTGGAAGCGGAATTACGTTTGTTCCTAAGCCTGCGAAGGGCCTTGATCCTGTTGAGCAGGTAAGTCAACTCAAAGAAGTTGAAAAGCTAAATCTCTCTCAGAAG
>Ga0213919_1000754_pt1 | contig 13215 bp, 8 predicted proteins | sample McNCre317MG_FD_161056 | JGI IMG/M metagenome (GOLD analysis project Ga0213919, IMG submission 161056) | Freshwater microbial communities from McNutts Creek, Athens, Georgia, United States - 3-17 MG | ecosystem: Environmental > Aquatic > Freshwater > Creek | place: USA: Georgia | collected 2017-06-12 | reverse complement strand
GGCCTGCCCGGCGGCGTTCCGCGGGCATGGCATCGCGATTGCCCGCCTGCTGGCCTTTCCCGGGCTGCGTTTCCATGAGGGCGGCCGCTGCGTCGAGGGCGTCGTGCGGCGGGGGGATTTTCATGGCTTCGGCGCGGGTGGCTGAGCCCGTGACCATTCTGGTGTATTGACTGGACTAAATATTAGTATATTCTTATATTATGTTTAATTTCAGACTTCCGCACCCCCGCTCGTCCCGGGCTGCCGTTCGCCTGCTGGTCGCGCTGGGTGCGCTGTCGCCCCTTGCGGCCCCTGCCGAATCCCAGGGGGCCGTCCCGACCCTGCGCATCGCCGTGCAGCCGCGGGCGCAGACCTATTCCGGCGAGGCGACGATAGAGGCGATCCGCCAGGCCACCGTGGCCGCCCAGGTAGCCGGGCGGGTGCTGGAGGTGCGGGTCGATGCCGGGACCCGCGTCCGCCAGGGCGATGTGCTGATGCGCATCGATAGGCGCGAGGTGGACCAGGCGGTGGCCGCCGCGTCCGCCAACGTGGCGGCGGCCCGGGCGCGGCTGGTGGAGGCCCGCGCCGGCCTCGAGCGCTCCCGCAGCCTGCGCGAGCGCAACTTCATCAGCGCGGCGGCGCTGGACCAGGCCCAGGCCGCCTTCGATGCCGCCAGCGCCCAGCACAAGGCGGCCGAAGCCGGGCGGGCGCAGACGGACGCGTCGCGCGGTTTTGCGACGGTCACCTCGCCGCTGGGCGGCATCGTTGCCCAGCGCCTCACCGAAGCCGGTGAAATGGCCCAGCCGGGCCGGCCGCTGGTGACGATCTACGAGCCGGGTGGGCTGCGCGCGGTGGCCGATGTGCCGCAGGCCCGGCTCGCCGCGCTGGGCCGTGCGGCGCTGAAGGCGCGCGTCGAATTTCCGGAGAGCGGCCGCTGGCTGGATGCGGCGGCGGTGAGCGTGCTGCCTTCCGCCGATCCGCGCACCCACACTGCGCGCGTGCGCGTGAACCTGCCGGCCAGCTTGTCAAACGAAGCGTCGGGGGTGGTGCCGGGCATGGCGGCGCGGGTCCATTTTATTGTCGGCGAGGCGCCGCGGCTGGCGCTGCCGGCGGCGGCGATCCTGCGCCGCGGCGAGCTGACCGGCGTTTACGTGGCTGACGGCAAGGGCGGTTTCAGTCTGCGCCAGTTGCGTGTCGGCAGCGCTCAGGCGGATGGCTCGGTCGAGGTGCTGGCCGGGTTGGCGGGGGGCGAGACGGTCGCCCTCGACCCGGTGCGCGCCGGTCTCCTCCGTTCGAAGCGCTGAACCATGGGTATTGCCGGACGCATCGCGGCGCTGTTCCAGCGCAACGCGCTCACCCCCTTGATGGCCCTGGTGCTGCTGCTCCTCGGCGTGTTTGCCACCCTCGTCACGCCGAAGGAGGAGGAGCCGCAGATCGACGTGACGATGGCCGACGTGATGGTCGCCTTCCCGGGCGCCTCGGCCAAGGACGTGGAGGCGCTGGTTGCCCGGCCGGCCGAACAGGTGCTGTCGCGCATTGCCGGCATGGACCACGTCTATTCGGTGTCGCGCCCCGGGATGGCGGTGATCACCGTGCAGTTCAAGGTGGGGGTGAAGAACCAGGACGCCATCGTGCGCCTCTACGACACCATCCACAGCCACCGGGACTGGATTTCGCCCGAGCTCGGCGTGGCCGAGCCGCTGATCAAGCCCAAGGGCATCGACGACGTGCCCATCGTCGCGCTGACGCTGTGGACCCGCGATCCGGCCCGTTCGGCCTTCGAGCTGCAGCAGGTCGGCCGGGCGGTGGAGGTCGAGTTGAAGCGGGTTCCGGGCACCCGGGACGTGGCCACGGTCGGCGGTCCCGGCCATGTGCTGCGGGTGCTGATGGACGCCGGCCGGATGAATGCCTATGGCCTCACCCCGCAGGATCTGAAGGGGGCGCTGCGGCTGGCCAACGCCTCCCAGCCTGGCGGCACCCTGGTCGGCGGCAACCGCGAGGTGCTGGTCCAGACCGGTACCTACATCGAAAGCGCCGACGACGTGCGCCGGCTGGTGGTCGGCGTCTCCGGCGGTCGGCCGGTGACGATGGCCGACGTGGCGACGGTGGTCGACGGGCCGGACCAGGCCTCGCGCTTCGTCTGGCACGGCATCGGCAAGGGCGCGCCGGAGGCGGCCGGGGCGGTCGGTGAGCGCTTCCCGGCGGTGACGCTGTCGGTTTCCAAGAAGCCCGGCGAGAACGCCGCCGACGTGGCCGACGGGGTGATCCGCCGCATCGAGGCGCTGCGCGGCAGCATCGTGCCCGACGGGGTCGAGGTGACGGTGACCCGCAACTACGGGGCGACGGCCACCGAGAAGGCCGAAAAGCTGATCGGCAAGCTGGTCTTCGCCACCTCGGCGGTGGTGGCGCTGGTGTTCTTTGCGCTGGGCCGGCGCGAGGCGGCGATCGTCGGTGCGGCGGTCACGCTCACGCTGGCGGCGACGCTGTTCGCGTCGTGGGCCTGGGGCTTCACGCTCAACCGGGTGTCGCTGTTCGCGCTGATCTTCTCGATCGGTATCCTCGTCGACGACGCGATCGTGGTCGTCGAGAACATCCACCGCTGGCACCGGCTGGAGCCGGACAAGGCCTTGTGGCAGCTGATTCCGAAGGCGGTGGACGAGGTCGGCGGGCCGACCATCCTGGCCACCTTCACAGTGATCGCGGCGCTGCTGCCGATGGCTTTCGTCAGCGGGCTGATGGGGCCGTACATGAGTCCCATCCCGATCAATGCGTCGATGGGCATGTTCATCTCGCTGGCGGTGGCCTTCGTCGTCACGCCCTGGCTGGCGGGCAAGCTGATGAAGGGTGGCGGCCATGGGGCTGTCACCGGCCATGCGCCGGATCGCCTGACCCGGCGGCTGGAAGCCCTGTTCCGAGGCCTGATGACGCCGCTGCTCGACCCGCAGACCGGCGGCCGGGCGCGGATGAAGCTGTGGCTCGGCGTGCTGCTGGCGATCGTGCTGTCGGTGTCGCTGGCGGTGGTGCAGCTCGTCGTGCTGAAGATGCTGCCCTTCGACAACAAGAGCGAGTTCCAGGTGGTGCTCGACATGCCGGTCGGCACACCGGTCGAATCGACCGCCGAGGTGCTGCGCGAGATCGGCGACGAACTGGCCCAGGTGCCGGAGGTGATCGACTTCCAGAGCTACGCCGGCACCTCCGCGCCGATCAATTTCAACGGTCTGGTGCGCCAGTACTACCTGCGCGCGCTGCCCGAGATGGGCGACATCCAGGTGAATCTGGTGGACAAGCACCGGCGCAGCCGCAAGAGCCACGAGATCGCCGTGTCGGTGCGCGACGCGGTGGCGGCCATCGCCAAGCGGCACGGCGGCAACGCCAAGGTGGTGGAAGTCCCGCCGGGGCCACCGGTGCTGTCGCCGATCGTTGCCGAGGTGTACGGCCCCGACTACGCCGGTCAGGTGGCGGTGGCGGGCCGGGTACGCCAGGCCTTCGAGGCCGCCGCCGACGTGGTCGGCGTGGACGACACCGTGGACGAGGAGGCGCCCAAGCTGGTGCTGCGGGTCAACCAGGCCAAGGCGGCGCAGCTCGGTGTGGCCCAGGCCGACATCGTCGAGGTGGTGCGCCTCGGCCTCGGCGGCGAGAACGTCACGCCGGTGCATGGCGGCGACAACAAGTACGAGATTCCGGTACGCCTCACGCTGCCGCCGGAACGTCTGTCGTCCGTCGATGAGCTGCTGCAGATGAAGGTGCGGGCGCGCCTGCCGGAAGCCGGCGGGGCGCTGGTGCCGGTGTCCGAACTGGTGCAGGTGCAGCCGACCCGCCGTGAGCAGGTGATCTACCACAAGGATCTGCTGCCGGTGGTCTATGTCACCGGCGACATGGGCGGCAAGCTCGATTCGCCGCTGTATGGCATGTTCGACATCCGTGCGCGCGTGAAGGACCTGCCGCTGGTCGGTGAGCGCCTGGCCGGCAGCCTCGGCGAGTGGTTCATCCGCCCGCCGGCCGACCCCTTCGCCGCATACGCGATCAAGTGGGACGGCGAATGGCAGATCACCTACGAAACCTTCCGCGACATGGGCGCCGCCTACGCGGTGGGGCTGGTGCTGATCTACGTGCTGGTGGTGGCCCAGTTCAGGAGCTATCTGGTGCCGCTGATCATCATGGCGCCGATTCCGCTGACGATCATCGGCGTGATGCCCGGCCACGCGCTGCTCGGCAGCCAGTTCACCGCCACCAGCATGATCGGCATGATCGCGCTGGCCGGCATCATCGTGCGCAACTCGATCCTGCTGGTGGATTTCATCGACCAGCAGGTAGCGGCCGGCACGGCCCTCGCCGAGGCGACGATCCACGCCGCCGCGGTGCGCGCCAAGCCGATCGGCCTGACCGGCCTGGCGGCGATGATCGGCGCGCTGTTCATTCTCGACGACCCGATCTTCAACGGGCTGGCGATCAGCCTGGTGTTCGGCGTGCTGGTGTCCACGCTGCTGACGCTGGTCGTCATCCCCGTCCTCTACTACGCGGCGATGCATCGCCGCCTTGCGTCTGCCGAAGGAGAAACACCATGAGCTTCACCATCAACCAGTGCGTCCGCATCTTTGCCGGGGCCTTCGTGCTGATTTCGCTGGCCCTCGGCGTCGAGCGCAGCCCCCTGTTCGTCAATGCCAACTTCCTGTGGTTTACTGCCTTCGTCGGCGCGAACCTGTTCCAGAGCGGCTTCACCCGCTTCTGTCCGCTGGAGAACATCCTGCGCAGGTTTGGCGTCAAGGACAGCGCGGGCTGCGCGTGATGCCATTGCCGTAGCGGGGCGCAAGGCGAAACCTCAAGCTTTGTGGCGTCGGGCCGTACACAGCACGGATGAGCCCGCGCGCCCTCGCCAATCTGAAGAATCGCTGGATCCCGCGACGTCCCGTGCTGCCGGACATCGAGGTGCGGTGGTTCGCGGTCGCTCTTGCCCTGGGGGTGCTTGTCACTGCGGCAGGGTGGAGCCATTTGCGGGGCCGTGAGCAGGATCTCGAGCGCGCCCATCAAGAAGCAGCGGCGGACCGCCTGCAGCACCAGCTCAGCGAGCGGCTTGGCAAGGTGGATTTCATCCTGCGCGGGGTTTCCGGCCTGTTCAACGCGCAGAGCCTCGTCGAGCGGCGCGAGTTCGAGAGTTATGTTGCCGGCCTCAAGATGGAGCGGGCGCTGCCCGAGGTGGTGGGCATCGCCTTGCTGCGAAGGGTCGAGACGAGCCGCGTGGCGGCGGTCGAAGCCTTGCTGTCGGCAGCCTACGACCAGCCCATCCGGATCCTGCCGCGGCTCGATCCGACCCTGCCCGGCGTCGCCTTTCCGATCGTCTACATCTGGCCGGTCACCCAGCAGGGGCTCAAGGCGGTCGGCTATGACGGCTATGTGATTCCGCGGCGGCGGCGCGCCATCGATGCCGCGCTGAGCACCGGCGACATGGCGATGACCGAGCCGCTGCCGCTGCGCATGCTCGAGTCCGAGCGGAATGTCACCGGCGTGCTGCTCTATCGCGTCGCCCGTGCGCTGGACGACGTGAATCCGGCGGAGATGCAGGATTCCCTGATCGGCCTGGGTATCGACGTGGCCCGTCTGTTCGACGATGTCCGGGGGGCGGCCGCACCGGACTATGGCCTGGTCGTCGAGGACGTCTCCGGTGCCGCGCCGCAAGTCTTCTACGCGTCGGGCGAATCGATGGCGGCAGTGCCGTCGGCGGTGCGCGAGCTGACTTTCGGGGGGCAGACCTGGCGGCTGTCCATGCGCAGTCCGGCCAGCGGCACGCCAGTGGCCGCATCGACGCTCGCCGGAGCGGGGGGGCTGGCGGGCAGCCTGCTGATTGCGTCGCTGCTCGCCAGCCTGTCAGGGCAGCAGCGACGCGCACGGGAGATCGCCGCGCTGATGACCGAGGAGTATCGCTACAGCGAGGAGCGCTTCGAGCTTGCCGTGGCCGCGACCGAGGACGGCATCTGGGAATGGCGGGCAGAGCGCCCGTGGCTTTACCTGTCGCCGCGTTGCGACCGCCTGATGGGCTATCCGGAAGGGGGGCTGCCCCGCAGTGTCCGGGGTGTCCTGCGCCTGATGGCGGAGCCGGTCCGGCACGACTTGCTGCAGACGCTGCGCGACCACCTGCGTGGCACGGGCACCCTCGAGTGCGTCGTGCCAGTCTCTCGCCGGGATGGCCGCGTCGGCTGGTTTCAGCTGGCCTGCAAGACCGAATTCGATACCGACGGCCGGCCAAGGCGCATCGCGGGGGCGGTTTCGGACGTGACGGCCCTGCACTGTGCTCAGCAGGAGGTGCTCGACGCCCATGCCCGGTTGGACGCGCTGTACCGTCATGCATCGCTGGGCATGGCCCTTGTCGATGACGCCGGGCGCTATCTGCAGGCCAACGCCGAGTTCTGCCGGATCGTCGGCTATTCCGAGGAAGAACTGCGCCATGACGGGCTGAGGCTGACGCCGCCCGAGTATGCCGGGCAGGATCGGCGAGCCGTCGCCGAGGCGGTCGTCGGCGGACGTGCGCGGGCCTACGAAAAGGAGTTCCTGCGCAAGGACGGGCAGCGGGTGCCGGTGGTCGTGACGGTCAGCGCGGTCGGGGGCTGCGGGCGCGCCCACCGCTGGGTCGTCGCCGAGGACGTGACGGTGCGCAAGCACGCCGAACTGGCGCTGCGGACCAGCGAGGCGCGCTGGCAGTTTGCCCTCGATGGTGCCGGGGACGGGGTCTGGGACTGGAACATCCCGGCCGGCACGGTGTTCCGCTCGCGGCGCTGGCATACGCTGCTGGGTTACGAGCCGGGAGAGTTGTCTGACCGCCTGGACGAGTGGTCGTCGCGCATTCACCCCGAGGATCTGCCGGCGGTTGAGGCCATCGAGATGGCGCACCTGCGCGGCGAGTCGCCGTCCTTTTCCCATGAGACGCGGATGCGCTGCAAGGACGGGCGCTACAAGTGGATTCTGGCCCGCGGCCTGGTGGTCGAGCGGGATGCCGAGGGGCGGCCGCTGCGCATGATCGGAACCTGCACCGACATCGACGAGGTGAAGGCCCGCGAGGCGCAGATCCTCAACCACAATCTCGACCTGGCCGAGCTGGTGGGCGAGCGCACCAAGGATCTGCTGGCGGCGAAGGAAGCGGCCGAGGCGGCTTACAAGGCCAAGTCGGCCTTCCTCGCGAACATGTCGCACGAGTTGCGTACGCCGATGCACAGCATCATCAGTTATGCCCGCCTTGGCGAAGCCCGTGTCGCAACGGCCGGGCACGAGAAGTTGCACGGTTACTTCAACCGCATCCGGGTCAGTTGCGATCGGCTGATCCTGCTGGTCAATGATCTGCTCGATCTGTCCAAGCTCGAGGCCGGCCGGATGATCCTCAATCGCGTGCCGGTGCAGCTCGAAGGCGTGCTGCGCGACGTCATCGAGGAGTTCGAGTTGCTGCTGCGCTCGCGCCGGCAGCGGCTCGAGTTCAACGCCGGCAGCGGCCTGCCTGCCTGCATGGTGGATGCGGTGAGGATCGAGCAGGTGGTCCGCAACCTGCTGTCCAACGCGGTCAAATTCACACCCGAAGGGCGTGCGATCCACGTCAGCCTGGGCGCCGGCCGGCGGGCCGATGGGGCGCCGGTTGTCGTGTTCAGCGTGTCCGACGAGGGAGTCGGCATTCCGCCGGATGAACTCCACACGGTTTTCGATAAATTCGTGCAGAGTTCGCGCACGCGCACCGGCGCAGGCGGAACCGGGCTTGGGCTGGCGATCTGCCGCGAGATCGTCGATGCTCACCACGGGCGCATCGTTGCCCGCAACAACGCCGCCGGCGGGGCGGAATTCATCGTCGAGCTGCCAATGGGCGGAGAGCCGGAGCGTTCGCAGCCGGCCGCCCTGGCAAAGGGAGAAACTGGATGAGTACGGCAAAAATCCTCGTCGTCGACGACGAGCCCTTCAATCTCGACATCGTTGCCGAGTATCTGGACGACATGGGCTTCGATCTCGTGATGGTCGAATCCGGCGAGGCGGCGTGGGAGGCCCTGAGCCGTCCCGACTCCGATTTCGACCTGGTTCTGCTCGATCGCATGATGCCCGGCATGGACGGCATCGTCGTGCTCAGGAAGATGAAGGAGGATCCGCGACTGAAGCCGATCCCGGTGATCATGCAGACCGCCGCGACTGCGCCCGAGCAGGTCCGCGAAGGGCTGGCGGCCGGCGCCTATTACTACCTCACCAAGCCTTTCGAGGGCGAGGCGCTGCAGACCATCATCCGTTCCGCCCTCGATGACATGCGCACGCGGCGCGAACTCCGGGCCAACCTGGCCGACCATGCCCTGGCGCTGGCCTGCATCGGGGAGGGGGAGTTCGTGATCCGCAGTCTCGACGAGGCGCGCAAACTGGCGTCCTTCGTGGCGCTGCTCGGCCCCTATCCGGAGACCCTGGCGATGGGCTTGTCGGAATTGCTGGTGAATGGCATCGAGCACGGCAATCTGGGTATCGATTTCGCCGAGAAGACCCGGCTGCGGGAGGCTGACAACTGGGAGTCCGAGGTCCAGCGACGTCTCCTGTTGCCGGAGTTCCGCGACAAGGCAGTGTATTTTCGGGTGCGTCGGGAGAGCACCCGCTGGGTCTTCTCGATCCGCGACGAGGGTAAAGGCTTCGCGTGGCAGCGCTTTCTCGACTTCGACCCCGAGCGCGCCTTCGCTCCCAACGGGCGGGGCATTGCGCTGTCCCGTCAGCTGTCGTTCGCGAGCCTGACCTACCTTCCGCCCGGCAATACGGTCGTGGTCACGGTGCCGCGGGGGGCCGAGGCCGAGGGGGCGCAGTGATGTGCCGGAGACATGACATCGGGTGGCCCGCGGGCCGGCCACCGATCAATTCCGCGGGGGGCGGCACGGGCCGTCGCCTGCCAACGCTAGAGTCTGCCAATGACTGATAATCCGCTACGGGTGCTCGTCGCCGACGACATCGCGTCCAACCGCTCGATCGTCGGATCCTTCCTCGCCCACCTGGACTGCAAGCCGATCTACGCGGCTGATGGCCTCGAGGCGGTCGAACTGTTCAGGCAGGAATCCCCGGACATCGTGCTGATGGACCTGATGATGCCGCGTCTCGATGGCTTCGAGGCCATCAAGCAGATTCGCGCGGCCTCCGACGACCGCTGGGTGCCGATCATCATCCTGTCGGCGCTCTCCGGCGAGGGGGATTTCGTCCACGGACTCGAGATCGGCGCCGACGACTATCTCACCAAGCCGCTGTCCTTCCCGATTTTCGCGGCCCGCTTCAAGGCGCTGCGTCGTCTGCTGGACATGCAGCGGCGGCTGGCCACCTCGCTGGAGCAGGTCAGGGCGGTGGCCAACGGGGTCATCGACGGGATCATTTCCGCCGATGAGCGGGGCACGATCCTGTCGGTGAACCGCTCGGCGACACAGATCTTCGGGTATAGCCCGGCCGAGATGGTGGGCCAGAACCTGAGGCTGCTGATGCCCTCGCCGCATCGGGAGAGGCATGACGGCTACCTGCAGCGCTACCTCGAGACCGGTGAGAAGCGGGTGATCGGCCAGATTCGCGAGATGACCGGCGTGCGCAAGGACGGTTCGGAGTTCCCGCTTGAGCTCGGCGTGTCCGACATCCCGCTGCCCAACCGCCGGATGTTCATCGGCGTGGTGCGGGACGTTTCCGAGATGCGCCGGATCCAGCGCCAACTGGAGGAGGATGCGGCGCGGCTGCAGCAGTACCACGACGAGTCCGAGCGCGAGCAGGAACTGGCGATGGCGATCATGGAGCGCCAGGTGCGCAGCGACTGGCTGCGCGACAGCGCGGTGCAGTACGCGGTGATGCCGGCGCGCAACTTCTCCGGCGACGTGGTGGCGGTGGCGCGCTCGCCCAAGGGGGCCCTCTACGCGATGCTCGCCGACGCCACCGGCCACGGCCTCGCGGCGGCGGTGAGCGTGCTGCCGGCCCTTGGCGCCTTCTATCGGGGGGCGGCGGCGAACCTGTCCCTGACGGCGCTGGCCACGGATCTCAACAACCTGCTGTGCGGGCTGTTGCCGCGCGGGCGTTTCGTGGCCGCGTCGCTGGTCCGCCTCGAGGCGACGGGGCGCAAGGGGCAGATCTGGGTCGGCGGCGTGCCGGACGTGCTGCGCGTCGGCGACGATGGTCGGGTGCTCCAGCGCTTCGTGTCGCAACAGCTGCCTTTCGGCATCGTGTCGTCCGCCGAGGCGGGCATCACCCACGAGGAATTCACCTGGAACGAGCCCTGCCAGATCGTGCAGTGTTCCGACGGACTCACCGAGGCCGAGAATGCGGCCGGTGAAGCCTTCGGGGTGCATCGGCTGGAGCAAGCGCTGCAGCAGGCGCCGCGCGCTTCGCGGGTGAGCGGTCTGCGCCGCGCGCTGACTGTCCATCTGGGTCGCCAGGCGGCCGCCGACGACGTGTCGGTGCTGATCCTCGACTGCGCGATGACCGGCGCAGCCCGTGTCGCGAACTAGCGGCTGCGCGCTGCCGTCAAACTGGTCAGGCAGGCGGGATGCGCGCGGGGACTACTGGCGCGTTTCCTGCTTTGCGTTGACTCGTCTTCTTCGGCTCCTGTTTCCCCATGCTTCGAGTTCTGGTTGTCGATTCCTCCCGTGAGCGCGCGGCCGACGTCTGCGCGGCGCTGGCGCTGGCGGGTCACCAGGTCGCCGCGGTGCTCTCGAGCGCCCTCGAGTTGTCCGAACAGGTGCTGGCCACCAAGCCCGACGTGATCTTCATCCAGGCCGATTCGCCCAGCCGCGACACGCTGGAGCATCTGGCGATCATGAACCGGGATTGTCCCCGACCGGTGCTGCTGTGCTCCCAGGACGCCGATTCGCGGATGATCCGCCGCGCGGTGAAGGCCGGCGTGTCGTCCTACGTGGTCGATTCGGTGACATCCGAGCGTCTGGATGCGCTCGTCGAGGTGGCGATCGCGCAGTTCGAGGCCTTCCAGCATCTGCGTGCCGAGCGCGATGACGCGACGCGCCGGCTGTCCGAACGCATCCTTGTGGACAAGGCCAAGGGGCTGCTGATGAAGGCCCGGGGACTCGACGAGGATGCGGCTTACCACGCCTTGCGCAAACTGGCGATGGAGCGCGGACGCAAGCTGGCCGACGTCGCCCGGGATGTGATCGACATGGCCGATCTCCTGTCGTGAGCTGACCGGAAAGTGCTGATCGCCTGATCGGGGCGGGGGTGCGGTGGCGCTTCCGCCCCGATTCCGTTCGGGTCCGGGCGCCGGGGTGGCGCCTGATCGATGGGCTGTCGTGGTGCAGAACGGTTGTGTGCTGCACTGCAGTAGTGCGCCGGAATGGGTAATTTTTTATACCTCAAAGGGGGTATTTTTCTTCTCTGCTAGATTTTTCTATTCAAATCAATCTCTTGCCTTTCCTGGCACGCTCCTCGCTCAATAGGGATGGAGTCGGTCCAACGGCGGTCCGGCTCGATCAGGCGATCTCACTTGGACAAGGGCGTCCATCCCCCGCTGGCTTCGTCGGGGAGATGTGACGCCCTCTTTTTTGGATATCGGGATTTCTGGACCAGGGGTGAGCGATGAGCAAGCGATACGACGACACGATTCTTTCCCGCCGCGGCTTTCTGAAGGCTGGGGCAAGTCTCGGAGGATTGGCGGCAATGGGCACGATGCTCCCGGTGGGTGGCGTCTGGGCGGCCGGTTCGGACAAGCCGGAACTGGAGGAAGTGAAGATCGGCTTCATCCCGCTGACCGACTGTTCGTCGGTGGTGATGGCGTCGGTGCTGGGCTTCGACAAGAAGTACGGGATCAGGATCACCCCGAGCAAGGAGGCTTCCTGGGCGGGCGTGCGCGACAAGCTGGCCAACGGGGAGCTGCATGCGGCCCACGTGCTGTACGGGCTGGTGTACGGCCTGCACCTCGGCATCGGCGGGCCAAGGAAGGACATGGCCGTGCTGATGACGCTGAACAACAATGGCCAGGCGATCACCCTCTCCACTGCGCTGAAGGACAAAGGCGCGGTGGATGGCAGCTCGCTGGCGAAGGTCGTCGCGAAGAAGGAGAAGGATTACACCTTCGCCCAGACCTTTCCGACCGGCACTCACGCCATGTGGCTCTACTACTGGTTGGCGGCCCACGGCATCGACCCCTTCAAGGACGTCAAGAGCATCGTCGTCCCGCCCCCGCAGATGGTCGCCAACATGCGTGTCGGGAACATGGACGGCTACTGCGTTGGCGAGCCGTGGAACCAGCGGGCCATCGTCGACAGGATCGGCTTCACCGCGGTGACCACCCAGGACATCTGGACTGACCACCCGGAGAAGGTGCTGGGCGCCACCGCGGAGTTCGCCACCCGCTACCCCAATACCGCCCGGGCGATGATCTGCGCGATTCTCGAGGCGTCCCGCTGGATCGATGCGAGCGCCGCCAACCGCAGCAAGACAGCCGAGACGGTGGCCGCGAAGAGTTATGTGAATACCGATGTGGACGTGATCCGCAGCCGGATGATCGGCCAGTATGAAAACGGCCTCGGCAGGAGCTGGTCGGACAGGAACTCGATGAAGTTCTTCAACGACGGTGCGGTGAATTTTCCCTATCTGTCGGACGGCATGTGGTTCCTGACCCAGCATCGCCGCTGGGGCCTGCTCAAGCAGGACGTGGATTACCTCGCCGTGGCCAGCGCGATCAACCAGACCGGGCTTTACAGGCAGGCCGCCAGCCTGGTCGGGGTGGCCGTGCCGAAATCCGACTTCCGCAGCGCAAAACTGATCGACGGCGTGCTCTGGGACGGCAAGGACCCGAAGAAGTACGCCGCCAGCTTCAAGATCCATGCCTGATCCGACTGGAGACCATCATGATTACCGCGACATTCCCTGCAGCGCTTGAACGGCCGGCACCGGCCGTGGCCGTTGCGGCGGCGCCCAAGGAGGCGGCCACCTTCACCCCCGTTCCCGCCGCCTCGATGCCACCGGTCGCCGCGGCCGGGCGCGGCCCCGATTTCCGGGAGCACCTCGGGGCCTTGATGCGTCGGGTGATCCCGCCGCTGCTCGGCTTCGCCCTCGTCATCGGCCTGTGGGCACTGGTGGCGATGAGGTCTGCCGATTTCCCTGGGCCGGCCCGGACCTTCGATGCGGCCCTCGTGCTGTTCGCCGACCCCTTCTACCAGAACGGCCCGAACGACCAGGGCATCGGCTGGAACATCCTGTCGTCCCTCGAGCGCGTGGCCATCGGCTTCGGTGTCGCGGCGCTGGTCGGTATTCCGCTGGGTTTCG
>Ga0213919_1000753_pt1 | contig 13226 bp, 14 predicted proteins | sample McNCre317MG_FD_161056 | JGI IMG/M metagenome (GOLD analysis project Ga0213919, IMG submission 161056) | Freshwater microbial communities from McNutts Creek, Athens, Georgia, United States - 3-17 MG | ecosystem: Environmental > Aquatic > Freshwater > Creek | place: USA: Georgia | collected... | reverse complement strand
ACTAGCTTATCGTACTTCTTAAGGCTTGTTAGCATTGCTGCTACATCTTTATCTACATTTTCCATAACTTGTTGTCCTTGTGGTTGTGGTTGTTTTGGTTGTTCTTGACCAAGTTCCTGTGGTTTATCTGCTGCCGGTGCTTCTGCAGAAGATACAGATTTAGGGCGTACTTGGTCAGTGAAATAGCCCTTATCTACGAATTTGCCTAACTTTTTAATTTCGTCATCAATTTCGTATGTCTTAATTTTGTAATCGGCATGCTGTAAGGTAGGATCGTCTGATAATTCCTTAAATGCTTGCTCCATCTTACTCTTATTGTCTTTTAGTGCTTTTGCTAAATCAGTATATAAGTATGGAAACTTAGTTGCTATAGTTTTAGCATCGGCAGACTGGTCAGTCACATTCATAAATGAACCACCTGCATCAAATTGGTATTTTTCGTTAGGATCTAGAACCTTTTTACCTTCATTATCTAATTTTATACTTACTCCGCCATCCTTGGCTGTTTCTTTAGCATAGGGAAATAACTGAAATAACATATTCTTATCGGCATACTTATGGAAATGCGATGCATAGTTAGAATTTGCAGTACACCACTGAGTTCCTAAACCTAATAGACATCCTGCTGCACGATTTAATGTTGTATAAACTCGATAATCTTCATTGTCAATTAGTTTAATGCTCTTAGCCATTTTATTTCTAGCTGCATTCTTTGCTGCGTCTCTAATTTTCTCAAGCTTATCTTTATAGTGTGTAGTCATGTAATAACCGACATCTCTTACACTATTAAACTTAGGTAAATCTTTATGATTTATGTCAAGCATATTTCTATTCTTTAACAAATACCAATCACGTAGGTTCATATTCATAACACCGGTCAAATCTTCCCAGTTATGACTTCCTGCAATATATCTGCGGACAATCCATTCACTGTTTACGCCATCTCGAGAGTAAACAGTCCCTTCGTACCCTTCTTTTTCAATCTTGTCGATGTTTTCTAGGAACCATTGAGCTAATTGCTCATCTGGGGCCTTTTGGAATGTTCTACTCGATCCTGCAGGAAATGCGGCTGGGTGAGAACGTGCATCATCTCTAATCGAGTCTGCAAGATTGGCAACTAAATTTTTGTCACCCATTACACGCTGACTGCCCTTTGTCAAGGCAGTAGCTTCCATAAGTAATGACTCAATTAGCGAATAAACCTGCATTTTATGTCAATGAAACTAGATTGTCTCTTAATGAGTCAAGTAAAGGCTTCAATTCCATAGCACTTCCGCTGGCTGCTCTCTTAAGATAGTCTTTATACTCAGCCGAGCCTTGTGGAGATCCAGATGCCTTAACAATTGCCTTAACTATTTGATCAGTAAAAGACTTATTTTGGGAACCGTAATCTGTTGTTAATGCAACATCGCCCGAGGTATCAATTGTTGCCAAGAATTGCTTTAGCTTGTTACCACTTGCAGCAATCTTCTGAGCACCTTCAAAGTTTCCACCGTCGATGTAACGCTTTGCTCTATTGTTAATCTGGCTAAGGGCCTGTGCGCCAAGTGTCTTAAGAACTGGGCGAACTCTCTTAAAGATTTTCTTAATTGCGTCCATTTCTCCAAGTTCTGGATCTACCTTCATGTCTGCACGCTTCTTCATCTTGTCGCGCTCAACACCACCACTTGCAACCCATACGGTCCTCAATGTACCAATTTGATCTGCAAGCAGATTAAATGTGTTGTTAGGATTCTGCATATCCTTACCTGTAATCTTACCCATACGGGCCTTCATTACTGTAGGATCTGGATGACGTTGTTCTGGCTCCTCGCCCGGCACTGTTGGCTGGCGTAGAAGTGCAGGATCAACCTGCTGACCATCATCAGTAAAAGCGATAATCTGATATGGTAATGTACTGTCTCCTGCAGGATTATATTCCTTGCCCTTCTTTCTGAATTCTTCTGTTCTGTCCTTAATAAACTTTTCGTATGGCTTAACACCTGCAACACCGTCCGAAGCAGATACGATAACAAAGTTATCTGGATTGGACTTGAATTCCTTCCATAGAAGTCTTTCACTGAATGGTGCAGGTACTAGATTAGCTTCGTTGCTCAACTTGTGCTTATTATGCATCCAACGAACCAAATTCTGGCCGCCCTTTTGCTTGCCTAACATTTTGCTCAATGTACTTTCGTCGAGTAATTCTTCCTCAACAATTGTTTCTGCTAAAATAGCGTCGATTTCTTCGTCCCACTTTAGCTTCTCGAATAGAGTAGGTCTTAGTACAATTACTTCCTCAGATTCACGCAATCTTGGTGTATTTCCGCCGCCAAATTGCCCCTGTGCGCCAGGACCACCAATACTCTTGGATGTTGAATCTGGCCAAGCGTAGATGTAGACTCCACTTTGATCCTTAACAACATGGAATTTAACTCCATTTGCTCTATAGTCGTGTGCCTCTGGATTGTATCCTGGCATAACACGGCTATGGTCAACTTGTGATGGTCCTAGATCTTCTGCATTGTCACGCAACCATCCTGCAACTGCTCTCATTTCTGCATCTGTATTAGGACCCTGGCCACCTAGGTTAGCAATTGTCTTAATTTCTTCTACAGGAGTGGTTGTCATTAGGTTAAATACGCCGCGACCTACCGCACGAATTGCACGGTCGTTCATACCAGGCAAATTGCTGATTAGGTGCCACTCTGGACTTTGCATTCCAGATGCTTGCATTGCAGAGCTAACAACTGCAGGAACATCGCTTGCTGTTCTAACTGTTAAGTCAGTTACTGGTGGACGATCCGGTTCTGTGTCACCCACTGACCTGTCCATGCGGTTCATTAAGTCACGCATCTGGTCAGTCTGTGTCATGCCGCGCATTCTGTTTGCCGTCGAGGATGCCGACGCTGTTGGAAGGCTTGCTGCTGGTGAATCTACTGGCTCGTCATCAAAACCACGTGGCTCATCAACATTTGCAGGAAGATGTGCCTGACCAGGATTGAGAATATCATCCATGTCGTCGAGGTTAAAATCTTGTGTCTTAGTCTTTGTCTGTCTTGCTTCTGCAACATCGCCCATAACTTCAGCATGATAGCTTCTTAGTTGATCTGGACTCATTTGTGCCATCTGATCTTCTGTGTAGGATTGTTGTGCCTTGCTAAGTCCCATGCTATTCATGTACTTAATTGTTGAAATCATATCAAACATTTCATCTGGATCAACAGATTCTTCACCCAGGTTACCAAAATGGTCCTGTGCATACTGTCCAGCTTGTCCATAGTCATCTGGGTTAGCATCTGCTGGAATTTCTTCGCCGAGATTCTCTTCACCGTATGTCATTGGGGAATTTTGTCCACCGGTCTTTCTAAACTCTGTCTTGTGAACGATATCGCCAAGCTTAACACCCTTACCAGACCTTGGCTTCTCGACAAATTCATTTTCTTCTTCGTCGACCATACCAACTTCTTCAAGACCCATCATCATATCTGCATCAATGTCATTCTGTGCAAGATCAATACCGATATCCATTGGTGCTGCAAATGGGTCATTACCGAATTGCCTTGCATCCGGTGTAGGTCCCGGGACATCTACACCACCAATAACAATAGCCTGCTCTGGATTAACTCCACCGATACCATCAAGTGTACCATTTAGGCCAGGCATTTCATCCTGTGATGGGAAGCACGATGGGCAATCCCAACTTCCGCAACCACATTCGTTTGTCATGCAAGGTGTATCCTCGGCTAATTCTTTACCTTCTGATGACAGGGCTTCTTCGACAGCCGACATCCACTTTGAAAATTCGTCTCTTTGATCCATTGCTGGCTCCTCTACTTTTATATTGTCAGATCCGAAAGACATTGGGGATAGGTTACCGTCGTTATCCATGTCATCGAAGTTATCTTTTGCATTTTGTTCTAAAACTGAGGCAACATTTGCCACTGGAACAACAATTTGCTTTCCGTCAAAGAGGACAATACAATCCTCGCCTGTTGTTCCGTATCCAACAAATACGCCAAATCCCGGACCAATGACAGCACCATAGACATCAGCAATTTTTACCATGTCTCCTGGACGGAACTCTGGCTTATCATTCATACGGCCCGGGGTGTCTGCTTCTGTTGACATATGAAACCAATCATTGCCCTTTTGATATGGATCTTCGTAATCCCTCTCTGGTAATGAAAAATCTTCCTCTGATAGTTCACGAGCAACACCCTTGATGTCAATCATTGCACCATTTGGTGTGCTGTGCATATATCGTCCTGTGCCACCGCCAACTGACGGGTTAACCATTACAGTAGCATCTTTCTTGATTAATCTTTCTGGCGAGGGTTGATCAGGAAACACCGATGGAACACTTTCCATAATTTTTAACCATTTTCTTAAATCAGACATTAAAGGCCTCTGCTATTCAATGTACTTATTTATCACACATTGGGGTCTTCGAGGCCATTAAAAAAGGCGCCCGGAGGCGCCTTTTGACTTGCTCGGCTCTTATTTTAGGCCGTTAGGAACAATTTCCTGATGTCGCCAATGCTTGTCAGTTTGCACATGACCTTCTCTAACGAATTTTGCTACACTGGTTCCAAAATTGTCATAATGAAACCTGTCAGCAAGGCGAACAACAAAACCCTCGTCCTTTTCAGGATCAAGTTGACTGTGGAGACACCGAGTAAACACTTCGTCCCATTCACCATCATAAATCACAGGAACATGCTCAATCCCGAGTAGGGCACAGAACTGAACTGTGTCGTCCCATCCTAGGCAAACATTTGCCTCATTCCATATGGAAAATGCCATAAAGTAGGACGGAAGTTCATCGTATGCAATAGAATGACGTGCCCACAGATTCTCGCCACAAATACGCCATCCTTCGGGGATGTCATGGGCCATACCTGCCCACATTGTCTTGACCCAGTCACGATCTACGCCGCCCCTGCTGTCAATGCTACGGGCGTGGATGTGATTTGAATACATAGTTGTATTCTCCCCATCCATTTTCTTGGTGATGACTACACGCTTACCAACGAAATGCGAGAGGTCGCGGAGAACCTTGTCGTCATCGGTGGTACCGGGACTCCATGGTAGATGCGGTGTTCGCGGATATTTTGTAAACATGATAATTCTCCTGGTAGCAGGAGCTACCATTTATTTACAAATCTTAACAATATCTTCGGCAGATTTTCCAGCCTTGATTGCTTCAATGCGACATTGACCTTTTTCGTACTCGGTAATGCCGAGACTAACGCCCATAACGACAAGAAATGCCCCAAATCCAATATAATACCACTTATCCATTATTTGGATCCGTTTGTACTGTCTTCAAAATAACAATCAGTTGCATTCTTGTTCGTTCCTTTAGGGCATAAGGGCTTCTTAAATATAGAATTGCACGAATAGGGAAATCCCTTATCTTTATAAAAAAATGGATCATTAGATAACATAGAAAATTCTCTAGTCATTTTCCCATCATTTCCCTTGAAGGGCTTATCCATAATATAGACACATTTTAACACCGGTTTTCCGTTTATTAATTTGGGAACATATTCAAATTTTATTGGATCAAACTGAATTACTCGTTGTTCTATATACGGTTCACTATATGCTACCGGAATTTCTTTCCATTCCATTTGAGCAAATGAAAACGATGTAAATAGTAGTAGGATGTAAGCAATTTTATTCATACTAATATTATATGTAAAATCTAAAGATAAGTCAATTGGATAAATAGTGTAGTTCGCGATGCTATCAACATCCAACTACTCTAATGCTTAAAGGAGCAATCAGCAATGTATTTAGTTTACTATGTCTATGCATATCTACGTAAATCTAATAATACGCCCTATTACATAGGTAAGGGATGTCTGCGTAGAGCATTTGAGAAACACGCCGGTATATCTGTACCTAAGGATAAATCTAAAATCATATTTCTTGAAACTAATCTTTCAAATGTGGGAGCGTTGGCGCTCGAGAGGAGAATGATTAGATGGTATGGTCGAAAAGATAATGAAACAGGTATTCTTCGTAACAGAACGGATGGCGGAGATGGGTGTAGTAATCCATCCAGGGAAACAAAGGAGAAGTTTTCCAGGACATATTCTCTAAAATCTAAAGAAGAGATTGATAAAATTTATGATAGACAAAGAAAGTCGGTCTCTATTTATTTCAAAAATATGAGTGAAGAAGATAAGATCAAAAGACAAATATTAGCAAAGTATGCCCGGTCTAAATCACCCGGGCATACAAAAGGATGCATCATAGAAGATAAGGTTTATAATTCTTATAAGGAAGCATCAGAAAAACATAAGATTTCTGTATATCTTATCAGAAAAAGAATTAAAGAGGGTTTATTAGGCTATTCTTCTATTTAATCTCATTAGTTGAATCGGCAACAAACTTATCATCCCTAAAACAGTTAAATCTCGGGAGAAAAAGGCTATCAACTGTAGATTTGCCCTTGCTGCTAATGCGCTCATTATACATCACTTCAACAATAGTACCAACCAACTCTTTAATTCTTTTCGTGATATCTAATCTTAGCGCATCAGAGAATCCGCTAATTGATACTTCAACCAGCCTATCGCTGCTCGCGCAAATCAGGCTACCGACTTGCCCAAGGAACTTACCTTCTCCGGGATTATAGCCAATAATTTCCAAATCACAAGTTTTTTCAGACTTCATTTTGACTAAATGCTTCGATCTGCTATCCTCCCACAGCGCACAATAGTTCTTAAGGATGGTGCCCTCGTGGCCTTCGGCAAGAAGTTGTTCAAAGTGAGCAACGGCTTCTTCAAGGCTGCCGACAGTCTTGTACGGGATTACCCAATATGGCTTCCAGTTCTCAGGATCTCCGTCGACTGCTTGAATAAGTCTTTCGAAGCGTTCTTTATAGGTATCAACCGACTTACCGTCCTTAAATTCGGCGAGCGGAATCGCATCCCAAATTTGGAAGCGAATCATCTTTGCTTCGCCTTCAGAAATAGTGCCTTTGATGGCTTTGTTGATGATCCCGTTGCCCGTCTTGCGGTCAATGACTTTACCAGATTCGTCTGCAACAACAAACTCGCCGTCAAAAACAACAGGCCATGGAAATTCGCTGGCAAGCTGAATCATTGCCTTTTCCATATACCCGAGCAGGTCGATTTCTCTACCACTGCGTCCGCACAATGTGACCTTGTGTCCATCCACAATAGCATTTGCGCGCAGGCCGTCAGCCTTCAATTGGCTATATGCCGGATAGGTAATGTTTTTGATATTCTTCTCGTCATACGGACGAGCAAGTAAACATGGATAGGTGGGAATGAATCCCGGGATAGCTACATTCGTTGTACCATCGCCCGCGCCGCAGCGTAGGTCTTTACCAATAATCCGGCTGACAACAACAGCATCAGCAGCGGAAACGCTACTAAGAATATTCCGCAAATGCTCAATACCTGCGTGGCCTGTGAGTTCGCGGTCTGAAAGCTTCTTAAGTTCAGCCAGTGCCCAGTCGAGGGTCTTTCCACCTTTTGGCTCATAGTCAGGGATCTTCCTAATGTGGTAGTTTGTATACGGATTCAGGGCAGCTTGGAGCACATCCAGAAAAAGCTTATTGCCCTTGTTCTGTTCAATGAGTGCAATCTTCGCGGTGCGGGCGGATTGTCCCTCGATCGCTTCCAAAATTTGCAGAATGCTCATAAGATTCCTTTGTTGTCACTATTATACAAGCAAAGGGAAGAGCAGTCAAGCGGTTTTTTGGAATATGGAAGTAACTTCCTTGTCAATTATATAATTTGCCATCTCTTTTGGCATGGTGGTATACATTCTATCGTGGTGTTTTTCACAATATGACTTACCGTACATGGTTGGATGGCGGCAACACTCTCCATCACCTATCCAGGCGCAAATATGATTTTGTTTTTCTTCTTCGTTCATAGTTTAGAATATGGTACCCCATGGTGGAACACTTCAAACCACCGTCCCCCTAGTTAAATGCTAGGTGCTCTCTAGCAGTGTAACTAGTTAGGCATGTAGCCGGCGGCGCCACCGGGTGTGCATTGGCCAAACGTTTTTCTGAGCTAATGGGGCGTGCCCATTATAGCAGATCTACTCTAAATCTTCAAGGTGTTCAAGAATGATTTTATTGTAATCGTGTTTGATAGCGTATTCAATAATCTCTGTTAGTGCAACCTCATCATCTGTCGTTGCATACCAAAGAACTTTGGTTGGGTCTACATCGTCGAATCCGGACAATGTAGCAATGGATCTCTCCATATAAGATTCATAGCTGCCAAATTCTTCTGTGTAGGGACCTAACGTGGCTGCTAGGAGTTCTGTAAAAGGTATTACTTGTATTGTTTCAATTACCTTGCCAGTTGGGTCAGATATCGTATAATCTTCACCAAGGGAAAGTATATCGGTAATCTTAAACATCATTTTCTCCTGCTAATGTAATTATTATTTATGGGAAGTGCAGGAACTTTGACTTGTTGTCATAGAACCTCTTTGCACCAGCCATTCTCTCCAATGTTGCTCGCCCAACAATGTCTGAAACAAAGTTCTTAATTTCTTTTTCCCTTGCTTCCTCGGGTATTTCCTCTAGTGTAATACTCGAGACGTCAATTGTGGCAGACTCGCTTGCCACATTTCCCATAATAACCGGGAAGAATGAGACACTTGCCTTACCGGACAACACGTCTCTATAATTCACTGCAATCTTATAATCCGGAGAACCAGGTTCTACATATAAGATTGAATGAAAATCTCTGCCATCTGAGTTTATTAGGCCTAACATTTCAGACACAGAGCCACTCATGGCGTGTATCTTAGTTTCATCAATAACGTTGGACGATCCTTTCCCAAATAGCATATGTCCGAATGCAGACTTATCCTGTGCTATGATATTTCTGTAGCAGAAGGAAATTGCCGATATATGATTACTATAGAAGGTGCTTAAATTAAGTCTAGATTCCGGATACAAAATATAATTTGTAACCACGTTCAATGCACTAAGACTTTCAATTTCCTCTACCACCTCTACGTGGATGCCACTTGATACATTAAATACAACAACCGAACTATAAAATGTTTCATAATCCGACTTATATCTTACATATATAGGCTCGTCAATCTCACCGATAATTTGCAATGTGGTGTGATTCTGACACACAAGATATGCCAGTGTCGAAAACGTTTCTGGATTGTAGAGACTACGTGGATTTGTTGTCTGTTCTGTCTCTAATGAATTTGTCACATTCACATTTGGGTGATCATACAGTTCTTTACTAATATGAATTTCATTACCCGTGACAATGATTAACAATCCGGAGAGCCCCGGATCCACGATCATCTGTACTTTATTATTCTGGATGAAAAATCTCTGTTCAAAGAATTCATCCAGGCCGGTGTCCTTATATTTGTCCTGCGAAGCAGAATATAATAGCTCTGAGTAATATTTTCCTAAATAGGCTTTAATTGGGATTAGGGTCGTTGACATTGATTTCCTGTTCTACAGGATATTTATGGTTATAGTTCCTCAAATGTGGGAGTTAGAGGAAAGTTGTTTGCTCTTGCAAGAGCAATAGTTTCTAAAGTCTTTTCTTCGGCTACTTCTCTTGTGTATGGTGAACCGGCAATGCCCTGGCCCTGTTCGTGAATGGCCTTAGTCACAAGAATAGCATCTTCTGCAGTCTTATGAAAAATCCTCATCAGCACAGCGATTACAAAGTCGAAAGTAGTGGTGTCGTCATTGTGCAACAAGACCTTGTACATTTTCGGAATCTGTACTTTAATGGTCTCGTCAACTTTTTCAATGACTTCTAATTCTGTTGACATATTTTAAATCCCTATGTGTGTAAATTGTTAGTTTACACAACATAGGGCATTTGGTCAATACAATTTACCTGATAGCGATAAGTTTAGGCTTCGCTTCTTCTGGTATATTTTTGACAAATTTAACTGTTAATATTCCATCTTCGAGATTTGCGTCATTTACCTCATAGTATTCGGCAATTCGGAAGCTCTTTGAGAACGAACGATTTGCAATACCCTTAAATTGGTAGGTCGATTCCGGATTTACTTCCTTATCTCCCTTAATGGTTAGCAATCCCTGATGTACTTCCATCGACAGCTCATTTCTCTTGAATCCTGCTACTGCTAATTCAAGGCAAAGCTCATTGTCAGACAACCTGACAATATTGTGTGGTGGATAGTTGCTTGTTGGTACCTGGAAATCTCTAAATACAGGACCAAAGCCCACTGTTAAAGATTCAAGTTGGTCAAATAGACGTGAGAAGTCGTTTCTCATAATATTACTCCTTATAGCAAGTTAAAATGCAAGACCCCACCGTGGGCATCTTACAAAATTATTTATCTCGACTATTAGCCGACCATAAAGATTATGAACGCAACAATGGCCAATGCAATTGCTGCCACTGCCAACATCTTTTTACTATCTTTCTTCTTTTCTGGTACAACAACAGGTCCTGCTGGCGTATCAACAACAGGTGCAGCAGGAATAGTAAAGCTAAACTGTTCAAGGAACTTCTGGTCATACAACGACTGAGATCCGTCTAGCTGCGGAATCTGTTTGAAGTTATTTTTACCCATAAAATCAACCATCTCTGTAGCAAGATTTCTGTAAGAAATAGACGGATTTGCTGCCACTGCCTTAAGTAGTGAGGCCGTCGCCGCGCCCTGGTGCTTGCCGTCAATATAAGCGTCTGCAGAGGTCTGGTTTGCATGACAGCCTGCAATTAGCAGAGCAGTGGCATTGACATCTTTTGAAGTCTCCCAATCAACCAACTCGCGATTGGCAAGTTGCTTCTTAATCTTAGCTGGAGGCTTAAGGTAACGCGATCCCTTTTCTGGCTTCATGGCAACTACTTCCTTATTACCATGTAATGATTCTTTCTGATCCAACATTGTGCCCGAATGGCAGCAATCAAGAATGAGAGTGGTGTTTACACCATTTGGAACTTTATCAAATATTTTACGAAGTGTATCATCGGTAATAACCTTGTCCATCCAATTAAGGTCAATAGGGCAAATGATTTCTTCAAATCCGTCCGATTCTACTGAACTCGGTAATTGAGATCCGTGACCACTATAATGGAATACAATTACGTCGCCGGGTGTTGTATCTGCAACCAACCAATTTAGGCCGGCGATAATACCGTCTGTAGTTGCTTCTTTTTCTAGTACAGACTTAATCTCTGTAAATCCACGAGACTCTAATAGAGCCTTCATGTGTGTTGCATCATTTAGACAGCCTTTTAAGGCGCTGCTGGTACCTGCATAGTTGATACCTACAAGTAGGGCACGTTTCTTCATATGTGGAATCTCCATTGTTCCACATATTTATCTATATCCTACTTTATTATTAGTGTACTAGTGCTGCAACAATCCATTAATCTCTTATAGACAACAGGATCAACGTTTATGCATCCATTTGTGATGAATCTATCCTCGACATTGGGACTTCTCAACCGTTCAAGTCGCTTCTGTTTTGGATTTAGCAGGAAAAGTCGATGGATGGCAAAGACTTCTTTAGGTGTTTCGTGGAATTGCAACACATCACCACCGTAACCGGGATCTGACGTGAGACGTTGAATAAGTGTGTATTCACCTGCAGGTGTAGGCGTGCTCTTTCCAAGCAAAACCGGATGGCACTCCTCTGCACCTTGATAGGTAAAGCAGATAGTGGCTAAAGCAATTGAGATAAATACCATGTTATAGGAAGAAATATGTTTATTGACAACAAATACACCAAATGTTATTTTAAGATAATTGACTTAGCAAAGTCAAGTATACCTGCAGGATATATAGAGAAGCACCATATAATTCCGAGGAGCCTAGGCGGGAATAATTCTGCCGAAAATATTGTTAAATTATCGGCCCGCCAACATTTTATTTGCCATTTATTGCTAACAAAGATGTGTACGGGCCTTGCAAAACATAAGATGGACAACGCAATTAATTTTATGGTTGTTCATTCGTGGAAAATGAGCGGAAGATCTAATATTCGAATAAGTTCACGATGGGTCGAGTACGCACGGATTCACGGGAATGCCGGAAAGAAGGGAAAGCCGTGCTCACAGCACCAAAAAGATGCCGTTAGTATGGCCAATAAAGGAAGGGTGCCTACCAACAAAGGTATTCCAATGTCGGATGAGCAGAAGAGAAAAATTAGCTTATCATCGGTTGGCCGAACTGCGTGGAATAAGGGCATACCTCGAACTCAAGAACAGATAGATAATCAAAGATTAAAGGTTACTGGCACAAAATTATCCGAAGTAGCAAAATCTAAAATGAGTGCTGCAAAAATAGGAAAATCCGCAAACAATAAGGGGAAGGGCAAGCACCAAAAAGCACTTGCCCTTCATCTAAACGAATGGTTACTTACTCAGTAATCACTCTTTCTTCGGCTTTGGAGCCACTTCCTTGTACACGGTCGGACCTGGGACAATTACAGTCTTTGTTTCTGTAATTACCTTTGGCTCTGGTGCAAGGACCGGACGAATCATCAAGTATTCGCCACGGCCCATTTCCGGCAACCAGTTATATCCCTTGCAGTTAAAGCCATTCATGACCTTAGTGCATTCAACGTCAATGACGCGTGGATACAATGTGGCTGCTGTCGGATGACCAGGCATGTATTGAGGTGCGTGGAAAATGTTATTATCCCACTTACCGGCCAATTCAAACCCGGTGATACCAGGGGTACCAGATCCGAGCGGACTACGGCCTACATTCACTTGTTGAGCCAGTACCGATCCTGTCAGCCCTACTAGGGCAAATGCTAGGATTAGTTTCTTCATATATAAGTCTCCTTTAGGTTAGTCGACTTACTTAGAAGCTGCTAGGCGTGCTTGAACAATCGGATCGTTACCAGTGTAAGCGGTAGCCAGTCTTTCAGCACCACCATTTTGAACTACCTTAGCGGCAGCTTCAGCTTCAGCTTTCTTTGTGGCAGCTTCAGCTTCAGCTTTCTTGTTGGCAGCTTCGGTCTGTGGGCAAACAAAACCAGTCAGCTCAAGAGCTTCCTTGTTGGCCTTGTCGGTACACATCAGCGCCATAGCGGCAGCCTTCATGCCCATGTTCCACAGTTCGCGGCTGTTCTTCAGCATAACGCAGTTATCGTCCTTGTAGGTCGAACCGATACCAACGCTGAAGCCAGGACCAGAACCACCGACGCTTACCGAACCCATACATGTGTCGTTAGACGATGTAAGTTGGCCCAGAGCGATCGAAGGAGTGTTCTT
>Ga0213919_1000752_pt1 | contig 13226 bp, 23 predicted proteins | sample McNCre317MG_FD_161056 | JGI IMG/M metagenome (GOLD analysis project Ga0213919, IMG submission 161056) | Freshwater microbial communities from McNutts Creek, Athens, Georgia, United States - 3-17 MG | ecosystem: Environmental > Aquatic > Freshwater > Creek | place: USA: Georgia | collected... | reverse complement strand
AGTAGTATACAATTGCCCCCCGCCCCCCATAAATATATCCAAAAAAACACAAAAATTCATGTACATCACACATAAACATGGCACGCATAATGCTATATCATAAACCAGGCCAACTAACAAGTCATCCAACCGGCCAAAACCAAGGCTAATTACGTACACCAATTTCATACGCCTGTCAACTCTTGTCCAACTTCAACACCTGGACAACACCTGGACAAAACCTGGACAAAACCTGGACAAGCTTCTAAATGAGAATCGTTCTTGTTTGTCAATATTCGTGCCATCTCATTTTTACCTCAAAATCAATGCAATCTTTTCGAAAACGTGAAACAATTCCTCCCGCTGTAAATTCATTTAATTAAAAAAGAGGATAGAAAAATGTCAGAGCCAATCTTTTCAACTTCAAGACTAAGAATAATGCTTACTTATGACGAAGGTTGTAAAAAGTATGTTTATAACGACACAAAAGGATTACTTACCGTTGGTATAGGTCACTGTATAACAAAACATCCTGAAACTACAAAACTATTGATTGGCCGTGAATTGCGACGAGGTGATTCGGTGACAGAGAGCGAAATTGATGTTTTATTCAATCATGATTTACGTAATACATACAACGGCCTGGACGAATATTTGCCATTCTGGCGTGATTTGCTGAATGAATATCATAGGCTAATGATGTTCAACATGTGCTTTCAACTTGGTGTAAAGGGTCTATGTTCATTTAAAGAATTTATTGCCGCCATTCGAGTAGACGATAAAAACGCAATGAAGTGTGAAATTATTGATTCAAAATATTACAAACAGGTTCCGCACAGAGCCGATAGAATGATAAAGCTAGTAAACGGCATCATGCCAATCGAATACGAAAACTAACCACAAGAGGAAAAATATACCATGAAAATAATGACAAAAAATTTACCTATGACATTCACAGGCGAAAACCAACTGTGTGAGTTTAATCTGTTTAATGGGATGTATTTTATGACAATAACATCCATTGAACGCGATGGAGACAAGAAAATTTATGATTGGGTGGTAAGAACACCTATCGGTGTATTAATCAGCTATGAACCAACTATAGGAACACCGTCGCATGAATTACACGAAAAATCTGCCCTTTTTGCGCACATTTTACAAGATTTACGCGCTCATCTAAAAAAAGAAGATATTTCCTTATTGGTTAACGCGGTCGATCTATGTAAGAAGCTTGATCAAACGAGCGAGGTCACAAAACAATGAAAATCAAGCAATTAGCTGTTTTAAGTAACGGAGTTTTATCTGCTATAGAGCTAGAATTATTAAAAGATCATAGTATCAAGCAAGGTAATTTTTCCATCTATATTTATTCTCTGGCATCTGGCGGAATAGCCATAACCGTAAATTCAATGGATGGTAGCGTATTAGATATATATTGCGACGCTAGAATGCCGGAAAGCTTGATTGACTTTCAAATGTTTCTAATATTCATACTTATTGAGGCTAGAGACAATCTATCAACTAGTGAAATTATGTGTCTAGGCGAAGAAATAAGATCAATTTCTCAAGAATTAGCCAATCATTAATAAAAAGGGCGGCGAAATATCCGCCCTTGCCTTAACGGAATAAAATCATGTCAAGCGTAAAGCAAGCTTTGGAAAAATTGGGTTCTGGCTGGAAGTATGACAGCAAGACTAGAGGTGCAACAAATTTAGAAACAGGCGAGAAAATATCGCGTAGACAGTTAGATAAAAACTATGGGCTATTAAGTTCACAAGGATTCACTTCATACGAACAAAAAGCAAAATCTAGACCGGCACCTGTAAAGGGTACACCAGAGTACACAAAAAAACTTGCACAAGAAGCTAAACGCCGCGAGAAAAAGCGCTTAAGAGACATACCTGTAGAAAAAGTTAATGTTCACGGTGTTAAATCTATCACTATCGAGGCAACAAGTCGTCGTGATGCATTGAAAAAAATGAAGCAAATGGTTGATAAGCACGGCAAAAATATATCGCATATTCAGCTGGCATTTCAATATGATCGTCAAAAAGCAAATGAGGCTAAATATCAATCAGACAAGAATGACGAAGAAGGAGAATGGAAGTCATTGAGCGGCCATCCGTCGATTTATTTTAAAAAGGGAGTTTTAGAGAAAGCAGAAAAATCCATGAACCGTAAAGGTATATATCCTAAAAAGCGTGCAAAATACATGGTAAGAGTATTTCTTGAGGAGTAATAACAATGTTTTCAAAGGATAAGAGTTTTTTACATAGCGCAAGACCAGCCAAAAAACGGCCGCCAAACGCTCTTTTAGGCGCTTTAGACATTGAGACAGTGAAAGTACCAGGGCAAGCAGATTTAACCACAGCATTGGGCGGAGAGTGCGTTATTTTAACATACTGCCATGAATCCACGATACGTGGTGAAAGCGTTACCGGAAAACGAAAGCACAGAAAGCAAAAAAGGATTATTGAAGAAGGACACGTTAGATCATGGGCGGATTTTTTCAAAATTTTAGAGATTAGACCTGAACTAAGTAAAATCACATGGTTTGCACACAACATGGAATTTGATTTTGCACGCGCACACGACGAAGTAATAAAGCTAATTGAGGATGGTTACGTAATGAAGCCAATAATCAACGGTCTAGGGCGTTTTATTTGTTTGAAGCTGTATAGACCTGACGGCGAACTTTTCTTCTCTCTACGCGACTCAGCGGCGGTATTATTGGGAACATTGGATGATATTACAAGAAACTTAGCACCTGAATTTGCAAAGTTGACTGGCACAATAGACTGGGCTAATGAAGAATTTGATATTTCTAACGCTTTACACGTTGAATATGCAATAAGAGATTCCCGTGGGCTATTAGAGTCTATGATTAATCTCGAGACTTTGTTAATTGATAATTTTGGTTGTGTTTTAAAATTGACCGCAGCGTCAATATCAATGCAATCGTTTAGGGTTACACTTGGTAAAGACGGAGAGTTTTATAAACGTCCTGACAAGACAATGAGAGATTATATACGACAAGCGTATTATGGTGGGTTTGTGTTTTGCGGATACGAGACAGGAAAAACACAAGTTGGAAAACTATACCACGTTGATTTTTCAAGTTGTTATCCATTCTGTATGCGGGCATTTGGGGTTCCAGACGGTCACATAGCAAAAACAGTGGATTATAAGCAGGGTGATATAGGAATATTTCAAATAAAAGTATCAATAAAAGACACAGACTTACCGTTGATACCGTTGCGAACAAAAAATGGCATTGTATGGCCTCGTGGTGAATTTGAGACGATAGTGTCAAGTATAGAAATTGAAAATCTGATTAAATATAACGTCCAGTTCGAAGTTATCGAAGGCATAAAATTTCAAAAAATGTGCTATCCATTCAAAAAAATCGTTGACAAGTGCGAGGCAATGAGAAAGCAACATAAGGGCACAGTTCTTGAAATGTTAGCTAAACTTATTCAAAATTCACTCTACGGAAAATTCGCAAGCAAAGAAGAACTTCAAGAAACGATATATTCAAAAGATCATAACGAAGATTATGACGGGTTATCCTTGGATGATTTCGAACTAACAGACAACGAGACAGGTTTAAACAGATACAAGCAAACGAAGGATAAAGAGCTAGACGAGGATTATTTGATTGTGTCCTGGTCAGTATTTATAACCGCTCACGCACGCCGACATCTACACGAGCATATGACAATAGCTGGCTTAGACAATGTTTTTTACACCGATACAGATAGTTTAGTAGTTAATCAACTCGGTTATGACAAACTAACAGAAGCCGGCAAAATAAAGCCAAAAGACGAAGTTGAATATGGCGATCTTGCGCTTGAATGTGAATATCAGCAATTTATAGCCATAGCGCCAAAAGTTTACGCGAGTTTAACCGTTGATGGAAAATTTAAGGGGAAGGCAAAGGGATTACCAAAAAAGCTTAGAGACGAAGAATTATTCGAATTTATGCTATCAGGGCAAGAATCAGATCGTGTGTTCAATTATGAGTCAGTCACAAGCTTAAAAGGTGTGCTAAAAGGCCAAGATTATTCACAAGTAAGAACTAGAACATTGAGCAAGTTTAAAAATTCAAACGGTTGGGTTTACGAAAATGATAGAGTTCTAACAAAACATATTAATGAAATAAATAAAATTAATCCATTGCAAAGTATTTTCGAATAGCCTAAAATTAAATCTCTAGTTTTACATAATAAGAAAGGAAATAAAATGAACGGGGTAGATATTCATGACGTATATGCTTTATTAACTAAATATACACCGAATCACATGAACCATTTTTTAATATCTTTTTTAACAATCGGTATTTGGGTTCCGGTTTGGCTATTGTATACGGCTCTTTTATGTGAGCGTAGAAACAGAATTTTACGGGTTCATGATCTTCAAACAGAATTTAACGTGGCCGGCGTTATTATTCTGTCATTGTGCACCGGCTTATTTGCATTGATACCTATGGTCTTATTGCATATTTTCGGTTTTAACAATTAAATAGTGGTGTAAAAATGAAAGCAATACTTTTTAAAAACAATAAAACAAAAGAATCCCATCCTGATTTTAGAGGATTTTTAGGTGAAGTAGCTAACTGGAAAGACGAGAATTTTATTGGCATAGCGGCCTGGATTAAAGAAACAAAACAAGGTGAAATCTATTTATCAATGCGAATAGAAGTCACCAAAAATGAAGCCCTACATGGCGCAATTTTTTCTAATGTTACAAGTTACAGCGGTAGCATCCAATGTGGAGATGAAAAAATTTTTTTACAGGCCACGCGTTACGATGGGACCAATGGGCCATTTTTCAGGTTAGAAATTTTCGACGATGACGATATTATCGAACATTATATAAGAGATGTTCGAGGACAAAACAAAAAAGCCGAACAACCAACCAAACAACCAACCGAACAAGCTAAAAGCAAGGCTTTTTAATGTCGCTTCTAACCGATGTCGCTACTTTCGATTTTACAGCCGTTGGCGCTCTTATTGGCGCCGATGATTACAACATGGGAGCGGCATTTGGTTCTTTAAGAGCCGCAGATAAGTCAAGTGTTTTAACGTGTAGTATCCGGCCAGCCGTAGGGCTTTACAAGTCTTATGTTCATGTTCCGGATATACCGTATGCTGTTTATTTTGATATTAATTCATTAACTACACAAGCGGCATTTACTACGCTATTCCCTGATTACGGAGAACATGCGCAGAGAATGTTTTTTGAATATCAATTAAATTTACATACTGGAACTGGTTTAGCGCAAGAACTTGAAATAGGATGCTATTGGGCAGCTTTTTCCAGTGATTACGACCGGTCGTATAAAATAACCATAGGTATTGACACGTCAAATAATGTTTACTATTACTTCACTGCATATGATGAGGAACAGCCTGGCTATAAAGTAACAAGCACTCTCCAATATTTCGATTACGGAGTCCTATCTGGTGCTCCGGATGTGAAGTTTTACGTGCGAATTTATTTAACTGGAACTAACGCTATAGCGTTCGATTTCGGGGGAGTCGATCAAAAAACACAATATCCGATTTTAACTAAAATATTTGAGGTAAAATCAGCGACTATTAGTCCTAACATAAATAATATTAGATTCGTAAAATTCAATAAATCAAATGGGACATATGGTCCAGCTATAACAAAATATATATGGGGGTGTTTTAGGTATTCAGAATTGTCTCATAAGGCAGGTACTTTATACGAAACAAGCAATGGTGATTTTGAAGCTATCGCTTTAGCGACAGGTGCTGATAGTCCAACTATAGCTTTTAGAGTAATTAACTTAGATCATCGTGACGTTAGCTTAAATGAGGATACACTAGAACTCTACAAAGTTGTTGTAAGAGTTGGTTCTGAGGATTTGCCGACAACGATATATAACTTGCGAAATATAGGTAGACGACCAATCGCAACTATAGGCGGCCAGCATAATAAATCAGAAATAACTTTACAATGTGGTAAAGGCGATATTTATCGTTTCTACTCTTTTTGGGCAAGTCAGCTATATACAAGATTTTATTATAGGAAAAAGAAACAATGAAAAAATACTCGATTACGCTAGACGAAGAAGAAGAAAAATTCATCGTTGAACTATCAAACAAGTTTGTTGAAGGTAACATGGCAAGTCTATTGTTCATTAAAATGAATGAAGATAAAATAAAAACTTTGTTCGAAGAATTCAAACTAAAATTGAAAATTGAGAGGGTTTAAAATGGAAAACGAAGAAATTGAAGATTTACAAGAAAATCTTGAACAAGCCAAAGAAGAAATTGAAGAACTTGAAGAAATAAAACATCCTACGCGTAACGATCTTGAAGAACTAAAAAGTCTAAAAGATCAAGTTGCCAGGATACTTGAAATTCTTGAAGCTGCAAACAAACAAGCTGAAACTGGCGACGACGATACAATAGCAATTCAAACGGCATCGTTGATTGACAATCCTGCAACATCTATTGTTGAGGCTTTAACGCCTTCATCCCATATTGAAATAAACTACATTTAAAGAGGATTAATAACATGCCATTAGAAAATACTGAAACACCGGTAACTGATACCACGGTCACTGATACACCGGTCACTGTCACACCGGTCACTGAAACAAAAAATGAACTTGACCCAGGCATCCTAATAGGCGTAGACACAGAAACGCCACAAACAGTGTTCGATGATTTGCCTCAAGTTCCTATTGATGTAAATCCTCAAGTGCCGTATGGTGCATTAGGAGCATAAAATGGGCAGACCAAGAAAAATAGCAGCCATTGATGCGGGTATAGAAGCTGAAACTTTGCCAGAAACTATCGTAGATGGCGAACTAGACGGCACTACACCGCCCGAAAACGACGAAAGCATACAAGATGCCAAGGTTCGTAAAAAAAGAGCGCCTAACGCACAAAAAGCCACAAAAAGCGAACGTATTGCATTTGCTACTCAACTTGAAGGAGCGCACAAAATAGTTGCGCTTTTAACAGGCAAGCATGAACTAGTCATCAGTAAAGAAGAAAGCGAAGCGTTAAGTAGTGCTATCACTGAGTTGATGAGCCAATACACGATTGAAGTAAATGCAAAAACAGCGGCGTATTTGCAACTTTTGAGTGTTGCAGGCATGATTTACGGTCCAAGAGCTTATTTAATTTGGGCGGCTGCAAAGGAGCGTAAAGAAGCGCAAAAACAACAGCCACAACAAAAATTTGAAGAGCCGAAATCAAAGGAGCCACAATTCGAAGAAGATACCAAGGTTCATCCAATAGCTAACGCGACGTATGAATTATTAGACGAATTAGACGGTCTTGATGATCTTGAAAACTTCTAATCCAACGCCGATTAAGCCTGGCAAGCATGGCGTAATCATAGGTAAAAACGGCTCAGGCAAGTCTCAAATGCTGATTTGCCTGGCACGTTTAAATCATCAACGCGTTGTGATTCTTGATACAAAGCTAGACGACGATTTTATGTTTTTAGCCGAGGGCGACGAGGTTTTACAATGCGCAGAAAGCTATCAAGAAACCGTTGATTTATTGAACGCGGCAAATTTTGAATACTTGATAATCAGACCTAAAGCTAACGAATTGTCGGTTCCAGAAGCCCTTGACAATTACCTAAAGCTGTTATCTAAGTGCAAAAATTTAACGATCTTTATAGATGAAGGTTATCAATTTCACAACAACGGGCGAGCCGGTTCCGGCTATGTTTCTATTTTAACGCGAGGTAGATCACGCGGTTTAAGTCTTGTTGTATGCACGCAACGGCCGCTATGGTTATCAACTTTTAGCTTTTCAGAGTCATCTTACTTTTACATATACGATCTAATGTTAGACAATGACATAAAGAAAATAAGGGAATTTATCCCATTTCCAAACGAAGCTTTAAATCTAAATGAGTTTTATTATTATTTCTATTGTACATTTGAAAAACGTGGTATAATATGCAAGCCAATACAAAGATTCAAACGTTCGATAGAACATAAAGTGTCTTTATTCAAAATTTTATTCAAAAGATCATAGGGGACTTAAAGGTGAGTAAATGAACATTCTAACCGTAAATTTCAGAAACGTTTTTACAATAGGCTTAATGGTCTATTTAGCTTCATTAATTCTTAGAATTGCAGAGGGAGTTACGCATATCGATCTAAACATGGATGGCTCGATTGATCCTCTATTTGGAGATATTGAGCGTTCTTTTAATGACGGGGTTAAAAAAGCCCGCGCAAAATCAGGTTAATCTTATGATCAACAAAAAACTGTTTGAACCAAAAAATTTAATCATCGTTTTAACATCCGCGGCTTTGGCCATGTGGATTTTTAAGAAATACATCAAATAGGTAAAACTCATGGCAAAAAATACGAATGTAAAGACAGCGCCTACAGTAGCGCAACTACGCGCACAAAACAATTCACATGCGGCGCTATTAAAAAGATCATCCCCCGTTTACCGCAAAGCTTTAAGCTCTCAGACTTTGACAAGCATGGGGCAAACAGCTCGCTTTAAAGTCATTAACTCCGGTTATATTACCGGTTTTTACGTGTCGATCTCATTAGTTGCCGCTATCGGAACGGCTACTGCTACATTATCGCCGCGTGCAATTTACGGCGCTATCTCACGTATTCGATTCACTGATTATTCACAAATAGATCGTTTAAATTTAAGCGGTTATCAACTGTTTTTGCGAAATTCAGTCAATAGCTTCTATACTGGGCTGGCTGGAATGTCGTTGACTCCATCTGTGTCATCCGTGGCGCTTGGAACTGGCGGCGTAACATCTGGATTTACCAACCCTAACCAAACTTTGACAGTTGGCTCACCTACTCAAAAAGTAACTTTCTATGTTCCTATAGCGAAAGATATGCAACGTGGTGATTTACGCGGCATGATTGATGCGGAAAACGTTGAAGGCGAAGCGTATCTCAATATCGAGCTAAACTCGGCTTTATATGCTAACGGTAACGATGACTACATGTTTAACGGAGCGCCAACAACGACCGTCACATTAACTTCTTGTCAGATTGACGTTGTTCAGGAGTTCTATTATCCGCAACGTGTTGGTAACGTAATACCACGACCTTCACTGGATATGCGTACAGTATATGAATTGGCCGGATGCCAGCGTACAACTGATAACCTTAGCGCAGGTGCCGATAAAACTATCAACTTGATGAACAATCGCAATATACGCCGCGTTTATTTGAATTATCAAAACAATGGTATTTTAGGCGGTTCATCTGGCAACGAGCTAGCAAAACTGAAATTCGTTATCGGTGGCGCGAATTACATTCAAGATTTGACTGAGCAACAACAACAATTCATCCAATTACAAGATCAAGGTGTTACATTGCCAAAAGGTTCTTACTATTGGGAATTCGATCACGGCCTTGAAACCAGTTCTTACGGTATCGCGCAGTTGGCGGTGACGCCTGGCGGAACCTTAGTCACACCATATTGTGAAGTTTTGTTTGAAAACTTGTATTCTATCGGTTCGCCGATGAGTTCATTGTTATAAGTCATGTTTGTCGCGATTATTTCAATTTTCGTGGTGTATCTGGCAGCTAACGGTAGATTGGCTTATTATCTATCGTTAGCTAAACCAAAAAGCAAAGTGTAAAACTATGAAAAATTGGGTTACAAACACAAGCTTCATTGATTCTATAGCGCTAGTGATGGCAGGATGTATTGTCTATCTAACGTTGGTTATAGCGAGCGGAAATGGTCCTGAACTGTTAACGAGCTTGAAGCTTGAAAGTAAGCCAATCAAAGTAGTTTTTGCGGTTTTATTGCTCAACTATGCTTTATCATATCTGGGCAATATAGGGCATGGAATAATGGTACTAATCTTATTTTCTGCATTTTTAAAACTGGCACCTGACGCACTCGAAAATGTATCAACACTAATTGATGAATCTCTAACAACAACCAAATAGGTATTTAATATGGCATGGCAAGGCACAGGAATAGGTAAAAATTTAATGGATGTGGTAGGGGCTACCTTTGCCCTTACGCTTGTAGCTTTAGTGATCTCGCGATCTGGCGACGTTACCAAGCTTATAGATAGTGCATCGCAAGGTTTAAGTAAACTGATAACGACCGCAACTTTCCGCTAAGATCAAGGGGCTTTAAATGATAGTCGATAATTTCAGCAATGATAGCAGCCACAAAGTTGGTGAATCAAAGCCAGGGTTAAAAACGCTACGAGGACGCAACTATGATGCTTCACGCGTCGCGGTTCCGTCAGTCGTAGCTTTGCTATCAACTATGTTTATGTCCCCTGGAGTGCAAAATAACAGACCAAACAATTATCAAGTTAAGCAAGAAAGTGACCGAGTAAGATTTTACCGCGAAGCAAGGGAAAATAAGGTAATTTATTCTGGAGATACTACCTTGCAGACTGCTATGCGGCTAGGTGGCACAAATGAATAAGTATATTGAAGAAGCTAAAAAACATCCTTATTTATTGGGTGGCGGAGTTCTAGCTTTCGTAATATTATTGCGTTCGAAGTCTAACGGTACTAGCGATAGTGTAGCGATTGCCGCTATAAATGCACAAAAAGATGTTCAAATTGCTAAACTAGACGCAGCTACTAAGCAAGCCGATAGTAAAAACAAGTTACTTGGAGCTAAAGCAGTTACCACAACGGATAGAATGATCGGCTTGAACATGACGAATAATCAACGAATTGTTGACACTTCGAAAATTAAAGGCGATCTAACGCTAGGTCTTGCAAGAAACAAGACAGCGGCCTTTGCGGTTGAACAGTCAGGAAAGGCAGCAATGGGACAAATTGATGTGCTTAAAATGCAATCGACGAACCAGCGAGCGGTAGCGGAAACAGAGTTAGGTTATAATTATCAAGTTTCATTAGATAACAATATAACGTCACAAAAACTTGCAAATATCGCACGCGACGCACAAAAGGACGAATTGTATTACCACCATATGGACGTACAGACAGGCGCAGACGTAACGAATCAGGCCAATCAATATGCATACTGGGCACAGCTTGATAAAGACGCCACAAGCGTAACGCTTCAAAAAAAGCAAAACAGCGCGGCGTTGGCGCATGATATTACGGGTATGATTACAAACATAGTTGCGAGCGGAAACCAAACAGCGGCTAGCATTGTGGGTTCTTCTAACCAAGCAGGTTCTAGCGCAATCGGTTCTATTACCGGAATGTTAGGCGGTAGCGGTAGCAGTGGCGGTAGTGGTGGAAGCGGTTTAGCTTCTTATGCGGGCTTGATTGCGTCGTTCTTATAATGTCAGTCAATAATGATAAGTACGATGCAATAATCAAGCGCGCGGCTCCAACGACGTTTGAGCAGTTCAAGGCGCAGCTTTTAGTTGAGAGTGGTCTAAATCCTAGCGCCACAAGCGAAGACGGTGCGAAAGGCATTGGTCAAATGCTACAGACTACATTTGATCAGATCAAGGCAAAATATTCGCTTAAAGGTGATATTTACGACCCTGAAACCAATATAGTGGCATCGTCCTATTATATGGATGAGTTGCTACAGCGTTATCAAAAAGCAGAAACCCCAAAAGATCAATACAATCTTGCGTTAGCTGCGTATAATACCGGAATGGGCAATGTCGCTAAATACATAGCGCAATCAGGTGCCCTGGACGACGGAAAATTGTCCTATTCAGAGATAGAGAAATATTTGCCTAATGAGACTAAAGAGTATGTTAAAAAAGTTGGTCTATTAGGCGAGCATATTGACGACCAAGCTAGCGTTTTTGATACGATATATAAAGCAATAACATCAACTACAAGGTATATAGTCGGTGGCGCACCGCTGGCGGCGTATGATACCTTAAACGCGCCACAACCATGGGATGGCGTGGTAGCGCAATTCAGACAGCGGCCGATCTTGATACCAATTTATGCTGCCCTGGCTGCGGGCACAAGCGTGACACTTTATTTTGCGTTCAAAGCACACGCTGAGGGCGGAAGTAATTTCACTTCAAATAGCTTTACTAACGCTGGAAAAGTATTAGGTAATGGCATAAAAACAATAAAGGGGATAATTAAATGAACGTAGTAACAAGTTTAATACGTAAGAAAATTTATGACATAAGAAAAAGAGCACCGTTTTTACCAATTTTAAGGCCGCCTAGGACGGCTTTTTTAGTAAGCCAATCCAGTGGTACAGACTTCGAAATAATCTTGCCAAATTGGGCAGAATTTTTTAGAATCACAGCTACCGTTCAAGTGTTCTACTCTACTAAACAAAGATGCGTTTATACTGCTACTGCGGATACAGTGATAGAAACAGACGCGGTTCTATTACCGTTATCCGGTAGAAAATCAGCTATCACTTTTTTGGATGGTAGCCATAGCGTTTTTGTACGTAATTACAGCGCCACAGGGTATGTTTGCGTAGAAGTATGGGGAAGCGGTGATTTATAATGGACAAATTACTTGACATACTAAAAAAAGCTTTTAACGAGCGAATGAAGCGCCCGTATCTGCCTATCAATCATTTGCCTAAATTAGTAAAACAGTATAGAATTGGGGCTATACATTCAAAAACGCTAGTTACAATTCCAGATTGGGCTGCGTTTTATAGAATTGAATATAGTTCTAACTGTTTGGTTTCATGGGGGAATCAGAATGATACGGCATATATGGTGTCTACGCCTGACGTTCAATTCGAAATAGGACCCGCATTGCTATCGACGATCAACTCAGAATTGGAAATATATTCGGTTGGTGATATAAGAAATTTCTATATTCAAACTTTAACCGGTGCTGGTTATTTCACAGTATCTTTTTGGGCAAACTATTCTATCTAACCATGAGCGAAGTAGAGATTGCAATTTTGAAAGTTAAGCTGGAAGCGATAGAATCAAGTGTTGACGATATAAAAGAATCTTTGACAAGACTTGACGATCATGTAAAAAGTCAAATGTCACCTAAGCTTTTGTTGGCCGCAGTTGTCATAGGAAATGCGCTTGTCACTGGTGGTGTAAACTCTGATGTAAAAACAGCGCTTAAAGATCATTTAATTAGTACCGTAGAAACAGCCACGAACATTACAGATAATCAAAAAATGAAGTTGTAAATCCTCCTAAGCGTTCACAAAGCGCGTTCATTTTTAACCGGCTCACAAGGCCGGTTTTTTTTGGCACGAATATTGACAAACAAGAACGATTCTCATTTAGAAGCTTGTCCAGGTTTTGTCCAGGTTTTGTCCAGGTGTTGAAGTTGGACAAGAGTTGACAG
>Ga0213919_1000751_pt1 | contig 13243 bp, 20 predicted proteins | sample McNCre317MG_FD_161056 | JGI IMG/M metagenome (GOLD analysis project Ga0213919, IMG submission 161056) | Freshwater microbial communities from McNutts Creek, Athens, Georgia, United States - 3-17 MG | ecosystem: Environmental > Aquatic > Freshwater > Creek | place: USA: Georgia | collected... | reverse complement strand
GGCCAACGCCATCGTGCTGAGAGATTCCGTGATCGTGGTGGTGTCAACGGTGACTTCCGGGCTGGTCAATAAGCCGGGGAAGGAGGTGGTGTTCCCTTGCAAACCAAGGAACCCCAGTTTTTGGAGGCCGAGGTCAGAGACCTTTTTCAGCCCTTCCATCCGGGCACGAATCAAATCCCAGTTGTTGGACGCCAACGCTTGTTTGATTTCAGGGATGGAGTAGGTGTAATCGAAACGCCACTTAGCCAACGCGGTCGTCTTGGGAGACAACGCCACGTCAACCGTCGGAGCCTGAGAACGGGGGGACGACAGGCTGATAATGCCGCGCTCGAACGGGCCGGACAAGATCATTTCCTGATTCGTCTTGATGTCTTCAAGCCACGCGCCAGTTCCCATTTTCACAGGGAAGAAGTCGGCGATAGGCACTTCGTAATACGCCTGTTTCACCACTTCCGCGCGAATCGCGGAGGTTGTTCGCAACGCATAGTCTAAGCCGAGGCTCGACGTTAAAACGTCACCGTTGGAGTTGGTGATTTGGCGATCTTTAAAGCTCAAACTTTCAAAGTCAACGCTCATTGGTTTCTCCTTTTTCCGTCTCAGGTTACGACGCCGCGCCCATAGGGGCGGTCAGCATCACCAAACAAAGTCCAGTCGCGGCGGCATAAGTCAGCGCAATGCCGACCTGCTTACCGGAGGACGTTGCTTGAACTTTCGCGCCGGTCGTCATTTCGACGGACGCGCCGGGCGTGACTTCCGCGTTAGCGGTCAGCCACATGCACGGGCCGAAAACGCCGATGGCTTCAACGAAAGAGCCAGCCACCGGGGACGCGGTGTTGATGGACAGAGGCAAAAAGCCAATGCCCACATCACTCGCGGCGGCAAGCAAGAAATAAGGGATCGGCCCTTTGTTCGTCGAATCCAGTTTCAGTTTCGCGCCAGCAACGGGAGTTCCGGTTTCGTCGGGAGAAATGCGACCCGGGAGACGGCCACCTTGCGCGGTTTGGTTATCAATCTGCCCATGGACGGGCGAAAGGCCTTCTTGGTTAACGTTCATCGTGAATCCTCCTTAGAATTATTTCTTCGTCGATCCAAAAGCCGCTTTTCCGCGCAACGCGGCTTCGCGACCACCTTCAATTTTCGGCTGATGCACACCGCCACGCATTTCGGCGGCTTGTTTCAATCCTTGGTGAACGGCAGGAGCGGAATTTTCTGCCTTCTCTATAGGCTCTTCCTTCTCTTCCGGCTTTTCCTCGGCGGGCTTTTCGGCGTTGTCGGCTTTTTTCTCTTCCGGTTTTTCTTCCGGCTTTTTCTCTTCTTCTTTGGCCGATGCCGCGTTTTTGGCGCGGTAGGAATCGCACATGTTTTTCAGAGTCGTTTTCTTTCCGTCGATCTCGAATTCCGTTTCATCGGTCAGAGCGTTTTTCGCGCCCACCTCGGCGGACTTGGCTTTTTCAGCCTCTTCCGCTTTGAACACGTCGATCAACTCTTTCAAGGAGACCTGCTTGCCATCGACGTCAACCGTCTGCGCCGAAAGATCACCCTCGAAGGAGTTCTTCACTTCCTTCCCGTCTTTTCCTTTGAAGATTTCCAACAGGTTCATTAGACTGCCTCCTTGATTGTCGGTGGAGTTGTAAACCACGCGGTCAATTCGTCCGACGCCCTCATAACGAGGGTTTTGAACGATGGCCAAGTGGGTGTATTTTCCGTCGATGATTTCAATATCGAATGGGATTTTGTTATGTTCTCCACCTGCATTTGCTTCTAAAATGTCGTATGCACATGAGACGCCGAACGTTTCGGAATCACAATGCTCTTTCGTCTCAGGCGTCCAGACCAAAAATTCACACCAATACCAGCCGTCCGCTTCGTTGAACCACGCTTTGCTTACGACTCCGTCTGCGTTTTCGCGGAACCAGTTCTCGGGGAGAGGCGACGGGATCGGCTTGTGCGTTACGTCCACAACGGGCGAACCGATAAAAGAACCAAGCATCTTGTCCAACGTCGGCTTTTGAATCAGGCCCATCTTCCACGCTTCTTTTTCTGGGTAGTTCACAAGGCCGGGCAAAATGAAACGGCTCTTAAAAGCCTTCGGGGTGGCGTCTGCGGGGGCAGAATTCTTCACATGCCGTGCGCGCCAAATCGAATACGCAACGGCGGCGCGTTGGTTGTCTGCGGGGAAATCCAGCACCGCCGACTTGTCCGACATGAAGCGGGCAATGAAACCCTTCTCTGTGTCGTTTGCGAAAAACTCCATGTGTCCGCCTCCTTTCTGAAATCGCGCCCAAAATAAAAAAAGCCGAGGCCCACTCTTTCGAGTGAACCCCGGCTCTATCCGGGCGAGTCTTGGTGGCTATAGAGAGCCTAAAAGGGGAGCTACCCCTACCCGAAATCCTAAATGGTCAATCTAAAATCGGTCGATCAATACAACGACACCTTGGAAACTGTCCGGGATTCCCGCGCGTTCCAGACGCTTGGTCGATCACCGGAGGATCGCTGTAATAAAAAATCTTTCCGTCCCAATTCTGGTGTTCGTCCCTTACCCTACCGTCACCCGCCGTCTGCCATCGGTAACGCTTAACGCCGGACTCTCCAAACGCTTTCTCTCGAAACACGGACATGAACGTTGACGTTTCCGTCTGCGCTATCAACTCGGCCCTCGATTTCGTGACGCCGTATCGCGTCTGAATCGAATCGATCAACGTCGTGAACCGTGCGCCGCTTGTTGCGTTTTTGTCGACGGCAACTCTTAAAGACCTGATCGAATCAGCCGTGAACTTTTTCACGACGGGCGAAAGACGGTCTGCGTAATCCCTCTTTAACGCCTCAATACTATCGTGCGACAACACATTTCTAATTGCAAGTTGCTCGGCGACGTCGCGATAATCGCGTGTCATCCATTCAATCGAAGAGTCCACGTCTATCGGGTCTTCGGCTATCAGAGCGTCAAGGCTCGTCGTTAAATCGTCGAGGTGCTCTTTGATCTTTTGGTGCGCCTGCGCTGAAAGCATTTTGAACGACGCCGACGCGGAGAACACAAACGGCGGGCAATCTGCCGGATTCAGCACATACGCGGCTCGCCGCTTATCGAATTTCGCGCCAACCCATCGAAGCGCACTTGAAATCTTGGACGAAAAAGAACCAGTGAAAACGCCGTCAGAATATTCGATTTTTCCCGTAAACAGAGCGTCTAACAAAACCTCTTCCGGCCCAGTGGCGTTCAACACTTGCTTTTGAGTCACCGTCTGAGGCGTCGACGTGTCCGCGATCATCACCGCCGGAACAAAGACCGTCCGACGGATAAAGCGGGTTATCTGTTTCAAGATCGACGCTTCGGCGGCGTTCCATTTCATTGCTTGTCATCGAAGCCGGGGAGCATGGGGGACTCTTCGTCGGACTCTTCCATCAAGCCCTTCGACGCCGCCGTGTCGCTTGAAATAAGCCCGTCCGTTTGGAGAGCGTCCGCCGCCTCTTTGGTCGTCAATAGACCGGACTGCTTCAGAGAGACGACGCGGGTCTGCTTTGACGTTTTAACGCGCTCTTCCTCTTCGCTCCCCATCACACGGAGCGGCTTAAACGTGAACGAAATGTCGTATTCTTCGCCGAACAGTTCGACGCAAAGGAGACGCAGAACCTTACGGATGATCGGCTTCGCTTTTTCCCGAACTTCGCTTTCCACTATCGCGTTATAATTTTCGATGTCGTCTTCACCGGAAGAGAACCCGGCGGCGGAAATGCCAAAGAGTTTCGTCATGGGGATGCGCGTCGCCGACGCAATCCCGACCATGTTTTGCTTCATCACCTCGGCAAGCCCTGCGAACGTCACCTGCTTCGTGTCGTATTCGTCTCCCTTGTCCAAAGCCAAGACGTTGTTGAAATTCTTCATTCTAATCATCGCTTCGATCCTCTGGCGCATGAGAGATTCCCCGCCGGATGAAGCGGTCGCGGCGGCAAGCCCTTGGAGCTTCACAACGTCCGTTTTTGCCTCTTCGAGAAGTTCGTAGGTGACGTTTCGCGTCCGCGTGTAGAGATTAAAATCTTCGAGCATCCGCTCGATTTCAGACATGCCCCAACCTTGAAGCTGAAATTTAATGATGTCGGGGGCGGTCTTCCCTGTGATGGTCAGCACGCGCGACTTGTCGACGGAGTTTGACCAAAACATATACGTCTGCATGTTCTTCGGCGCGCCCATGTCGGCCACTGAAAAAGCGGGATTGATTTTCTCTTGCGGGATTTGAAGCTCCCAGCGGTTGGCGGCGTAAAGCTCAAACTTGCGGAGCGTTCTTTGATTGAGAGGTTTTTCAGGGGAAGAGTCGCTATTCACGATCAACGCGCCGCCGCCGAACAGCCGCGCCCAGATCATCGCCTCGGCCACGACGTTCAAAAGGCCGCGCTCTTCGATTTCGTCGCTCATCCGTTTTAGTTCGTCGGCGGAAAGCTCCCCACTCTTTAAATCGATCCCGCCACGGAACGCATCGTTGACGGGCATATCAATCGCGGACTGAATGATCCCGTGCGTTTTATACATGAACGAAAGGAGAGGCCGAAGGAGGGTGACGGGATAATAAACAGCGTTCTCCACCATGGGGTTGATCGACGTGAGATTGCTTTGAGACATGGCGGGGTTTACGATGGAAGAAACAAGATTGCTGAAAGAGTTATCGACGGAAAAAGAACGATCACCCGCCGCTTTTAAGCGGGAGATTTCGCTTTTCAGGCGTCCGTTGGAAATCCTCAAGCCTCGTTCGGCGGTGGTCATGGTCATGTAGATATTTTCACACTCCGAATTTCTAACGTCAAATGTGATCCCAAATATTCACAGTGGCGTCCAGCGTGAGAAACACGGCGTCGCGCAAATCGTCATGAGGAGGATAGTTGTTGGTCAGCTGCTCAATCAGCCGATTCTTTAACTCCACGGGGATGTTCTTGTTGATGTGGACGCGCCCGTTTTGGAAGTGAACGGATTTGTTTTCGAGGTTCGTAATTTTGTCGAGGACGCGCGTGATCCGGTTGACAGGGACAAGGACGCGCCGCGCCACTTCGTCGGCGTAATCGTTGAATCCGGCGATTCCTTCAACGTTGATTGTCGGCTGTCCGGCGTCGGGGCGCACCAACGAAACAACCTCTTTGAGCGTATCAATACGCCCCTGCATCGACGCCTTCTCTTCGCGCAACGCTTCGATCCAGAAATCTTGACCACCGTCGGGCGTCGTCGTTGCGATCACCAGAGCGGTGGCCGTGAAGTCGTTCTCGGTCTTTTTTCCGATAGATGGATCATTCCCAATCTTCACGCCGGAAACGAAATTGACTCCGTTTCGGATTCCTCGGTAAAACTCCACAGGGTCGTATTCCCATGAAGACAGCCACGCCAACTTGATGATCGACGACGCATCATCTCTCCGGATGTTTTGGTATTCCCGCTCCCAAATCACCAGCGGCATGTTCCTCATGTCCTTCATCACTTGGTCAAACGTTTTTTGCTCAGGCCACAAAAGTTCTTTGCGGTCGAAGTCGATGACTGTCTTGAACGACTTGGACACCACGTCGGGCTTGCCTTTCAGCTCTTCCAGCAGGTCGACCTTGTTGATGGCCGTCCCCTGCACGTGCATCGACTTGCGGCCATGCTGAATAAGGGCCGGATAGAGAGATCCCCAAAACCATGCGTTTTTTGTCTTCGTCGATTCGGAACGGTTTATGTCCTCTTCGTCGTAAAGATCATCGACGATGATGTAGTCCGGCCGGACGTTGTTGTAGTTGACCCCACGCACAGACTGCCCCGCGCCGATGCACGAAAACACAACGCCGGACTTTAGGACGAATTGCCCATCCGTCCACCGCTCCCCACTCACGTCGCCGTATGCGCGCCGGAGGAGGTCGTTTGTTTCGAGTTCGTTTTTTATGGATCGATTAACCGGGAGGGCTTTTTCTTCGGTCGCTTGGACATTCAGGTAATGCCGGAACGTCTCCGGCTCTTCGAGGGCTTGGAAAATAGGGATCAAGAAACACTTAATCGTCGTCTTTGCTGATCCGCGCGGGGCTTCGGTGCTGGTAAATTCAAGATTTCGGATCGACACGAAATAGCCATGGAGTGCTTGGCAAAACGGAACGCTGAATTTATGGGGGAACATGCACCAACCCCACGTGAGGATGTCTTTCTCTTTCGCCGCGCGCCGCGCCAGTTCAAGGCGGGCTTGAATCGAAACCTCAGCCCTTTGCTCAGGCGTCAACGTCTTCCGGTCATTTGCCATCGGACTGTAAAGCGGCGCGTTTAAGCTCTTCGGGCGTCCATTCCTTTAAGTCGAGGTGGTTTTTTACTTCGATAGGGAGTCCGTCTGCTCCGGTATGCTCTACCCGGTTCACGTGACGCCACTTATCTTTTTGCCGATTGCACAGCCAAAACATCGCGGCCACGGTGTCGGGCGCGTAACGCTTTATCGTAGGGACAACCGTCACGTGTCCTTCTTGGCAAAAAATCTTGTCCTCTTTGTGTGAGTATCCACAGGCGGATTCGTATAACGAGACCTCGACCTTTTCATCCGCAAGGACACGCCCTTCCTTTACTGCGTTACAAATCTCCGGGTTCGCTTTACGCCACCGATGAATCGTTACCCTATCAACAGCGTAAAACGTGGCGATTTCTTCGTCAGAAAAGCCTTTTGCAACAAGTTGTTTTAGCTGGCGCGGATTGACGATCCCCATCTTGGAGTGTCGTCCCCTTTTCTTTTTTTGCTTCGGTTCTTCGGCCATGGTCAATTCCCCGAAAACACGTTGCCAGCCATCACGCACCAAGAACAGAAAGGGAAGCGGGTGGACAGACGGAACAGGTGATCTTGGCGAGACTGCGTGACAAGCCAAGTCTTTTTGACGGCCACCAAGAAGCGCGTCACTTCGCCGCCTCATGCGCGTGAACGGGGCAGCGATATTCTTTCCCCACCCGGCGCAACTGGTCGGTTCGGACGCACTTTGAACACCGGGCGATCCTCTTGGCGTCTAGCCATTTTTCGATATGATTGGATGCGATGCTTGCCCCTACCGCGCGGACAAGAGCGGGGACGTTGGATTTTTCATCACCCAACAGCTTTTGAAAAAGCTCTTGATCCCGGCGCAAGGATGTGGTTTTTTTGCGTTCCGCGCGCGCCTTCAAAAATGACTTAATCCACTCTTTCACTTTCAACAATGAACCCTCCTTCGCATCGGCAATGCTTGCTACACCTACCGCAAAAAAAACAAACCCCCTGAATCTCTTTCCGCGAGCGGCATCCACAATGGAAAACAGGGCCAGCGGAAATACTCTTCACGGTTACGACAGCCTCGCAACACGCGCACTTCAACGGGGCAACTGTTTTTTTACCCGGACGATCAAAACGTCTGATTCCTTTTTTGATCGTTCTTCCCATATCAGACCGGAGTCCCGGTCTTCGGCTTACCCATTAGGGGCATAGCAGCCGTTAAAAACGAAAGCCATCCTGCGTCTTTCGACGGAGAATGGCCTCGGCGATTGTCTGGATCGCTAAAATTTGTTGACTGATAAAAAAAATGTCCGGCGTCACCCATGGAATAATCCCCCCATTAGGCGATCCAGACATTGATATTTTACGTGGTTATTGTTTTAGATCAAAGATATTAAATGCTAACCTTGGTTAGCTTTGGTTAATGTTCCATGTGGAACGTTTTTGAGGATTTGAGAAACACGGGCGCGCGAAACGCCGACGTTTGGGAAATCCTTCTGGATGATTTTCTCGATCTGTTTGTGCGAAAGTTGCTCTTCCAGCCATAGGCGTCGTATCTCGGCGTTCCGGCTTTTCAGGTATCTTCGCTCACCCACGGCTCACCCCTTTCCCATCGACGACATAATGTTTCCAATTCTCTTCAAAATTTCTAGCCGCGCATGCAAACCCATGATCTTTCGCGTAGGATTTCGCCCTATTAAGCTGGCCTTGCAGCTTCTTCCCTCTGCGGAGGAGCCTACTCGCCAACCTTTCCAAAGCTTTCAAAACGTCTCGCTGTTTAGAAACATCAGATGTTTTTCTCATTTCCTCTTCCCCCTCTTCGCGGTCTTTCTAGCGACTGCTCCTGGAAGTTTTGAAATCTCCATACCACCGAGGCGTTCCCACTGTGGGGCGTTACACCAACAACTCATCTCTTTGTAGAAATACAAATCGCCTTTCTTAAATCTCCCCCTCCTCACAAGCCTGTATCCTTTGGGCGGGGTCATGGCTTTCTCCAGCTTCCACAAGAATCGCGGACAAATCTATTTCGTGCATATTCAATGGAAACCGCTGCATAATTCTTTCCTGATTCCACAGCGCAACTCGTGATCATAAAAACGATGAGTGATACCGTGGCGCACAGAATAATAATCTGGCTTATCTTCATTTCTTTTCCTTCCTCTCAATGAATGCGTCGATATTAAACACCTCGATCTCTTCTAAAATGGCGCTCGCAACTTTTGAATTTTTCCACTCACCGATCATTTCGACACACCGACGTTTAAACGCCTCCAACTCCCTCCGAACCTCGGCGCGGTGGGCGGCGTTGATTTCTTTGGCTTTTATTTCCGCTTCGCGCTCGTAACATGGGACACCGTAAAATTCTCCAACGCGAAGACGCCAAGCAAGTGTTTCCATATCGCTGTATTTTTCAACCCTCGCAAACGGCTTGTTCATAAACCCTCCTTGTCGTAGTCGGCCTTCGACTGCTCTGCCAACTCCACATATTTCTGATTCGATCCCACCGGATGCTCGGCGGCGTATCCCTTCGCCATTGGAAGGATCAGAGCCAACGTGTCCGCCAACCTATCGCACAGGGCCGCCTTGAGGAATGGAGCATTTATTTTTAATGCCGACAATAATCATCACTCCCTCCCTTCGCGGATGGCGCATCCGCATTCGACGCAGTTAATTACATTCCCTCTAATGTGGGCGTCACCATCGCAACGTTCCGCAATCCTCGCGCACCGCTCCCTCTCCGCAAGAACAGCCTCCGCCTTCTCCTTTTCGAGGGCGGCGATCTCTTTTTCATAAGCCGAACATTGCGGGCAATAGCTCATCGCACGGCCTCGTATTTCGTGACGCGGAATATCCCGAAAAGTTTCCTCATTAAATCTTTGCGGCGCTTTTCTGCTTCCGTTTTTTGTAGGTGATGTTTCAACTCAAACTGCGTCCACAGTTTTCTTTTCGTTTGGAACTCCACAACCCACACGCGGTTTTTCTTTTTCATTTAGCGGCATCCAAAAGGTCGGGGTTTTCGTGGATGTTTCCAACTATTCCCCCCTCTTGCGCGTAAGCCTTTGTTATTTGATCCTTCCCCCACATAAATCTGAATCCGTGGAATCCTTCAACGTAGACAAGGAATGTCATGCCCAGACATCGAAGGATGTCCCCCTCATAAATCTCAACGCCGTTTTTGTCGTAGAGACCGGTGAACTGTTCAACGACGCACCGTTCCGTCCATTCATCTCCCATCCCTCTGGGGATCGCAGACAAAATATCGTCTCGATCCGTTCCCCAGTGAAGATATTTCTTCTCATCTTTATCCCACGCCCTAAACTTTATTTCGCGCATTTTATTCCTCCGCACTTCAGGCATATGATTTCCGTTTTCGCTGTCTGAATCCCGAGCCGATCCACGACACCTTTTTCACGCCAGAGCATCGGCTCGCTTGTGACGTGAACCCCGCACCGTGCGCATTTCGCGTTGATGTTCGTCACGACGTTGAATCCAGCGGGTGCTATGAGGTCGGGTTTCTTTTTCATCGAACGCACTCAACCATTTTGATCCGCTCCCCGATCCATCGCGCGCACGGAACGGCCCATGAGTTTCCGATGGCTTTGTAGCGCGGCCCATCGCATGCGGGTTTTCCTCGATAAGGAACCAGCGTGTAATCGTCGGGAAATCCCTGAAGTCTTTCGCACTCGCGCGGGGTGAGGCGACGCACCGCCATCCCCGTCTGAACCTTCGGAGTATTCCGTCCAGTGGCGTTGGCGTTGGTTCCCATGGCGGCCGTAACGTCTCCGGTCAAAAGGTCGCCCTCTTGGTTTTGAGTGAAGGCGATTACGTTCGATGGACGGCTTGGTCTGTTCTCACCTTCCGCGCGAAGAGTTCCCGATACATCGCCCTCTTTCCAGAATCCTTGTCCGGTTTCGTGCATTGCAAAAATAGAAACAATCGGCGTACCTCTCCCCGTTCCGTCCTCCGATGCGTCGAAGCCGTCGCCGCGTAGGCTATGAGCGATCACGAAGTCTTCCATCGTTGGGTCGCATCGCCCGGGGCCGCCACGGCTTGTAAGGCATTTCCCAACATTTTCGGAAGGGGACGCCCCCGTTTTTCGGCTCGGCGGAGAATTCCCCGACAGGCTTTCGCGCTCAAAAAGAACCGCCGCGGCACGTCGCCAGTCTCCAAGATATCCGACAACGAACACGCGACGGCGCCGCTGTGGAACTCCGAAGTGCTGAGCGTCAAGGACTCGGTAGGCCCACCCATACCCGAGTTGCCCCAACCCTCCGAGGAAGGAACCAAAATCCCGTCCTCCGCCAGACGACAAGACGCCGGGGACGTTCTCCCACACCACCCACTTGGGCCGAAAGCGGTCAGCAATTCCAAGAAAGACGAGGGCCAGGCTTCCACGCGGGTCAGCCATTCCTTTTCGGAGGCCGGCGACGCTGAATGACTGGCAGGGTGTTCCGCCGCAAAGAAGGTCAACTGATCCAAGTTTCCACTCCCTGAATTTCGTCATGTCGCCAAGGTTCGGAACAGACGGATAATGATGTTTCAACACCGAGCAGGCGAACGGGTCAATCTCCGAAAACGCCGATGCCTCCCAACCCAGAGGATTCCACGAAACAGAAGCCGCCTCGATACCGGAGCAGACAGAAAGAAATTTCACGCTTTAGCCCTCGCATCTTCCCCGCCGACAGCGACGACGTGGCACATTCCTTTGATCCGCGAAGCGATCCGAGCGTCCAACTTTTCCGAAAGGACTTCGATGCTAAAATTCGACGTTCCGTAGGTCGGAAGCTCGTTTTGCTCGCGCTTATTAAAAAGGAGATACGCCGCCTGTAAAACGAAGTCCGTCGTTTTCTCCACCCCCACATCATCGATGATCAGGATGGGAACTCTGGACAGCGCGTTAATGCGCGTAGACGGCCCGCCGCGCCCTTCTCCCCATGATTCTTGAAGCTCCATACATAAATCCGGGAACGACACGAAAGACCACACCTTTTCGCCCTTCCCGTAACGTTCCATCCAGTCGCGCGCCAAGAGGCACAGCGTCGAAGATTTTTTACGGCCCTCGTTTCCGGTCAAAAATAACCCCTTGAAGTCCCGGAACATCAACCGCGATTCTGGCGGCATATATGGCTTCACGAAATCAGGCGTTTTCCACTCCGATTCGGCGCGCCGGAACTTCTTCGGGATGCCGCACTTCCGCATCTCTTCCAGCACGTCAAACTTCACGGCGTTTTCGTCAGAGGACGACGAGGCTTTGACTTCCAGCCTTTGAAGCGTTTGAGTCATCATCTCTGAAACTGTTTCCGGGCTTTCTGGCGCCATTAAATCCACCTCCTTTTTTCTCGAATATACCAGCGTAATTGCTGGCCATGGAGTGTTCGATCGATTCCTTCCGTTTCTCGGGAGGGATTATTTCGATGGCACGCCACAAAGCCTCAAGGCCGGTCGGCCTATATTTCTGCCCTCGTTCGTGTTTATACTTAAGCCACGTTCGGATTTCCGTCTCGCTTTGCCTCAGAGACTCAGGAATTTCAATCTCTTCGATTGAGACGCGCCTCGCGCGTTGTTTTTCTTTTGTTGGTGTGGTGTGGTGTGGGTTTGTTGGGGCATTGCTTGAGTTTGATTTATGCAATGCTTGTAGCATGCTTGTAGCATGCGATCCCCAACGCGCCTCAGCCGCTTTTTTACCACGAACATGAAACGACACTAAATGACCGTTCGTTTTATGCCAGTCGTGGACTTGCCACACGTCATCGATTTTTTCCAACAGCCCTACTTTTTCCATTGCGGCAATCGCAACACCTGATTGCCCCCACCAGCCGGCCAACGATTCGATCTCTTGCGCGGAGTAGCCAGCCAGCCTGCCGCTCTCAGGATGGTGAACACCGCAGTGACACCAAACCCTGATAGGCAACACCTCTGCTCCCCTACCCAACAAGCCAACCAATCGAACAACCTTTATGTGTGAGAAATAGTTCAAATCAAGATTCAGCGCTGGCATTACTTACGCCCCCCGCACTTACAGCACGACAAACACCGATTACAAAGCGGGCAATCTTCAAACACGGCCCGCGTCTTGAAGCATGGGCACGAAACGATGGCCCCGGTCTTGCCATACTGGATCGGCTTCTTACAGCACCCACAGAGTGGCGCAGGATGCGTTTGGTGACGTTTTTTGTAGGCCACAAGGCCATCGCGCCGGATTTTATTCAGCCGCGCCCGTTCTTCTTTTTTGATTGAAAGACGTTTCGTCACGCTTTGGCCCCCTGGATCCATTTTTCAATCGCCGTCCGCGCTTCGTCCCACCCGAACGCCACAACACACCCATATCCATGAGTCTCCAAAATCGAAATCATTTCCTTTTGCGGTTGGGAGAGTTTCCCTTTGGGATGCTTCAATTCGATGAAAAGGCCACCGCGCAACGGCTTCGGGATGGCAAGGAAATAATCTGGAACGCCCGCGCGGACGCCCTCTTCTTTCATCTTTTTCGCCACGCTGATATGCCGATGCCCACCGTTCGGGATCGCCCACAAAAGACGCTCATCGAATTTGTGTAGACTCGAAAACAACGCCCACCATCGGATCAACGCAACCGCGTGAAGATGTTCTAAGTCCCGCATGATTCCCTTTCGCTTCAAATTGGTGGAGAGAGGAGGATTTGAACCTCCGGGGGGCTAGGCCCGCCAGATTTACAGTCTGGTGCAGTCAACCGCTTTGCTATCTCTCCGAAATTGGTGGAGCCGATGCGACGGTGCCCCAGTCCGTTCAAGTTCACACGCATCTTGTGGATTTCGAGCGCAATCTACTGGCTTCTTGACCGCCTCCCATCACTCGGCAACGGGTCGCGTTTATCGCTCCGCGCATGGCGGACGCAAAATCTATGCAAAAGCCAACTGCCCGCTCTTCTCTTCGACGACAACCGGGCAATCCTGCAACTCCCACCCGTTTTCTTTCCACGTTTTCCCGTAGAAATGGACGATCTTTTTCCCGCGCGCCGCCCAGTAGGATTTCATCCACTC
>Ga0213919_1000750_pt1 | contig 13253 bp, 17 predicted proteins | sample McNCre317MG_FD_161056 | JGI IMG/M metagenome (GOLD analysis project Ga0213919, IMG submission 161056) | Freshwater microbial communities from McNutts Creek, Athens, Georgia, United States - 3-17 MG | ecosystem: Environmental > Aquatic > Freshwater > Creek | place: USA: Georgia | collected... | reverse complement strand
TGGGTACTCTACGGAAAGTATAATACTGGTAGTATAATTCCCCCAAAATACAACTACCAGTTATACAACCTCCAAACAGTCAACAAAATAAACTTATTCAAAAACAATTTACTTTAATTTGTGCAAAATGACCATAGACTTTTAACACAACATTTAGTATAATAAAGGTGAGTATATCAGGTCAGGATATACTTCAAGTCAAACTCTTTCATAATACTCAGGATCCTTCCCGGATCCGATACAGGATCCTTCCTGGATCCATAACACCAATCTGAAAATGAAAATGAAAAGGAGAAAAAATTATGAACATGAATTTCACACCTGAAGAGCTTAAAGAGCTCAATAAGACAGAGGATATCACAGCAGAGACTGAGACAGTATCAGAGCCTGCAGAAGCAGAGCCTGAGACAGCATCAGCTCCTGAAAAGACTCAGACCACACAGCTTCAGACCATGACTGTAGATCAGAGCATTTATGCTATTGTAGAGCCGGGCACCGGACCTCTTCTCCGAAGCTCTACAACAGATGATAATGCCAAGCTTTTCAACGCACTTAACGGATCTTCCGAGAGTGTGAAGAATTGGCTCGGTGAAGAGATAGATGTCACTGACATAGTTATCACATCAGCAGATGTCCCCTCTATCATGGGAGATGAAGACTCAGAGAGAGTCTGCAAGCCTTGTGTACACTTCTTCACTCTGGACGGTACACACATCAGCTCTATCTCCAATGGCATTGTAAAGAGCACCAAGATGCTTCTTGCATGCGGTCTCACACCTACAGAAGACAGACCTATCAGGATCCGCTTCAAGGAAGTAGAGACTAAGAAGGGTACAGCTCACACCTTTGAAATGGTCTGAGAGAAGGTGATCTCATGAAGCTTGATATCTTTCAGATCTATGATGATATAGTGAAGGAAGAGGAGAAAGCAAAAGCAGAGGCTGCAGCAAAAGCTGCAGCTGCAGCTGCTCCTGCAGCTCAGGATCCGGAGCCTAAACTGGATCCCGAGCCTTCACCTGATCCTCTTCCTGATCCCGAGCCTGCACCGGCTCCTGCACCTGAGCCTGCACCGGCTCCTGCACCGAGTCCCGGCTCATAACAAGAAAGAAGGTTTTTGTATATGGCAAATTATGCTCAGATCTATCAGCTTGTAAATGCGATAACAGCAGGCTCGATAGGAAATGTATCTATCAGTGTAAAGGATACAACTTCTCTTGTATCTCTCGGAAATGTAGTTCTGAGCACTGATGCAAACAAGGAAGAATTCTACAATAAACTTCCTGATATGATAGGCAGGATCATCTGCAGATATCAGGAGATCAGAAGAAGAGACAGAGACATAGAGGTAGATCCTCTCACATTCGGTATTGCTATCGAAGAAGTGTGGAGAGATTCTGTAGCAAGAGCTAAGAAAAATAACTCTTGGGGAGAGCAGGTAAATCCCTTCGATGTTCTGAAGAAGGACGATACAGCTATTAATGTAAGTCTGTACAAATCTCTCGCAGGCTGGGAGATCGATAAGGTCACTTATGACTATCAGCTTGAAAAGAGCTTCAGAAATGCTGTAGAAATGGCTTCATTCCTCTCAATGATCATGCAGGATATGTATGACGGAATGACTCAGGCTCTTAATGATAATGACAGGATCACAGAATGTACAGCAATGGCTCAGAGTATCTACGGAGCAGCTTCAACAGGAGCACATACTGCTATCAATCTCTACACTGCATACAAGACAGATGTTGATCCTTCCACTTCTCTCACTACTGCTACATGTCTCTATAGTTCAGATTTTCTCAGATATGCTACAGAGAAGATCCTTAATGTCTTAGAGAACGCCAAGGAGCTCTCTGTACTCTACAATACAGCAGGAGCTGAAGTAGAGCTCGCAGATGATTTCAAGTTCCATATTCTGTCAGAATTCGGAAATAAGCTGAGCATATATCTCCATGCTGACACATATCATGAAGATCTTCTGAAGCTTCCCGGATTCAGAAAGATCAACTCATGGCAGGGACTCGGAAGAGGATCTTCCTTCGCTCAGAAGTCCAAGATCGATATTATCAACGGAGATCTTCAGGTATCTCAGGGAGGTATTGTAGCTCATCTCTTCGCAAGAGGAAGAATGATGACTACTGTTGACAAGATCCGCACCAAGTCTCTCTACAATCCTGCATCAGAGCTCACAAACTGGTATCACAAGGCTGATATCGGATATCTTATCCGCCCCTATGAAGTAGGTATTGTATTCTATATTGCTGATACTGACTGGGCTATATCTGATCTTCCTGATCTCACTGTAGCTGCTATGAATGGCAACACTGATATCTGGGGAAAGAAGGTCTCAGACATTCAGAGTGATATTTCTATTAGCGGAGATAAGATCACCGGTACTCTCTACAAGCTCACAGACGGAGCACTTGCAAGAGACTGGGGAGAAGGTTATTTCATAGGACTTGCTCTTTCAGCAACTGACTGGAATGACTATACATCAGTCAAGGTAGGAATGGATCCTTCAGAAGGATCGGGACTGCAGGAGCTGAAGACAGATCCTGATCACAGCATAGTATGCAAGGTGACTGATAAGGATATACAGCTTTTTGCTGTACTGTCTACCAATGACAAGGACGTTAAATACAGGACTTATGATCTTTCAGGTCTCACTCTCTCCGAGACTCCCCCTAACAATTCTAAGTCCAAGAAATAAGCAAGAAGAGCTCCTGAAGAAGGAGCTCTCCTTGTATAAGGAGATGAATATATGTATCTTGATGAATATGCAGAGCATATCTACAAATGGAGAAAAAAGCAGTTCACTTTCAATCCTTCATACAGGTACTGGGTAAATACTCTTCTGGAGTATCCTATGAGACTCTTTACCTATACCGGACTTCCCGAGACTATTCCTGCTCATGTAGTTGATATCATGAGCTTTATCAGAGGATATGCAGGTATTGTGAAGCTTGCTTCAGGAGACTGGATCTGTGCTTCAGAGACTTCTCTCAATGGAGTCACAGATTATTATGATATCTTCAAAAAGATCACTTTCTCTACTCCGCTGCACTTCGGACAGAGGACTATTGACTCTACAGGATTCGTGATCAGAAATACTTCTCTGATGCAGCCATTAATGCCGAAGATAGAGAGATATGCTACAATACTGTCTCATGTTGATATATCTCTTATCTGTGAGCTTGTCAATCTGAGAGAGACTGATGTTGTTGAAGCTATCACAGAAAATGCTGCTAAAAGTGCAGATCTGCAGGCTCAGAAGAAGTATGACGGTGAGATCATGACTCTTGTAAATGACGGTTTTGCAATGCTCAGACATAACTTTGTACCGCAGAAATCACAGAATGAAAATATAAGGCTCTTCGATCTGAGAAATGATGTACTCGGAGCTTATCTTGAAGAAATAGGCATTAAAAAGGCTCAGAAGAAGCGTGAGAGAGAAGTCATTTCTGAAGTTGCAGCTGATGATCCCATGCTGAAGCTCAATATATCTGATATGCTTGAAGTCCGTCAGTCAGGTTGGAAGAAGTTCAATGAAAAAACAGGACACAATGTACAGGTATCATGCAATATTGATTATCTGTCACAGGAAGGGAAAGAGGTGGATATCAATGGCGATCCCATACAGAAAGCAGAAGCCGGTCAGACTTCGGGAAATGTTCAACAGTGATTATCAGCTTATCACTATTCTTCCTGCATATAGTGAGTCAATCATGTCAGCTCATTATTTTCAGGATCTTGATGATGTTATTTTCGCAAGATATAAAGACATTCTTGTAGATCCTGAAAGATATCTTGCAACTCTCAACTCATGGTTCTATGATCACATAAGAGATTTCGATAATATCTACAAGGCTCTTGTACAGGAATATGATCCTCTCTCCAATTATGACATGATAGAGAAAGAAGGATCTGTCTCCAAGGAAGGAGAGAAGGTCTCAGAGTCCAAGAGATACGGATCTGAAAAAACAACTCAGACAATTCCTGATACCAAGGACTCCCGGTATACTACAACATACGATCAGGCAACACTGGGAAGACTGGACTCCTACAATGTTACGGAGATACAGTCAGCTCCGCAGCTTGACGGACATAATGCTCAGATAACAGTATCAGAGCAGCTTCCTGACGGTGAAGGAAAGCAAGGATCAGAGCTCACAGAGAAATTCAAGGGAGATGTATCTATCACAGCTCCGGAGAGCACTCTGGAAGGAGACAGAGGATCAGAGAGAGAGCTCACAAGAAAAGGAAATATAGGAGTCACAACTTCACAGCAGATGTTGGAGTCAGAAGTCGAGCTCAGAGTGAAGCACTCCTTCATTGACATCTTCTGTAAGATGTTCGCAAGAGATATGACTCTCGGAGTGTGGGATCTGGAAGGAGTGTGAGATCATGACAATTGATATCTGCAAGACTACATCTGATCCTGATGTAGTCGATAAAAATATAACGACAATACAGGGCTCTGTGAATATAGAGCCCACTTCAATAATATCTCAGCTCGATCCTGTATTAATAGTAGACTATGATTCAAGATATCTTACAGCAAACTATATCATATGTCAGGAGCTTGGGAGAAAATACTTCTGTACTGTCTCAGTCAACACAGCTAAGAGATGTGTTATCTCCTGCAATGTTGATCCTCTGAGCAGCTTCGATCTGAGCAGCTGTCTGATAGGAGTCATAAGAAATGAAGGAATAGGAACTCCTACTATGTACCCGGATCCTAAGCTTCCTGTATATCCTTCCAAGAAGAATATAGGCTCTATAGTTATGCAGGAGACTTCAGGACTTCTGACAGCTAACGGATCATGGTGCTATGTTCTCACCGTCATAGGCGGTACTCCGAATTTCTGAAGGAAGGTGATATAATGCAAGTTAATACTGAAGTATATGGAGCTGCATCTACATGGAGAAGAGATGCAGAAGGTTTTTCGAGCTCTGAATATGTTCCTGATGATATGCAATTCAAAAGAGGACAATATAACAGGATCATGGACTATGTGTCCAATGGCAGAATGAGCTATGGATCTCCTATTGATTATTCTATCTGTTATGCTGCTCAGGCTGAAGGAATGCCTCTTGCATCTCTCAGGACTTGGTATATTCCTTATATTAATGGAGCATATCAGGTTCATACATTCAAGAGAAATAAGATAACTGGTTGGTTCTTCGGACATCAGATCACTAATTGGAATGAGCAGGCATATCAGATATACAATCCAAAAGCAATTCTTAATGATGCAGCAGTCAACCAGTATGTGAAGCAAGACTGTTGGATCCCTGAAGGTGTAGCTGCATCATACCCTAATCAACAGTCTGCTCTTATTATTCCTATAGTAGAATTTCCTGCAAGAGGAGTGTACTTCGGAATACGCTGCAGGATCTTCAGACCTTCTGACGGTTCCAATCAACTTAAATGGCTATCAGAGCTCAGGTCAGGAGATTGGAGTGCATGGAGGATCATAGCAGCATGGGGAGAGTGTTATACTTACAGAAATTCTGATGCAGACTTTACTGCAGCATATTCTTATGGTACCAATCTCACAGGAGTCTGTATTAATGAAACTCTTGAATTCAGCGATGCTGTCTCAGGAAATAAGGGACTCCCCTTCCTGAAATACTGTCAGTTCATGCTCGGACATGGACAGCTTCCTCTTTATGGATGGATCTCAGGAAATGCTACATATGATTATGTAGGCGGATCATGGCATGCAATGCAAAGACAATTCAATGGATATTATGATGAAAGCTCTTCTGCTCCAATATTCGTTGACACGGTTCCGGATACTACATTCAATGAAATTAATTACAGCTCATGGGGAAAAGCGATCGAAGGTTTCTGTCTGATCAATACTGATAATATGGAAGCGATCAGAAAAGCAGCTGCAGCCTATGGTCTATTTTTTACCGAGCAAAACCCTGACAATTTAAGGACGAATTCTAACAGATGGATCAATTCTGCCATGTTTTGCGGTGTTCTGGACTCTGAAGGAGTCGGACACGGTGAATACACTCAGGGAACAGGGAACAGAGACAATCCTGTATATTCAATGGGATCTTCTCAGAATTCTTCATACATTCCGGGAGGAGGCGGAGGAGGCTCTGATACTAACACATACAGCTCTCAGACTTATTTCAATCCTGTTCTGAATCTGAGCTCTATGTGCAAGAGATATGTACTCAATGATGCAGCTGTAGAGCAGCTCTGCAGAGATCTCTGGAAGATCTCTGATGATCTTATTCATACAGATCCTAATGAAGATTTCAAGGATTATGATCAGCTCATGCTCGATAATTTCCTTGTAAATTCTCCTATTGATGTCATTGTCTCTCTTGATAAGTATCCTATCAGCGATATTCCAACAGGTACAAGCTCCGAACCTATCAAGTATGGAAAAGCTTCGGGAGCTGCTCTCGGTAAACCGCTTACTGTCAACACTATTTTCTTCAATTTCGCAGGAGTTGATATTTATCCCAAGTTCGGGAGAAGCTTCCTTGACTACTCTCCATATACTACTTATGAACTGTATATTCCATTTTGCGGAGTTATTCAGATAGATGCAGGAGACATCATGGATCATACACTCTCGGTTCAAATGGTCATGGATCTGAGCACCGGAGCTGTGACTGCTTATGTAATGGCAGATAATCTATGCATAGAGACAGCTAATGGATCCGCTGCACTTAATATCCCTGTATCAGGTATTGACTCGATCACTCTTAATTCACAGATCAATAATGCTCTTATCAATGCAAAATCTGCTCAGATGCAGGCAAGATCCACAGGTACTCTTGCAGGCAGAATAGGGGGAGGTCTGAAGTCTGTCAAGGAAAGTCTGAATCCGAAGACTGCAACAATGCAGAAGGCTACAGATACATGGGCTGCAAATCTTGCAGACTATGAGCTCACACATCAGCAACTCAATCCACACAAGATAGGATCAGCATCTGCTGCATGCTCATGGTCATTAGAGCTCACCTGCAGACTCATGATATATTATCCTGAAGGAGATGCAATAGACTCTTCAGGCGGAGTGTCGAGAACTTCTCCCAAGCTTGCAGATCTGAGTCTGTATGGACATACAACAGGCTTCTCCTGTATAAGCTCAGGGGCTGTCTCCAACTATCACGGATACACAATAGGCAATATAGATACAAGTTCGATCTCAGGAGCTACAGAGCAGGAGAGAGATATGATCAAGTCTCTCTTCGCCCGTGGTGTATATCTCCCATAAGAAAAGCAGCTGCATCATGCAGCTGCTCTTTCTTTATATCAGAATACCTGTCTCTCTTCTGCTTTAAGTGAATTATAGAAATCTTCTCCTGTCAGATTATCACAGAATACTATTTTATTTCTGATTATTAAATTATGATACAGGACTTCAACAGGATTCTCTCTTGATAGCTGTGGAGTAGTGAAAATATCTGTTGAATACTCAGAGCTCAGGATCCTTCCAACAAGAGTCTTGGCAGGATATACGAATATCAGAAGATATCCCTTTTCCTTATGGCTCAGAAGCTTCAGATTGAACCTGAAGCCGCTTGTAGCATCATAACAGATATTATATATCTCATTAAATTTCTCCCATTTATCAGGGAGATGTGCATATTCTTTTGTCTCCCATGTTCCACCCTGAATACTCTTTTCAGCTTTTCCGAAGAAGATCTTGCTCTTCCTCTCTTCAGGGGAAGGACAGAACTCCACAGCAATAGGGACTTCTGTTCCGTCTTCCTGCTTCATTTTGTATATATCTATGGTACCGGGCTTCTGAGTCCGGACTCCCTGAAGGTTCCAATCCTTGAAGTAGGGACACACTCTGGATATCAGATTTCCTATCAGATACACTTCAATTGCTTCATCTTGTCTTGCAAGTGTAGAGATCATGTTCTGCAGCACTTCAGGCTCATTCCTTATATATCCTCTGTCTGCAAGAACTTCTTCAACTATGAAATGCTTCAGATATGGGTGTCCTGTGGACTTGTATCTTCTCCATAAACTTATAGCGAAAGCTTCTCCACACGGCTCTCCTCTCAGGACTTTTCCGTCTACCGTCTTAGTCCACCACAGATATCCTCTGTAGTATGTTATTTCATCATATTCTCCTTCAGTGACAAGCTCTACAAGGTTGACTCCTCTTTCCTTGAAATACTTATTGATAAGCTCAGGAGAGATATCATCTCTGAGTCTTCTGATATATCCGATAGTAGGCTTCTGAGTCTTCCATGCATATTCAAGGGCTCTTCTCTTGACCGCGAAGCTCTTTCCCTTGGATCTGTCTCCGTATATGATATTCCATACATAATGATATTTGAGAATATCCTTCAGAGTGTAATATCCTTCTTTATCAATTCCCATTATAGATCACCTTCTTGTCCCTATATGGATATATCTTCAGAGATCTTAAAGTTTTATCGGAAAAATTTTCCGATACTTCTCTTTTTAAACCAGCGGCACATAGATCACAACTGATCCATTTTGCATCTACCGGCAATAAGATCCCTTTAAAATGTACAATAAACATATTATCAGGTGTCATACATTTTCCACATCTCTGACATATCATTTCTTTTCCTCCTTTAATTTTCTAAATCTTTCCATAATGATTTGATTTTTGTAAACTCCTTCAGATCTTCAAGTCTCTCACAGTGAGATACTCCCTCTACTGTTATCTTATTACAGAGAAAGCTCTTGAATTGAGCTGAGAGATTGATCTCAAAAGGCTGTGGAAGAAGTGAGATCCCATATCCCGAACTCACTGTCATTGTCTTCCCCTTATAATCTGTGACTTCCACCGGCTCAGAGGGGACAGTATAATAGTGAGTATTCTTTCCGGACATCTCAGAGGGTATATACATCTGATTAGAAAACTTATAGAAAGCTTCTTCAATTGTAGGAGCTCCTTGCTTCTTGTCTCCCGGAAGTCCGGATACAAGATAATCTCTGCATTTCGTCTTAGGTACTCCTGCAACAGTACACTCCAATTGATTTCTGCCTTCTTTCACTCCTACATATCTCTTGCTTCCAAGAGTCTTGAAGTAAAGATAGTTACCTTCATCTGACATCATTCCGAGCATATGAACTCTGCCCTTGATATCCTTTGGTCTGAGCCTCTCCGGATCTATCTTGTGATACTTCACAGCTGCTTCAAGCTGCTTCTCCACCTTCTTGTCATACTCCCGGAAATATTTCTCTGTCTCTTCATCATACAGATACTTGATAGAGTCTGTATCATTATATACTACTTTGCTGTCTCCGAGCTGCAAGTTATGCTCTAGAAGCTCATGCCTGCAGTAAGCTGTGACATATACCCCGGTCTGATAGAGGAGTATGCTCTTGGGATTCTTGATATATTCAAGGAGAGCACTCTCGGGAGCTTCTTCCTTTGCCCACTCTCCGGATCCCATGTATATGATCAGAGCCTGCATTATGTCCGTGACACACATTCCATACAGGCTATTCAGCAGAGCCTTTAGTCTCTGATACTCCTGCTCTTTTCCTTCCACATCTTTAAGCTCAGTCTTTCCTGAATACAGATCAAGGACTGTCTCAACTATCACCTTGGGGAGATATCTCTTCTTTGATGCATATGCATTTCCTATTGATATGCTGTCAAAGTCATAGACCTTGGTTATTGTATCAAGATCAAGCTCTGTGATAGATGTTACAAGCAGATCAGCTGAGTACACTCTGCCATTGTCAAATACTCCATTTTTCACCATAGCGCACTTATGCTCCGATATTGTAGTCAGAGATCCTTTTGCTCTGATATTCTTAAAGCATACGTCCATGATAACAGCATATCCAAGCTGAATGAATCTGAAGACCTGATCCTTCTTGATCTTGATAAATTTCCTTGGAAATTTTTCCTTGACCATAATAGTAGGATAGAAGCTTGTTTTGTCTCTGCTCTTGATCTTTCCTTTTCCTGTCTTCGGATCAGGCTTGAAAAGATATTTGCAGAATACATAGTTAGCATGAGTATATCCGCCTGCGAAAACTCTCTGCAGCAGATGATAGAGCTTGACATTCCTTGGAGAAGCTTCTGAGACTATCATTCTCAGCTGCTTATAGGAACTGCTCTCTCCTGCCTTATCTCTCAGATGTTTTCTTGTATATCCTGTAGATGTCAGGGGCATGCAGTTCGGTGAAAAATTCTTGTATTTATGCAGCCATAGATCTATATACTCATAGAGCACTCTCACATCATTCTCACAATAAGAGAGCTCTTCAGCTGAGAGCTCTGTCTCACTGTGTCTCACAAGACTATAGTCGAGCTTATCTACAAGCTTCCTTGTACTGAGCTCATAATTGTCTCCGAGCTTTTCCAAACTAAGGTTAGACATGAGATATGAACATCTGAATATCACATTCTCTGTCTTGGCGTATATCGGCTTGTGAAAATTGATAGCAAATACATTTTCCCATGGAAAAAGATCCTGAATGAAGCCGAATTCAAAAGATAAGTTATGTACCCATATTACAAATGTGTCCTTATACATCTGCAGCATTGTGACAAGCTCCTTGAATTCTTCCCAGTATCTGCCATAGAAACAACTTCCATTAATGCAGATCTGCCATACATACATAAAGCTCACAGTCTTGCTGTATGACGTTGTTTCAATGTCGAATGTTATTATATCGGTATAGTACTTCGCCCGGTCTGATATCTTTTCAAATGTCAGGCAGTGCAGCTCCTGCTGCAGATCATGATACTGTATCATATTCCCCACTTCCACTCTGAGAAGACATCTATGATCTCTCCTGTCTCTTCTTCAATCCATGTACTGTCTCCACCATAGGAGAATACAGGGTTCCACTCCTTGACAATTTTTTCCTTCTCTTCGGTCTCATACATGTCAAGAATTTCAGATGTAGCAAGAAGCAGCTTCCTGTACATCTCTGCAGTATCTTCATTCTCTTCAACTATCTGAGCTATCTGATTAGATCCGAGAATATCTCTGATGAACTTGTCATTCTTATTTGCAAGCTTGCTAAGGATTTTCTGATTTCTGTGAATACCTTCAATGAATTGTCTTGTGAATCTGGGCTCCTTGAAGAAGTTCTTGATATTATCATAGCCTTCTCTTGCAAGCTGAGCAGGAGTCTCAGTGATCCTGAAGAGCTGATTGATACCAAGAGCCTTCTGCTTCAGCTGCTTCATGGTGAGTCCCTTGGAAGCTCCGGACAGCTTCCCGATCCTTCCCTCTATATCTTCCACTTCCCTGAGCAGCTCTGAAAAGTCCGAAAATTCACTCTTGGCTGTTCGTCTGATCTTACTTTCTATTGACTTCCAAGCTCCCTTGATATATGACTTCAGCTCCTTGTCCTGCATCTTGAAGATCTCTGCAGGATTGATAGCGTACTTACTTGTTTTCATGCTGCTTCTCTCCTCTCACTCTGAGAGCGATTTCCTGCTCTCTTTTTGCTATTCTGTTGTTGGTAATGATATTATATATGGTTTTGTCATAGGAGCTCTTGTAGGTGCTGCAGAACTTCTCACAGCCAATGCTCTTATTCTTGCATCTGACACACATATCCCTCTTCATGATCACTGCTCCTCTCTGTAAACAGCGAGCCGGATCTTCAACAGAGATCCGGGCTGCTCTATTTCTCTGGTCTCTCTCAGGTTGTTGATATCCATATAGTCCTGTATCGTATAGGGGAGTGTGTTCTCCGGATAATAGCTCTTTTCCTGTACTCTCCCTGACTGGTACCGGACTATGATATGTTTGCAGAAGAGGGACATGTCCCTCTTCCACAAAAACTCCTTCAGGATCAGCTCCTTGATATTACTCATTCTTTTCAGCTCCTTCAATGAGTCTTCTGTAATTGGATCTGATATTGTCTATCTGCTTATTGACAGCTTCAGTCACAGGAGTAATGAAGATCCACTTGCTATACTTCGGATCCCACTGCTCAGTCATGAGCTCACTACACTGATTATTACACTGACAGATATAGTCCGCTGCTGCTGTGACTATCTTCTTCGGATCTCCGGACTCGATCACAAGATATCCTTCATCTTCGAGTGTATAGTCCATTAGCCTGAGCTTCAGAACCATTCTTCTTCACCTTCTAACTGAGAATAGAGCTTCTCTGCAATCTGTTCTCTCTTCTCTCTCTGCAAGCTCTTTATCATCTGAGAATCTGCATTTTTGACTTTTTCAAATGCAGTTGTTATAACATCAATCTCCGTTCTTACAAGACCAGAGCTCATATATTGAAGCCACTTGATAAAAGGATCATATCTTCTCTTGAAGTCTCTGGAAAATTGGTCACAGAATCTGATCTCTATGTTCACTTGATTTTCTACATTGAACAGATCTATCATAATGAATCTTTTCACAACTGAAGCATATACTCTCATTATCTCATACTTCACTCGAAGTCAACTCCTCTCTCTGCAAGGAAGACTCCTTCCGAGATCTCTATGATACTCTTCACAAGTCTCTTGATCTGATCTTCACTGAGCTCTATGTTAAAGGTCTTCAGTATGAACTCATGATCCTGTACCGGGGACTCGATCTCTATTGAGATCATACCTTGTCCCTCTTTCACGTTGATAGTGTATTCATTCATGCTTTTCAGCTCCCTTCAGAAATTTTATGAGCTCTGTCTCACATTTTGGACATAACTTCTTGATACATAATGCATCAGTATCAGTCTTCGATAATAAAGACACTGTGATAGCTTCCTCTTCATACTCATAAGATGATAGCTCCCTCTGACATCTGTCACAATAATATTTGATCATTCTGCTTCACTCCCTTCATAGCACACTCCTCTGCAAGGCTTCATTGTTATGAGACAGATCCCTTCAAAGTCTCTGGAAGGACAGGGGATCATCTCAGCGAGTCTCTTGTTATAGAGATCTCTCTTGATCTGAAGCTTCCTTCTCACAGGTTTAGTCCTGGTGACTGTTGCTACAAGCTTGATCTCTCCTGTAGCGGATACAACTCCATATAAAGAGCTGATCCTCTGCTTTTGGTTGTTTTGCATAAAATATACACCTCTTTCATAACGTATTTTTTATTGCTGTTTGTATATTGCTATACATAGTTATTATATAGCATTTTGTATAGTTTTTGATGTATATTTTATGAATTTGATATTAATTTATTGTTAATTTGTTTAATATAATTGGTTGACCAATTTTGTGTTAATTTACGGGGCTGTATAACTGGTAGTTATATTTTGGGGGAATTATACTACCAGTATTATACTTTCCGTAGAGTACCCA
>Ga0213919_1000749_pt1 | contig 13288 bp, 15 predicted proteins | sample McNCre317MG_FD_161056 | JGI IMG/M metagenome (GOLD analysis project Ga0213919, IMG submission 161056) | Freshwater microbial communities from McNutts Creek, Athens, Georgia, United States - 3-17 MG | ecosystem: Environmental > Aquatic > Freshwater > Creek | place: USA: Georgia | collected... | reverse complement strand
AAAGTAGAGTTGAACAATATCCCCCGTCAAATTGCACATTTTTTCACACTTTCAACACCCAAAATTCTACTATACAAAATGCACAAATTCTTGCAAATTTCGTGCTGAATCTTCTACACACTCCAGATGTGCAAAATCTGCAAAACTGCTTGACAGCATGTCAATACAAAATGTATAATACAATTGGGCCGGTCTGTTCCGCACCTGCAGACCTCCTTTATGATCAGACTGACTGCAGCTGAAAATCTCCGATCAAGCCGGTTGACGGGTCTTGCCGGCTGCCTTGCTGCTCATGGCCATTGAGTGTATACCTTGCCCAATTCGCAAAGCTGCAGTCAGTCTGTATGGGTATGGTGTCATTTTGAAGGGAGTGTACACAGTATGAATATGATCAACGCTGAGGATCTTGTGAAGTCGGCCATCAGTGAAATGACCGGCATCACCTTTGAGATCCCTGACCCGGATAACCCCGGTCAGACCATCACAACACCTGCAGTCCTTGCTGATCTCAGCTCTTACAACATTGTTGACATCGGAAAGCTGATTGTGGGCGGTACGGTGCCGACGGGCACGACAGAAAGCTTTTTCAAGGCTATGATCTCGGTTGTGGGCCGGATCGATGCCGAAAACCGGCTGTATTCCGGTGATCTCAATGTCTTTATGATCAGAGACTTTGAGTGGGGCGGTTTTCTTGAAAGAATGTATTTCGGGATCGGGGATGTGCTCGATGATCCCAAGTACAACCTGATGCGGAATTATGCCGGCGGCAAGACTGATTATGCAGCTGAGGATCTCGGATTCTATCCGGCACCTGTCAAAGCAGCTATCTTTGATGAGGGCAAACCGCTGGTAACGCCGATCAGCAAGCCCATGGATCAGATCAAAGAGGCTTTCCGCGGTCCTGAGCAGATGGCCAGCTTCATTGCCGGCATCTCTGCTCTGGTCGAGAATACGCTGACGGTTGCAATCCAGAGCGTCAGACACATGATGGCACAGAATGCCATTGCAATCTCCATGAGCACGCTGACCACGCAGGAGGGCACGACCAGACCGGCAACAGCCGTCAACCTTGCAACCCTTTTCAATGCTAATGCAGCAACTCCGATCACCACGGCAGATGAGGCCCTGACCCGTGAGGACTTTCTGATCTTTGCTCTGCAGACCATTGCAGAAGTCAGAGACAACCTGACCACGTTTAACACGGCATTTAATGACGGCACGGTGCCGGTGTTTACTGATTACGATGACAGCCGGCTGGTGCTGCTCAACAAGTTTGACAAAGCATGCCGCTTTATGGTCAAGGCCAACACATTCAACCGTGAGGATCTGGCAATCGGCGATTACAGCACTACTACAGCATGGCAGGCCTTTATGGCAACCGGCGGAACCGCGTTTGACTTTGATGCCGTCGGCGGTGTGAAGATTGCAGCCGACTCGACAAATAAGCTCGGCATCGGCACCAGTGCTTTCTCCGCGTCGGGTGTTGTCGGTCTGCTGTTTGACCGTCGAGCCCTTGCGATTTGCCCCTATAAGCGTCAGGTCACCGGCAAATATGTGGCAATCGGTGATTACTATAATGAATTTCACCGTGTTCTGCTTAACTGCATCCTTGATACCAGAGCTCCGATTGTGGCATTTTACATTGCACCTTAACCGACTAAGACAAAGAACAGCCCGCATCATGCGGGCTGTTTCTGAAAGCAGGTGATTTGTGATGATACCTCTTGAAAACTATGTTGAAATTATGGAGCGGTACCGGGAAAAGCACAAAGCTCAGTACAGGTCTTTTGCTTACATTGCACGCTTTTTGGCTATGCACTGTCAAATGTTTGAGTATGAGTGGGATCTGGACCGAGACTGGTTTGAGCGGTATCTGACTGTTACCGGCTCTGTGCTCGGCGGTCAGATCAAAGGAAAACCGGCCTGTGCTCCTGCTGCATCCAGAGTGGGCGATCTTGACATTTACGGTGACGGCACTGACGGTATTGCACCGACAGCAGGCGGAAAAGGCGTGATCCGAGGCAAGCTCGACGGCAAAACAGTGATCTGTTACAATAACAGCCTGAGATGCCCTGATCTTGACCTGCTTCACACTGCTGAGACACTGGCCGAGATTGACACCAGCTTGACAGCCGTGATCCAGTGGACGCGGATTGCACCTTTTTTGGTGACCCGTGACAGCGTGACCGAGAAAAGCCTGACGGAAAAGATCAAGCAGATCCGGCAGGGCAATCCTGCTGTAATTGTGGATGAGGGCACGGCTGAAGCCCTGCTGAGGCCGGGCACCTCTGATCTATATAAGATTGACATTACAGAGCCGGAACGTGTTACAAATGCTCAGTACCTCTCTGAGCTGCATGATCTGGTGCTGCGTCGGTACTACACACTGTACGGCATTGACACGGCCAAAACAAGCAAGCATGCACAAGTTACAATTGATGAAGCAACCGGCATGGAGTCACTCAGCTGGATCATGCCGCTTGACATGCTGCGTCAGCGTGAGGATTTTTGCCGCCGGTATAATGAGGCATTCGGCACAAGCTGGTCTGTTCGTTTCGGGGAGCCTTGGCGGACGTTATACAAGCAGTTTGAGAGGGGAGATGAGATGTATGACCGTGGAGCAGATCCTGACGGGCTGGATCTCGGAAACACCGAGCAAGAGTCTGGAGATCCAGAGAGCTAATCAAAGCACGCTTTATGATTCCGATGCGGTCTATTATTGCCTTTGGAATTACTGGACTTATGTTTTTGTTGGGCCTCCGGGCCGTGACACATCCCTCTGGATTTATCAGTGCTGGCTCAATTTCGTGGCTTTGTATGGGGCTGACCTGGAGAGGGCCTATGATGCCCTGTATGCCTCTTATGATCCTCTTGCCAATTATGACATGACCGAGAGCAGCACTGACGGTCAGATGCAGGATGATAAGACGGACACGGTAACACCTCAGGGCAAAACCGTGAATTTGTCGGAAACACTTGGAAAACTCGAAACTGAAAATAAAACATATGTAGCCGGCTATGACAGCACAGATGCAAACGGTGCTTTTTCTGACAGACAGGTCAGCACGGTGGGGCCTGCATCCGGCAATAATTATCAGATCAAGACATCCACCAGCTATGAGGATCAGGCAAAGACAGAGACAAAGCACACCGCACAGAATCAGCTGTCAAGTACCCTGCTGCCGGGCTCCGGTTATAATGCACTGTATGATCATGTCCTGACCCGTAAAGGCAATATAGGTGTTACATCTACCGTCCAGCTCATTTCCGGCGAATTGGAGCTTAGAAAAACAGAGCTGCTTGATGACTTTATCCGGCGATTTATCAAGCGTCATTTTGCAATTATGGGGTGATGATATGACCATAACGCTTTATCACACCATCTCTGAACAGGATGCACTGATCAAAACGCTGACCAGTGCATCCTCTGATGTGACAGCGACGGTCAGAGATGCCGTTGACATACTCAGTCCGATTTTGAGAATACAGCAGACGGTGCGCCTTGACAGTTACAATTATCTGTATATTCTTGAATTTGACCGGTATTATTGGATCCGTGATATTGTGATAGACAGGACCGGCCTGTCTGAGCTGCACTGTGAATGTGATGTGCTGATGTCTCATGCATCTGAGATCCTTGCATGTAATGCTGTATTTGACCGGACTGCAAATGCAGATATTGCCAATGTAGAAACAGCCGACGGGCTGCAGAGACTTCAGGCAGATCAGGACATTGATTATTATGAATTTGACAACGGCCTGACCTATCCTGAGCGGATCATCATGATCTGCAATGTGTGAGGGGTGATGATATGATCTTGTATACAGGCAGTGCATCCGGTCAGGTGCATTATTTTCAGCCGCTCGGCATTGATCTGAGAGAGCTGACTGAGGGCACAGATTATGCAGGATATACCGGAGCATCTCACGATACAGGTGCAACAGTTGAGATCTATGATCAGGGCGGATCCAATGAGCTGACCTGTGTGTCTTTTGACATGATGACTCCGGATGGGCTTTCTGCTGTCGGCAATATTGCAGCAGCATCGGATCTTGTGCCGCCTATGGAGATCATTGAGGATGTACAGGACAGCTTTGTGCAGTCTGTTCCTTTTGATTCCGTGTCAGGATCACAGCCGGCAGATTTTGAGCTGCACAGGCGTGACTGGTATTATAAAACCTATACCCCTGAGACCAGCGGCGGTCTGACTCAGACACTCGGATGGAATCAGACAGCGGCATCTGAGGTATGGTCAAGTCCTCCATACTACAAAAATACCGAATACTGTAATCTGTTTTGGACGGCATCCGGCGGCTGTTTCGGTGCAGGTACCTATCTTCAGAAGTCCGGCAGCACGTATTATATTATTGCATGTGCAGGTGCTCGGTGCTCAAAGCCGGCAAGCGGATATGTGTGTTATCCTAATCATACAGGGGAGTGGGAGCCTCGGTATCACGGCATTGCAGATCTCAGCATGTTTGCACATTTCTCTAATAATAACCGACGGAATGAAGCAAGCTATTATCAGCTGCTGACCAATTATGCCGCACAGGTCAGCCGGATCCGAATTGTGCTGTGCTCCTTTGTGTATCAGGATGCTGAGTATTTCGGCTGTGCCGTGCTTGCATTTGGCATTGATGACAGCCTGCTGCATTGCGGCTGCTGGGGGATCAGTAAAAAATGGTGGAATACACCCGGCAGCAAGTATAATTATACTGTCGAGCCGGACGGAACATCAAAAAAAGCTGTCAATCCAGGATATACCAAATCCGGCGGACGTTGGACGCAAAGCAGCCTGCCGACAGCCAATGCACTTGTAATGGGCACCAATTATCTTTCTGTCAGTGCCGATGGCACACCTTACGGCTGTGCTGTGTACAGTCTGACGCAGGATGATTTTAACAGTGCAATACAGCAATGGGCAAATAAGCTTTCCGGCTTTCTCGGCAGTATGGGTGATTGGTATGACCGAGTTAAAAACTCTGTCAGCTATACCGTGTCCGGCTTTCAGACCATGATCAGCAATCCCATTGAGTCAATCCTGAAAGTGCATACCATACCTGTGCCGGCTGCTCTGATCCCGACATACACAGCAACATCTGTCCGGCTTGCGACGGTGCGCAGCGGAGGATGTCCGACAGATCTTGATACAAAAAACAGGCTTGTGCGTGATTTGGACCGGATTGTCACCATTGAATGTCAGAGCCCTCAGATCACCAGAAAAACAGGCTGGTTTTCAGATTGGACCAATACCAGCATATCACTGTATGTGCCGCTTGTCGGTGAAATACCGCTGAAACCTGAGGATGTTCTGAATCATACACTTTATGTGCGGTACAGGATCGACATCATGACAGGTGATTTCATTGTAATTGCCGCTAATGAATACAGCAACATCAATGTATCAGCCGGAAACTGCAGTATACCGGTAGTGTGTGCATCCAGTGCCACACTGCAGGAGAGGGCTCTGCACAGCATTTCAGGGGCCATACAGAGCGGTGTGCAAATTGCAGCGGCAGCAAGCATCGGCAATACACCCGGACTCATCAGCGGTGCTGCAGGGGCCGCTAACAGCCTGACACAGAGCCTCCAGCAGCATGTGACATACAGTCAGATAGGCGGTGACGGTGCATTATTTAACGGTGTCTATACACCCTGCCTGATTGTCAGGCGGCCTAATCCGGTCACCGGTGATCTCGGCAGCTATGATGGGTATGTGTCCGGCCATGTCGGTCAGATCAGAGATGCACAGATCGAGGGAGAAACAAGCTATATCAGAGTGCAGACAGCGGACCTTGACGGCATCAATGCAACCGACGCGGAAAAGCAGGAAATCATGAGACTTTTGAAAGGCGGTGTCTATCTGTGAGCTATTATTTTAACGGCATCATTCTGCTGGACAAAAGTATTTTGTATTCGCCTCCGGGTGCAAGGGTGTCAATTTCCGTGGATGATGCATCTGACCTGCCGACGGTTGCCGACATCCAGACGGATCATGATGTCACACCCCTGATCGGATCCACGGCACAGGTTGTCAATGACAGCACAGAATACATCCTGAATTCTCAAGGGGTCTGGATCCAGTATCAGCCGCCTGAGTTTTCAAACGTGTATACAAAGGCCGAGATTGACACTCTGCTGGCCGGTGTTGCATCTGACATTGCTGCAATTTCGCCGGGCTTTTTTGAGCTCGGCACTGAGATTCCTGACGGCACTGACCTGAATACGCTTGAAACACCTGGGATCTATCGCAGCACATCCGGCGCACATACCGGCACACTGATCAATTGTCCGGTGGCCAGCTCTGCATTTCGTTTGGAGGTCAAATATACTGCACTGACAAACAGATTCATCCAAACACTGCAGGCCGGTGCAACTGCAATCTATACACGCAACAAATACAATAATACCAGCTGGAATCATTGGTTTAAGATTGAAGGTGTTGACACCGGAGCATAAAAACAGCACCGAGCGGCCCGGATCCGCTCGGTGCTTTCTGTTACTCGAAAATTGCCTGCAGGTTGTACGTGGTGCCGCCGTTTTGAAGGGCGATGGGCACCACCTCGACGGTGAGCGGCTTGGTCCATTCTTCAGGATCTCCAAAGGTCTGCAGGAGCCGCTTGACACACTCATACATGCCGACGGACACAGACTGATAGCCCTGGGCCTTATCGTCAATCAGGATCACGCGGGGTGCATAGATCTTTTCGCCGGTTTTCTGGTCGGTCACCCAGATGCCGTCAATATAGATGTGAGCCAGGCGGATGCGCTTATTGATCATTTCCTTGATTTTCTTGGGGCTGCCGGTCGCGTTGAACAGTGACACCTTGGTGCGCTGATCCGCGGCGGTCATGCTGCAATAGCTGGCGGACTTGCTGGTCAGGTCGGCGCGAAAATCGGTGACGGCAAAGCTGCCGGAACGGGTCTGGGAATCCAGCTCGGAGAGAGCAAAGATCTCATCATCCTGCTGGATCGCGGGGGTCATATCGCTCATGGTTTATCCTCCTCAATTATCACTTGTTTGGGCTGCATCAGATCGGGATACTCTTTGCCGCTGATCGGGTCGCTGATGCGGTCAATCCGATAGCAGGAAACCGGATACATGCTCATGATCTTTGCCAGATGGATGTGTTTGCAGATCAGTTTCATGGTACCGGTGACATGCATGGTCCTGAGTCGGACGGATCCGGGCCGCTCGAAAATCACAGAGAGCTCATGCATGAGGGGCTGTTTTTCGTCAGGTTGTTTCATCACAGAGTAACCTTTCCAGGGTCTTTGTGTTCTGCTCGGCCTCCAGCCTCATGGCATGCTGGATGTGCCACATTGCACCGCGGAATTCTCCGACGCTGTGCCAGCTGTTCAGCCACTTTTCACGGAAATACAGCACAGATTCGTACTCAGACAGAGCCTGATCCAAAGGCTTGATAAAAGCGCAGTATTTCCTTGCATTGTGTATGATCCAGCCGGGTGTGATTTTATCGAAAAGGACCAGATCAGGCTCCATCTCGGATCTCGAAACCAGCACACACCATTCATCACAGATGCAGATTGTTTCCGTTGCACTGTCTTTCATGCTGCCTTTCCAAGCATAAGCGAACATCAGCCGGCACGGCAGATCCAATGCTTTCATAGCTCCATGTCACCTCCCTCCAGTTTGTGCTGACCGTGCATCTCCAGCATGATGGCCTGTGCCGCGGCTCCGACATACTCAGCTGCACGGTAACGGGCCCAGCCGAGATCATAAGCACCAAATGTCATCGGCATACTGCGCATAGAGATCCTCCGAATGTATTTCAGGGTGCTTTCAGCTTCTTTGATCCATTTCCAGTCACCGCTCTGTATGCTGCACACATAACCGGCAATCAAGAAACACTCAATGAAATCATGGCTGACATTGATCATCTCAGGTCTGTTAGAAAAAAAACTGTGAGTGCCGTCATATATTTCCATCTCATCAACCATCAGCTGCAGCATCAGACTTGCTGCACGCGCCTGGGGTGTTTTGCTGATCGAGTCATCCCGCGGATAATCGGATTCCTTGGTGCCGGTCATCTCATCCGCACACTGTGCAATCATGGAAAAGATAAACGGTGCAGAGCATCTGGTGCGCTCAATCCGGCCTCTGGATGCCGCCGCTTTGACGGCATCTCTGAGCTGGTTAAAGATCCTTGGCCGTTCAGTCATCCAGCATTCCTCCGATCTGATCCGAAAGCCTTCTGAGATCAAATGTCTCATCCGTGTAAATCTCGGCACCTCCAATCTCATCATACCGGCGGCGTACAGCATAAACAATCAGCGTCTGCGACATACACAGACCGTACATGAACGGATTGACGCGGGTGCCTCTCTTGAGCCAGTACAGCAGATGATTCCAGATGTTTTTTGCACCTGCAGGGGCATCGGGTCTAATTTCATCAATGATCTGATTGGCGGCCTGTTCCCCTTCAGCAATCTGATAAACATCCCAGCTGCATTTTGCATCATCCGGCAAATGACACACCCACATGAGCTCCTGTGCCTGCTCATACACAAGCATCATGATCTCCTCTTTCCAGCGGGGTCTGATCTTATCCATCCTGTTCCACCTCATAATACTCATCCCAGAAGAATGCCGGCTCCGGCTCAAAGCCGTTGCGCTTTGCGTCGGTCATCGTGACAAACTCGGCACCGATAAACTGCCGACGGTGTGCAGCCTCCTTTGCCTTTTCGGCATTTTCCGGTCTGCGGTAACACTCAAACTCATAGTTGATGCGGCCATTATGGTCACGCCAGCTGAGCATAAGTATCACATAGCCGTATTTCTTAATTGCTGACATTGGATTCATAAGCAAGCTCCTTTCGCACCTTGGGGCCTGACCCCTGCAGGCCCTCTATGATTATGATACTGCAAACAGACACAAATGTCAAATAGTTTTTGACTTATAAGGGGTATAAGTGTTAACTTATAATGTCCGGCACTGTGCTGTCATTTTGTCATGTGCCTGATCTTGGTCTGTGCATAGGTCACATAACTGGCCACGAAACACCCCGCGGCGTTATGGGCATAATAAAATTTGCCCTCTGTGAATAGACCCCAAATGAAATTGACCGGATAACCTTTGCCGAATCCGAACACATAACGCTTATCACGGATGTCATCAGCCGTAAAGATCACAGAATCCTGATAGATCCGGGTTGCCGGCATGACATACACACAGATGCCGATGCGGGGATCCTTGACCACTGCCAGCTTGACCCACTGACCGTGAAGCTCCAAAAAGATCCGGTTTATCAGCATCTTGACCTGAGGCTCATCCTCAGCAGGCTCAGGCGGGATGTGCTGATAGCTTTCTTCAGCCCATGTATTTCTGCCGGTGATCGCGTCGAGCCTGGTATTTTTGAATCCGAAAAACCGGCGGTTTACCTGCTGGCGTTCTTCAGATGTGTCCGGGGTCAGGATCTCAATATAAAAGTGAGTGCCAAGCGGGGATGTGACCTCAGTTGTATCACCGGCCTGCATCTGCTGCACGGTGTCTCGGATCGCATACTCATCAAACCATCTGCTGTTTCTGTTGATGGTGTTGGCACTCATAAAGATGACAGGTGACATCCTGGATCTGATGATCGTTTTGCAGAGATCGGAAAACCAGACAAAATCATTAAATTCCATCCTGCTGCTGATAAATTCGTCATAGAAAATCATATCACCGCGGGGAGCATTATAGATTGACTTGAGATCATCCGCCTCATCCAGACCCAGACAGATGGTGCAATGAGTGTCATCTTTTTCCTCGATCTTACCATCCTCATCCAGTCGGACCAAGTACCACCGCTTGCCTCGGTACATGATACTGTTCCACCGTTCCCCGAAAATCTTGCTGATGTAGTTGTTTTCGAGCACCGTTTTATACAGGTCTCTCAGCATCTTAGGCTCACACTGGCTGCTTTTTTGTCTGACATAATGCAGCTGGATCCCGTACATTGCATACAGCAGCAGGCCCACAATGAGCTTGTTTGTGGTCTTTCCTCTTGATCTGTCGGACATGTCGATCACATAGCCGACGCGGCCAAAATCCGCTTTGAGCGGATAATGGTATTCCTTGGGGATCTTCAGTTTCTTATATTCCCGCCGGACGGCATCCCAGTCAATCAAAATGCCGAATTTCACTTTGTTTTGGATGTACTTAATCTTATAAGGTTGTGTCATATATATCATCCCTCCTGAGTTTGCGCTGCAGCTTAATCACTTCTGAGATCCAGAGCCGGTCCATCCTGATCTGAAAAGGTATGTTCACCAGAGCCGCTCCGGAAAGCTCCTGCATGCATTCACCGTCAACCATTGCACTGTATGGATGATCATGATAGATGCATGCCAGCTTGCAAGACTGATCCGCCGACAGCAAAAACATGTTATCAAAGTTGCCGAAAAAATCAAGCTCTGACAGATACCGACGCTCCTTGGTGCCGTCATCGTGATCAATCGTGACATACACATAAGCATCATCAGGCGGCTCCTCTGAGCTCACAGCACGCTCATAGGTGCCGCATCTCATGCCGGCCACCGTCACCGTCGTGCGTCCGCTGTCATCTAATTTCAAGTATCTTTTGGCACCAAGTGTCTTGAATTTGTACCGAGCTTTCTTGTCAATGAAATCAAAGCACCCGATGTCATCAAATTCCGGCGGAAAATACTCATTCAGCCGGGTGCAGTATTTATTCCATGTTTGTATGATAGCCCTGTTTTCAGGTGTGTCAATAAAGTAAATCGAATCAGTGTCACAGTAGAGCACGCTGGCGGATTTTTTGTCAGGGTCCATCTCGGCCACAACCGACAGCAGGCACTGTCTGGCATAGGCAGTCACCCAGATGCCCCACTGAGGCAGCAGGATCTGATCTTTGATCATCTGCCAATATGGCTTTTTGGTCTTGACCTCCTGCCAAGGATCCTCTCTTGTTTGGTCAAAGATCCAGTCAGTGAAGCTCAGCCGGGTCACCGTCATGCCATAAAAACTGTTAACTATCGTTTTGCTGTTCTGGTATTCCACTGTTTTGTCCTTGCCGGATCTTTTGAGGCGTGTTTTGGTCTGGTATGCATCCATGAGCGGCTTGATCAGATAATCCGGCAGAGGGGCTTTGTGCGCACAAAAGGCCGCTGCAACATGGATCCGATCCCACTTGTAAAACATGGTGTAGATGTCATAATCAATCTCAGTCAGAGCAACTCTGATATAATCGGCACAGATCAGCCGGCCATTGTCATACTGATCATTGTGGGCGGCAATGATCTTATGCTTGCTCTCAATGGTGTGCCAAGTCTTTGCATCAATATTCCAGATCTCCAAAATCATCCAAACTGCATGAGACTGCAGCCGGAAATCTGTGATCTCATGGCCGTCAGTCTCCAGCTCGGTCCTGACAAAAGGGGAGCACGGATAGGAAAAATGGAGCATGCAAGCCGGATAGCTTGATGTGAAATCTACTCCAATAACATCATCCACTACCTGACCTACATGAACAATATTGGCATGTGTGAATCCGCCTCGAAAAAGCCACCGCATCATATAACAGTATTCCTCTTTCGTTTTTGGATAGCAGTCATGGATCAGCCGCTTGATGGTCTGAATCTTAGGACCGGCTGCCTCTTTCACCGCGTTTCTGCAGATGCCTGTGATTGTCATGGGGATGTGTCCGGCACCGTCGATAATCCAGCGGGAAAAGCAATAATCTGACCACTCTGACAAGATTGCCACATCATTGATACAGTAATCAATTTCCTTGGGTGTCATGGGAGTGGTGCTGTTCCTGATCTTTGTATAATCGAGATCGCCGCGGAGCTTCTTGGTCACACAGTAATTCTTTGCCAAGTTTTCGAGCCCTCCCTGACCTGACACGGCCAGGCAGTCTCGGAAAATGATTTTGCCGGATGCCGCTGACAGGGGATGCCGCTGCTCCTTTGCAAAGACTCTTGTAAACTTGATCCGCCTGCAGATATAAGAAAATTCATAGCCCAAATTAGCAACCCAGACCATCAGACATGCTTTCTTTTTCCTGCACAGATTCAGCAGTGCCGTATACACAGCATCAAAGTCAGACCAATGCCGGAAAAGGATGATCTGATCGCCTAGGCTCCACTGGCCGTGATACATAAAAGATCTCCGATTGATCAAAGTTGTCTCGATGTCAAAGCCGCTGCCGATTTGCAGGAATTTCCTGCTTTTATCCTGATAGACGGGTATATCATCAGGCATGTCCTTGATAAATTCCTGCACATCAGTATAGATCCGGTATACCTTGCCGGGGGCTGTCTGCTTTTTGTACATGGCCGCACCTCCATGTCAGATCAGGTCAGACCGTTGCCGCCGACACCCAGAATTGTGCCGCCAAGGCCGGTCTCATATTCGGTAGTGATCGCAAAGTCAGTGTCCGCCAGCGTACTCTGCAGCCGGCTGAGCATGTCCATTTTTGTCTTGAGAGATGTCCAGTTGCCGCGGCTCATCCGCTTGATGTCCATATGAGTTTGACTGATTTCACCCATCTCAGTCTCAAGATCATAAAGGGCCTGCAAAGCCTCATCAATCCTGTCATCAATTGTGGCGTAATAGTCAGCCTGATCCTTTATTGCCTGATTGATCTGCTGAGCTCTCACTTTAAGTCTCTGTGAGCCCTTGATGGACGGATCCACCTTGGCCGGATCTGTTCCGGTCCGCTCCTTATAGGCCTCTAACAGTCTCTTTCTGTCTCTCTCGATATCGACACTCTGAATTGCACGCTGCACAGCTCGGTGCCTGAAGTCCTCCATTGATGACTGCAGGGCCTGCTTGGATCTGCTGATCTGCATGACACCGTTTTTCTCAGTCAGTGCAGTGCTGCCTTTACCGTATGCCAGACGCAGCTGAGCTGTCAGCTCTCTGTACTGGATGCTGTTTGTCCCAAATGACTTAGCTGTCTTTTGCAGATAACTGTTAAGCCGTCGGACCTGACGGTCAGCCTCTTGCAATCGAGGATCCCGAAAAGCCATGATCTCACTCCTTTACAGATTGTATAATACCAAGCTTACACCTTTACGACAGCAGCCGGCTTGATGATCACTGACCTCATCAGGACGGATGCACTCAATTTTAGTATACAGTAACTGACCGGAAATTGCAAATAGGTTTTGACTTATAACAGGTATAATTATTAACTTATAGTGTAGAAGATTCAGCACGAAATTTGCAAGAATTTGTGCATTTTGTATAGTAGAATTTTGGGTGTTGAAAGTGTGAAAAAATGTGCAATTTGACGGGGGATATTGTTCAACTCTACTTT
>Ga0213919_1000748_pt1 | contig 13322 bp, 15 predicted proteins | sample McNCre317MG_FD_161056 | JGI IMG/M metagenome (GOLD analysis project Ga0213919, IMG submission 161056) | Freshwater microbial communities from McNutts Creek, Athens, Georgia, United States - 3-17 MG | ecosystem: Environmental > Aquatic > Freshwater > Creek | place: USA: Georgia | collected... | reverse complement strand
GTGATAACCTAAATAGGGGTCAAGCGCTGAGCCCGGTTCCCACGCTGCCGGTCGCTGTCGAGCATGGAAATAATATATTATTTTATATTATTGTTATTAAGTTTTAATAATGTTATACTATACACGTAAACTATTGAACAGGAGGTAACATTATGGCAACCAGACAGCAACTGATTGCGGCACTACGATGCGAAATAGACTGCAGCGAGTGTGCCTATTCTGATGTGAAGCATGGTGGCTGCGACAAATGGGGCATGCGCTGCGACGCTGCCGATGAGCTTGAAGCTGCAGAACCGCGAGTGGTACAGTGTCGCGAGTGTAGAAAGTGGGATGGTCTTGATCACTGTTGTATGAGATTTTTGATTACTACCGCTCCACAGTTCTATTGCGCCGCTGGTGAAAAAAGAGATGAAAGTGAGGTTATGACATGACTAAGAAATCAACAACGCAGACTCCGGTCGCGATTGTCTCTCTGAGCATCGATCGCGATCTGCTGAACCGGCTCGACGATCAGGCAGAATTCGAAGATCGCACCCGGTCCAAGATGATCACGCGCATGATCGAGTTTTATCTCGAACGAAAGCATTATGAAGCGCTTGACGTCAATGTTTCGAAAGTGTGGTGATCCTGATGGCAAAGAAGAATGTTCTGAAGCATGATCCCGCATGGTACACACCGTCGCACACGCTTTCGAGCGGCGTCAGCTCGTCCGAGCTGCGCGCCGAGTATAAGCGGCTGCGCGACGTCGCCCGGCATAGGCTCAGGTCGTTCGAATCCTCTGAGGGCGGCTATTGGAAGGGATCCGAATCGCACATGCAGCTGAAAGAAGCGTATCAGGGCGGCGCGATGCGCGGGCTGTCCGATCAAGAGATCGCTATGAAGCTGTCGGATCTGTCTCGAACGCTCAGTGATTACCGATCATCGGTCTCGACGCTGCGGTCGCAGCGTAATCAGGCGCTCGAAACGCTGCAGCAAAGCGGGTATGAATTCGTGACTAAAAAGAATTATAAGGAGTTCGGCGAGTTCATGCGCGAGTACCGCGAGAAGAAGCTCGACCGGATTTATGATTCCGGTGACGCTGCAGAAACCTATCGCGCGATCCGCGACAAAGGTCTGACGCTGAAGTCGATCCGGCGCGATTTCGATTTCTGGATCGAGAACCGCGACGTGCTCGACAACATGACCATGAGCAAGGGCAAGTCGGCACACAGTGCAGCTGCTTATCGTAAGCGCATGAAGCGCATCATTCAATGACATGTTAAAAGAAAAGATCATCACCGTTGACGAATTCAAGATCACCGACATTACCCGCCGAACGAAGCTCTTAAAGCGCCCGGCGGGTAATCCGGCGTGCCGTGGAAAGAACAAGCGCCGGTACAAGGATCTTATCACAGCGTTCGATATCGAAACCACGTCTATTGACGAGATCCGGCAGAACGTCATGTACATCTGGCAATGGTGCTTCTATTGGGATCAGGATAACTATTTTGTTGTGATCGGGCGCACCTGGTCCGAATTTTTGACGCTGTGCGAAAAGATCGCCAAGGCGCTCTCCGACGATGTGTATATCGTCGTGTTCGTTCATAACTTATCATATGAATATCAGTATTTGCGCGGCGTCTATCAGTTCGATCCTGAAACCGTCTTTGCGATTGATCGCCGGAAGATCATGAAATGCGACATGCTGCAGCATTTTGAATTCCGATGCTCATATTTGCATAGCAATATGAGCCTGGACCTGTATACGAAGAAATTCGGCGCGATCCATAGGAAGCTGTCCGGCGACGAATTTGATTATGACAAGCGCCGGTATTGGTATACGCAGCTGACCGACCGCGAACTGCAATACTGTATTAACGACGTAATCGGTCTCTGTGAGGCCCTGGTCAATGAGATGACCGCCGACGGTGATAATCTGTACACGCTGCCGTTGACGTCGACCGGCTATGTCCGGCGCGACGCGAAACGTGCTATGCACGAAGTCAACCATATGTTCGTCAGGCAGCAGCTGCCGGATCTGCCGACATATCAATTATTGTCGGAGTGTTTTCGGGGCGGAAACACCCATGCAAACCGTTATTATGCGAACATCACGATCGGACAATATGAGACAGTCAAAAGCGCTGACCGGTCGAGCAGCTATCCGGAAGTGCTGATCAATCACTTATATCCTATATCGAATTTTATCATGCAGCCGGGTCCGATGGCGTTTGAAAAGTTTATGGGTTATATGGATCATAACCGCGCAATCATCTTCCGGGTGAAGCTGTGGAATGTTCGGTTGAAAGATCCATATTGGGGTGCGCCGTATCTGTCCCGGCATAAATGCCGGAATCTGCAATGCGGAACAAACGATATTGACAACGGGCGAGTGCTGCGTGCTGCCTATCTCGAAACGTCTTTCACCGACGTGGATTTCCGGATCTTCCTCGATGAGTATGACGCCGATCAGATCGACGTTTTTGACGTTGCGACGGCTCGTTATGGTAAGCTGCCGGCGAAGCTGCTCGACGTCGTGCGTGATTACTATGTCCGCAAGACAGCGCTGAAAGACGTTCCCGGTTCGGAAATCTTATACGTTAAATCAAAGAATAAGCTGAATTCGATCTACGGTATGATGGCTCAGAATCCCGTGAAACGCTCAATAAAAGAGATCGGGAACGAGCCGGTTGATCATGTGCTTGACGATTATAATTATTACCGGATCGCTGACGGCTTTGCAAAATGCATGGTCGGCGACGAATCCGGTTACGCTGAGGTTGATGAAGATGACGCAGACATTCTGGAAAAATATAATCGCAGGGCGTTCCTCTGCTATCAGTGGGGTGTGTGGACCACTGCATGGGCGCGGTATGAATTGGAAGAAGGTCTGAAGCTCGCACACGCTGACGGTGCAGCGTTCGTATACGCTGACACCGATTCGGTCAAATATATCGGTAATATTGATTGGCGCAAGTATAACGAGCAGAAGAGACGTCTGAGCACGAAGAACGGTGCATACGCTGATGACATTCACGGTATCCGGCACTATATGGGCGTGTATGAATTCGAGGGATCCTATAAGCAATTCCGAACCCTGGGTGCCAAGAAATATGCATATGTGACAGAGGACGATCAGCTGCATATCACGATCGCCGGCGTGGGTAAATCAAAAGGCGCTTCGGAGCTTGCTGAGAAAGGCGGTATTGATGAGTTTCGTGAGGGGTTTATATTCGACGCGAAACATGGCGCTGCCGGTATTGAAGCGACATATAACGATCACCCGGCTATCAACGAGTATCAGACGCCGGACGGAATCACGATCCCGATCACAAGCAATATATACATGTCATCGTCGACGTATATCGTCGGGCTGTCCGGTGATTTCTCGCGGCTGCTGAACGGCATTCAATTATTTGCGACAGATGATCTATAATGATTGACATTTGAAACAGCGTTCGATATACTTAGTATAGAAAGTATATACTTAAGTATAAGGACGCTTTTAATTATGCTGAAAAATGTTGATGTTAAAGATTTCATCAAGCTGCTCGACGATCAGGTCGATACTGCAATTTATGTTTGGGGCGGTGACGGTGAGGATCTCTGCCAGATGACGGATCCTGTTAAATGGATCTCAGGGAAAGAAACAAGTGCGACGAATTATAAACGCGCTGTTAATCTGTTCGAGAAACGTCTCGCCGCCGGCAAGAATCCGATCAGGGCGTTTGACTGTTCCGGGCTTATATACTGGGCGTTGAGAACATTGGGGATCCTTAGCAAAGACATATCAAGTCGAGGGCTGTATCGGGAGTGCCGGGTGATCGACAAGTCGGATCTGCAGCGCGGCGATCTTGTATTCATCTATGACGATGAAGCCGGTGAGATTGTACACGTCGGCGCATACGTCGGCGACGGTTATGTGATTGACGCCCGGGGACGTGATACCGGTGTCGTTCGGACAAAGCTTGCGTCGCGTAAGTTCAACCGCTTCGGACGGCTGCCGGGCGTGTTCATTGATCACCCGGATGTCCCGGATGGCTGCCATGTTCTGCAAGTCGTCGGCGGGCGTGTGCATGTTCGTGCGGGTGATAATAAATATACGAAGAAGCTGCTAACCGCGCACCGGGGTGATATCTTTCCGATTGTCGGACAAGGCGTCTCGGGGTGGTGGGAGATCGAATACGTTCCGGGTCAGACCGGGTATATATCGAACAAGGCAAAGTATACGAGGGTGGTGATTCCTGATGAATGATTTTGATTTACCATCAAAGCTCGCCGAGATGTCGACAAACATCAAACTGATTCTTAAGAATCAACAGGATCATGAAGAGCGATTGAGATCGCTCGAACAGAAACCGGTCCGTCGATGGGATTCATTGATCACCGGGATCATAACCGGCATTATCGGCGTCGTGATCGGGATATTAATTAACGGGGGTGCTGCAAAATGACTAAAGAGAATTGGAAAGAGTTTATGATCGCAGCGCTGATCAGAGCGCTGCGCACGTTCGCGCAGGCTGCGATCGGCATGATCGCCGTCGGCAGCGCGTTCTCTGATGTGAATTGGATCCAGGTCCTATCAGTTTCCGGAGTGTCTGCGGTTCTGTCGATCCTGACGTCGATCGCGACCGGACTGCCGGAAGTTAAGAAAGCGGGTCTTTGATCTTTTCTTCCCGCTAAGCCCGCTGACCATAGCGGGCTTATTTAGTTATTAAATTTTAATAACTTATCATTGACAAATCAATATGTACTGTGGTAATATAATACTGCGCCTGGGAACCAGGAACGCAGAAAGGAAAGAAAAGAAATGCTGAACATTATCAAATCCGGCAAGCCGGACGGAACCGAACTGACCAAACAGGACCTTTACTATCTGACTAAGGCCCCGAACTCCCAAAAGATGAGCTTCGCTGACGGCAGCAAGCTTGAAATCTATGCCTGGTGCATCTACTCCGATAAGACCGAGGACGGTGACGAACGCGAGATCTTCGCCCTGCGCACGCCTGAGGGCGAGGTATTCGCGACGAACAGTCCGACGTTCATCCGGTCGATGTATGACATCCTTGACGTATTCGATCCGACCGAGATCCATGCGATCCTTGTCTGCTCTGCGCAGAGCAAGGCGGGCAGAACCTTCTATACGGCGGTATACGCAGGATGAACATCTATCAGGAAAGCGGATATCTTGACATCCGGGAGATTCTCAAGCAGAATCTCCCTTTTAACTTTATAATCGGAAATCGTGCTTGCGGCAAGACATACGGCGCACTGGAAACCGCTGTCGAGGATGGGATCACGTTTTTGTTTATGCGCCGGACCCAGGCACAAGCCGACATCATCAATAAGCCGGAATTCTCGCCGTTTAAGGTGTTGAATGTGGATAAGGGGTGGACAGTGGGGACAAGTCCGATCACCAAATATAATTCGGCGTTCTATGAGATGCAAGAATCCGACGGCAAGCTGACGCCGGTCAGCGGTCCGATCGGTTACACGGCAGCGCTGTCGACGTTCTCGAATATTCGAGGATTCGACGGCTCGGACATAAAGCTGCTTATCTATGACGAGTTCATCCCGGAGAAGCATGAGCGCCCGATCAAGGGTGAAGCGACTGCATTCTTTAATACTTATGAAACGGTTAACCGCAATCGGGAGCTGACCGGACAGCCGCCGCTGCAATGTCTATGCCTTGCGAACGCTAACGATCTGGCAAACCCGATCTTTCTCGAATTGAATCTTGTGCGACGCTGTGAAAAGATGCGTGCAACAGGACAAGAGGTGTATATCGACCGTAATCGTGGGATCGGGCTTTTCATTCTGCATGACAGCCCGATCGCCAAGAAGAAAGCGCAGACCGCTCTTTACAAGATGGTAGGAGACGGGCAGTTTTCGCAGATGTCACTGGGCAACGATTTCTCAATGGAAGAACGCAGCCGAATCGAATCGCGCAAGATCGCGGAGTATAAGCCGCTTGTGATGATCGGCGAGCTGACGATCTTCCGACACAAGTCAAGGCGTGAATATTATGTTGCGGCATGCAAAGCCGGCGGCTGCCCGGTGTTCGGGACCGGAGACGTCGAACGCGCACGATTCCGGCGGGCATACGGTAACATATGGTTGGAATATCTGCGTGATCATATTATATTTGAAGAATATCTGTGTGAGATATTATTCAAAAAATACTATACTTGACAAAACATTTTATTATATATATATTATAGGTAAGGCGGCAGACCATATGCAGCTCCCGGAAGGAGTGGTCACGATCAGGCATGATCACGACGCCGCCTATAATTTTTATTAAGGAGAAAAGATCATGAACATCAACGACATTATCGCACTATCGAAAGCGGGATTCAATTCCGCGCAGATCGCGCAGTTGGCATTGGCTGAAGCGCAGCAGCCGGCGCAGCCGGCGCAGCCGGCACCCGCTCAGGATCCGGCACCGGCACCCGCACCCACACCCGCACCCGCGCCGGCACCGGCACCCGCACCCACACCCGCACCCGCGCCGGCACCGGCACCCGCACCGGATAATAAAGCGGATTTTGATGCGATCATGGCAGCGATCGGCGGTCTCAAACTGCAAATGCAGCAGACGGCGATTCAGACCGCGCAGCAGCCGGCGCAGCCGGCGAAGAGCGCCGACGATCTGATCGCGGCGATCATTAACCCGCCTGCGGCGGTGAATGATAAAAAATAATATGATAAGGAGTAAATAAGTATGGCAAACACTCTTACTATCGATCAGGTTTCGACCGTATTGAACGCGATTGTCGCGCAGGCAACCGGCAACGCCGCAATCGCAACGGCTGATACCAAAGATTTCGTTACCGTCGCGCAGACCGGTCTGCTCGCGGGGTATGATCCTTTGATCGGCGCGATCTCTCAGGTTCTGTCGAGAACGATCTTTTCTGTGCGTCCCTATACGCGCAAGTTCAAGAGCCTCGAAGCGGATTCGATCACCTACGGTAATCACGTTCGCAAGATCAATATCGCAGACAAGGCTGCGCAGAATGACGGCAGGCTGCCGCTGACTGACGGCGTGGCTGTTGATCAGCAGCAGGTCAGCAAGCCGACGATCCTGCAGACGAATTTCTACGGCGCTCAGACGTATGAGCGTCAGTATACGATCTTCAAGGATCAGCTCGATACTGCGTTCAGCTCTCCGGAAGAATTCGCAAGATTCATTTCGATGGTCGTTCAGAACGTGAGCGACATGATCGAACAGGATCATGAACAGTTTGCGCGACTGACCGTCGCAAACTATATCGGCGGCGTAATCGCCGGACCGAACGCTGCGAATCAGGTCGTGCATCTTCTGACCGAGTACAACACGGCGACCGGTCTGTCTCTGACGGCTACTACGGTACTGCAGCCGGCAAACTATCCCGGCTTCATCAAATGGGCGTTCGCAAGGATCGCGGCGCTGTCCGCACTCCTGACGGAGCGCAGCGAAGTGTTCCACACGAACGTCACCGGCAAGCCGATTCAGCGGCACACGCCCGAAAGCGAGCAGCGCGTCTATCTGTATGCACCGTCCAAGTTCGGCATCGAATCGCGCGTTCTGGCTGACACCTATCACGACAATTATCTGTCGATGGCGCAGCATGAAGCGGTTAATTTCTGGCAGGCGATCAAGACGCCGGACACGATCAACGTGAAGCCGACGTTCATGAAAGCAGACGGAACGCTGCAGACGCCGACGAACGCTGTCGTACAGGCGAACGTGTTCGGCGTGATCTTCGACCGCGAAGCCATGGGCTACACGACGGTCAACCAGTGGAGCAGCCCTGCGCCGTTTAATGCCAAGGGCGGCTACACGAATGTGTTCTTCCATTTCACGGATCGGCACTGGAACGATTTCACCGAAAACGGCATCGTGCTTCTGATGGACTAAGCCCGCTTGATCTCGGCGGCTCTGAACATAGGCGCGGCGGTTTTATAAGCCGCTGCGCCATTACTTTATAGAAAGGAAGAAAACATATGTCGTTCGCCGTTAAATTGTTTGAATTTCAAAAGCGTCACAATTCGACCAAAAGACCGCAAGGTGCAGAATGGTCTATCAATGGCGTTTTGCGTGACGGCAGCTCGCTGATCACGCCGACTATTGCGTTTGAATTCGCATCGGATTTCTCGCCGATGAGCAATAGCTACAACCTGAAATTCAATTACGCATATATTGCAAAATTTGCGCGTTATTACTGGATCACTGATTGGACCTACGAAAGCGGGCTGTGGATCGCCGCTATGAAAGTGGACGTCCTTGCCACATTCCGACCGCAGATCCTGGCAGCGGATGCGTTTGTGGCATATGATGAAACACCGAATACAGATATTGTAGACAGTCGATTGTCGATGCTGACCGCAAAGGCTATTAACTCTGAAATCGGCATGTTTTTAAAATTGGGACAGAACAGCACCGACGGAGGCGTCGTGATTGTGATGTGTACCGGTAAAAATTCGACGGCGGCGTTCGCTATGACGCCGACCCAGATTTCGCAGCTGATGAATAATGTCGTTACATGGGGCAATGCCACGTTCATCGATCCGAACAGTATGTATCCGGGAACGCCGAACGATACGGTCGGTGAAGCGATCTGGAATTCGTTGAAGGCATCTTGTGCGTGGTGGAAACGTGTGGCGGTTAATATTGGAACAAACGGTAATGCTGCTGAGAATATTCGAGCGGCGGTGCAGCTGCCTCTTGATATCAGTGACGTTTCCGGGAGCTCAATTCAAGTCATTCTGGGACAATACGAAACAAATATCTATGCAAAGAGGCTCAGCGACCGGGTGCTATATGACACATGTACGGTTGCTATTCCGTGGAGTTTTGTAAACGACTGGCGCAACAACGAGCCGTATACGGAGATATACCTTTATATTCCATATGTCGGCAACATCAAAATGCCGAACGGCATCCTGATCGGCGAGACCCATCTGCGAATTTATGCTACAGTAGATCTGTTATCCGGCGACGCGATCTTTCGCGTCTACGTGTGGCCGTCTGATAAGCTCATATCAACGTACACGGTTAATATCGGCGCAAGCTATCCGATCGGGGCGTCGAACATCAGTCCGGCGCAGACCGTGACAGGGCTTGCAGGAGCTGCGGGAGCGATCGCTGCGGGCGCTTCTAAAGGCGGGTATGCCGGCGCTGCGATCGGCGCTCTGGGAGCGATTCAGGGCGTCATGGCTGCGAACACGCCGAACAGCAGCAGCATCGGCGGCGGCGGCGGCGGCGCAACGCAGGGCTTGCCGGGTCAGTGTATTGTCACGGTGATTTCGCACGATGTCATTACGTCCACAATGGGCGCAGCTGCTGCGGCTGCAATCATGGGAACGCCGACCATGTGCGTGAAGCCCCTGGGCAACGTCGAGGGTTATCTCGAAACGCGCGGTGCTGCGATCAGCGGTAATATGACAGCGACAGAGCACGCCGAGCTGAACGCAATGCTTGACAGCGGAATCTATGTAGAGTTAGGGGGTTGATCATAATGAGTAATATCGGAATGGGCGCACCGTATGAATACGATTATATCAACGCGCAGACGCAGGCGGTCAGACCGTCGACCATGCACTTGCGCGATAATGGTATGCAGCGGTTCTTCCGAAAGTATCTGCTTGAAAAGGCATTCAGTGTTTTCGAGTGGAAACTGCCGGAAACGTGGTCAAGGAATTATTTCCTTTATGTTCTTTATTGTTGGGGGTATGTCGCCGTCATCAATACGGACAAGTTCGGCGTGATCCCGCAGGGCTGCGGGCTGCAGGGCTATAATGTCATGTATGATCCCACGACGGCGGTGATCTCGAATCCGCTGCTGACCGGGATCCTGACGCCGACGATCGGGCAGCAGTGCGAGCTGATCAAGCTGCAGCCGAACTACTCGGGCATTCTTGATATCGTCGATTTCTACGCAGACATGCTCGCGCTGTCGGCATCGACGGCAACGACGAACCTGTTCAATTCTAAGCTTGCGTATGTATTCGCAGCGCAGAACAAGAGCGCAGCGGAATCGTTCAAAAAGATGTATGATGATCTGGCGTCCGGTAATCCGGCGGTCGTGCTCGATAAGAATCTGTTTGATGACGACGGTAAGCCGAATTGGACGATCTTTAACCAGAACGTGGCGCAGACGTATATCGCCGGAACGATCCTTGACGATATGCGTAAATGGGAATGCCGGTTTGATACTGAAATCGGGATCCCGAATTCAAATACCGAAAAGCGGGAGCGGCTGATCACCGACGAAGTCCAGAGTAATAACGTCGAGGTCAAGTGCAAGGCGGCGCTCTGGCTCGAAACGCTTCAGGAGTGCGTCAAAAAGGTCAATGCTATGTTCGGGACTAATATATCGGTCGACTGGCGATTCAAGGATCAGAGCGCGTCTCAGCGCGTCTCGGAAGGCGGTGATATGAATGAGTAAGCTGTCTATCTTAGGATTGTATCAGTATGATCAATCGCTGTTTGACAATCTGCAGCTGCCGGCTGAATTCACGACCGATGACCGGGAGACGCTGATCAACAATCTGTTAATGGAATGCGCGGAATTCGAATGCGTCTATCCGGCGTTCGAGTTTTGCAAAGCGGCGATCGGATTCTGGAGCAAAGCCCGGCTGCATGTGTGGCAAAAGCTCTATAATACCATGTTCTTCGAATATAACCCGATCTGGAACAAGGATGGAACGGTCACCGAAACGAGGACCAAAGAGTATTCCGGCGAAAAAGCCGGTACCGTATCAAACACGAAAGAAGCTGAGACAGAACACAACGATGTTCACACTGTCACAGACATTTCGTCGGGTGAACAGGATTCGACCACCGAGAACAAGACGGCGGGGTTTAACTCAAACGACTATGCTAAGAAAGACAAGTCGACGAGCAGCGGATCCTGGTCCGAATCGGACACGGTCAACGATAGGCATATAATCACCGGAACCGATTCGGAAACCGGCAACACGACTGAATCCGGCACGTCGAGCGGCGAAGAGACTGAGGAATATTCTCGCATCGAACAAGGTAATATCGGCGTGACCAGTACGCAGCAGCTGATCAAGGAAGAACGTGAGGTTGCTTTATTTGAGATCGACGATGTTATTATCAATGATTTCAAGAAGCAATTTTGCATCTTAGTATATTAAAGGAGGAGAACAACATGATATTCGACAGATATCCCTACACGAATTTCCATGAAATGAATGACGATTGGATCATTCAGACGCTTCGAGAGTTCGAACGGCGGATCGACGAATTCGTCGTCGCGAATTCGCTGACATATGCGGACCCGATTGGGTATGACCCGCAAACACCGTACCCGGCAAACACTGTGGTTATCTATAACAATACGGCGTATGTATCTAAAGCAGCATCGACAGGTATTTTGCCGACGAATGCCGATTACTGGCTTTTGATCTTCCCGTTCGGCGATCTGATCAACGAAGCTGTCAATGCAGGCGTCGCTGCAGGCGTCGCTGATCTGACTGCGCAGATCGACGAATATCTGACTGCTGCCGGAAATCAGATTGCGGCTGCGATCGCTGCGATCCCGGCAGACGTCGCATCATGGTTGACAGAGCACCCGGAAATAACAACGACCGTACAGAATGCGTCTATCGGATTTCCAAAACTGACTGACGAATTACAAAACGTACTGCTTGTCGACCATTATACCGATCATGATGTTTCGGGACTTGCGCAAGGCGATTTCACCCAGGGAACAATCAATACAACAAATGGCGCAGATGCGTCTGCAGCAAATGTGTGCAGAACGGATTATGTCACATTTGAAACCGGTATTGTGATTATCCGAGCGGCGATCGATTATATCGTAAAAGTATACAAATACACACTGTCCGGACAATTTGTCAATGTAACACACTGGAGCGTTACCGATCAGTGGGATGCATTTGTCGCCGAAAGTGGCTACAAGTATCGCTTCACGATTATGAAAGATGACGAAACCAATTTCACGCCGAGTGATCTGCCGGCAGGCGCTATCTTCTACTACACATATCTTTCGAAATACGCAAAAGAGTTCGCTCTTCTCAATGACGAAATCAAACGTGGCTATTCATATGCTGATGATTGGGAACGTGGCAATATTCTGACAAACGGTGCATTGCAAAACAGCACAACAAAATTGCGTTCAAGTCATTTCTATGATATTGGCGGTAAAACGATAACGGTTTCTTGCAACCCGGCTGTCGCAGCAAGTACGTTAAAGCTGAATATCTTCAAGTACAATTTTGACGGGACATTCGTAAGCACTGTGCCATTCGTGCAAAGCATATACTATCCGAGATCTGTCGCATTGGATTCCGGATATGTATATAAATTTGTTTGGACCGATTCCACAAATGCTACGACATACGCCTCTGATATTGCCATAAAGTACCCCAATGAGATTGAGTATGTCCCGACACTGATCGGATCCGAAATTCACAAAGCTGCATACGATCTCGGCACAGCTGACGCACTTGTTAGGGCAGAAAAGCGCAATCCGTTCGCATTTGCGCCTTTTGAACGGGGGTTTGTTTCATTCATTTGGGATGATCTGCGATCTGATATCGACCTTGTCGCTTCTATCTTTGCGGAATACGGTTTCCCGATTGATATCGCTGCGATACCGGCAAATTTGTCTAATACTGCTTCGGGTTTGCAAACAGCGTCACACGGTTACACAGTCGGCATGACGATGCAAGAGGTATGTGAACAGGTTGTTGCTGATGGTGGTGAGATCATGGCGCACACTGGGTCCATCGTCACAAGCGAGAATCAGTATGATTATGACTTTATGTATGATCATTATGTTGAACCCAAAAAACAACTTGAACGTGCCGGTTTCAATATTCGCGGGTTCATGCGGGTCGGTGGTGGCACTGTCACGCACACAGCCGAAATTGAGAAGTGGCTTATCGGCAACTATGAGTATTCAAACGATGGCGTCGCCGTAAACTACCGCCAGGACAGAGTCACGATTGATACCGATCTAACCACTCTGAAAGCGAGAGTATTAGAGGCTAAAACAAATCATACCTGGGTTCGATTCATGTGCCATCAGCTGTGGTCGACTGAGAACCAGGGTATCACAGAAACCAACCTGCGAGCGCTGCTCGATTACATCGTCGAAATTGGGCTTGATGTTGTCACATATGCCGACGTATTTGATGATTACAGCAGCAGCCAATTCTTGCAGTCGTAACACATTGTATCTGATATAGGCGGGCGGCATGCCCACCTTTTCTTTATGCCCGTTGAAATAATATATTATTTCCATGCTCGGCAGCGACCGGCAGCGTGGGAACCGGGCTCAGCGCTTGACCCCTATTTAGGTTATCAC
>Ga0213919_1000747_pt1 | contig 13342 bp, 16 predicted proteins | sample McNCre317MG_FD_161056 | JGI IMG/M metagenome (GOLD analysis project Ga0213919, IMG submission 161056) | Freshwater microbial communities from McNutts Creek, Athens, Georgia, United States - 3-17 MG | ecosystem: Environmental > Aquatic > Freshwater > Creek | place: USA: Georgia | collected... | reverse complement strand
GTTACCTACCCCCACCTCCCACTCATTATTTAAATTACAGAACATATGTTCGTTTTTCTTGCCGACTGTCCCATTTCCCGTACATATTTATGTCAATACCCAAATTGTGAATTTTGTGTGAAGTTTCGGCATAGAAATACACCGGGCGCGTACCAAACCCGGTGTACTTCACTGCCAACTATCAGAAGGTATGTCCAAGGTTCTTCAAATAAGGCAATTACAGTATATCACACCTTTATCAATTGTCTGCATTGTGTAATATAGTTATTCATTACTTCGCCTATGTCATTACTCTGATAGAACACCTTGTTGGCCTTGTAAAATGATATGATCTTCTTTGATAACTCATCACAAGGCTGCACGATGTTCTTGTAGTAATTGTGCTTTTCGTTAGGTGTGATCGAGAAGATGACATCACTATCTAAGTCTTTAATGGGTGTTGTCTTTTGATGCACATAAGTAAAGAACATGTTGTCTTTTATTACTATCTCACACTGCAAAGTATGTTCTTCGAACAGTACAAAGTAAGTAAAGACAATATCCTTCTTATCGAAGTCTGCCGTGATGTGTGGGTATATGTTCAACTCCCATTCACCGCCGGTGATCATCTTCAGTTTGGGATTATCAAAAGCAAAGTACACATCAGACGGCTTGCCTTTACTTGGTGCATCAGTATATTCAACTGCAACAGTCAAACCACTGTCACCATAGTTATATACATCTATCGTGCCCGGTTTCTGCTTTCTGACATGAGTAATACCCATTTCCTTCCAATAAGGACAATACATCGATATTGTGTTAGCGGCCATTATTATGCGCACATCTTCGCGTGATCTGATGATGGTAGAACACACATTCATAAACAAGATAAATTCATCCGGCAGATATGAACCTCTGGTCATAAACTCATCAAAGAAGATGGTAGTTATCTTTGGGTAAGATGTTGACTTGTCGTGTTCCATCTCTGTCAAAGGAAACGCATATGCGAATGGTTCAGCATCAGGCACAACCTTATCGAGTTCATCATCGAAGTAAGCAAGATACCATTTACTGCTCTGATAATAAACGCGGTCAAACTTGCCTTTGCTCAACTTAGCAATAACATTTTCACCCTTGCCGTTATAAACAAGTGAATCGAAGTAAACACTCGCGCGTTTACCTCTGAAGTCCTCACGGAAACGTCTTACTATTGCGCCTTGTGAACCATCCTTCAAATAGTTCTTAACGATGTATTCAAGTGCTGCATACGTCTTACCTGATGATCGTTCACCATAACAGATGAGATACTTACCATTAGTTTTGAGTAGATTGTTAAGTGAATAGTACTTCATTTTATTATTATTACCCCCTTCAGATAATTTATATAATCTTCTGCTATATCAAAGCAGTAAGATGCCTTTTCAAGATATATGGCCGTAGGTGATGAGTAATGATATTCCTGCCCTGTATCATCAATTACAATGCCTGAATCAGGCGTATCAATGTAAACGTGTGTCAATTTGCCTGTGTAATCTTCAGGTATTATGAGTGACTGCTCGAAGTGATCGAACACATCAGCACCATATTCATCAAGCAAGTACGGCAGTGCTATGTGTTTATTGACACCGGCCACTGTAAGATGGTAACCATCCTGTGACTGATATGTAAGATACCTCTTTGCACCCAAAGATTTGAAGTACACATAGCGGTCACCTTTTGTCTCGTGATCCCAAACACCCAAAGGCTTTTTAACACCCTTTATTGTCTTTGGTTCAAGTTCATCATAATCAATGCCGTGATATTTGCACATGGCTTGTAACTTCTTTTTGCATCGTCTGTTATAGTTTTCGATATAGTCCATGTGCTTATCAAGATTTAAGCATTTAATTGAATCTGTATCTGCATATATGTAATCGTCACCAAAGGCACAAATACCGCTAAACAAGTTTGCTCTGGCATATGCAGTACAGAATACACCCCAAGGATAGAAAAGAAACCTTTTCATCGAATGATTATAACGTGCAATATCCTTTTCAATGTCTGCTGCTTCAACAGACCAACATTCATTATATACATTCATTTCCTTACTTATGTCAGTTACCATCATGCCGTAAACTGAATTTAAAAGGGCTTTGCCGTTCAAGTATTCCTGTTCTTTACCTTCAACACCCTTAAGTTCTGTTTTGTCCTTGTACAGTTTGATGATGGACTGTATCAACTCTTTAGGCAGATAACCCTTTTTATATACGCGCATGTTATGAATGACCATCTTAGAAAACTTATAGCAGTGTTTGATGATCTTATAATCAACATCAGTCAATGTGGTCAATATGTAATTGGCGCGTTCAAGTCTGCCGTTATCTGCAACATATTTTTCTTTCTTCCAACACTTAGAAAGACTGATGTAATGTTCATTACATGCCCCTGATGGTTCAAGATCGTAAAATTCAACATCGAAGATGCAGCAGTACAGACTGATGTACTTATCGAAGTCCTCATTACTTTCAGGGTGTACGATGCGCCCTTTACTCATTGGATAACCCCTTTCAGAAATAAGTGCATAAGGGTAACTACTCGTGAAGTCTAATGAATCTGCATCGTGCATAGTCTTACCTGAATAAAGATACGAACAATGTGTGAAACCGCCTTGAAAAGCGCGCTTTAATTGCATGTATTCATCTGCGCCGTCAATTACCAATGTCTTAATAAGTGATCTATATGCCTTATTTGCGTTTCTGCCGTGACCGGGCATATACAGACACTTATTTCTTGTATAACGCCTGCAATAGCCTGTTGCAGTGTATGGTATGTTATACAGATGCTTTTCTTTAAATAAGCACTCTTGAATATAAGCAGATACGACTAAAACATCATTCATGCAATACTGAATCTCTGTTCTGGTCATCGGTGTTAAGGGTGTTCTTATGACAGAATAGTCAAGGTCACCCACTAACTTATTTATGTGATAATGCCTTAACTGTTCACCTAACTTGGCAAGTGAGAAATTAGTAAGCACATATGAGCATCTAAACTCGATGCCGCCGTCTGTGATCGCAAATATCGGTTTTCTTGGTGCAACTGCGAACACCTTGAACCATGTTATGTACTTTCTTATCCATTGAAACTCATACGCGAGATTATGTACATATATAATGATGCGTTTCTTTGTGTCCGTGACTTCTTCCATATACTTAAGTATAGTAATGAATTCTGTTATCTCTCTACCAAAGATGACTTTACCATTGATGGCTAACTGCCAACAGTAAATGATGCCGTGTTTGTTATCATCTTCATTGGTTCTGTTCTCGCTAACTGTATATATGATGTTTTCGATCATCTCATCAGGCGCATAAGTTTCAGGAAACCATTCCGGCCATTGGTAACGAAGATCATCATAAAACTCATCAAGATATGTGCCCTTAGTAAGACTAAAGGTAACTTCAGGACACCTTGCATTATATGATTTTATGTCCTCAACATCGTAAACGCGAATTGTAGTGCCTTTAAGATAGTTATATAAATAAACATCATTGTAAGAAACGGCATCGTCTTTAAACGATGTAGTTTCTATGTCAAAAGCACATATCATGTTGTAATATTCTATCTGTTTGCTTGACTTACAAGTGCCGGTACGTTGCGCCTGTTCAAATATATCCTTAAAATCATCGACACTGTAATAATTATCAGTATCTAATGTAATCATGTAAAATAAGTAAACCCTTCATCGTCATCATCACCATATAACCAGTCTGACTGCTCTTCCTGTTCTTGGATCTGCTGCTGCTCATATGCGTTATACTCGATGTCCTGCAACTGCTTTATCTCATCTTCTGATTCCTGTGCACCTGAAGCAACTCTGTATCTTATCTCTGCGAGAACCTCATCAGAACCCTGAAAGTGCGTATATTTTTCCCATTTCTTGTTTAGGCTTTCAGGATGGTTGGCTTCGATGTATTCCCTGAATCTCTTGTAAACATCACCGATGTTTTCTTCGAATGTCTTAAGCATCTGTTTTTGTTCTGCTTTATTCTTTGCAGACTTGATTATATCTTCGCGCGTCTTACCTGTTGCCTTTTTCTCGCGCGCCTTTCGTACATCTTTTGCACCCTTGATGGTTGATGTTTTCATTGACATAAACTTTCTTATTCGAGAAAGTTCTTTTTGCAATTCCTGTTTTGTTGTCTTATCGCCTACACCAAAACGTTCAACTTTACCCTTACCGCCGTTTCTGGCTTTTTCTTCAGATACCATCCAATTAAGCGCATCAGTTGCTATGTTATACTTTGCACTCTTCTTTGGTACATACTGCCCTTCTGACTTCTTAGCCTGCGCCATAAGTCTGTTCAGTCTTTTATTAGCAGCAAGTGATGTCGTTCTTACAAGTCTGCGCATGTCTGCTTCAGATAAATGTATTAAAGCATCATTACCCAAAGAAAGCATATCGGACACTGTTAAATTGTCTATGGCTTTGTTATACTGTGTAGGCTTTTTGTATGACATAACGTATACCTCTTTTGAATAACAAGGGTGCTATTGTTAGCACCCTTGTCTTATTTATCAAATTGCTTTAGCAACTGATTCAATTATATACTGTTCATCCTCTGAAGATAAAGGGTACCAACAGTGATTGTAATATTTCTCATCAGTGCCCTTGTAAGACGGAAAACTGATGATGTAAGCAGTATCACCGGCCTTATATCTCTTGCCGTCTGCCTTTACAGTTACTTCCCTTAAGAAACAACCATAGATTGAAACACCATTCACACTCATGTCAAAAACCACAACATTGTCTTTCTTAGTCTGCTTTGCTCTGATGATCTTGATGTCTGCCTTACCTGTTCTTTCGTCTGTCTTTTCCTTGTTAAACATGTTTTTAACCCTTTCTTGTTTCAATTATAGTTTTGTTATATCGAGTGTGTCGTCACATGCTGCATTAAGTCCCTCCATGACATCTTGCATTAGATTATATGAGTTCCACACATCAACCGCATCTGGTGAATTGTCGCAAGGCATTGACATGACATTACAGTGATCGCACTTGAACCATGACCACTTGCCGCTTATATACTCTGACGGCATGTTATGGCATATCATGCACCTTGCAGGTTTAACCGGTCTTATTGGCATTATCTTTCACCACCATTCTGCGTTTGCTTTCATGTATCTTTTTTCATCTGAATCATTCGCATGATTATCAGTGAACCCTGAAACTCTGTTATGATCAAGATCAAAGTATCTTGCCGGTGATAACTTGATGCAGTAATTTTTCGTTAATGTATCAAAATAGAAAGCACCTACATCTAACTGCTTATAAGCGAACAAACAATTATCCATGTTGTCACCTCTTACTGTTAGGAAAATCAATATCACTTATCAGGTGCGCCGTATCATTCTTAAGATGGTCAATGACTTGTGCCTGAAGTTCGCAAGTCTGTTTCCACTTAAACACTTCATCTTCAAGTTCAGTGATGCGCCTTAAGTGATTTAATGATGTCTGCCTTGTCTTGATACCGAAGAAATCAATCATTGTTATTATCCCTTTCTATTTTCTTATCAATAACCCAACTGCTTAATGATTTAACACATCCCTGATATTGTGGCATTGTTAAGATACCCTGAAAATACAATAAAGTTAATGAGTTAAACATAGCATCAGATGTTTCGATGATGTATCTGTCAGTCATAGCAACACCTCTTTCTGCACAAAAGTAAACACCTCACGGGCGCAAGGCTTACAGATGTCATAGTGTATGCAATTAACTGTGACCGGGATAAACTTCTCGTTAATAAGTTCGATCTGCTTGTTTGTACTGTCGTTATGCGCTTCGAGTTTCTTACCGCATCTGTCGCACTGTACAAATTGGATTGACTTTCTCATAATGAGTTACCGCCTTTCTTGATTGATAATATGATTATACATTCTTATATTCAGATACAATATTACAATTTCATTACAAAACAATAAGCGCCCGGCAGTGTGAAAGACCGGGCACTTATCGCATCAATCTATCCTTTAAGGGATAACTCAATTAGATATTATCACTTATCATCATTATCAGCAATATCAGCAGCAGTACTGTCAATGTCATCACCATCACTTCTGCTTGGTGGTGTAGATGATCCACCGCCACTGACGGCCAACACATACTCGAAAGTATCAAACCCACTTGGAAACTGCTTGATCTCAATGTGAGGATTAGCATAAGTTCTGAAGTAACCATCCTGAAGATATGTATTATACTTAAACTCATTACGTTCAATTACCCCACTTAATGACTTCAACTGTGTTTGGAATGAAGCAAGTACATCAACGTGCATGTGTAAAATCCACATATTACCTTCAGATACAATGTCATTAACATAGTAATATCTTCCAAACTGTGCTATCTTCGCATAATTGCACACTGCTGCATGCGCATTATTGAAAGATGTGTTGCTTATCATTATGACGGGATCGATGATAGAACACCCTTCGCGCAAAGTGCCGTTTAATGTAACAAGTGCAGTTATCTTCTTTGTTACAACCTCATTAGATGAATCATTACGATATAATATCAGTTCCATTAGAAGATTACCCCCTTGTTTAATAATGTCATAAGTTCGTTACGTTCTTTCTCTGTGCAAGGTATGCCGTCAAGATGAATCAAAGAAACCTGTGTGAAACCCTTGCACTGTGACAACTTGCGAGATACATAAAGCATGTTACCCGTATATGTGTTAAGGTTTTCAGGTACACACATGTTTGGCCTTTCGATTATCAACATAGGTGACTGATAACTCATCAGACCTGCTGCGCCTGACATCTGACCGCTGCGCTGGATCGATGGCTTGATGTTCGTTACGTTCTGCGCAACTGAAGCAGCACCGCCTACGGCAGCAACCGGGTTACCTGTTGCAAGTCCTGCAACAGTTGACACACCGCCACTGACTGCGCTTATCGCGTTCTGGATCGCGCCTGAATAGTTAAGCGCAGTAATTGGAACATTGGCAATACATGAACCATCAAAACTGTAAAGAAGTCCTTTCTTGCCTGTTTCCACCATCGCGCAACAACCGCCGCTTAAACAGTCTATGTGATATACAACGTGGATCGTATCACCCACTACATCATCAGGGCTTAATTCTCTGTAACCGATATACGGCAGATACAAAGAAAGTTTAACATATGGTGAATAGTCCATGAATGAACCTATCCACTTCTTGACCGATATACTGCCCATGTCTTTTTCAACAAACTGTGATGAAAGTTTGCTCATTGATATATGTGTATCGATGTTACCAAACTTAACAGTTGAAGCACCGCCGAGTGTAGGCGTTACCGGGATGATGCTCAAACCGATTATCGCTTCCATAGGTGATGCAAACAATTTAGTAAAGTTGGTTTCAAGATCATAGATGTTTGACCAGAGATAATTACCTAAGACCTGCAACTGACCGGCAGTGCAGTTATACATGGTAATAAGTCCGGCATCAACGGCAGAAATAGTAGGCAAGTCAGGTATCTCTGCCTTATCAACTGCATCAGGATCGATGTCGATGTCACCATCACCGCCGCCCGGTTGTGATATTGTTACACCATAAGGATTTACAAAGGGATTATCAGACTCATCATAATCAACACCGCTATCCGGGTGACTTTCCATGTAAGCATCTATGTTAGTCTTTAGCTGCACTTCAGTAATGTATTGACCAGTCTGTTGAATGGTACTTGCATACTGATAAAAACCATTAGTTCTGATGTCTATTGAATATGGTGAACCCGGTCTGATGTTTACGGCAGTTCCGGCAGCAGTATCAGGTATGTCATAAAACTGTGTATAAGGAAATGATATAAAATTCTCATTATAGATATTAACACCTGAATAATAGTGATTACTTGCACAATCACCATACAGACCAAACCCATAAGAAATTGAATCAGAACCAAGTGTTAAACATGAATTTATGACATACTGATTATCTTGATATATCCATCCCAGAATACAGACTGCGTGACCGGGTGCATGTGATACTGTTGGTGGTGTTGTATTAACATGTTCTACATTAGAACCAAGCATGATATTACCAAGTTCAAGTGCTTCAGCATTAGTTAATGCAGAATATATCAACTGATTACCGCTTGCACTGTGTCCATAATCCCAAAGAACACCATAACCCCTTGTAACAATACTGTAAGAAGTCTGTGTTGCCGGTACTGCTGAAAATACAGGTAAATGAACCTGTGTGCCTGTCGAAAGTGTAATCGTAGTTATCATAATGTTATTACCTTTCTTATTTTCTTATAATTATACCCCTTGCGAACAAGGGGCATAATCGTTAAGCATTACTTAACTTATTGTTTACTGTACATAGTAAACGATGGCATTCTCATTGGAATCGATGTAATAACCTGCATCTTCCTTGTAGAACCAGTTAGTAAACTCTGCCTTGGGGTTGTACTGTGTGGTAACTCTTGAGTTCTCACAAACAATACCTGCTGCATCGTGATCGAAGATGACACCAAGAACACCGCTCATTGTAATTGACTTGGGTGTACCGGCAACATCGATAGTACCCTTAATGGTAGATGTAGATGAGAAACCATAGTCAAGTCCACTGCCCTGCCAATAAGGAACAGAAGTTGCAGACGGCAGTCTTGTAAACTCATCGTGGAAAACATCAGACTGAAGGAAAACATCAGCAGCAGCCTTGAAATCTGCATGCAGGATGATGTGCTGCAAAGATGCAGGTGTGAATCTCTCGATGGCACCGGCATTAAACAGTGTAGAAACCTTCTTAAGTCTGTTTACACCCAATGCCATCTGATATGCTGCGAATCTGATGAAATCAGGATCGATGACTGCGGCAGCAGCAGTAAGTGACTTACTGTATGCCTGATTGTACATGTAAAGAAGATTTACGGCCTTAACAGATGTCATACCAGAATAGTTATTGTTGATTACAGACGGAAAAGCACTATTGACAGTATTAAGAACAAGATAGTTAATTGTTCTTTCTGCAAGTGCATCAGTCTTAATTGTAAGTGCCTTCTGTGTGTTAGATGAAAGCATCGAGAAAAACGCATTAAGCTGCCCGGGATTAGAGAAAGCACTCTTAACCTGCATGTCTGTCAAGCTGCGGTCAACCTCAAAAGTTGTGCGCTTGTTGTAAAACTTCGCTGCAACCTTAGGCTTATTGAATACGTTAGGATCATAAGACGCGCGGTCTGTGAGATTCCAAGATTCATTCTCAACTGCTTCAGGCAGTTCAGTTTCATAAACCTTTTCCATGACTGCGCCGTACTCCCAAGAATCGCGCTTAAGTTCTGCACTTGTGCCCTCATATGTTCTGTCAACGAAAACAACACGGCCGATGTGGTCACAAAGTGACTGTACATACTTATCGTAGGAAACATTGTCAAAAATCTCTTTTCCTACGTCAACGATGTTTGTCAAGTCCTCTGTAAGAAGATCACTCTTACCAAGTACTTCAGTTGTGATGTCATTAGCGATCTGATAAACCTGCTTAATATCCATTACTGTTTACCTTCCTTTCTTACTTGCTTTTCTTAGATGTGTTTGCCGGTGCAAGGTTGTTGATCGTGACGGAATCAGCAGAAGTAACAATTATCTGTAATGTTGAAGCAGTGCAGATAACATATCCGTCAAACTGTACCGTAAACACCTGAACAGGAGAAATGGGGGAAACATCACCCCAAATCATGTTTGTTGCATAAAGAGGTTTACCGCTTGCAATAGCATCCTGAACAGCCTGATAAAGGCCGCTGATAGTCTGTGCCGATTCTGCAAGCAGATCAAGTCCCTTGCAATCAATGGAAATGTAACCATTCATAAAGCAATACCGCCTTTCAAATAAAAATAAGTGTACAAATAAATGTACACTTATTTATTAACACATATGTTTGTTTGGTGCAAGTATTACATATACTTAAGTATATTTCCTAAACTTATGTAGCCTTTGCACCTCTGTATGGTTTTCTGTGTTCCTTGCCGTGAATTATAGCTTTGTCAAGGTTCATAGTGTTACCGCCTTACTTATGCCGTACAATAATCAAGCGATATTTTAAAGTTGTTCATATTCGAAGCAACTGTTGACACCTGCATATCTCCATTACTATTAAAAAACAGATAACCGATGTTTGAAACACCCCACATTGAATTGTGAATACCGCAAATTGTAGTAATAAGATTTTCGGTTACATATCCACTTTTTACTGTTCCGATACTCATTGCCGTGTTTGGCGTAAAAGTGCCTGTAATACTTCCATAAATATTAAGCCATATGTGTTTGCCTTGCTTGTAAACTGCAGACCTTCCGTCAACAGAAACACCAGACGCAAGTTGTATAAAATCGCTGATAGCTATTTTTGTAATAGTTAAATCGTTATTCAAACTATCCAACTTATCCGCCACACTAACACCTTGCGAATATGGAATATCGGAGGCGGCAAGTGTGTCATTAGCCCACTCTGTACCATCAAACACAAGTGAATTACCGCTTGCAGGTGTAGTAAGTGATACATCAGTGAGTGCTGCAAGTGTTGTCACACCGGATGGTGGTGTTGCATTAACAAACTGTTCTGATGTTGAATCATATACCAATGTCTGGCCATTGGCCGGTGATGTTAATGTTACATCACTAAGATCATCAAGATCAGCCGGGATCGTAGGCTTATTAATAAGATCATCATATGAACCGGATGTTGCAACTGCTGCAAGTGTAGGCTTGTTTGTAAGATCAGCATAAGAACCTGATGTTGCAACTGTTGCAAGTGAAGATGAATCAGCCTTTTTATCAAGTTCAGTATCGATCTTATCAGATGACCATGTTGTGTTTTCTGCAGTAACATTATCATTGATGACATCTACCTGTTCCGGCGCGTATATGCTGCCTTCAACCTCACCGATGGCAAAATCTGCAACCTTAACACCTTCCTGTAATGTAGGTACGATGGATACATCAACAGTACTTTCACCTGTTTCTTCGATGATAACAATGTCATTACTGTTAATGGTTATCTTATAAAGGTTAGTAACTATCTCATAATAGTTTAACTTCTTGTGTGCTATTGCCGGCATCGGTGAATAGTTACCAAAGTTAATGACCAGTACTAACTTATTGGCATTGATGGATTCAACAATGCGGTCATAAAAGCCCACAATGCTCTGTGTGCTCTTTGAAATATCAGCAGCACCCATGTCAATAAGGATATATCCGTCTGAATCTCTATACATAATACATACCGCCTTTCTTAATATACTGACAGTGTGACCATCTGAGCCACATCTTCGAAGATGACATCAATAAAAGACCATTTCCAAAAGTCCGTGTCATCACGCAATAACTGTACATTGGTCATGACACCGATGTTACCATGCTTAGACAAGTTACGCGTGATAGTTTCATCTTTTGTGCCTGTTCCTGAATCGGTGACTGTTCCCGTGTCGCGAGTAGTCACATCAAGTGTGCCGCTGCCTGATGTTGATGCAGTTGTGCTTGTTGAATCAGATGATGTTGTATCACCAACTGCCGTGACTGAATCGAAGCCAAACTTATCAACTGCGCCACTTCCTGTAACTGTCGTGCTGCCTGTACTTGATGATGTACTGTCATTATCAACAGTGTTTGTTGTGTTCAGTGTTCGAGTGTTGCCCTGCGTTGTGTCGTTATCCGTTACGATGGTTTCAGTTTCAACAAAAGCCGTGTTCTCAATAGGATCATATTCTGCCTTAAGATCAGCATATAAGTGTGACCACTCTGTCATTCTGATACGATAGATGCTATTTGCAAGTGTTGCAAGGTTAGTACTCTTAACTTCCTTATCTGAATCTTCAAGCATTTCAATCAAGGGTGATACCCACTTCTGGCCATAACGTGATGCAAAATGCAAGTCAAGATCAGATGCCGTGAAATCATCAGCCCACAATGGAGCAGTTATATTTGCAAATATGCCTGATGTTGCAAGTGTTGGTATTGCGTCTTTAAGTTTCTGCATTTTTTGTGCCCCCTTCCGTTTCTGCTTCAGAAACATCATCACTTAAAGTTTCTGTAAGTTCTTCAACACTTTCATTAAGTGCTTCAAGTGCTTCAACTAACTGTGTGGGTGTTTCTTCTTCAACTGTTTCTGCTTCAGTTTCCGTTTCTGCTTCAACTGCCTGTTCTGTATCATCCGGGTAAATCTTAACATCAGCATCATCTTCAGTTACATTATCAGGATCAGATATATCAACATCATCAGTGCTGTTGACATCAGCCATATCAGAATCGGTAACCATGTTGTCAAGTATTGCCTGTTCTTCGATCTCATTACTTAACCAAGCACCCGCGAAGTTTACTTCAATGTTTGTACCAAACATCTTATTGATGCGCTCAACACCTTCGCGCCTTTCCTTAAGCATGTTATCGATCAACGGATGAAGCATGTCATCGTTAAGCTGCGATTCATTAGAATTGATGCTCTCGCGCTTCATGTTGTAATTACTGTTAAGACCAAGTTCATTAAACAATGATGCCTTAACATACTGATGATATTCAATTAAAGGAATGAGCGAAGATGCAACATCCTTAAATTCACGAATGTTAAGACCATCGATAAATGCCTGTTCACTCATAACACCAAGTTCACCTGCGCGAAGTCTTTTCAAGTACACTTCTGCACTTGCCTTTGTCTTATCATCCTTAGCACTGATGTTTATTGATGCTCTGGCCAATATGTCTGCTATGTTCATTGATATGTCATTCTCGACTAATTGACCGCAATACTTCTGAAGTAAAGGCAGTACACCCTGCGCATATGTATCATTGTAAACAAGTACTGAATCATCACCGATTGTGAAAGTCTTATCTATCAAGTACGGATTAGCCACTACATACTTTGTAGGTACATAGTACTCATCAGGTTCACCGCCGTGACCGCCTACCGCTGCAAAAAGTTCATCGTTGACCTTAACGATCAATGCGTTGCCGTTACAAAGCAGATAATGTTCAAGCCACTTCTGCGGTATTGTGTCCGGCAGTCCTTTGTACTCGAACATAGACTGAAGCCTTGCAAGGTAGTATCTGATGTATGACTGAAGCATATAACCCTTGTCAAACTTTCCATCACGCCAATATGATTGAAAGTTAATCATCGGATACCAGAACAAGCCGTCTGTATTCATACTGTTCATAAGATGTACCATCCTTTCTTAATATATCTATAAAATAACACATATGTTTGAATATGCCATATTCAATGAAACTTCACACAAAATTCACAATTTGGGTATTGACATAAATATGTACGGGAAATGGGACAGTCGGCAAGAAAAACGAACATATGTTCTGTAATTTAAATAATGAGTGGGAGGTGGGGGTAGGTAAC
>Ga0213919_1000746_pt1 | contig 13342 bp, 13 predicted proteins | sample McNCre317MG_FD_161056 | JGI IMG/M metagenome (GOLD analysis project Ga0213919, IMG submission 161056) | Freshwater microbial communities from McNutts Creek, Athens, Georgia, United States - 3-17 MG | ecosystem: Environmental > Aquatic > Freshwater > Creek | place: USA: Georgia | collected... | reverse complement strand
CATGCCCTCGATGGCGGCCAGGCCGGCTGCGCCGAAGGGAATGTCCGCATAGGCGACGGCGATGCGCGACAGGCCGGTGGTGATCGCGTGGTCCACCAGCTTGCGATACTGGTCCAGGTCGCCGGCTCGCACATGATAGACGTAGGGGTTGAGCGGATTGCGCAGGGGTTCGGCGCCGGGGATCACGCCGACCACCGGCAGTTTGTGGGTTTCCGGGATGCGCTCCTTGAGCACCCGGGTCATCACCGGCGAGCCGACCGGCAGCAGCACCGCCATGGCCTCGCTGGCCGCGATCTGGTTGAAGAGGAGGCTGGCCTTGTCCGGGTTGTATTCATCGTCCTCCTTGCGCAGCACCAGCTTCTGGCCGCCGACGCCCCCCGCTGCGTTGGCCGCCTTGACGGCCAGACGGATGCCGGCGTTGTATTCGGCCGCCTCGACGGCCGTCGGGCCGGTGAAGGGCGCCACGTGGGCGATGACGATGTCGCCGGCGTGGCACAGCGCGCTGCCCGCCAGCGCCAGCACGCCAAGCAGGCCGGGGCGCAGCGCAGCGCGCCAGGATCTCCGAACACCAGATGCCATCTACGATCTCCCGAAAGAAGCAGCGTTGAAGCGAGCTTGCGATATGTGTCGGACCGTGGCCGTGCGCGTCGCAATGAGCGTGGAAACTACCACAGATTGCGCGCATCCATTCGGCTGCAGATATCCGCACGGCTCTGCCCGAGAGGTGCTTGAACTCGGCACAAGCCCCCCCATCTAGGCCCCAGACACGAATCCGGAGGCCTTATGCGCTACGACAAGTTCACCACCAAATTCCAGCAAGCCCTCGCCGACGCCCAGAGCCTGGCGGTCGGCAACGACCAGCAGTTCATCGAACCCCAGCACCTGCTGCTGGCCCTGCTCAATCAGGACGACGGCAGCACCGCGTCGCTGCTGCAGCGGGCCGGGGTGAATGGCGCCGGGCTGAAGGCGGCCGTCACCAAGGCCCTCGAGCGCCTGCCCAGGGTGCAGGGCCACGGCGGCGAGGTGGCGGTCGGCCGTGATCTGGGCAACTTGCTCAACCTCACCGACAAGGCCGCCCAGCAGCATGGCGACGAGTTCATCGCCAGCGAGATGTTCCTGCTCGCGCTGGCCGACGACAAGGGCGAAACCGGCCGCCTGCTCAAGGAGCACGGACTCACCAAGGCGGCGCTGGTCCAGGCGATCGACGCGGTGCGCGGCGGCCAGAACGTGGGCAGCGCCGATGCGGAGAGCCAGCGCGAGGCCCTCAAGAAGTTCTGCCTCGATCTCACCGACCGGGCCCGCCAGGGCAAGCTCGACCCGGTGATCGGCCGTGACGACGAGAGCCGCCGGGCGATCCAGATCCTGCAGCGCCGCACCAAGAACAACCCGGTGCTGATCGGCGAGCCGGGCGTCGGCAAGACGGCCATCGTCGAGGGCCTGGCCCAGCGCATCGTCAATGGCGAGGTGCCCGAGACGCTGAAGGGCAAGCGCGTGCTGGTGCTCGACATGGCTGGGCTGCTGGCCGGTGCCAAGTACCGCGGTGAGTTCGAGGAGCGGCTGAAGGCGGTGCTCAACGACATCGCCAAGGACGAAGGCCGCATCATCCTGTTCATCGACGAGATCCACACGATGGTCGGCGCCGGCAAGGCCGAGGGCGCCATCGACGCCGGCAACATGCTCAAGCCGGCGCTGGCCCGCGGCGAGCTGCACTGCATCGGCGCGACGACGCTGGACGAATACCGCAAGTACATCGAGAAGGATGCCGCGCTGGAGCGCCGCTTCCAGAAGGTGCTGGTGGATGAGCCTTCGGTCGAATCGACCATCGCGATCCTGCGCGGCCTGCAGGAGAAGTACGAACTGCACCACGGCGTGGACATCACCGACCCGGCCATCGTCGCCGCGGCGGAGCTGTCCCACCGCTACATCACCGACCGCTTCCTGCCCGACAAGGCGATCGACCTGATCGACGAGGCGGCGGCGCGGATCAAGATGGAGATCGACTCCAAGCCGGAGGTGATGGACAAGCTCGAGCGCCGCAAGATCCAGCTCGAGATCGAACAACTCGCCGTGCAGAAGGAGAAGGACGAGGCCTCCCTGAAGCGCCTGGCGCTGATCGAGGAAGAGATCGCGCGGATCAAGAAGGAATACTCCGACCTGGAGGAAATCTGGAAGGCCGAGAAATCGGCGGTGCAGGGCTCGGCGCAGATCAAGGAAGAAATCGACCGCACCAAGGCCGAGATCACCAAGCTGCAGCGCGAAGGCAAGCTCGAGAAGGTGGCCGAACTGCAGTACGGCAAGCTGCCCCAGCTCGAGGCGCAGCTGAAGAAGGCCGAGGCCGGCGGCGACGCCAGGCCGGCCAACAAGCTGCTGCGCACCCAGGTTGGCGCCGAGGAGATCGCCGAGGTGGTCAGCCGCGCCACCGGCATCCCGGTGTCGAAGATGATGCAGGGCGAGCGCGACAAGCTGCTGAAGATGGAAGAGAAGCTGCACCAGCGGGTGGTCGGTCAGGACGAGGCGGTACGGCTGGTGGCCGACGCGATCCGCCGCTCCCGCGCCGGCCTGTCGGACGAGAACCGGCCCTACGGCTCCTTCCTGTTCCTCGGCCCGACGGGCGTGGGCAAGACCGAGCTGTGCAAGACGCTGGCCGAGTTCCTGTTCGACAGCGAGGAGCACCTGGTCCGCATCGACATGAGCGAGTTCATGGAGAAGCACTCGGTGGCCCGCCTGATCGGCGCGCCGCCGGGCTACGTTGGCTATGAGGAGGGCGGCTACCTCACCGAGCAGGTGCGCCGCAAGCCGTACTCGGTGATCCTCTTCGACGAGGTCGAGAAGGCCCATCCGGACGTCTTCAACGTGCTGCTGCAGGTGCTCGACGACGGCCGCATGACCGATGGCCAGGGCCGCACCGTGGACTTCAAGAACACTGTGATCGTGATGACCAGCAACCTGGGCAGCCAGATGATCCAGCAGATGTCCGGCGACGATTATCAGGTGATCAAGCTGGCGGTGATGGCCGAGGTGAAGACCTACTTCCGCCCGGAGTTCATCAACCGCATCGACGAGGTGGTGGTCTTCCACGCGCTGGACGAGAAGCACATCGCGTCGATTGCCCGCATCCAGCTCGCCTACCTCGAAAAGCGCCTGGCGCGTCTGGAGATGCAGCTGGAGGTCAGCGACGCGGCGCTGCTGGAACTGGCCGGCGCCGGCTTCGATCCGGTGTTCGGCGCCCGGCCGCTCAAGCGCGCGATCCAGGAGCACATCGAGAACCCGCTGGCCAGGCGCATCCTCGAGGGCCAGTTCGCTGCCCGCGACACCATCCGGGTCGATTGCGAGGACCGCCAGATCCGTTTCACCAAGGCCTGAGCGCCGCCCGCCCCCGGGAAGCCCGCCGCGATGCGGGCCTTTTTCAACGGCGCCTGCCGCGCAGCCAGTGGCCGCCCATTTTTTCGGCGACCGAAAAAACGGCTTGTGCGTCAGCGGCTTGGGCCGTGTCCCCACACCTTGTCCACAGGCTTCGCACGGTTTTCCGGGGATAAGGTGGGTGGCGCAGCGGGAGGTGGTGTCGGGCTTTGATGCCTGATCGGGTTATGAGCCCTCGATGACCCGGGCCACATCACCGTGACATTCGGCGCACTTGCCCACCCGCAGCAAGTCGCCGCCCTTGATGGTGCCGGTGACGTTGGTGATGGTTGTATCGTGACGACACTGGCCGCACCAGACGTTGGACAACAGCCGCTGGCGGATGTCTGCGGGGATAGATTCCCGGCGCTGACGGGCTGGCTTGGTGAATGCGGGCAGTGATTCAATCGCCACGGATCACTCCTCGAACAATTCAGAGTGCGTGCCAGCCCGCACAAAGATGATGGTGTTGCCGTCCAGCCGGTAGATCAGCAGGAAGTCGCCGCCGATGTGAGATTCACGGTGGTCGGCCCAATCGCCCTTGAGCGGGTGGTCCAGCCATTCGGGGCTCAGCGGCGCATCGTCGCCAATGAGCAGCAGCATCGCCTCCTTGAGGCGCTTCAGGTCGTATCGCCCTGAGCGCGAGAGGCGCTCCCAGTCTTTGAGGAAAACCTTGGTGTAGTCGCACGCTCTGGGCGGCGCTGCCCGCTTACTGCTGGCGGGCTTTTTCGAGGTCATCGATCAGGGCGTCGGCGGAGTCAAAACGGGTGGTGCGCGCCTTGGCCATGGCGCGGGCTTCTTCCATCGCTGCACGGGTCTGGGCGTTGGGCACCTTCAACTCCAGCGGGAAGGCTTGGTCATTGACCACGCGCTTGAGCAGGATGCGAACAGCGTCTGATATAGACAGCCCCATTGCGGCCAGCGCCTCACTGGCTTGCGTCTTGATTTCGTCGTCCACTCGGACGTGAAGCATCGTGGAATGGGCCATGGTCAGATCCTCCGTTAGCGCAATTATGTATCTCTATTGCGATACGTTCAAGTAATCCCAATGCATTGGGTGTCGACGAAGTCCATACGTCGTCAGTATTCGTGTCACTCAGTGTGCTTGCGCTGACCGACACCGGGAGGCAGGAACGCTACTTGGGGCAATCGATAGCCCGCAGGCCTCGGCACTGCGGATAGGCGCCACAGCCCCAGAAGGCCTTGCCCGCGTTCGCCCCCTGCCTGGCCAGGCGCTTGATCATCGCACCGCCGCAGCGCGGGCAGACTGGGTCAGCCGCTGCCGCAGGCGCCGTGGCTGGCGGACGGGTGACGCCGGGATTTTTTGCTTTCTGCACAGCATCGACCATCTGCTTCAGCGCCGGCCCGTCGATCAGTTCGATGTTGTGCCCCCGGACAAACGAGCGCGCCTCTGCGGTGAAAACGCCCGAGGTGACCACGAAGCCCCCGGCCGCCCCTTGTGCAGCCATCGCGCCGTAGAGCTCACGCACGACATTGACCGACACCTTGTACGCTTTCCACTGTTTGCATTGGACCAGGAATGTCTCACCTCCTCGCGTCAACTGCAGATCAATTCCGCCGTCGGCACCGCCGCCGCCGGTTTCGGTGACGGTGTAGCCGCGCAGCCGGAAGGCCTCACCCACGAGCAGCTCAAAGTCGCGCCAACTCATCGAGCGCAAGGCAGCTCCATCGGCGCTGGCTGCCACCTCGGCGACCAGGCCCTGTCGCTTATGTCTTCCGATGGCCGAGGCCGCAGCGCCGGCCAGCAGCAGCAACGGCACAAGGTATTGGCCCCAGGCGGCGAGCGCCTTGACCAGTTGCCCGACGACCATCGGGCCCATCTGCCCGGGCACCGTGTTGGTGGCCACCTCTACGACGGCGTAGCGGTGCAGGACCGCGTAGGCCACGACCGCCATCGCCACCCCTGCCCACCAAGGCAGCACCGCAGCCACACTGAACAGGTTTTCCGCCAATCCGCCTTTGCTTTTTTTCGCCATAAGTGACTTCCTGATGATGGGTTATTTCGCTCGCCACTTGGCCAACAGTCGGCCCTGCAGCGCTTTGCGTTCCGGTTTCAGCTGACTACGGCGGGTGGCGATGCGCTCTGCCATCTCGCGTTGGTGGCGCGGACCGAACCAGTGTTTTCCGTCCTTGGCCATGTCCCAAGTGCTCGACACAGCCTGCCGATCCACCGGCAAGGGATCGTCGTCCGGACCGAGTGCGGCCAGTTGATCGCGTTCGCGCGAGCGTCAGCGCTTGTGCCACAGGCGTTTGTCGTCGGCTTCCGAGCGGGCGGTGGTGTGGCCGAAAATCGGAGTCTTGAGGCGGCTGCGACTCATCGCCGACCCTCCCAGCCATACCAGCCATCCAGGCAATCACCGGCTTGTGCACGGGCCACTGCGGGGTGGTGCCGCAGCCAATCGACCACGGCCTGCCGGTCCGCCTCGGTCGGTGAACCCCGGCCGCACGTCATCGCGTTGTGTCCCACGAAGGGGAAACGTGCGCAGGCTTTCGCAGTCGCTCACGATGGCCTCGGTGTATCGGGCCGCTACATCGGGCGATGCCGCCCCGCGATGTAGCGGTAAAGCTCGGCAAGTTGCTCCAGCGCTTCCGGGCTGACGACGACGCGACCGTTCATCGCGTCTTGGCATGCTCGGCGGCCAAGCGGGCACGCACCTGGTCAGCGGTGACGGCGCGGGATGGGTCGGCCTTCAAAGCGTCATGGGCCTGGCCAACCTGCTTGTGCAGCCAACTTTCCACGGCACGATCCCGCGCCATCAGCGCCCGCAGTCCGTCGCGGATCACTTCGCTTTCACTGGCGTACTCACCACTACGCACCTTGGTCTTCACCACGTCTGCCATGTCGTTGGGCAGGGTGATGCTCATCTGCTGGGTTGTTCGCATGGCGGACTCGTTCAATGTGGATACGATTTAAACCTATTCTTGCAAAGACCGCCTGTCCAGCCTGCCAAGGACGCCGGTTGATTGCCCACACGCAGCTTCTTGCGTTGGCGGCGGTTCAAGCGCCGGAGTCTCCCGGCGGAAGGCAGTCGGTTCAACCTAGAAACGGCAGTTGGACGCGCCCGATGGTGCGTCCGGGCGGGTGGATGGCGCGAAGCGACAACGCGGCAGGCTGATGCCTGCAAGGCGGAGCGACAAAGCCAGGCGCCCGTCCGGATGGGCCAGCGGGTGCGTAGCGCACTCACCTTTCGGGTGGGGCGTGACGGAGGAACGAAAGCCTGTGCTCATGCGGCCCTCAAGGATTCTCAAAGCGGTCAACTGCCGTTTCTAGGTTCAACACTTGGATTTCCCCCATGCTTCGATACCGGCTAGACGGGCCTGATTGTCGTCGCGAACGGCTGGGGCGATGGGATGATCGCTATTCACTTCTTTGCTCCTGGTTTGGCTCCCGCCCGGTCTGCCGCAGCATCGGGTCGAAATAAGGTGGGGCGGGGGGCGCCGTGCGGGGATTTCAGGCAGGAAAAAGGGCCTGGAGAATTTCCGGGCCTCGGGCAGAGCGATCAGCCGGATGTTTTTGGCCTGGAGCGCCGCCCGGACGGGTTGGTCAGTCATCGACCCCGTGCTCGGCCAGCAATTTATCCATGTCGTCGCCCACGCCGTAACCAAAGTTGTGGCTACTACGTCGAACATCGTCCAGACGCGCCAAGAGGGGCGGTCGCGCGGTGTCGGGCAAGGCAGCAATGGCCTTCAATGCCTGCTCGAACATACGAACCAACGCAGCGAAGTAGCGCTCGTCCTGTAGGCCAAGATCGTTACTGAAACCGGCGGCCCGCTCGCAGTAGAAAACCATCAGTTCCGCCAGCCCCACGGGGTGCCCAACGGCCCTCTTGTAGTCCGTAATCGCCTTCTTGGCTTTGGCGACCGAGGTGTCCTGGTTCTTGAACACATCCGGCCACAGCCAGCGGTCGATGGTGACTTTGTACGGTCGCAGCACATCGTCGCCGAGCGCAAAACGGGTGTGGAGGAAAGCCTGGTTGTCCTTGCTGGCCGTGTACAGATCCTGGACCAGACCGATCAGGCCGGCGCGGTCGAAGTCGGCCAGCTTGGCTTTGACATCGCTCCAGGACGGGGTTTTCTTCTTGGGCGACGCCATCAGTGATACCTCCTCGCGCGCTCATCGAACCCCGCCGTATAGATGTGCGCGAACACGGCGTCGGCCTTGAGCTTGATCTCATCGGCGTCATAGGCGCCTGGCGGCAGGTGTGCGAACAGGTGCTTGATGATCTCGGCCTTGACCTGCGCCTGCGCGGTGGCCTTCTCGCGCCAGTGATCGATCTGCAGCTTGCCACTGCTCAGCTTGTCCAACAGCTCTTTGGCTACCTTCTTGATGGCATCACGGTCGCCCTTGGTCAGGCTGTCCTTCTGCAGCAGGTCGAAGACGGTCAGCTGGTCTTCGCTCTCCAGCCCCTCGCGCAGATAGCGCTTCTCTTCTTCGTTGAGGGTGTCGTTGAAGGTGAACAGCTCATCCATCACCTTCTGGATCTCGGCGGCGTCCTTGTCCTTGTTGTACGCCTGGACGATCTCCTGGTAGCGCTCATACAGGTCGACCCGGGTCGGGTTGCACGCCACCATCATCGCCAGCCGCGCTTCGATCTTCTCCTTCAGGTTCAGCGTGGCCACGTTCTTGAACGGCGACTTCTCAAACTCGGCGCGCAGGCGCGAGAAGTCGATGTTGGAGAGGTCATACCGTGCATGGCCCTGGTTGGCCACGGCAGGGGCGGGTTTGCCATCCGTCGTCAGTGCTGTGTCGACCACCTCGTACAAGTCCTGCAGCAGCGCGCTGACATCGGGGGTTTGGCGGGCATCCTGCAGCTTGTTGTAGATCGCAGTGACGGCGCTCTCTGCGGCATCGAAGTCGAACAGGCCCGGATGCGGAAACAGGCCCCGGTGGCGGGCCTGCACATCCTCGACGATCACCTGGTACGTCTTGCGCCGCTCGTCGCTCTCGCACAGCAGATTGACGGCGACCAGGATCTGCTGCTGCTTGTCGAAGCCCCTGGCGGCAATCAGCCCGTCCGGATCGAAGCCGAGGCCCACCAGAAAATCCCTGGCCGCCTTCAGGCTCTGCGCATACTCGGCCAAGGCCTCCGAGTCGTCGCGCACCGTGTCCTGCTCGCCTTCGCCTTCGCCCTTGCCGGTGCCGGCGCGGTCGCCCTGCGCAAAGGTGGCCAGCGCCTTGCGCAGACTCTTGAGCATGCCGTTGTAGTCGATGATCAGGCCGTGCTTCTTGCCGCCGCCGACACGGTTGACCCGGGCGATGGCCTGCATCAGCGTGTGGCCCTGCATCGGTTTGTCGAGGTACAGCGTGGCCAGGCATTTCACGTCGAAGCCCGTCAGCCACATGGCGCAGACGATGGCGATGCGGAAAGGGTGCTCCGCCTGCTTGAACTCCTTCTCCAGGTTGCGCTTGACCATCTTCTCGCGGTGCGGGGTGATGTCCAGCGGCGCGTCGCGGAAGTTGCGCCACTTGGCGAACTCGGCCAGCTCGCCCTGTTCCTGCGACACCACCACGCAGCATTCGGTGGCCTTCATCCACTCGACCTGTTCGCGGCGCTGTTGCAGCAGCAAGGGCCGCGCCTTGCCCTTGGCGGCGAACAAGGCCTCTTCAGCGGCCACACTCGTTTCCAGCTGGGTGGTCTTCTCCTGCCACCTGGCGGTGATCAGGTCGTGCATCTTCACGCAGGTGATCTTGTCCAGGCAGACCATCATGGCCTTGCCGCCACCCGTATCCACCACCTTCCAGCGCTGGTGGAAGTGATCGACGAAGTCCTGCGCCACTTTCTCCAGGCGCGTCGGCGAGGTCAGGATGGGGTAGTCGCGCGCCAGCTCGCGGTAGAGCTTTTCCTCTTTCTCGTCGGTCCAGGGGTCGTTCAGCGCTGCATCCTGCCGGGCCGCTGCGATGTGCTCGGCGATCCGTTCGCTCACCTTGGGGTCGACGATCTTCAGCTTCTCGCCGCGGTTCTCGTAGAACAAAGGCAGGGTCGCGCCATCGGCCACCGCGCGCTGGAAGTCGTAGATCGACACATAGTCGCCGAACACCTCGCGCGTCAGCTGCTTCTCGCCGGCGTCGATCAGCGGCGTGCCGGTGAAGCCCAGGAACTTGGCGCGCGGCAGGCCCTTGCGCATGTTCAGCGCCAGGCGGCCATACTGGCTGCGGTGCGCCTCGTCGCTGATGACGATGATGTCGTCGCGCTCCGAATAAGCCTCCTTCACCCCTTCGCGGTATTTCTGGATCAGGCCGAACACATAGCGGCGGTTCTGGTCGCGCAGCATCCTGCGCAAGGCCTCGCCGCTGGAAGCCTGGTCGGTCTTGCTGCGGGCGCGCCCGGCATGGGTGTAGGTGGAGGCGATCTGGTCGTCCAGCTCGCTGCGGTCGGTGATGACCACGAAGGTGTAGCGGCCCGAAATCTTGCGGTGGATCTTCTCGGTCAGGAACAGCATCGAATACGACTTGCCCGAGCCCTGGGTGTGCCAGAACACGCCCAGCTGACCGGCCTTCACTTCCGCCTTGACCTGCGGATCGGCGGACCTGAGGCGGGCGATCACCCGGTTGACGCCCAGGTACTGGTGGTTGCGCGCCACGATCTTGTGCGTGCGGCCTGCGCTGGCATCGAACAGCACGAAGTTCTCGACGATGTCGAGCAGGCGCGCCTTGTCCAGCATGCCTCTGAGCAGGATGGGCAGCAGCGGCTGGTTCTTGCCCGGCTCGGGGTCGTCCTCATCCAGCCGCTTCCAGCGGTAGAAATGCTCGCGGGTGCTGGTCAGCGACCCGTACTGCGCATCGTGGCCGTTGGAGATCACCACCAGCGCGTTCCAGTAAAACAGGTGCGGAATGGTGTCGAGGTAATCGCTGTAGTTCTTCTTGTAGGCGCTGTCGATATGCGCCTCGAAGCGCTTGAGCTCGATGAACACCAGCGGCAGGCCATTGACGTAGCCGATCACGTCCGGGCGGCGCAGCCACAAGCGCCCGCGCACCCACAACTCGCGCACGGCCAGATAGCGGTTGTTGTCGGGGTGGTCGAAGTCGATCAGGCGCAGGCGTCTGTCCACCAGGCGCCCGGACGCCTCCCGATACCTCACCGGCACGCCGTCGCGCAGCAACCCGTACTTCTCTTCGTTCAGCGCGATCAGCGTCTTGGTGATGTCGTCCTGCAGCACCAGTGCCAGCGCCTGGCTGTAGGCCTCCGGCGGCAGACCGGGGTTCAGGCGCTCCAGTGCGGCCAGCGCTTCGCGCTTCAGCACCACTTCGCTGTCGTCGCTGCGGCCCAGCAGGCTGTCCGCCCCGAAGTCCTCGTCGTCCTGCGCGAACACGCTTTGCCAGCCGAGCTGCTGTGCCAGCAGTTCGGCGGTCGGCGCCTGGATCAACAGGTCTTCGGAATAGTCCTTGCTGGTCATCAGCTGCCCCCTCTCTCATTCATGGCGCGGCGTCTTGCCAGATTGGCAAGCGCTCCCAGTGGGTCGGAAAGTCCATGGCTGACACGGCGACGCCATACCTGGTCATCAGCGCCTTCAAACGACTGCGCCAGTGGTGTTGTGGCGCGATCACATCCATGCAGTGCAGCAAGATGACCAGCGCGTTGTAGAGCTTGCGCGAACCGGCCTGAAATTGGCCCGCCAGCCCCCGAGGCTTGCTGCGCGGCAAGAGTGGCGTGATGGTGAACTCGCGGTTCCATAAGCGACTGTGGTGGGCACAGGTATTGCGCACCAGGGACAGGTGGCGCAACCACGACTCCAGCACCCGTTCGTCCACGCTGTAGGCGGTGGCAATGGCTCGGCGGGTCGGCATGGGCTTGAGATTGTTGTACCAGCGTGAGAGCAGGCCCAGGGACATCACCTCGCACACGGCCCATACCGGCGGCAACGCTTCGGCATAGGTCGCCCGCAGATGCTTGATGAACGCCTCGTCAGACCGATCGACCTCGCCCCTCAGCTTGTCCAGGTTGGTCTGCCAGTGCTGGGGGTTGAAGGCCAGGGTTACATCCAGATGGGCGTGCGGCCCGTACTGGTGAGCCAACTGATAGGCCCACTGGCTGCGCACCGATACCTCGACCCGCTCAATGGCATCCAGCACCAGCAGCCGCAGTTCACGGTCGAACACATAGAGGTTCAGTACATCCGCAAAACGGGTACCGGGTCGCAAGCTGTGAGTGGCGTGATCCGCCTCGAACGGCAGCCAGTAGGCCCCCAAGCGGTAGTAGTTGAGGTGCTGCAGGTAGAACTCGGCCTCGGTCGGGTCGTCGATGACCATGCCGCGCTGCTGGAGCAGCGCCACCTGCTGACCGTGGGTGGTCGCCGCTTTGGTGAAGGGGCGCTTCAGTGTGACCATGGCGCACCTACAAAAAAGTAACCCGCCGGTTTGAGGGTACGCTTGCGCGCATAGCCTTGGCGGGTTTTGTTGCCCGCAAGTATAAGCGCACACCGCCCTGCCCGGCAAGGCAGGGCGGTGCTGGACACGCGCGCGATCTCCGCGGGCAGGGAGATGCCGGAAACATCGAGCGGGCAGGACATCAAGGCGGCCGGCACCTCGCGGCGGAGCACCACTTCGCTGTCGTCGCTGCGGCCCAGCAGGCTGTCCGCCCCGAAGTCCTCGTCGTCCTGGGCGAACACGCTTTGCCAGCCGAGCTGCTGTGCCAGCAGTTCGGCCGTCGGCGCCTGGATCAACAGGTCTTCGGAATAGTCCTTGCTGGCCATCTTCTTGTTTCACTCCAGTGCCCGGAGCCGCCACACGCAGCGCCCGGCCGTCTTGTCAGGTCATGGTTGATCCGCTAGCATTGCCGGCAAATGGGTTGCGACTGCGCCACCGGCGCTGGGCTTCCGAGACTTCTCGGGGGCCCTTCTGCTTTCCGGGGTACGGTTTTCGTCTCTCACGGAAAGACCTTCAGTCCGCTTCCCAGCTTGCTGCCGGTCTTGTCCCGGTAGAACTTCCCCTCCAGTACCTCCGCCGCCAGGTTGGCCTGATCCGGCCGTAGCACCGTCAGGCCGATTGGTCGCGCTGTCAGATCGGCCAGTTGCAGGCCTTCCGAGTTGGTTTTCTTGTCGGCGATGACGATTTCAAAACCAATGCCACGTTCTGCGTAAGCGGCCTGGTCGCATATCCGGCGAAACTCCAGTTCCAGCTCCAGATCCTCTTGGGCGCCGCGCGCCTCGCATACGATGTAGGTGATGTATTCGCTGTAACCACCGTTGGCGCGAGGAATGGCGTAGCTCGCCATGGTTTTGGTCATGCCGCGACCTCCTCGGGCAGGCGGATGGCGGAGACATCGAGTTGGCCGGACATCAGCTTGGGGAGCAGCAGGTCACGGGCCTTGGAAGTGCTCTCGATGCCCGATTTCAGCGCCTCAATCTGGTCGAAAAATGGCTGAACCATGGCGTCGAACTTTTCAACGACGTCTGGAGCAGGCAAAAGCACTGATGCTTGGTGAACCGTCTTGCGGTCCAGAGTCGGCACAGAGGCGCCCGAGTTGAACTGCTCCAAGTTCAACTCGGACAACAGGAAGTACGCGACGAGGGGGGAGACACAACGAAACTCCTTGACCCACAGTGAAGTATTCAAGGGCCAGAAGTCCTTTGCGACGTAGTGCACCTGACCCAAGGTTCCGCTTCGACCTGTCACTACGCCAGGTCCAACCGCTTTGGCTTCGTTGTGAAAGCCGTTGATGCCAGTTGATGCGTATACCGGGACATCCCCGCTGATGCGACTGCTGTTTGGAAGGTCAAAGCCGCGCTGCAGAAATAGGGCACGATCCAGCGAGTCACGCTCCCACCCCGCCGGCACTCCGTCCTTCACCGTCACCGACTCATGACCCGGAAAGCGCAGGTGCACGAACCACTCGCGGTAGAGGCGGCGGGCGGCGTCTTCGAGCAAGGCGATGCGGCGCTGGTTGGTGGCGATCAGGTCGTCGTAGGCTTGCGCAACTTCGGC
>Ga0213919_1000742_pt1 | contig 13381 bp, 15 predicted proteins | sample McNCre317MG_FD_161056 | JGI IMG/M metagenome (GOLD analysis project Ga0213919, IMG submission 161056) | Freshwater microbial communities from McNutts Creek, Athens, Georgia, United States - 3-17 MG | ecosystem: Environmental > Aquatic > Freshwater > Creek | place: USA: Georgia | collected... | reverse complement strand
AGCCTGGGTGAGCGAGGCTGCGGAGCAGTTGAAATCCCGATCGGTCTGGATGCACTGCTGCGAACATCTCAAGCACACCCTCGCCGCCATTGGGCCACCGGCATCTCTCCGTTTGCTGACCGAGCATCCAAACGGGGTGGGGTAACTGAGGTTTTTAGGGTGATGGATTGCTACTCCGAGCCCACCCGACAACGAATGGCAATGGCACGCGCGCAAATCATGGTCGCAAAAGGCCATGTGCGTGTGCCACGGCGAAGAAGTTAGCGCCGATTTCGAGAGAAGAGAGGGCGGAACGGAGGGCAACCGGGGATGTTCCTGCCAGGCCACAGGAGCCGGGTCGCACACGCAGAATGTGCGGGAACCCCGCGTGTCATGCGGGAAGCACAAATGAAAACGCCCAACTGAGAACAGTTGGGCGCTGAATTTTGGTGGCCAGTCGCGGAATCGAACCACGGACACGCGGATTTTCAATCTGGCGCTCTTTACCGCGAAAACAGGCGCTTAGGCGAAAATCCTTCTACAAACGCTTCCGCCTTCCCCTCTGGAAACCCGCGCTGCTGCTGGGCACGTGTTCGGGTTGTAGAAGTCATTCACGTCACCGCGTATTGCATTCGAGGGTCTTCGGAATCTCGGCCCACTCGTCACAGCCGAGATCCACGCTGGGCCAGCTCATGTCATGCTCGCCCTCGGGATCGACGACTTCAACGCTGAAAAAGTCGGACTCATCATCCTGCATGACAGCAAGAACCAGAAGCCGCGTGCCATCTGGCGTGCGGTAAATACTGCCTTCTTTGGGGGGTTGAATGGACATGGGTATCACTCCTATCTAGATGGGTGGTCTGTCACTACCGGCACTGCGAACATTCAAGAATGACGCAGCACGCCCCAGAAAGATGACAACCCACTAAGAAAGAAGCACCAGCCATCAGCCGGGGCAACGAGCGATACGGCTACCTGACGCCCGGCGCGCTATCATTCAGGAGACAGCCACGCCGGGAGCAACCATGGCACACCTGACAGTGACCCTCAGCGAGCAGGACAAAGCCCTGCTGCACAGCATCGCGACGGAAACGCGCCGCACTGACGAAGACATCGCAGCGGCCGCCCTGAAAAGCTACGTCCATTGGCAAGCCGAGTACCTGCGGCGGGTCAAGGCCGGGCTTGCGGCTGCAGAACAAGGCCAGGTCGTTACCGACGATGAACTCAACGCCCTGTTTGACCGGCTCGACCAGGAAGAAGGCTTGACGCCTTGAGTCAGATTCTCTGGACGCTTCCGGCTGTCGAACACCTGAAAGACATCCGAGCACACATCAGCCAGGACAGCCCAGCCGCCGCAAGCCGCGTAGTGAAGGTGATCCGGGAGCAGGTCAAACTTCTAGCGCAACATGCGCAGGCCGGCCGTAAGGGCATCATCGAAGGCACTCGGGAACTGGTTGTAAGCCGGCTGCCGTACTTGGTCGTGTACCAACAGCAAGACGAGATCGTGACCGTTCTAGCGGTCGTTCATACGGCGCGAAACTGGGCGCCCGATCTTAGTTCGGGCAACTCTTAAAACCTGCTAGACATAGGATTGACGCGGCTTTCGAGGTTTCGACAAGCAGCCGAAATCAACCCGCTACAAATGCAAATCGACGCACAACAACCCACTTCAAACGACCCGAGGGAACCCGAACGGGAAATCTCCGAACGGATAAAGCAACGGCGAAAAGAACTCGATCTGACCGTCGAAATGCTTGCCGCGCTCACGGCCAGGTACGAGTACGCCACTGACGAGGGAATTTCTGTCCCGACCCTCTACCGCTACGAGAAGGGCGAGCGCTTGCCAGGCGCCCGCGAACTCCGCCTTCTGTCCGGCGCTCTCAATGTTTCGCCTAACTGGTTGTTGCTAGGGCACGAATGGGACAACGGCCAGCAGCAAGACGCAGAACTAGGGCGCGCCCTGCTTGCTTTGCTTGGCACAGCAGAAGCGCGCCGAACGCTGAGCGTCGGCACCTTCGACCGTGACGCCGAACACCAAGCCAAGACCGCAGAAGTGAAGCAAGGAAGGCGGTAGCCGAGAAAAGATCCAATCGGAAAATATTTTCTCCAAAAGGATTGACACCACAAAGCACTGACTGCACAATTTCTCCGTACGGTTATTTTTCAATCCAAACGGAGGATTTATGCAAACCATCATCACCCCGGCCCAATCCCGCGACGCCCGTCGCGAACTGGGCCTGTCTCAAGCCGACATCGCTAGCGCTCTCGGTATCAATCGTGCCTATCTCTCGGATTTCGAGAATGGTCACCTGACCCGCCTCACCAAAGCGCAACTGCGCAAGCTGCGCGACAACTACGAAGCCAAAGCCGACGAGGCTCGCGCCAACGGCGACCACATCGAACTCAACTTCGCCGAGATCGAGGCAACCGGCGCCGAAGTTCCCGAGATCCGCACCTACACCGACGACGGCCTGATGTTCCGCGCTGCCGAAGTCGTATCGAAGGATGTTCTTGCGGCGACCAAGGACGCCATCAAGGCAAACGACCAACGTCTGATCACGCTGCTGAACAACCAACTGCAGCGCGACAACGGCCTGTTCGGCGACGGTGCTCTGTCTGCTGCTACTCAGGCTGACATCAGCGAGGCTTACACCCTTCTCGCGGCAAACTACCTGCTGCTTCGGTCGGTAACGGGTTGGCCGGAGATTGGTTTGTCCGCTGACAGCATCGGCCTGACTGGCAACTCCATTGCCGCCGCTCTGATCGAGCAGGCAAAGGACTCGTTTCAGCAAGCCGGCCTGATGAATGACGACGCCGAAGAGGTGGCAGCATGACCCCTCTTCCCCTCTCCGCTTTTCCCCTTTGCGGGACGAACAGCAAGGCCGGCGGCTTCGTCCTGGCTGTTCTTGTTGGGCTGGCGTTCTATCTCAGCCAGCAATCGAAGCAGGCTCACACCAACACGCCGCGCTAAGCGCCGCCATGCGCAGCACGTCCCCGCGCCAATCCATGTCAGGCCGCCATTCGGCCACGCCTGACATGGCCGGGCTTTCCCTGGCGGAGATACGCGGCCAGGAAGCCCAAGCCTTCCGCGACCGGCAGCAACGGGGATGGGAAGCCGCAACCGTTGCAACGCTGCCGCTGCTGTGGCGGACAAGCCTTCTCCGGCGCCATGCATCGGAAAAGGTCGCCGGGCTGGTCGATGCGAACCGCCGCCTCCTGGCAACAACCACCCGCATCCGCACCATCTTCGACGGCTGCAAGCTCGAACCGGGCGCGACTTACGATGACCTTTGTCATCGTGCCGAACAACTCGCCGAACGCTGTGATCGCCTGGTACTCCGCTGGAAGCAGCCCGACGCGATCCGCCGCGAGATAGAAGCCTTCTGCCGAACCTTTGGCATTAAGCCGCCGAACTGCCGCGACGATGCCCAGGTGATCGCCCGCGCAGTTGCCCCCGACTGGTGGCGCCGCGCCCTCACGAAGACCCACGGCCGCACCCTGGAAGCCTGCGCCATTGAGCTTGGCTATGTGCAGAAGCGCGCCGGCCTCTACATCAGCGACGAAGCCTTTTCCCGTCGCCAACAGCAACGCAAGCGCAACGCCAACATCCTGGCGAACACCGACGCCATCAGCGAAGACGGCGAAATCATCCCCATGGAAGAGATCGAAAAAGGCTCTCTGGCCAACAAGACCATCCGCCGCACCGAACTCATGACGCGCGCCAAGGGCATGGAAGAGGTAGGCCAGCGCCTTGGCTTTGAAGCGGCCTTTATCGTCGTCACCTGCCCCAGCCGGATGCACGCGCGCGGCAGCAAGTCGGGCGACGCGAACCCGAACTACGACGGCAGCACGCCCCGCCAAGCGCAGGACTATCTCTGCAACGTGTGGGCGCGCATCCGTGCCAACGCCGAACGCCAGGGGCTCACGTTCTATGGCCTGCGCACGGTCGAACCGCACCATGACGGCACACCCCACTGGAATCTGCTGGTTTTCGCCAGCGTGGCCGATCTCCGCAAGTTGATTGATCTGGTGCAGGACTACGCCCTACGGGACAACGGCGACGAGCCAGGTGCCCAACTACGCCGCGTCCGGGTTGAACACATCGACCCGGCCAAGGGTAGCGCCGTAGCCTACATCGCCAAGTACATCAGCAAGAACCTCGACGCCCACGGCATCGACGCTGACCACGAAGCCGCCCCCGGTGCCGTCCCCAGCGAAACAGCCGCCCGCGCCGAAGCCTGGTCGGCCCTGTGGGGCATCCGCCAGTTTCAGGACTTCGGCTGCCCGCCTGTGGGCGTCTGGCGCGAACTGCGCCGCGTACCGGCCGACGAGATCAAGCACGCCCCCGAGTGCATCCGCCGGGCCTGGAAGGCGGTTCAACGGGAAGGCGATAAGCGCGCCGACTTCGGCGACTACTTCGAAGCCCAGGGCAAGCCCGGCACCAAGCGCCAGGACTGGAACACCCAGCTTCACAAGGAAGACGACCCGCGCATCGGCCGCTACGGCGACCCCATCGGCGCCCGTCCGGCTGGCGTCGCCGCCTGCGGCCACATCTGCCGCAGCGAGCGCAAGCGCTGGACGCTGCAGCGCAGGGCGCGGGCTTCGTCCCCTTGGACTCGTGTCAATAACTGTACGCACCCACGACCGGCCAACGAGCCGGGCGCGGGCTTGAATCCCCCGACTCAACGGGCAGCTTCCCCGGATCTCACCCCGGCGGCGACGCCCGTAAGACTCCCGCTGTTCATTTCATCCCCTGGCCTGACGGATCAACCGTCAAACCACCCAGGAAGGCAGGTTTAGCGCATGGAATCCCTGTTCCTCTCGAAAGACGAGATCGCCGAACTCACCGGCTACAAGCTCCCCGCGCATCAGCGCCGCTGGCTGCAGGATCGCGGCTGGGTTTTCGAGCGCAACGCCACCAACCGGCCGATTGTGGGGCGCGACTACGCTCGCTCCCGCCTTGGCGGCGCCAAGCAGGCAATGCCCGCGCCTTCCTCTGCTTCCTCAACCCCACGCCCGAATTTCGGCGCCCTCACCCCTCGCTAAATCATGGGCCGTCGCCGCTCTCAAGACTTCAACCTGCCGCCCCGGATGCACCGGAAGGGCGAAACCTTCTATTACGTCACCTCGACGCTTCCCCGGAAGTGGATCAAGTTGGGCAAGGATCTGCATCAGGCGCGGCTGCAGTGGGCCGAACTCGAAAGGGAAGGCCCCGGCCCGGACGACAAGACCTTCGCCATCATCGCCAAGCGCTACGAACGGGAGATCATCCCCGGCAAGGCGATCCGCACCCAGCGGGACAACCTGACCGAACTCGCCAAGCTGTTGGAAGTCTTCGGCGCCGTTCCCATCGACACGATCCGCCCCCAGGACGTGCGGACCTATCTGGATCTGCGCGGCCAGACCGCGAAGGTTCGCGCCAACCGGGAGCGCGCCCTGCTGTCCCACATTTTCAACCAGGCGCGGGCATGGGGTTACACCGACGCCCCGAACCCCTGCGCGGGCATCAAGGGCCACAAGGAAACCGGCCGTGATCGCTACGTAGAAGACGACGAATTCAGGGCTGTGTGGGAGAAAGGTCATTACACCCTGCAGGATGCAATGGATCTGGCCCTACTGACCGGCCAGCGCCCCGCCGACGTGCTAAAACTGACCCGCGCCGACATCCGGGACGACGCGCTGCACCTCAAGCAGAACAAAACGGGTAAGAAACTCGCCATCGAGATCACCGGCGAGCTTGCCCAGGTGATCGAACGCATCACCAGCCGGCCGGCGAAGATCAAGGGCGCCTGGCTGATTCAGGACGAGAGCGGCCAGCCTCTCACCTACTGGATGCTACGGAATCGGTTTGACGAGGCCAGGGAAGCCGCTGGCGCGACTTTTCAGTTTCGGGATATCAGGGCCAAGGCCGCGACGGATACGGGCGACCTTGGGCACGCGCAAAAACTGCTAGGGCATGCAAACCGGGAAATGACTGAACATTACACTCGAGACCGTAAAGGCGAACGAATTAAGCCACTTCGTTAAAAATAACTCCAATTAAAACGAAACGCAAAAAAACTTAGAAAGGTATGCCATCACCAATGATGTCATTAAGAACATCATCAATACCGTAAACCTTCTCTGACAAAACAGTATAAAGCTCCGTAAAAGACGCTTTAGCTTCTTTTGTTCCGATCTCTGCATCGTGATAATGAACCATTGGTATGTCAGAAAAGCCCCACTCGTCATTATCCATCGCCACCAAAGACCTCAAATCTTGCCCCCCAGGGTAAAACCAGAGATGATGACCGTCATCACGTTTAGACATAGACCACTTATACAGCCCTTTGTATAAGAAGAAAATCTCGCTCTGGCCTTGCAGCACACTTGAGATGTAATTGTCATTTGCAATCATTGAATTAACCGCTTGAACAATCTTACTCACAGCCCGCCCTCCATACTGTTAATTTGAAGATTCCGAAGAATCTCCCTAACCTCACTGACCATTGATCGCTTCATGGGCTCGGTTATTTTCCTCCCCCCTGCAACAGGGCAATCGCACCGACATAGCATATCGGCGGCAAAAGCCGCGTTTCCACTCATGAGATTACAAAGCCTCTGTTCACCGCGGCGTATTTTGTGTAGCGTGCTGTCTTTTTGGGCCTTCGATGAAGACAAGTACGGTCATGCCGCTGATGCAGATGTTTGTCTCGATTTCCGATCCGCGCAGCGCCCGGCACAGGCAGCACGATCTGGCGGAACTCTTGACCGTTGTGGTGTGCGCGGTGCTCAGCGGCGCAGACGACTTTGTCGCCATTCGTCTCTGGGCCGAAGCAAAACTCGACTGGCTGCGCGGCTTCATGAAGCTTGAAAGCGGCATCCCGTCCCACGACACGCTCGGGCGGGTGTTCGGGATGATCGCGCCGGAGGAGTTCGAAGCCGCTTTCCGGCGCTGGGTGGGCATGGTGATCCCGGCGCTCGCTGAAGACACGGTGGTGGCCATCGACGGCAAGACGAGCCGCCGCACGGCCAGTAAAAAGGACGCCGACGCCCATCCGCTGCACCTGGTCAGCGCCTTCTCGGCGGGTATCGGGGTGGTGCTGGGGCAGACGGCCACCGCGGAAAAGTCCAATGAAATAACAGCGATTCCCGCGTTGCTCAAGACGCTGGCGCTCGAAGGCACAATCGTGACCATCGACGCGATGGGCACTCAGACGAAGATTGCTGAAACGATCCGCAAGGGCAAGGCCGACTATGTGCTGTGCGTGAAGGACAATCATCCGGGCCTGCTCGATTCGATCGTGTTCGCCGGGCTCGACCCCAAAGGCAAATTGACCGCCACATCGAGCGATGAAGTCACCGTCACCCAGAACAACCACGGCCGCATCGAAACCCGCCGCTGCTGGGCCTACGACGCGGTGGATCGGCTCTACAAGAGCGAGCAGTGGCAGGATCTTCGCAGCTTCGCCGTCATTGAACGCGAGCGCACCGCGGGGGACCGAACGAGCATCGAGCGCGCCTATTACATCAGCAGCCTTCCCGCCGATGCGGCCCGTATTGCCCGTGCGGTGAAAAGTCACTGGGAGGTGGAGAACCGACTCCATTGGTGCCTGGATGTCCAGCTCAATGAAGACCAGTCCCGCGTACGCACGGGGTTTGCTGCCAATAACCTCGCCATCGTTCGGCATATCGTGATGAATCTCCTGCGGCTCAATACGACGGTCAAGGCCGGAATAAAAAACAAACGACTGCTCGCGTCAGCCTCCGATCCGTTCCGCGCCGAAGTGCTCGGAGTTATGACGTGACGGTGCGATTGCCCTGCCCCCTGCAAGCCTCTCAATTCTTTCCGGCAGATCTGGCGCGCAAGCAAGAAGCCTAGAATTGCCCTTAATCTGCCCAGCTATCTCATGCAAGATGCTCTGTATCTCTGCAATGTGATCAGGTTCTTTTGCATTATATTCATTCAACCGCTCAAGCTTCTCTTTTAACTCACCAAGGGTTGTCTGAAAAGACAAATTCAAAAGCAACCTAAAAGCGGTAGAAATTTTTTCATGCGATGTAAAGTATATATATAGCGCCAAAATTGAAGCCGCAATCGTAAACGCATTTGCAACTCCAGACAGCAAATCAAGATAAGGCCTCACCGACTCGATATTCATCTGCCGCTTTCACTCCCCTGACTCGTTATAGGAACGTATATATCCTAAGAACATAGGAACACGCAACTTAACTAAAGCGCGCAACCCTTCCCACTACTGCAAACGGGAAAATGAAGCGCTACCCCTTGGTTCGTCAGCCAGCCAGAGGATCCGTCAGTGCAAGCCGCAGCACTAGTTTTGTAGAATTCGGAGAAAGAATGTAGAAAAGCCGCTTCACGCAAACATGCGTGAAGCGGCTTAGAATCTGGTGGCCAGTCGCGGAATCGAACCACGGACACGCGGATTTTCAATCCGCTGCTCTACCAACTGAGCTAACTGGCCTAAGAGAGCGCGCATAATAGTGCTGATTTTCCCGCCTGTCAAATTATTTTCCATTCTTCTTGCGGGGTGTGGTCAGGCGGGGGGGAACTGGTTGGCGATCGCGCGGGGGACGATTGTGGTCGGTGGGGACGGGTGGTCCGAACTGTCGCGCGGCCGGGGAAAGACGACGCGGGCGACGGTGCCCTTGCCACCGGGGTTCGGGATGAGGGACACCGTTGCGCGGTGCAGATCGGCGATCTCCCGGACGATGGGCAGGCCCAGCCCTGAACCGCTTTCGGTGCTGCCTAGACCCCGATAAAAGCGTTCGAACACGCGTTCCCGGTCCGCTTCGGGTACGCCGATTCCGGTGTCTTCGACTTCGACGATCGCGCTCTCGGTGGCGAGGGTGCGGACGGTGATACAGCCGCCCTCCGGGGTGTATTTGATCGCATTGTCGATGAGGTTCTTCAGCAGTTCGCCGAGCAGCACCGGATTTCCCTCGATGATCAGGGGTTCTCGCGTGGTTTCGAGGCCGAAGTCGATGTCTTTCTGCCGGGCTCGCGGCACGAAGTCGCTCAGCATCGTGCGCAGCAGGGCCTCGAGGTCCACCCGCTCGACGGCATAGATCTTTTCGTAGCTGGCTTCCGCGCGGGCCAGGGACAGGAGTTGGTTGATCAGGTGGCTGGCGCGTTCGGCGCTCTGGGATATCTGTACGAGGGAGCGGTGAATCTGCTGTGGATCGGTCTCCGTCATCGCGAGGTCGGTCTGCATGCGCAGGCCGGTGAGCGGGGTGCGCATCTGGTGGGCGGCGTCGGCGATGAAGCGCTGCTGGGCCTGCAGGTTTTCCTCGAGGCGGGCCATCATGTCGTTGAAGGCAATGATCAGCGGGCGGACCTCCTCCGGAACGTCGCCGACCGCGATCGGCGACAGGTCGGAGGGGCGGCGGCGGCGAATCAGGCTCTGCAGATGGTTGAGCGGCGCAATGCCGCGGGACAGTCCTAGCCAGACCAGGATGACCGCGATCGGGATGATGGCGAACTGGGGCAGCAGCACACCGGTGACGACCCGCGATGCGAGGGTGCTTCGCTTGTTGCGCGTCTCGGCCACCTGCAGCAGCACCAGTCGCTCCGGCTCGCTGGGTAGCGGCTGCAGGAACTGATAGGCGACGCGAACCTCCTCGCCGGCGATCTGTTCGTCGCGAAACATCACGAGGTCGGCCTCGACTTTATCGGGCGCGCCGATCGGCGGAATGTCCTTGTCCCCGGCCAGCAGTTCGTTCCGGAAGCCGAGCACCTGGTAATAGACGGTGTCGTCCTCGTCGGCGCGCAGGATCAGGCGGGCTGGCGCGGGGAAGTTGACGCGGGCCTGTTCACCCTCGACTTTCACGAGGCGGGCGATGGCCTTCACATTGACCGCTAGGGCCTGGTCGTAGGGCTGGTTGGCTAGGCTGTTGGCGACGTTGTGGGTAACGATGATCGAGATCGGCCACAGGAACAGCAGTGGCGCGAGCATCCAGTCGAGAATCTCGCCGAACAGCGAGTTGAAGGCCTTGCCGTCGGCGGTGGCGTCCGCGGCGTCCGCCTTGCGCCACCTAGGCGACCACATCCGGCTTTTCCAGGCAGTAGCCCAGGCCGCGGACGGTCACGATCTGCACGCCGCTGTGTTCCAGCTTCTTGCGCAGGCGATGAACGTAAACCTCGATGGCGTTGTTGGAGACTTCCTCGCCCCAGCCGCACAGATGGTCCACCAGTTGCTCCTTGCTGACCAGGCGCCCGGCACGCAGCAGCAGGACTTCGAGCAGACCGACTTCTCGCGCGGAAAGATCGATGACCTGACCGTCGATCTTGACCACCCGGTCGGCCTGGTCGTAAGCAAGGCGGGCATACTCGATGCAGCGCGCCTGGCCGGTGCCGCGGCGGGTCAGTGCGCGCACCCGGGCTTCGAGTTCGGGCAGCGCGAAGGGCTTGGTCAGATAGTCGTCGGCACCGGCGTCGAGCCCGCGGACGCGATCTTCGACACCATCCTGGGCGGTGAGGATCAACACCGGCATCGTGCACTTGCGGGCGCGCAGGCGGCGCAGCACTTCGATACCGGACAGCCTGGGCAGGCCGAGGTCGAGGATCAGCAGGTCGAAACTCTGACCCAGCAGCGCGGCGTCCGCGTCGGCCCCGTTGGGCACGTGATCAACCGCATAGCCAGCCTTCTTGAGCGCCCGGCTCAAGCCGTCGGCAATGATCAGATCGTCTTCGGCCAGCAGAATCCGCATGTCTTTTGATTTACATATCAATGTAAGTTTGAAGTAAGCAGGCGTCGGCACAGTGGCACGGCTGTTCTCCTTTTACTCGGTCTCGGGGGCGATGCTGCGGCGCAAGCCGCGACAACGTAGCGCCTCGGGGGAGTGCGCCGCTCGACGGGTCGCTCCCCCGCCGATTTTTTGGCCGCTCCGGCTGAATGCCTGCCGCCCAACCCCTCCGGGCGTTTCCCATTTCCGGCTTTTCCGCAGATTCCCGTCACGCCTTCCGGTCGAGTCTAGCACAGGGTTACGGCTGCCTTCGCACTGTGCCGCCCGCGTCCATGCCACGCAATCCGTGAACGAAAAAACCCCGGCAGTCTCGCGACGAGCCGGGGTTTTTGTTGCTTGCGCCGGACGGATATGATCCGGCCGGCTTGGGCGGGGGACGTTCAGTGACCGGACGCGCCGGCGGCACCGATGCCGGTTTCGGAGCGGATCTGCTGGGCCGCGAAGTCGGCACGCTCCTGCTGGGCGTTCGCGCTGCGGTCGAGCAGCGAGAAGATCCAGATGCCGACGAAGCCGATGGTCATCGAGAACAGGGCCGGCGAGGTGTAGGGGAACGGGGCGGAGCCCTTCGGATTGCCGAGCGTGGCGACCCACACCGAGTCGGACAGCACGGTCATCACCACTGCGCTGATCAGCCCGAGGAAGCCGCCGATCACCGCACCCTTGGTCGTGCAGTCCTTCCACAGCACGCTCATGAAGAGCACCGGGAAGTTGGCGGATGCGGCGATCGCGAAGGCCAGGGACACCATGAAGGCGATGTTCTGCTTCTCGAAGGCGATACCCAGGACCACCGCGATGACACCCAGCACGATGGTGGTGATGCGGGACACGCGCAGCTCGGAGGCCGAGTCGGCGTTACCGTTCTTGAACACCGTGGCGTACAGGTCGTGGGACACGGCCGACGCGCCGGACAGGGTCAGGCCGGCCACCACCGCCAGAATCGTCGCGAAGGCCACTGCGGAGATGAAGCCGAGGAAGACGTTGCCGCCAACCGCGTTGGCCAGGTGGATCGCCGCCATGTTGCCACCACCCTTCAGCGTGCCCTTGGCATCCAGGAACTCCGGATTGGTCAGCACGAAGCAGATGGCACCGAAGCCAATGATGAAGGTCAGGATGTAGAAGTAGCCGATCCACACCGTCGCCCAGCCCACCGACTTGCGGGCTTCCTTGGCATCCGGCACCGTGAAGAAGCGCATCAGGATGTGGGGCAGGCCGGCGGTACCGAACATCAGCGCCATGCCGAAGGAGATCGCGGAGATCGGATCCTTCACAAAGGTGCCCGGGCCCATGATCGAATCACCCTTGGCTGCGGCGACGGCGGCGATGTCCTTGCCGGCCTTGGCGGCCTCCTCGATCAGCTTGACATCCTTGGCGGCCAGCGCCGTCTTGATCTCGACGGCCTTGGCGAACATCGCCTCGGGGCTGAAGCCGAACTTGACGAGCACCATGAAGGCCATGAAGGATGCCCCGGCAAGCAGCAGGCAGGCCTTGATGATCTGCACCCAGGTGGTGGCGGTCATGCCGCCGAAGAGCACGTAGACCATCATCAGCGCACCGACGATCACCACCGCCATCCAGTACTCGAGACCGAACAGCAGCTTGATCAGCTGGCCCGCACCGACCATCTGGGCGATGAGGTAGAAGGCCACCACGACCAGCGTGCCGGAGGCGGCGAAGGCGCGGATCGGCCCCTGCTGGAAGCGGTAACCGGCCACGTCGGCAAAGGTGAACTTGCCGAGGTTGCGCAGGCGCTCCGCCATCAGGAAGGTGATGATCGGCCAGCCGACCAGGAAGCCGATGGAGAAGATCAGGCCATCGTAACCGTTGGCCATCACCGCGGCGGAAATACCCAGGAAGGACGCCGCGGACATGTAGTCGCCGGCGATCGCCAGGCCGTTCTGGAAGCCGGTGATGCCACCGCCGGCGGTGTAGAAGTCGGCCGCCGACTTGGTCTTGGAGGCCGCCCACTTGGTGATGTACATCGTGGCGGCAACGAAGATGCCGAACATGATGATTGCGGTCCAGTTGGTGGCCTGCTTTTCGGCCTGGCCCAGATCGGCACCGGCGGCCAGGGCGGCACCGGAGCCCAGCGCGGCCAGCAGGCCGAGAATCAATTGGGATGAACGCATCACTTGGTGGCCTCCTTGATGACTTGATCCTTCAGCGCGTCGAACTCGGTGTTGGCACGACGGATGTAGATGCCGGTGATGACGATGGTGAACACGATCACTCCGACGCCGATGGGAATGCCCACCGAGGTGACCGCGCCGGCCCCAAGCTTCTGGGCCAGAAACTCCTTGTTGAAGGCCACCAGCACGATGTAGCCGTAGTACACGACCAGCATCAGGATCGTCATGATCCAGCCGTATGAATTGCGTTTTGAGACCAGCTCCTGGTACTTGGGGTTTGCCCGGATGCGGTCGCCGAGGTCGTCTCTCATCGTTCTCCTCCTCTTCGAATAAACCTCCCCGGGAGCCGGGAGGCTCCTTGAAGGGTGATCGCAAGTTACCGGCGGAGGCTTACGGTGAACTTACGTTCGCTGACAGCTTCAACGAAATCCGGAAAGTGCGGCACGAAAATGAAAAATCCGCTCGGAGTCGATTCGCTCCTGTGGAAATGGCTGTGCCAACCGGTCCGTTCCAGCGAAGGGCAGGACTTCCGA
>Ga0213919_1000741_pt1 | contig 13395 bp, 12 predicted proteins | sample McNCre317MG_FD_161056 | JGI IMG/M metagenome (GOLD analysis project Ga0213919, IMG submission 161056) | Freshwater microbial communities from McNutts Creek, Athens, Georgia, United States - 3-17 MG | ecosystem: Environmental > Aquatic > Freshwater > Creek | place: USA: Georgia | collected... | reverse complement strand
TCGCCGTGGCCATGATGGCCGTGGTGTTGGTCGTGTTGAGTGTGGCGCTTTGGCGCGGTTCGCAACAAGGCGCGCGCTTGGCCGCACATCAAGCCGATGCCATCAACGACCCCGCCAAAGCCAACGCTGCGGTGTACCGCGACCAACTGGCCGAGTTGGACCGCGAATACGTGATGGGCAACTTGAACTACGAAGAACTCAAAGCCGCGCGTGATGAGTTGTCTGAACGTTTGTTGGCCGATGTCGCTGGCCTTGATGAAACTGTCCAGCCTGCGGCCCCTACGTCTACCGTGATTTGGCAAAAGCCTTGGCTCAGCATTGCGGTGCTGGTGTTTGTGGTGCCTGTGTCGTCCATGCTGATGTACAGCGTGTTGGGCGAGCCAGCCGCCTTGGACCCGATGGCTTTGAAGCAAGGTGTGGATTCATCCGCTGAAGTCACACCAGAGAAATTGACCGAAATGGCCACGGCCCTGACCCGCCGTTTGCAAGACGAACCCAACAGCATGGAGGGCTGGGTCATGCTTGGGCGCGTTCAGCGCGCGCGCGGCCACTTTGAAGAGTCTGCCGAGGCCTTGGGCAAAGCTTTGGCCTTGAGCCGCGATGACAACTTGTCGATTGAGCGTGCCGAAGTGTTGGCGCAACAAAATGGCGGCAGTTTTGCGGGCGAGCCTTGGGCCATCATCCAGCGCGTGCTGACCGCTGACCCACACCACCTCAACGCCTTGTTCTTGGCTGGCAGCGCTTCGTATGCCGAGATGAATTTCCGTTCAGCTTTGCGTTTTTGGGAACGTGCCCGCGAGGTTGTGCCCGCCGATTCACCCGATGCGCCTGAGCTAGACCGCGCCATTGCCGAAGCCCGCGAGAAGATGGGTCTGCCAGCCATTCCACCACGCGCTGCGGGTGCAACCGCTGACACGCAAGCCAGTAAGGCCACCCTTGCCGCGACCAGCATCAGCGGCCGCGTGACCTTGGTGAAAGAACTCAAAGGCTTGGTGGCCCCCACGGACACCGTGTTTGTGTATGCCACGCCTGTGACAGGCTCACGCATGCCTGTGGCCATCGTGCGCACCACGGCAGACAAACTGCCTTTGGACTTTGTACTCGATGACAGCACGGCCATGAACCCCAGCGTCAAGCTCTCCAGCATGGACGAGGTGACGGTGCGCGTGCGCATCTCCAAGAGCGGGCAAGCCACTGCGCAACCGGGTGACTACGGTGTGAGCCTCACGCCCGTGAAGCCAGGCAGCAAAGGGTTGAACTTGATGGTGCGTGACACCTTGCAAGCCACGCCTTAATCACACGCGACACAGGTCAACAAAAAGCCCCGCAGTTTTCAAAACTGCGGGGCTTTTTGTTGGGTGGGATGCTGGTTACAGCAAGCCGTTCATGCGTGCGAAGTGCAGCGTTTGCGTGCGGCTCTTCACGTCCAAGCGACGGAACAAGCGCCACAGGTGAACCTTCACCGTGTGTTCGCTGATGTCCAGCTCGGCGGCAATGTCGCGGTTGCTCAAACCACGGTCCAACATGACGATGAGTTGCTTTTGGCGCTTAGACAATTTGGTCTCGCCCACAGCCACCTCTTCTTCGTCACCGTTCTCAGCGGCAAACAAACCTTGGATGGCAGAGGAAATTTCGTTGGCAGCCGTGGACTTCTCGATGTAGATGTCGGCACCAGCTTCGATGCATGTTTCTTCAGCTTCGCCAGCAGGCATCGAAGAAATCACGGCCAAGGGCACGGTGGCGTACATGGTTTTGATTTCTTTGACAGCTGACGTGCCTTTCACGCCCGGCAGCAACAAGTCGAGCACAAACAGCTCTGGCTCACCGTTTTTGATGATGGCAGCTTGCAATTCGCTGAATTTCTCTAATTCGATCACTTTCGATGCGGGACGCATGCGGCGCAACAACATGGCGATGGCTTGGCGAACCAAAGGATGGTCGTCAATGATGTACATACTCATTTTTATTACTCCTGAATCAATATTAGTAGTTTAGCCCCATTGCAGACCGAACATCCTGCATGGTTTCCCGAGCTGTAATGCGTGCTTTTTCAGTACCTGCATCCACGATATCACGAACAATCTTGGGGTTGGTGATGTACGGCTCCGCACGTTCCAGCATGGGTTGTTGCTCACGCAAGATCGCTTCAATGATGGGCTGTTTGCAGTCCAAGCAACCAATGCCTGCGGTTTTGCAGCCTTGGGCTACCCACTGGCGTTGGCCCTCGTCGCTATAGACCAGGTGGAATTGCCACACGGGACATTTGTCGGGGTCGCCCACGTCGGTGCGCTTTTGGCGCGCGGGGTCAGTGGGCATGCGCTTGACCTTGTGCTCCAGCGTGGCGCGGTCTTCGCGAATGGCAATCGAGTTGTTGTAGCTCTTGCTCATCTTGGCACCATCCAAGCCTGGCAGTTTGCTGGCTTGGGTGTACAGCGCGTGTGGTTCGGTCAAGATGACTTTGCCTGTGCCCTTGAAATAGCCGCCCAAGCGCTCGCGGTCTTGCTCGTCCAGTTCAGGGGCGGTGGCGATGTAGCCCAACGCGCCTTCCATGGCCTTGGCATCGCCTGTTTCTTGGTAGGCCTTGCGTGCTTTCTCGAAGCGCTTGACGCTGTCTTTGGGCAGTTTGGCCAGCGAGGCCTGCACTTTTTCTTCCGCGTTGATTTCGCGGCCATACAAGTGGTTGAACCGGCGCGCGGCTTCACGGGTCAGCTCGACGTGGCTGGCTTGGTCTTCGCCCACAGGCACGTGCTTGGCTTTGTAGATCAAGATGTCAGCGGCTTGCAGCAGTGGGTAGCCCAAGAAGCCGTAGGTGGCCAAGTCTTTGTCCTTGAGCTTTTCTTGTTGGTCTTTGTAGGTGGGCACGCGCTCCAACCAGCCCAGCGGTGTGCCCATGGCCAAGAGTGTGAACAGCTCGGCGTGTTCTGGAATGCGGCTTTGCAAGAAGATGGTGCAAGCGTTGGGGTCAAGGCCAGCAGCGAGCCAGTCAATCACCATCTCATACACGTTCTTCTCAATCACTTCGCGGTTTTCGTAGTGCGTGGTGAGAGCGTGCCAGTCGGCCACGAAGTAGAAGCAATCCATCTCGGACTGCAAACGCACCCAGTTTTTCAAAGCGCCGTGGTAGTGACCCAAATGCAAAGCACCCGTGGGGCGCATGCCGGAGAGAACGCGTTCTTTCATGTTCAAGGCTTCAGTAAAAATTCAAACGGACTGAGCATGAGGCTCAGCAACTCAAAGGTGAGCGACATGATGGGCGCCATCCACAAGGTGTCGACGACTTTCAAAATGACCAAGGCCATCACGATGTAAAAGCCATAAGGCTCAACGCGCGACAGCCACACGGCTTGCTTCCAAGGCAGCAAGCCCACCAAGATGCGACCGCCGTCTAGCGGCGGCAGCGGGAACAAATTGAAGGCGAACATCACGGCATTCACTTTGACGCCAGCTTTGCAGACTTCAATGAAATAGCGTTCTTCCACGCCTGCGGCGATCAAGCCGTACATGGCGAAGGCCCACACAAAGGCTTGGATGAAGTTGACAGCCGGGCCTGCAAGGGCCACCCAAACCATGTCGCGTTTGGGATGGTGCAAGCGGCTGAAGTTCACGGGCACAGGTCGCGCATAGCCAAATAAAAAGTTGCCGCCTGTCGCCAAGAACAACACGATGGGCATGACCAGCGTACCCATGGGGTCGATGTGCGGCATGGGGTTGAGCGTCACGCGCCCCATCATCCAGGCCGTGTTGTCGCCGCGTAAGTGCGCGACGTAGCCGTGGGCGGCCTCGTGCAGCGTGATGGCAAACACCACGGGCAGGCCGTAAATCAGAATGGTTTGAATCAGGTCAGGGAAATTCACAGTGCCATTGTCGCATCCAACACTTTGGGCCTAGCAGCAGGGCGGTTCACAGGCCCAAAGTGCTCAGCGGCCTCCGTCCTTGGCGGATCACCTCGGGGTCACCCCCGCCGTCCATGGGTGTGAGGTCCACCACGGTGGTGGGCTCGAGCGGGCAAGCGCCGGCGTCAATCACGGCGGCCAGTTCGTGCTCAAAACGGTCGCGAATTTCTTCGGCGTCGTTCATGGGGGCGGTCTCGCCGGGGGCGATGAGCGTGGTGGCGAGCAGCGGTGCGCCGTGGAGTTCAAGCAAATCGAGCAGGGTTTTGTTCAGCGGCACGCGCAGGCCAATGGTTTTACGCTGTGGGTGGCTGACGCGGCGGGGCACTTCTTTGGTGGCTTCCAAGATGAAGGTGTAGGCCCCGGGCGTGGCGGCTTTGAGCAAACGGTATTGGCGGTTGTCCACGCGGGCGTAGTTGGCCAGCTCGGACAAATCGCGGCACATCAAGGTCAAGTGATGTTTGTCGTCGACTTGGCGAATGCGACGCATGTGCTCCACCGCCGCTTTGTCATCGAGGTGGCAGACCAAGGCATAGCTGGAGTCGGTGGGCACGGCCACGATGCCGCCACGCTCCAACAGCTGAACAGCTTGCTTGAGCAAACGGGGTTGGGGGTTGTCGGGGTGAACTTGAAGAAACTGAGCCATGAACGTGTCCGCCGAAAAGTAAGCAGGTGTGGTGGCCTCACACCACAAAGTTTTTATTGAACGCGGTCCGCGAGCGCTTCCCACACGGGGGTGAGTTGGCCGGGCAACCAAGGCAGGGTGCCTAGGTCAATGCGGCTCTCAAGTGGGCTGTGGAAATCGCTGCCGCGCGAGGCGAAGAGGTCAAACTCTTTGGCCATGTCGGCGTAGATCACGTACTCGGCGGGCGTGTGGCTGCCGGTGACCACTTCCACGCCTTGGCCGCCATGGTTTTTGAACTCGGTGAAGAAAGCGAATTCTTCGTTGGGTGTGAAGCCGTAACGTGCAGGGTGGGCAATGATGGCCATGCCGTTGGCTTGGACGATCCACTGCACCGCGTCTTTGAGCGAGGCCCAGCGGTGCGGCACAAAGCCGGGGTTGCCTTCGGTCAAGAAGCGGCGAAAGACTTCGGGGGTGTCTTGGCACACACCGGTTTCTACAAGGAAGCGCGCGAAGTGGGTGCGCGACACCAACTCGGGGTTGCCTGCGTATTTCAGTGCGCCTGCATACGCGTCGTGAATGCCAACTTTGGCCAAGCCATCCGACATTTCTTGAGCGCGCTCACTGCGGCCACCGCGGGTTCGGTACAAGCCGGCTTTGAGTTGTTCGTTGTGCGCGTCAAAACCTAGGCCCACGATGTGCACGGTTTTGTTGGCAAAGGTGACAGAAATTTCTACACCTGTGAGGTACTTCATGCCGTTGGCGTGGGCTGCGGCGAGGGCGCGGTCTTGGCCACCCACTTCGTCGTGGTCTGTCAAGGCCCACAGTTCGACGGCATTGGCTTTGGCGCGTGCGGCCAATTGCTCAGGTGTGAGCGTGCCATCCGAGACGACGGAGTGGCAGTGCAGGTCGGCGTTCAAAATGGATGAAGTCACGCCTTCATTGTAGGCGTGGCAAGGCTTCTCGTGCGTTCGCGCTGGTGGCTGCGGCCAGCGCGTCTAGGGGAATGCCGCGCAGCTCGGCCAGCACTTGGGCAATGCGCGGCAGTTCGGCGGGTTCGTTGCGGCCTTGGGGATGGCCAGCGGCGCGTTGCTCGGCTGTGCTGTAGAGCCAATGCGGCGGAATGTCGGGTGCATCGGTCTCCAGCACGATGGCCGAGAGTGGCAGCTCGGTGGCCAAGCGGCGCAGCTGCAAAGCCCGGTCATACGTGAGCGCCCCGCCAAACCCGAGCTTGAAGCCCAACGCGATGAAGGCCTGCGCTTGTTGCAAGCTGCCATTGAACGCATGGGCTATGCCGCCCACCACGGGTGTGTCGCGCAAACCTTTGAGCAGCAAGTCGGCGCTGCGGCGCACGTGCAAGATGACAGGCAGTTGGTGTTGCTGCGCGAGTTTGAGTTGGGCCTTGTAAAAGCGTTGCTGCTGGGCCAGCGCTTCCGAGTTGTTCAGCTCGGGCACAAAACCATCAATGCCAATTTCACCCACGGCCACCAAACGTGGGTCGTGGCGGTGGGTGTGCAGCGCGGCATCAAGCTGTGCCAAATGCACGTCGGTGGCTTGCGGTGTGTAGAGCGGGTGAATGCCCAGTGCATAAGCGTCTTGCTGGGCATGGGCCAGCAAGCGCACGGTGTCGAAGTTGGCGGCAGCTACGGCGGGAATCACACAGGTCGTCACGCCTGCGGCTCGGGCACGCAGGTGCACGGCAGCGCGGTCGGCGTCAAACTCGGCCGCGTCTAGATGGCCATGTGTGTCAATCCACATCGGGTGTGCTGCGGCTTACACGCTACCCAGCGCGAACACCGAGTTGGGCACTCGGGTGGTGACCGTGGTTTGTGGTTTTTGGGCGAATACGCCGCGCTTGGGGGAGTTGTTGTTTGGCACGTCTCCCGCTTTCGAGAGTTGTGCCGCAATCAAGCTGTGCAAGCTGATGGACTGCATGTGGTCTTCCATTTTTTGGTTCAGGTGTGACCACAGCTCTTCGGTGGACACGTAGCCATTTTGTTCGGCATCGGCAGACACTTGCTCTTTTTCGTCGGGGCTGTTGACCGCATAGATGATGTCGGCCACGCTGATGTGGTTGGCGTCGCGGTTCAAGGTGTAGCCGCCGCCGGGGCCGCGCGTGCTTTCCACCAAACCGTGCTGGCGCATTTTGCTAAAGAGCTGCTCAAGGTAAGAGATAGAGATGTGTTGGCGCTGGCTGATGGCGGCCAACGACACGGGGCCTTGGTGCTGGCGCATCCCCATGTCAATCATGGCGGTGACGGCAAAACGGCTTTTGGTACTCAAACGCATGGTGTGCTCCTTTCGGTTTTCTGCTGGCTGTTTGCCAGACTGCGGTGAACTTTAAGCAGAAAATCACTTCGTGTAAATTCGTATTTATTGTTTTATTTGTTCGTAAAAAACGAAGTTTAATGACGTCTATGAATTTCAAGCACTTGTATTACTTCTGGGTCACGGCACGCGCGGGCGGCATCATGCGCGCAGGTGAGCAGTTACACACCACGCCGCAAACGCTGTCTGGGCAAATCAAATTGTTGGAAGAAAACCTGGGCCGCCAGCTGTTCCGCAAAAGCGGTCGCCAGCTCGAGCTGACCGAAGACGGGCGCAAAGCCTTGAGCTATGCCGACGATATTTTTTCCTTGGGCTCAGAGCTGCAAGCCGCCATGGCCAACACCCAAGCGGGTGTGCGTACGCTGGAATTTCGGGTGGGCGTGGCCGATTCGGTGGCCAAGTCGGTGGCCTACCGACTGCTTGAGCCCGCGTTGTCGATTGCTGAGCCTGTGCGTTTGATTGGCAGCGAGGGCAAGTTTCCAGACCTGCTGGCGCAGCTGGCTTTGCATAGACTCGATTTGGTCATCGCCGACGAGCCGCTGTCCAAGCGCATCAGCGTGAAGGCCTTTAACCATGCTCTGGGCACCACGCCCATGAGCTTTTTTTGCACGCCTGCGTTGCGCGCCACTTTGAAAGGCAAGTTTCCGCAATGCTTGCACGATGCGCCCATGCTGATTCAGGGCTCATCGTCTTCGGTGCGGCAACAGCTCGATGGCTGGCTGGTGCGCCACAAAATTCAACCGCGCGTGGTGGGCGAGTTTGACGATGGCGCGTTGATGACGGCGTTTGGTCGCGAAGGGCGGGGTGTGTTCATGTCGCCCGGCATCTTGGAAAAAGAAACGGTGGCGCAGTACGGTGTGGAAGTGATTGGCCGCAGTGATGAACTGGTGGAAGAGTTTTTTGCGGTGTCGGTGGAGCGCCGCATTTCGCACCCGTGTGTGGCGGCCATCACGCAAAACGCGCGTGGCCGTTTGTTCAGCGGTTAATTCAACGATTCATTCGAAGATGGGCGGCTTGGCCAAGCCGGGCCTACTTCTTCAAGTGTTTTGCAGCACGCCTGCGTTCAGGTGCAGCTGGCGGTCGCAGCGCGCAGCCAAGGCGTTGTCGTGCGTCACCAACACAAACGCGGTGTTGTGCTCACGGGCCAGTTGCAGCATCAAGGCAAACACGTTGTCTGCCGTGTTGCGGTCGAGGTTGCCTGTGGGCTCGTCAGCCAGCACACACGCAGGGCGCGTGACCAAAGCACGGGCAATCGCCACACGCTGGCGCTCCCCGCCTGACAACTCGGCAGGGCGGTGGTGCATGCGGGGGCCAAGGCCCACCGCTTCGAGCATGGCCTGCGCTTGGGCGCTGGCAGCGGCGCGGTCCATGCGGCGAATCCACAAGGGCATGGCCACGTTGTCGAGCGCGCTGAACTCGGGCAGCAGGTGGTGGAATTGATACACAAAGCCCAAATGCTGGTTGCGCAAATCGCCCAAGGCCGCAGCGCTGAGCCCGGCCAATGGCTGGCCCATCAACGACACGCTGCCAGAGCTGGGTTCGTCCAAGCCGCCCAACACATGCAGCAAGGTGCTTTTGCCCGAGCCTGATGAGCCAACGATGGCCAAGGTTTCGCCAGCGTTCACAGACAGATCAACGTTTTGCAGAACCGTCACATCTAGCGGCCCTTCGGTGAAGCGGCGGCTGATGTGGTGGGCGGTGAGAACAGGTGTATTTGTCATAGCAAGCCTCATTCGTAGCGCAAGGCTTGAGCCGGGTTGACGCGGCTGGCGCGCCAACTGGGGTAGATGGTGGCGAGGAAAGCCAACACCAAAGAGATGATGGCAATCGGCCAAATGTCTGCGGCTTGCGGGTCGCTGGGCATGCGGCTGATGAGGTAGATGTCACGTGGTAAGAAGCTCGCGCCCAACAGATTTTCAATGGCGGGCACGATGACGTCAATGTTGAACGCCACGCTCAGGCCTAACAGCAAACCACCCAGCGTGCCCAACACGCCCACGGTGGCGCCTTGCACCACAAAGATGGCCATGATGCTTTTGGGGCTCGCACCCAGTGTGCGCAAAATGGCAATGTCGGCGCGTTTGTCAGTCACGGTCATCACCAGCGTGGTGACCAGGTTGAACGCCGCCACCGCCACGATGAGCGTGAGGATGATGAACATCATGCGTTTTTCCACCTGCACCGCCGCAAACCACGTGCGGTTTTGGCGCGTCCAGTCGCGCACGATGACATCGGGCCCGAGTTGCATCGCCAAGTCATAAGCCACGCTGCGGGCTTGTTGGCTGTCTTTGATTTTCAGGCGCACGCCCGTGGGTGCTTCCAGGCGGAAGATGCGTTGCGCGTCTTCCATGTGCAGCAGCGCGAGCGAGGCGTCGTATTCGTAATGGCCTGAGTCAAACACGCCCGACACATGCAACTGCTTCAAGCGCGGCATCACACCTGCGGGTGTGACTTGCCCGCCGGGCGCGATGAGGGTGATTTGGTCGCCCACGCGCACGCCCATGGACATGGCCAGCTCGCCGCCCAACACCACATTGAAGCTGCCGGGTTGCAAGGTGGCGCGCACCTCGGGTGGGATTTGCAAGGTGAAGTCGCTTACCTGCGTTTCGGGTTCGGGGTCAATGCCGCGCACCATGGCGCCGCGCATGTCTTCGCCACGCGCCATCAGGGCTTGCTGTGACACGAAAGGTGCGGCTGCCACCACCTCGGGGTTGCGTTTGGCTTGGGCCATGAGGGCATTCACATCGCCAAAGCCTTCGCCGCCGGGGGCGAGCAGCTCGATGTGCGACACCACGGCCAACATGCGGTCGCGCACTTCTTTTTGAAAACCGTTCATCACACTGAGCACAATGATGAGCGCAGCCACGCCCAGCGCAATGCCCAACATGGACACGCCCGAGATGAACGAAATAAAACCATTGCGGCCCGCCACACGGCCCGCGCGCGTGTAACGCCAGCCAATGAGCAGTTCGTAGGGAAGTTTGGAGGAAGTGGTTTGCATGTGGGTTGGATTATCCCGTAGTGAAAAGAATGCCTTTTTAGAGTGTTTGGCAGCATCACGGACAATCAAGGCTATGACTTCTGTGCTGACCTCTGTGCCGTCCGATGATGTGCGCGATACCACCCTGATTCCGTTTTCGCTGTGGACCACCCAAGGCCCTGAGGCATCGGTGTTGGCCAAAGCCGAGTTGCCCCATCTGCGCGCGTGGCTGACGCAAGCCCGACGTGTGGATGTGCAAGTGGACTCTGTGCAGGAGCCTTTGCTAGCCACCTTGTCGCCTCCGCATGAATGTGCTTGGGCGCAAGCTGTGGGTTGGCCGACGACGGATGGTGGTTTGCCTTGGGCTGCGCGTGCGGCTGTGGCGCAAGGCTTGGTTGCTGATGGCGCAACAGAGGGCTGGGCCTTCATCACCCTGTGCAACTGGCATGTGAGCAACGGCCAAGTCACGCTGGGCGACCCTGCGTATTTGCAAATCGACGAGGCCACAGACGCCACCTTGTTCCAAGCCATGCAAAGTTTTTTTGCCGAAGATGGCATTGCCTTGCACCCCCACAAGCCCGGTCAGTGGCTGGCGCAGTCGCCTTTGTTGGCTGACTTGCCCACCGCCTCGGTCGACCGCGTGATTGGCCGCAACATTGATCCGTGGTTGGTGGGCAGCCATGTGGCCGCTGATGCACTCAGCCCCGCCGCCAAACTGCTGCGTCGTTTGCAAAACGAAATGCAAATGTTGCTCTACACGCACGCTGTCAACGACGGTCGCAGCCTGACCATCAATTCGTTTTGGGTGCATGGCACTGGCACTTTGCCTAGCGATGCAACAGTCGGCAACACGGCCGAAGCGAACAAGCCCGCACAGCAAGAGCCCGCCGTCATTCATACCTTGCGCCAAAGCGCTTTGCAGCAAGACCTGATCGGCTGGCTCGAAGCCTGGCAACACGTCGATGCCCACGTCATCGCGCCCATGTTGGCGCGCGTGGCCGCAGGCAAGCCGCAGCGCTTGGTGTTGTGCGGCGAGCATGAATTTCATGTGTATGACAGCGCAGCCCCGTCGCTGTGGCAACGCCTGCGCACGCACTTGGCCCCGACTTCTTTAGACACCGTGTTGGCCGTTGCGCCTTTGAAAGATTAAGCCCATGCAATTCATCCCACGCGACATGCCACCGCGCAGCATCTGGGCGCTGGAGCAAGCGGGCGTGCATCCGCTGTTGGCGCGCCTGTATGCCGCACGCGGCATTCAAGATGCCGCCACGCTCGACGCCTCGCTGGCGCAACTGTTGCCACCCACAGGCCCGAACGGATTGAAGGGCATCGAAGCCGCCGCCGTGTTGTTGGCCGACGCCATGGCCGCGAACAAAAAGTTGTGCATCGTGGCTGACTACGACTGTGACGGGGCCACCGCTTGTGCCGTGGCTCTGCGAGGTTTGCGTTTGCTGGGTGCGAAGCAGGTCAGCTACATCGTCCCCGACCGCGTGGTGGATGGTTATGGCCTCACGCCGCCGATTGCCGAGCGCGTCAAAGCCAGCGGCGCCGATGTGCTCATCACCGTGGACAACGGCATTGCCAGCGTGGAGGGCGTGGCCACGGCGCGCAAGCTGGGCTTGCAAGTCTTGGTGACCGACCATCATTTGCCAGCCGCTGTGTTGCCTGAGGCCGATGCGATGGTCAACCCCAACCAACCCGGTTGCACGTTCGAGAGTAAAGCGCTCGCGGGTGTGGGCGTGATGTTTTATGTGCTGCTCGTCTTGCGTGCGGAGCTGCGCAAACGCGGCGTGTTCACTGCGGAACAACAGCCGAAGCTCGACACCTTGCTGCCATTGGTGGCGCTGGGCACAGTGGCCGACGTGGTCAAGCTCGACGCCAACAACCGCCGTTTGGTGGCTCAGGGTTTGGCGCGTGTGCGCAAGGGCCAAATGCCTGCCGGCATGACAGCCTTGTTTGCAGCCGCCGGTCGTACAAGCGAGAAATGCACCTCGCAAGATTTTGGTTTTGCAGTGGGGCCACGCATCAACGCCGCAGGCCGTTTGTCGGACATGACCTTGGGCATTGAATGCTTGACGACTGACGACGTGGGCCGCGCCACCGAGCTGGCCATGCAGCTCGACCGCATCAACCGCGAACGCCGAGAGATTGAAGGCGACATGCGCGAGCAAGCACTCGAACTCGCGCAAGAAATGTTCGACCCCGAAGAAGAGCCGCCGTCGGCCTTGTGCGTGTTCGACCCCGACTTTCACGAAGGCGTGGTGGGCATCGTGGCGGCCAAGCTCAAAGACTTGCACCACCGCCCCACGTTTGTGTTTGCGCCCAGCCAAGCTGCGGGCAAAGGGCACGAGCTCAAAGGCTCGGGTCGTTCGATTCCTGGTTTTCATTTGCGTGATGCGCTCGATCTCGTGGCCAAACGCCACCCTGGCGTGTTGTTGCGCTTTGGCGGTCACGCGATGGCGGCGGGTTGCACCTTGGAAGAAGACAACCTCGCCACTTTTGAAGAAGCCTTGCAACAAGTCGCGCAAGAGTGGCTGGACGAGGCCACCTTGCAACGTCGCTTAGAAACCGATGGCCCCTTGTTGCCCGAATACCGCCGCCCCGAGTTGGCCGATACGTTAGCGCGCGAAGTGTGGGGCCAAGGCTTTGCACCACCCACGTTCAGCGAAGAGGTGGAGGTGCTGGGTCAGCGCTTGGTGGGCGAAAAACATTTGGCCCTCAAACTGCGCCACCACGGCCAACCTGTGGACGGCATTTGGTTTGGCCGTGTGGACCCTTTGCCGCCGCTGGCGCATTTGGCGTTTCGCTTGGAGGCCGATGAATGGCAGGGCAATAAACGTGTGCGCTTTGTGGTCGAAGGCATGCAGGCATAAAAACGAAAACAACACACATGGCAACCAAGAAAAAAATCCAACTCCCTGAAGTCAATTTCTCTGACTACAGCGACACACGCTATCTGCACCTCGGCACGCCGTGGGTGCAAGGCTCGATGAACATCGACAAGCCTTTCGACATCGACCTTGAATACGTGCAACGCATGATGGCGTGGCTCTTGTTTGTGGACATCGACAAAGTGGGCAAGCTGCACGCCATGCAGTTGGGTTTGGGTGCGGCGTCGCTCACCAAGTTTTCGTTCAAACACCTGCGCATGAAAACCACCGCGATTGAACTGAACCCGCAAGTCGTGGCGGCTTGCCGCCTGTGGTTCAAGCTGCCCGCCGACAGCGCCAAGCTGCAAGTGGTGTTGGGCGACGCCGCCGAAGTGGCCAAGCACGACCACTGGCGTGGCCAGATCGACGCGTTGCAAGTGGATTTGTATGACCACGAGGCCGCTTCGCCTGTGCTGGATAGCGCTGAGTTTTATGCCGACTGCCGCAGCTTGTTGACGGACGAAGGCTGCATGACGGTCAATCTGTTTGGCCGCAGCTCCAGCTTTGCGCAAAGCGTCGAGAAGATGGCCAAGGCGTTTGGCGAAGATGCCTTGTGGGCCTTCAAGCCCACGCGCGAAGGCAACACCGTGGTGCTGGCGCAGCGTACGCCTAGCCACCCCAAGCGTGCTGAATTGATGGCGCGTG
>Ga0213919_1000739_pt1 | contig 13414 bp, 10 predicted proteins | sample McNCre317MG_FD_161056 | JGI IMG/M metagenome (GOLD analysis project Ga0213919, IMG submission 161056) | Freshwater microbial communities from McNutts Creek, Athens, Georgia, United States - 3-17 MG | ecosystem: Environmental > Aquatic > Freshwater > Creek | place: USA: Georgia | collected... | reverse complement strand
AAGTGCGGCACGAAAATGAAAAATCCGCTCGGAGTCGATTTGCTCCTGTGGAAATGGCTGTGCCAACCGGTCCATTTCAGCGCGGCGCAGAACTTCCGAGGGCGGATGGCGGGGGCTGCGCGATCGTGTCGAGCCCGGGCCTGGCGGCCGTGTTGGGTGACAGCGGCGGGGTGACGGCGGTGTGCCGGAAATGAAAATGCCGTTCAGCGTTAGCTGAACGGCATCGCACCCGAGGGTGGCTTTTTGCGTCTAACCCCGAAGCCCGGAGACTTCGGGGGCGCTGCCCGGAATTACTTGGCAGCCTTGCGACGACGCAGGGCGCCCATCGCGCCGAACAGGCCGGCACCGACCAGAGCCAGGGAAGTCGGCTCGGGGATCAGGGTGACCTGGTTCAGGGTCAGGTCGACGGAGACCGTGCCGCCCAGCGGATCGATGATGGCCTGGATGGCATTGACGTTGCTCAGGTCGACACCGGTGCCGCCGCACTCGGTGGTGAAGGGGGTCGGGATCGAGTTGGAGCAGTCCAGGAAGCCCCACAGCGGGATCAGGGAAGCCGTGCCGTCCGGGAAGTTCAGCGGATGGGAGGTGGAGATCAGCTTAACGCGCGACCAGTTGGTGGCATCGGTGTACAGCTCGAGCCAGAACTCAAAGCCCTGGTCGGAGAAGTTGGTCAGCAGCTGAAAGTCGGTGAAGGGGGTCAGATCCTTGCCGCCCAGGCCCGGGGCAACTTTCGGCGTGCCGCTCGGGTTGGCATTGGTCGGAGCGGTGGTGTCGGTGCCCAGACCGTCCCAACGGACGATGCCGCGACCGGTGACGCTGGAGGCCGTCGAGAAGGAGAAGTAACCGCCCTGGACGACGGCGGTGACGGCGCCGGTGCCGCCGGGGATCGCGTCGCTCAGCTTTTCGACGTAGAGGTCGCGGTAGCCGCCGATGATGTCGGCAGCGGGGCCGGCTTCAGCCGCCCAGATGCCGCCGTCGCTGAGGGTGGTATCGCTGATGGCGCCCTGGGGGGTGCTGAACAGGTCAACAACCATGTCGGCTTGGGCGCCGGCGCTCAGGCCGAGGGCAGCAACGGTGGCAGCGATTTTGAGCATTTTGTTCATTTGGAATCTCCGGTTGATATCTATCAGTGTTCGAAGTTGGACGAATTGTTCGTTGTCGCCCCACGCTCTACATAAGCGATTAGCGTGCCAGAAATATAAAGTTCTTTGTGAACAGTGTGTTGTGTCAATCAGTGGGGCGCTCGTACGGTGTGCTGATGGTCATGTGTAAAATTTTCCGACACCTCTGCCAGCCTGGTGAGAAAGGATCGGCACCGGGACCGCAGTACCGGCTGATTCCGGGCTGTGATCTATTCACGGTTTGGTGGCGGTTTAGGGGATTGTGCTAAGGTTTTGACCGCACTTTGGCCGCCGTGCATGAGCCGGCGCTTGTCGAGGGAAAGGGAGCTTGATCCATGCGAAAAGTCACGATCCTGCCGATTCTGGTCTTCCAGTTGCTGCTGGCGCTGCCGCTGGCGGCTGCGCTGGCGTTTGCAGTCGGCGTCGATGGCCTGGCCGGGCGGATCCCGCTCGGCGGTTTCCTCCAGGTGGTGCTGACGCTCCTGCTGTTCCTGTCGCTGGTCACCTTGGTCTACCGCCTCTTTATCGGGCGCTGGCCCCTGCCGGAAGGCGACCTGCCCGTCGGTTCGGCGGGGGAGTTCCGTTACATGGTGTACATCATGTTCTGGCTGATGATCTTCCTGCCGCTGCTGCGCATGGCGATCATTCCGGTCCCCCTGTCGCGGCTGGTGCTGCTTGCCTTGGGCGCCCGCGTGGGGGAGGGAACCTATTCCTCGGGGCTGGTGTTCGATCCGCATTTCGTGACGCTGGGCAGTCAGACGCAGATCGGTTACGACGCGGTGCTGATTCCTCACGCCCAGGCCAGGGGCGAACTGGCCCATTACCCGATCCGGATCGGCAGCAAGGTGACCATCGGTGCGCGCAGCGTGGTGCTGGCCGGCGTGACGATCGAGGATGGGGCGATCGTCGGGAGCTGTTCGCTGGTGACGGGAGGTACGCACATCCCGGCCAATGAGGTATGGGCGGGCATCCCGGCGCGGCGGATCAGCGGGGCGTCCTAGCCCGTGCCGCCCGGCCGGATGTGCCGTCCCTGGTGCTTCCGGCGGCGGGCGGGGCTATGATGCTGCGCTTGCGTGCGCCGTATTTGACCCCTATCTGAGCCGTATCCGCGCGGGCATCGGCGGGCCGGCATGACCGGTGCGGTGCCGATCCGGCGTTGTGTGTTCGACCCTTTGCCTTCCTCGATCATGAACAAGACCCTCGCTGCGACCTTCGTCGACCTGACCCTGGCTTTCCGGAATGTGCTGCGCCAGCGCCGCCGTGCCGGGTTTGCGCTGGCGATCATCGGCGGTGGCGTGATTTCGCTGCTGCTCGCCGGCGGCTTCATCCAGTGGGTGCTGGATACGATGCGCGAGTCCACGATCCATTCCCAGCTCGGGCACATCCAGGTGGTGCGGCCCGACTATTACCAGAAGGGCGTCGCCGACCCCTACCGCTATCTGCTTCCCGAAGGCAGCACGGCCGAGGCGCAGATTCGCGAGACGCCTGCGGTGCTGGCGGTGACGCCGCGCCTGTCCTTCGTCGGCCTGATCAGCTTGGGCGATGCGACCCTGTCCTTCATCGGGGACGGGGTGGACCCGGTGGGCGAGGCACATTTCGCCAAGTATTTCTTCGTCGAAAAGGGCGAGCGCCTGTCCGCCGACGATCCGACCGGTATCGTGATCGGCCAGGGTCTGGCGGCCAACCTGGGGGCGAAGGTCGGCGACACGCTGGTGCTGATGACCTCCACCGCCAAGGGGGGGATGAATGCCCATGACGTGCATATCCGCGGAATCTTCTTCACTTCGGAGAAGAGCTACGACGACAGCGCGATCCAGGTGCCGATCCAGCTGGTGCGCAAGCTCGTGAAAGTGGCCGGCGCCACCTCGTGGCTGGTGGTGCTCGACGATACGCGCAAGACCGATACGACGCTCGCCCAGCTGCGCCAGACCCTCGACCCCAAGGCCTTCCAGCTGGCCCCCTGGTATGAACTGGCCGATTTCTACAACAAGACGGTGGAGCTCTTCATGCGCCAGGTGCTGGTGGTCAAGATCCTCATCGGCATGATCATCGTCCTCAGCATTTCCAATACGCTGTCGATGGCGGTGATGGAGCGGACCAGCGAGATCGGCACCGCGATGGCGGTCGGCGTGCGGAGGAAGAGCATCCTGCGCCAGTTCGTCTTCGAAGGGGTCTTCCTCGGGGTGCTGGGGGGGATGCTGGGGGTGTTGATCGGCTGGCTGCTGTCGCTGGCGATCTCGGCCATCGGGATTCCGATGCCGCCACCGCCGGGCATGGAAAGCGATTTCACCGGGGAGATCACCGTCAATGGCGTGATGGCCGTCGATGCGATGCTGGTGGCGATGCTGGCGACCCTGGTGGCCAGCTTTGCGCCCGCGTGGAAGGCGTCGCGCATGAATATCGTCGATGCGCTGCGGCACCAGCGTTGACGTGGATCAATCCTGCAGCCGGCCTGGCTGAACACTCTGGAGGTTGTGATGAAGTCGATGTTTACCGATTTCCTGCTGTGTGGCGGGGTGCTGGGGCTGATCATCGGGCTGACCCTGGCGCTGGTCGGCGGGGTGCTCTCGCCGTGGGTGCACGGGGTGTTCGGCGACTATTACGTGATCGTCAATGTGCTGCTCTTCATGTTCATTTACGGCGTGCTGTCGGGCTTGGCGCTGCAGCTGATGTTGAAGATCCGGCCGCTGCCCTGCGGCGAGTTCTCGATGGATTCCGGGGTGTTCACCTACTGGAAGCTGCTCACCGTGGTGCACATGCTGGCCGCCGAGGTGATGACACCCTTCACCTCGGTGTTCACCCGGCCGCTGATCGCCCGCCTGTTCGGGGCGAAGATCGGCGCCAACGTGGCGATCGGCGGGACGATAGGCGAGCCTTTCATGGTCAGCGTCGGTGATGGCGCGGTGCTTGGCCACGGTTCGGTGGTGGCGGGCAGCGTGATTGCCGATGGCAAGATCACGCTGGGCGAGATCCGGATCGGGGCTGGCGCGACGGTTGGCGTCTATGCGGCGGCGATTGGCGGGGTCGACATGGGCGACAATGCCAAGCTGATCGGCGGTTCGATGGTCATTCCGGGTTCCAGGATTCCGGCCGGCGAAGTGTGGCGGGGCAACCCCGCCCGCAAATGGAGCGTGGTCGGCGCCGCGGCCAAGGGGGCCGATCAGGCGGGCTGAACGGCCGCGCAGGCAGGGCCCCTCAGGCAGACTCCTGAGGCAGGCCCATCACGCGCCGAGCAGCGGCGCAAGGCCCATGCGCAGGCGTGCCGCGCAGTCGTAGTGCTTGGCGATGCGCGCGAGATCCTGCGCCGCGTCGCGGAAGGCGTGCTCATCGAGCAGGCGCCGGGTGGCGGTGGTGACTGCCGCCGGCGACAGCTGCATGCCGCGGAGTGACAGGCCCAGGCTGCTTTGTTCCAGGTAGTGCATGTTCAGGTACTGGTCGAGGTTGCCGGGAATGCCGAGCACCGGGACGCCCTTGCTCAGTGCCTGGTAGGACGTGGGGCTGCCGCCATTGCATACCACCAGCGCGGCCCGTGCGGCGGCGGCGTCGCCGGGGAGGTAGTCGGCGCAGAGCACGCCGTCCGGTACGCGTGGCAGGGCCGCGCCGGCGGTCGACACGAGCAGTTGGGCGTCGACCTGCTGCAGTCCCTCGAGCAGCGGCGGAAGCAGTTCGCCGGCGCCGGAGCTGCCCAGCGTCACGTAGATCAGCGGTTTGCCTGTGGGGATGCGCGCCCACCAGTCGGGCAGGGGCAGGTCGGGCGACCAGTCGATGGGGCCGAGGAAGACGCCGCCGTTGCCGGCGCCGTCGCGCAGCCCGTAGATTTCGGGCAGATCGCTGAACAGCGCAAGATCGGCGTCGGTGTAGATGCGCCGCAGGTCTGGCCCGAGGGAGGGCAGGCCGTAGTGCCGGCGCAGCCGGTTCATCGGGCTGGCGTGCACGGCGAAGGCGAAGGGCCGGGCGAGGTCGAACAGGGCCTGTGAGATGCCGACGCCGAGGTATCTGACCATCGGCAGGTTGGGCACCACGAAGCGCGGCGTGAAGGCGGGACTCCAGTAGGCGTTGGTGATGGTCGCGTAGGGGATGCCCGCGCGCCGGGCCGAGATCGACAGCGTGATGCGGAAATCGCCGATCACCAGGTCAGGGCGCAGGCTCGACAGCAGCGCCTCGTCTTCCTCGGTGAAGCGCTTGAGGGTGGCGTAATCGAAGACCGGCCGGCCCCTGGCGAGGTTGTCGATGAAACGGGCCTTGCCAGTCGGCGCAAGGGTGTGGGTGTGGCCGGGAAAGTTTTTCAGGAAGCGGGCGGACTCGGCCGAGGCGGCGAGGGTCACCGCATGGCCGTCGGCGATCAGGTGGCGGGCCAGCTGGAGGGGGCGGCCGAGATGAGCCAGCGTGACATCATGGGCGATCAGCAGAATTTTCTTGGGCGTCATCGGATGTCCCGGTTGCCAGCGCGTGGCGGGATTCTGCAGAGCGGGTCGGAGCCTGTCCAGCGGCAGCGTGCGTTGAGCCTGGTCCGTGGTCGCCAGGGCTGGCCGTGCTGGTCGGCCGGCGCAGGCCGGCCCAGGCGATTTCACAGTCGATGGCGAGGGCGCTGCCGGTGGGCGAGGTGCCGTCGCTGGCGGTGCGCGACAGCTGGCAGCGGCGCGGAAGGATCAGGGCTTGCGCCGCGATCGGCGGGCGCTCGAGGATGGCGATCAACTGGTCCTCGTGGCGGATTTCGCCGCGCAGGCGGAGCGTGGCGGCGGCGAGGGTGCTGGTCCTGCGCGGGTCGGTTTCCCCGCGGGCGGCGTGCGCTGCATCGTCGTCAAGCGGATGCAGTGGGCCGATTTCCCAGTCCAGCCGGTCAAGGCCGAGCTGCTCGTGCTGCGCGAGCACATGGCGCTGCCACGCGTGCCGGTCCGGGGGGCTCAGGCGTCCGCTGGCCTGCAGCGCGTCCCACTGGCGGAGTGCCTCGTCGGTCTCGGCCTTGAGCCGGGCTGCGGCGGCATGGCTGGCGCGGGCCTGGGCGAGGCGGGCGTGCTGCTGGCCCAGTTCGGCTTCAGCGGCCGCGCGTTCGGCGTGGCTCCAGTAGATCAGGCTGGCGCCGGTGAGCGCGGCGAGCGCAAGGGCGGCCAGCGGGCCATGCAGGCGATTCGCGGGGAGCCGTTTCATCGGGTCGGTGGCGGCAGGGTGGCCCGCACGCTCAGGCGCCGGTCCGGCGCTGACGACGGGCGTGCCGCACGCAGCGGACTTGTATCGTCGAGCCCGGCCGGCAGTCGTTCGGCTTCGACGATGGCGCCGGGCAACTGGCGCAGCGCGGCGAGGAAGCGTGCGACCGCTTCGGCCTGGGCATCGATGTCGGGGAGGATCGCTTCGATGCGGACGGACTGGTGCGGCGGGGCGGCGGCCCAGTCGAGTTGAACGAGCTGGACGTCCGGCTGGGTGTCGAGGACGTGCGCCAGCTGTCGGAAGAAGGGGGCGGGGCCGGCGCGAAAGGATTCGAGCATCGCGATGCGGGCAAGGGCGGCCTGCAGGGCGTCGAGGGCCTGCGGCAGGGGCGGCGTGGCGGTGCTCAGCGCGTCGCGCTGCGTTTCTTCGGCCAGCGCGGCAGCATGGATCGTGCCGGCCTGCTGGCGCAGCAGACGGCTGTCGACGAGGTTCCTGGCGCTGACGACGAGGCAGGCCGACAGCAGGGAGGCGCTGGCGATGCCGAGCAGCGTGCCGACGTTGGTCACACGCTGCTGCCGGAGCTCGCCCGCTGGCGCGAACTGGGCCTGAGCCCGGCTGCGGGCGGCCAGGTGGAGGAGCAATGGCCGCGGGTCGGAGTCGGCGTGGGGCGTCAGCAGGCCGTGGCGGCTGGCCAGGCCGGGCAGGTCGATGGGCGTGAAATGGAGCTCGGGGCTGTCGGGGCTGGCCTTGCGGATCGCCGGATGCTGGTCCGGGTGCGCGAGGACCCGCACCGGGGTGACCTGGCCGTGTTCCAGCGCCCGCTGGCCGAGCAGATAGTGAGCCGTGCGCCGGACTTCCTCGTGGCAGGCGTCCCACAGTGCCGGCGACGAGGGGATGAGGCTGCGCACCAGGCGGCTGAAGCGCAGGCGTCCGTGCTCGAGGCAGGAGATGCGCAGGCCGCTCGCGCCGACGGCGACGAGCAGCGTCCGCGGCGGAAGGGGGCGCTCGGTGCGCAGAAGTTCCGCGCCGAGCAGCGCCGCGCTGTGCATCCCGGTCAGCCGCGCATGGCTGTCGCGCAAGGCGGTGAGCCACGGCAGGATGGTGTCGGGGCGGGTCAGGGCGACGAACAGGATACGTTCGGCCCGGCTGCCGGCCGCCTCGCCTCCCAGCGGAATGTGGGTGACATAGGGTGTGTCCAGGCCGAGCTGGGCCTGGCGGCGGGCGATCAGGCGGCGGCGGTCGCGGCCGCGCAGGGCCGGCAGCGTGTCGGCGTGGAAGCTCTCGTCGGCGAGGTCGGCCAGCAGCGTGAAGCGGCCCTGCGGGCGTTCGGCGAGGTAGCGGGCGAAGGCGGCGTGGCCGGCCGGATCGTCGGCGAAGCAGGCTTCGTCGGTAAGCCGGCCATGCTGCCAGTGCGTGGCGACGAGGCCGTCGTGGCTGAGGTGGAGCAGGTGACGCCCGGCCATGGTCAGAGTTTCATCCGCGTGACGATGTCGTAGATGGGCAGCATCACCGCGCTCATCACCGCGAGCAGGATCAGGCCGAGGACCACCGTCAATGCCGGCTCGACCGCGGCCTGCAGGCGTTCGATGGCCTCGCGGACGTCGCGCTCATAGAAGTAGCTGACGTTGGCGAGGGCCGTGTCGAGGGCGCCGGTGCTCTCGCCGACGCGCAGCATGCGGGTGACCAGGGGCGGGAACAGCTCCACCGCGGCGAAGGCTTCGGACAGCCCGAAACCGCGCTCGATGCCGCGGCCAGCGCGTTGCAGGCCGTCCTTCATCGCGGCGTTGCCGACCACGTCCTCGGCGACCGCGAGCGCATCGACGATGGTGATCCCCGAGCTGTACATCAGCGCGAACAGGCCGGTGAAGCGGGCCAGGATCAGCCGGCGGCGGACTTCGCCGAGCAGCGGCAGGCGCAGCAGGAAACCGTCGAAGCGGCGGCGCAGGTCGGGCTGGCGGCTCAGCGCGTGGCGGAAGGCCAGCAGCGCGGCGACGGCGGCGGCGACGAGGAGCGAGCCGTAGGCGCGCACGAAGTCCGACAGGCCGATGAGCAGACGGGTCTGCAGCGGCAGGGGCTGGCCGGCGCTGTGGAACAGCCGGGCCAGCTCGGGGACCACGTGAATGAGCGCAACGCCGATGGCAGCGAGGATCACCAGCGCGACGATGGCCGGGTAGATCGCGATGCGCCGGGTGAAGGCGGCGAGCTCGTCGTCGCGCTTGAGCGCGGCGGAGATCGCGCGTAGCACGGTGGGCAGTTCGCCGGCCTTTTCGCCGGCCCGCACGAGGCTGCAGAAGACGCCGTCGAAACTGTGTGGATGGCGCTCCAGTGCCTCCGATAGCGTGGCGCCGCCCTCGATCGAGGCGACGATGCCGGCCAGGGTCTCGCGGAAGCCTGGGTGGCGGATCGCGTCGCGCAGGTCGACGAGGCTGTCGATGATCGGCACGCCGGCCTGCAGGAACTGCTCCAGGTGGAAGCAGAAGTTGATCAGCTCGCGGCGTGGCAGCTGTGCTCGCCAGGGCCGCCGCCAGGGCCACCGGCCTTGCCGGGCCGGCTTGCCGTCGAGCAGTTCGAGCTCGAGGCGGGCCAGACGTTTTTCGAGTTCGGTGAGGCTGCCGGCCTCCAGGTGCCCACGGACGATCCGGCCGCGCGCATCGACGGCGCGATAGGCGAAAGGCGTCATGGCTGCATGCGGTCGGTGAGGTCCACAACCCGGCACAGCTCCTCGAGGGAGGTCTCGCCGTCCCGCACGCGTCGCGCGCCGTCGTCGGCCAGGGGGCGGAAGCCCTTGTGCGCGGCGGTTTCGCGCAGCTCGCGGGCAGTGGCGCGGCGGGCGATGAGCTCATCGAGGTCGGGGTCGAGGCGCAGCAGTTCCATGATCGCCAGCCGTCCGCGGTAGCCCTGGTCATCGCAGCGGGGGCAGCCGACGGGCCGGTACAGCGTCGGGCGTGCGCTGGCGTCGGGCAGGTTCAGCAGGCGCCGTTCGTAGTCGCGCGCCGGGTAGGCTTCGCGACAGGCCGGGCAGAGGCGGCGGACGAGGCGCTGGGCGACCACGCCGATGACGTTGCCGGCGAGGATGTCGGGCAGGATGCCGATGTCGAGCAGGCGCGGAATCGCGCCGATGGCCGAGTTGGTGTGCAGCGTGGAGTAGACCTGGTGGCCGGTCATCGCGGCCTGGAAGGCCATGCGCGCGGTGTCGGCGTCGCGGATCTCGCCGACCAGGATCACGTCAGGGTCCTGGCGCAGCATCGCCCGCACGCCGTTGGCAAAGTCGAGGCGGGCCGCGTCGGACACGGCAGTCTGGCGGATCAGCGGCATCGGGTATTCGACCGGGTCTTCGAGGGTCATCACGTTGATGCCCTCGGTGCTGATGTGGCTGAGGATGGAGTAGAGCGTGGTCGTCTTGCCGCTGCCGGTGGGGCCGGTGACGAGAATCAGGCCTTCCGGGCGGGCGATCATCAGGCGCAGGAGGTCGAGCTGGGCGTCGGCGAGGCCCAGCCGGTCGAGCTCGACGATGCCCTTCTGGCGGTCGAGGATGCGCAGCACGATGTTCTCGCCGTGGATCGTCGGTTGCGTGGAGACGCGAAAATCCACCGGCCGTTCGCTGACCGACAGGGAGATGCGGCCGTCCTGGGGCGCGCGGGTCTCGGCGATGTTGAGCCCGGCCATGACCTTGAGGCGCACCGCCATGGCCGGCCAGCTGGATTTGTGCAGCGCACGGATCTGGCGCAGCAGCCCGTCGATGCGGTAGCGGATGCGCAGGAAACCGGCTTCGGGTTCGAAGTGCAGGTCGGAGGCGTCGCGTCTGACCGCGTCGGCGAGCAGCGCGTCGATGAGGCGGACCACCGGCTGCGCGTAGTCTCCGCCGCGCAGGTCGGGTTCGCCGGTTTCGATCTCGTGCACGATGCCGTCGATGGACAGCTCGTGGCCGTAGAGCTGATCGATGGCGCGGGCGACCTCCGAATCACCGGCGAGCAGGATGTCGATGGTGGTGCCGGCCGGGAGCAGGCTGCGCAACTGGTCGACGGCGACGAGGTTGTCGGCGTCGGACGAGGCGACGACCAGTCGCCGGGCAGTGGCGTCGTGGCTCAGCGGGATGAGTTTGAGGCGCTTGGCGATCGACTGGGGGACGAGGGCCAGCGCGTCGGCGTCGGGCAGCAGGTGGGCGAGGTCCACGCTGCGCCGGTCGAGGGTATGGGCGAGGGCGTCGCGCAGGGTGGCTTCGGACAGGAAACCGAGGCGGACGAGCTGGCGACCGAGCGCCTCGCCGCTGCGTGCCTGCTCGCGCAGGCCGATGTGGAGCTGGTCCGCGCTGATCAGGCCGAGGCCGAGCAGGGTCTGGCCGATGGGGGCAGCGGCCTTCATTGCACCGGCTCCGCGGCGATCAGCCGCTGCAGCCGGGCTTCGCCCTGGACACGGGAGAAGCGTGCAGCCTGCCGCTCGGCCAGCTGCAGGGCTTTGCGGTAGAAGCCGGCCGCCGCGCGGTGCTGGCCCAGGTGATCGAGGCTGACCGCGAGGTTGTAGGCGATGTCGGCATCGTCGGGGGCAAGGATATGGGCGTCGAACCAGGCCTGCTGGGCTTCCGCCCAGCGCCGTTGGCGGGCCAGGGTGTCGGCGAGGGCGAGCTGCAGCGCCAGCGTGCCGGGCCCGCCGGGCCGGGCCGCCAGGCGGTTCTTCAGGGCGGTTTCGGTCTGCAGCGGATCGGCAGAGGTGGCGCGGCTGAGCCCGGCGACGGCGGTGGGGTCGTCGGGTGCGACGGCGAGGGTGCGGCGGAACAAGGCTTCCGCCTCGGCGGGGCGCTGCTCGCGCAGCGCGATGGCGCCCAGCCCGTTCAGCGCGTCGGCATCGTTCGGGTCGGCGGTGAGGGCTTCGAGGTAGCCCCGTCGTGCGGCGTTCAGGTCGCCGGCCAGGTAGGCCGTATGGGCGGCGACGACATGGAGGCGGGGCGGGGCCGAGTCAGCGCTCCCGGGGCGGACGCGGACGGTCTCATCGGCGGGGGCTGCGGCTTCGAGTCCGGGCGGGTGGGGCCTGGCGCGCCGCGCCGGCGGGGGGGCGTGAGCGGGTGAGGACGAAACCGCCGCAGCAGCGGGTTCGGTGTCAGTGCTTGAGCCGATAGCCGTGTCGGAGTCGGCTGGCGTGCTGGCCGGCGGAGTCGGGGAAAGCGTCGGCCCGGCGTGGGCGAGCGGTGAGGGGCCGGCAGGCAGCCACAGCCAGGCGGCGGCGAGGAGGCCGCTGGCGAGGGCCGAGCCGCCGATCAGCGACCAGGCAGGGCGGGGGGGAGCAGATTCTTCCGGCCGAGTCCCGGCAGGGCGTGTGCCGGCGTGGGCTGCGTCCGGGGTCGTCGGTCGCGCAGCCTCGGACCGGGGCTCGCGGGCGATCGGCTCCAGCGCCAGGCGTGGGGCGGCCGGGGGCGTTTGGGCCGGCCCTTCGCCCCGAGCCTGCTGCCCTTCCTCGGTCTTGCGCAGTACGTCGAGGAGCAGGTTCATGGCGCCGCACCGCCCGGAAAGGCCGGCGTGGGCTGGCCGGGCGGCGGGAAGTTCCGGCTACCCGGCCAGGGTCTGTCGGTGAAGAAGTCCGGATCGGGCAGGCGTTCGCGCAGGCGGGCGGTGGTGCTGACCAGGGTGGGTTCGCGGACCACCACCGGGCGCAGGAAGATCACCAGTTCGGTCTTGTGGATGGCGTTGTCCCGGTTGGTGAAGAGTTCGCCGAGCAGCGGCAGCGCGCCGACGAGGGGGACACGGCCGGTCTTGTAGTCGATGCGATCCTCCATCAGCCCGCCGAGGATGGCGGTTTCGCCGTCGCCGAGGCGCAGGACGGATTCGATCTCGCGGGTGCGGATCTGCGGCACGAGGTTGGCGATGTTGGCCGGAATGTTGGGATTCGGGTCGCGGCGGAAGTCGGAGATGCTGGAGATCGTCGGGCGGACGTTGAGGATGATCTCGTCGGTTTCGCTGACCTGGGGGGTGACGGTCATCACCAGGCCGACCGAGACCGCCTGGGGCGTGGTGGTGACGGTGGTCAGCGCGCCGGCGTTGGTGGTCTGGGTGGTGTCGGCCTTGACGTTGAAATACACGAACTCCTCGACGACCTTGATCACCGCGGTCTGGTTGTTGAGCACAGACAGCTTGGGGCTGGACAGCACCTTGACGGTGCCGAAACCTTCGAGAAGCTTGATCGTCGAGTCGATGCCGCCAGGGCTGCCGCTGTAGGCCAGGCTGAAGGGGGTGACGGCGTTGCCGGCGCTGCTGCCGAGGGTCGGGCCGGTGATGCCGAAGCGGGTGCCGCTGGCGAGGACGCGGCTCCATTCGATGCCCTGGCGGTAGGTGTCGGATAGACCGACCTCGAGGATGGTTGCTTCGATGAGCACCTGGCGGCGGGCGGCGGCCATGACCTGGTCGATGAACTCCCTCACCTTCTCGTGCTGGCGGCTGCTGGCGCGAACGGTGACGACGCCGGTCTCGCGGTTGGCGATCACCGATGCGGCTTCGCGGAAGGTGGATTTGTGGACCCGCGTCGTGGTGCTGTTCTGCATCGCCGCCGGATTGGGGCTGGCAGCGAGCCCCCCGCCGCCGGGCGGCGGATTGCCGCGGCCGCGCTGGCGAGCCGGCGCGACGGCTGCGGGCGGGACGCCGGTGCCGGTGGTGGTGGCGGTCTCGACGTTTTCGACGAGAGTTTCGCTGGAGCCTTCGGGCAGGATCTTGTCGGTTTCGCGCAGCAGGTCGCGGAGGTTCTTCTCGACGGACTCCCAGAACTGGTTGCGGGAGAGGTTCTCGATGCGCGTCGCCGACACGTTGCCGCCGTTTACAGCGACGCCGGCGGAAAGGGCGCCGCCGTTCGCGTGCTGGGTGCCGGTGCCGCTGGTGGCGATCTGGGTGTTGGTGGAGACCGTGCCGGAGACGTTGCGGCTGAGATTCACGTAGTCGATCCGGTAGGTGCGCAGAAACGGGCTGTCGGGCATCACAGCGAGATTGGGACCGTCCAGTTCGTAGCGCATGTCCACCTGCCTGGCGAGGCGCGCGAGGATCTGCGGGAGCGTCTGGTCGATGGCGTTGAGCGTGACCCTGCCTTCCAGGCCGGGGTGGATGTCCACGTTCAGGCGGGCGTCGCGGGCCAGCGCGAACAGGAGATCCTGGATACGCAGGTTGGTGACG
>Ga0213919_1000738_pt1 | contig 13418 bp, 18 predicted proteins | sample McNCre317MG_FD_161056 | JGI IMG/M metagenome (GOLD analysis project Ga0213919, IMG submission 161056) | Freshwater microbial communities from McNutts Creek, Athens, Georgia, United States - 3-17 MG | ecosystem: Environmental > Aquatic > Freshwater > Creek | place: USA: Georgia | collected... | reverse complement strand
AAACGTCCCGCGGGCGTTTACGACGTTCGGCGATATAATTACCGTCTAACACCTAAAACGTCACCACGGGCGAAATTTTGCGTTTTAGGGGTATATGTGATTATTGACCGACGGTCATAAATATATGTTTGTGCAATTTGTACACATTGGATATATCGCATTATACAAACCGCCGAAATTGGTCGTGTTAACGCGAAAATGCTTGTTTTTTCCTATATAAATGTTATTATTGTAATGTCAAATATGATTTGACACTTGCACATTGATTGTTTAATAAGAAAGGAATTAATAATATGAAAAAAGACGATTTTAAGTGGTTAAAGAATCAAGTTATTAAGTCAAAGTTCACGGGCGACATAATGTGTCACGGTTACTTATTTATAAATGCAACCGAAAAACAAGCCGAAGAACTTAAAAGGTTAGCATTACAGTATGCGGAAACAATAACATTCTTGCCTGACGGTAGATTTAAGGTCGGTGCATACATATTCAAATAGAAACAATTACCCGTGTAGTTTAATGGTAAAACAAAACACTTTGAATGTTTGGTTGAACGTTCGATTCGTTCCGCGGGTGTACACAATAGGGTGTAAAATGTATAACAAGAAAGGACATTATATTATGAACGATTTAATTATCACACAAGCGAAGTTCGAAACAACTTCAAAGAAACTTAACAAGGAACTTGACGGAATTGTCAAGGCATTCGAAAACAACGAAAAGGCGGGCGAAAAACTTGCGTCACATCTTTATCAAATTAAGGTAAACGAACTTTGGAAAATATCCGACGACGAAAACGTATTTATCGGGGACAAGGAAATCACAAAGTTCGGTGACGTTGCGGGTATCTTTGGAATAGGTACACAACAAGCGTACAAGTTAGCAAAGGCATACGAATTAAAATATTACGAAGAAGTATTGACCGAACGTTTATCATTATTCAAGTTATCGCAGATAATCGAAATGATGACGTTAGACGTCACCGACCTTGTGGTTATAATCGACGAAGAAATCGTGAAACCTACAATGACATTGAAACAAATTCGTGACGCCGTATCAAACTATAAGAAAGGGGAAAACGAAGATGTCGAAGAAATCGAAGATAACGAACCGACCGACGACACCGACGGTGAAGAACTTGACACCACATACAAAGTTGTCATTTCGGGGGCAGAATTTATCATTGAAGATGTCAAAGTGCAAAAAGCAATCACCAAAGTATTAGAAAAGCACGGTATCATTAACTATGTTGAAGAATAAGAAAGGAAATAAAATCATGCACGTACATATCAAATACACTTCGGACGAAGTAAAGAACATTATCGGCGCGACTTGTTCGCGCCGTGGGGCAGAAGAATTGAAAAACGACTTGTTTGTTAATGTTTGCAAGTCCGTCGTGTCTGCCTTTTACGAACTTTATGACGACGCCGACGCGTTTATTCGTTCTTGTTTCTATTTATGTGACCTTATGGACGAAGAAGTGTTGACACCCGAACAAGTCAAAGAACTTGATGTATTCATTCATACAACCGCATTAACACATCATAGAAAGGGGGAAAAATGACAATGTCGGAAAATAAAACAATCACGCTTGACGGCGTCAAACTTATGGCGGACGCAATACGCAAAGAACAAGCCGAAGAATTAGCAAAGAATACACCCAAGGCGTCAAACGTTATTGATGTAACGGCGCAATTCGGCAAGGGTAAGACACCCGAACCGACACCCGCGCCGACGCCTACACCCACACCCGAACCCGCGCCCGTTCCCGAACCCACACCCGAACCCGCACCCGTTCCCGAACCAACGGAATAATCGTGTTAACACGAATATTCATAAATTAATCATTGTATAGCCTAAAAAGGCAGAAAGGACAACAAATGAAAATTACAGTATTTTCCAAGAAAAGACAGACCAAGGACGGAAAGAAAGTGTTTTACACTTATTTCACAAGATTAACAAACAAGGCGGGCGAAGTTGTAACCGCAAGCGTCAAGTTTGTAGAAAGTGAATGTGATGTTCCCGAAACATTTCCTTGTAACCTTGTGATTGACAAGTCACTTTGCAATCTTGCAACAAAGACAGAAACCGCAGACGACGGCCACGAATACACAACAAAAACGTTGTGGGTTAAAGGTTACGAAATGGGCGAACCTTATGTCGATACATCACTTGACGATTTCGAATAATCACATAAACGCGGGGCGTGAACAACGCCCCGTGATTTATAGAAAGGACTTAAAATGGCAAAGATTGGAAAACACGCACAAGCGAAGAAATACAAAGAACTTCGCGAAAAACAAGAACTTGCAAATCGTATGATTAAACGTGCCCGCGGTTATTTGAAACCCGACCACAAGGCGTTGAAAAATCTTAAAGCAAAGAAAAAACAATTTTATAATACACGCGGGTTGAAATCACCCGCACAATTATCGTTTAAGAATTTGACACGTTCCGACCTTAAAGCGTATGAACGATTGCTTGATTCTATAATTAACGATACATATTTGAACGAAGAAAAGTACAAAAAACATAAAGAAAAAATGCGTGGAATTTTTGCGCAATCATTGAACGGAACGAACGCGGGCGAATTTGACGAATTTGTCGAAAGTGATATTTTTGAAGAACTTGTTAATATGGGACTTAATCCGTATATTATTCGTGAAGTTTACGGCGAAATGTACGACGCGGGGTATTCCGTGGACGATTTTATTCTTATGTGTACATATTTCCAAAGATTTGTGAACGACGGAAATATCACGCTTGATTCATTTTTTGAATTTGCGACTGAATTTGAAGATTATCTACAAGATTTTAATACGCGTGTTGATAATGGCGAATACAACGCGGGCGAATTTGAAGAATATTTTGCAGAATATTACACGGGCGGTGAAATGTTATAATGTATCAATTAATACGCGGGAAACCGTTAGAACAAATCAATTTTGAATATGTCCGCGCGACGTCGGGAAAATATCGAAACAAGTTAATTTGTCAAAACATCTTCACATTTGACACCGAAACAACAAGTGATTTTGTTGACGAAAACGGCGTGTTCTTATTCGATTATGACAACCCACAACGAAGTCAAAACGCGTTGAAACATTCCGTCACTTATTTGTGGCAATTCGGCATTGACGAAGAAACAAGATATATCGGGCGCGAATTGACCGATTTCGTTGACCTTTTGCACGATTTACAATTTTATATTCACGATTGTTGTCGTATAATTTGTTACGCACACAATTTGTCGTTCGATTTCGTCGGATTGACAAATGTTTTATCGTTCGACAATGTATTCGCAAGAAAACCAAGACACCCAATGTCTGCATTTTGTAAACGATTCAAAATAGAATTTAAGTGTTCGTATGTTTTAAGTGGTTTGAAGTTGTCAACGTGGGCGAAAACAATGAATATGCCCGTCCGTAAATTGACAATGGACTACAAGCAATTACGTACGCCATTAACACCGTTAACGCAACAAGAAATTGACTATTCTATCGCCGACCTTGACGTCATATATTACGGTATAAAATCATATCGCGAAAAATACGGCGGTATGCACTTAATTCCATTAACGCATACGGGCGAAATGCGGCACGCTTGCGAACAAGTAATGAAGTCACAAAGTTTTTATTGTGAACGCGTCACACGATTAATGCCACAAACAATTTTTGATTATGTAGAACAAGCGCATGCGTTTATTGGCGGGACTGTTTTGTGTAATTGGTTGTATAAAAACCGTGTGATTGAAAATATGCGTTGTTATGACATAGCGTCGTCATATCCGTATGTACTTGTTGCGTGTAAATATCCAATGTCGATATTTTTCAAATGTCCGAAAGGACACGAACATAAATATATGTATAACGACGATTATGTGTATATTGTGCGATTCACGGCGAAGAACGTAGAAAGTAATTTTAATTGTCACTTTTTAAGTCGTTCCAAGGCGTTGAAAATTAAAAATGTTGTGGCAGACAACGGGCGTGTTGTTTCGGCGGACGAAATCGAATATATTTTGACGTCGGTCGATTATGAATTATTTTTGAAATGTTATCATTTCGACGATTTAGAAATTAAATCATTTAAGTTTTCACGGGCGGGATATTTGAACAATGAGTTCCGTCGATTCATTATTTCATTATACAAAGATAAAACAATGTTAAAGGGGGTGATTGGGCGCGAAGAAGAGTACCAAAACAAAAAGGCACTTATTAATTCGTGCTATTGACGGCGATTTCGTAACAAAAATATTTTCGGACACTATCGTTTTTAATGATGATAAATCGTGGTCAACCGAACCACTCAACGAACAAACTTTTAACAAGGCGTTAACGTCCGTAAATAAAAAGAAATACAGAAATTATAAAGCATTTGTTCAAGGTATATTTGTTACGGCGTGGGCGCGTAAAAGAATATGGGACGCTGTCATTTCGGGACTTGACGAAACAATCGTTTATACAGACACCGATTCATTGAAACTTGTTGATTGTGACGGTAAATATTTCGAAGAACAAAACAAATTCGTGTTAACACGATTAAATGAAATCTCACAAGAATTGAACATTCCCGTTGCCGACTTAATGCCCGTCGATATAAAAGGCGTATCACACCCGTTGGGTGTATGGGAACGCGAACACGACGTCGCACGTTTCAAGTCGTTGGGTTGTAAACAATATATTTGTGAATATTCCGACGGAACGAAACAATTAACATGTGCGGGAATATCAAAGAACGCGGTATATTTGTTCGAAGATGTTGACGATTTCGAAATTGATAGACAACTAACCGAAAAGGAACTTGCAAGTGTCGGGGCGGAAAAATTGACGCCGTATTATTCGGACGACTACCCCGTTGTAAAATATCCCGACGGTTATGTGTGCAAATATAAATCGGGTATTTGTCTAATGCCGACGACATTCAATCTATCAATCACGCCCGCCGATTTACTTCTTTTATTTAATGAAGTTAAAAGTCGATTGAACAAAATTTATTATACGAAAGGAATTTTATGATATGGGATATAAACATAGTGGTAATAAGTCCGTATGGGACAAGGTAATAAAACAACCCCGTAGAACGCAAAATTTTGCGTCTATTTGCGAAGAAATAGCCAAAGACGGTAAAACATACGCCGAATGGCAAAACGAACGATACGGGGCGTTATACGACGTTAAAACGGGTATCAAAGAAAAGATAAGATTATTAAAGGGGTGATGATATGAAAATCGAAGATTTTATTAACTTCTTGAACAAAGAAGAAAACAAGGAACTTCGCGCCGTGGTTCGTATGGCGGTAAACCTTGCACTCAAAGATTATATTGAATCGATAAAGAAAGGGGACGAAGAATGTCAAAATACTACACACTTGACCGAATAAAGAAAATTGACGCACAATTCAAAATTTTGTTGGGTGGTCGAAATATCGGCAAATCATATGCAACAAAACATGACGTTGTGCGGGAATGTTACAAAAACAATGTTGAATTTGTATATCTTCGACGTTGGGACGAAGATATAAAGACGAAGAACGCCGAACCGTATTTTGCAGATTTGAACGTCAAAGAAATCACCGACGGAAAATACAACGACGTTTATATCTATCAATCGAAAGTATATCTATGTAATAAGGACGACAACGGCAAACCGACCGAACGTTATTTGATAGGATATACACACGCACTCAATCAATCGGAACGTTATAAATCGCAGATATTCCCGCGCGTGCAATACATCATATACGAAGAATTTATAACCGACCGTCAATATTTACCCAACGAATGCGACAAATTACAAAATTACGCGTCAACAATCTTTCGTGAACGTGTCGGGGTTGTGTATATGGTCGGCAATACAATCTCTAAACTATGCCCGTATTTCAACGAATGGAAACTTGACAAGGTTGAACGAATGAAAACGCACGAAATCGCATTGTTCGAAAACTCAACGGATATTATGACCGACAACGGATTGCAAACAATCGAAGTAAAAATTGCCGTTGAAATGTGCGGGGCAAATTCCGTGTTGTCAAAAATGGCGTTCGGCGATTCTGCGAATATGATTGTAAAAAATACGTGGCAGACAAAAAGCGTTGCGCGATTATCAATCGAAACGTACAACGAATGTGATTTACTTCACACCGTATTTGTTCGGGCGGACAATCTAACCTTTCGAATGGAACTATTAAATTACAACGGTTTGATTTTTTGGTATGTGTCACCAATGACAAGAAGAATCGAACACGAAGAAGAAACGCGAATAATAAGTGAACGCGCGTCAATGTACCCGTTGCACACGAACGGTTTTATTCCGCTAACGGAAAACGAACGAACGGCGTTCAATCTATTGAAACAAAATAAAATATTTTATTGTTCCAATTCGTGCGGTTCGGACTTTGAACAAACACTTAAAAAATACCACGTTATAGGTTTAACAAGATAAAATAAAAGGTGTCCTTTAATAGGACACCTTTATTTTTTCGTGTTAACACGATTAAATATATACGCCGTTATATAAATAACGTATAATTTCAGCTTGTTCTTTTGCGGTTGCGCCCGAACATACAAGATTGACTTGTTCGCATTCAAGATACCCATTAAACGAACCGACCAATCCCGACGCGTTCGACGGTAAGCCAACAAGTTCTTTTTCATATTCCGTCGGCATAGCGTCTTGTACTTCGAACATAAACAAACATTCTTGCGGTAAGTACATATTAATTATTGAAGATGATGCACCCAAGGTATGATTAAAATTATTAATGTTATTTTGCGTTAAGCCGTAAAGTGTTTTTGTACCTTGTAAACCAACACCAAGAACACCCAACGCACCCGCGCCCGCGATAGTTTCACCCGCGGTTGCACCCGCTTGTGCAAGTTGTGAACCAACTTTTTGTGCGTCATTGATACGACCGCCAACGCCCGAACCGAACCCAAGCAACGTTTGTATTTGTGCGTTTGCGTATGCGTTCATATCGGTTGCACGTAGGGGCATAGAAACACCACATTGTCCGTTGAAATAGTCACACATCACACCGTTCGCGACTAACACCGCACAACAAGTGTTTGCCCTTGTGTCAAAATAATATCTAACATTTACGGACTTGTGCAAGTATTTCTTCATATCTAATTGAACCCAACCAATATAGGCAAGATAACAATATAATTTCGTATATGGTTCATACGAACGAATATTATCACCAAACGTTGTTTCTATTTGGAATGTTCCGAAGTCATAGTAACCGTTGGGGAAAAGTATTCTATTAACACTATGTTGCATGTTAAATTGATAACCGCCGAAATAGATGTAATTTTGTGATATTATACCGCTTGAAAAAACACTATTCAAATTGACGGGATAGAAAACCAAAGATTCAATGTCGTCAACGACCGTGTCGCCGTACATTTCGCAACCTTTCTTTATATCTTCAAATATTCCCGTCGCACCGCCTTGTGATACATCATAAAATGCGTTTGCGATTTCGGACAACGCACCCTCACTTATTATGTATTGTTGTGAGAATATAGAACGAATACCAATCACACCAAACGTTGTTTCGTCGTCATCTTCACCCGTTCTATTTTGTGGCGTGTACCCCGTCGAAATGCTATTGTAATTTACGGCGTCGGTTTCATTGTCCCCGCCGTCATTGTATGCGTCACTATCTTCACGGTTCTTGTACACAAACATATTTGTCGGATAGTCGGCGTCGCGGTCTAATGTTAACGCGTAAAAAGTGCCAATTTCACCCGCCCAATTTCTATATAAATAGCCGAACGGTATTTGTGTAGGTTGTCCCGCCATTTGTTGCCAAGTTTCGCCGAAATCGTCCGAATAGTAAGCATTTTCGACCCCTTGAAAATTCATACCAAGTTTAAGAACGCCCCCGTCTATTCCCGCGATTTCATATAACGAACAACGTTGTTTTGATTTAATTCGTATGCCCCTATACAATGCGGGCGAACTTGTCATTGTTGCGTTGCCGAACTCATCAACGGTGTATTCTTCTGCGCGTCCATAATAAACGTATTCTTTTAATTCTTCGTCAACATATTCACCCGCCGAATAATTAAGGGCATATAGTTCCAATATTGATAAAGCGACTTCGTCATTAATTGCGTTGATATATTGTTCGGCGTGTGTTTGATTATCAAATACGGGTAAATTGCACATTATAGGACACGACATCGCGTCGGGGGTTGTCCAATATTCAAAGGGTAGTACGGCATAACTCTTTGTTGATGTATCGCCGTATTCGTCTTTGAAAGTTCCCGAAAAGTCAAACACATTAGCGTTATATGTATTAAAACTATAAGAAGTATTTCCGCTTGTTTCATATTCTTGTATATAACACGCAAGTCGTTGTCCTTGCGTGTATTGACTTTTTAATCTTAAATGAATGTCCCAAGTCGATACCTTTGTTCCCTTTCTATCCGACCAAAATGCCGAAAAATTGTCAACGGGTGTGGTGCGATATTCTTCTTCTTTTGTAACACTTCCCGTAACGGTATAAACCGTATGAAAACCGCTTGAATAATAATAATCGAATGTTAATATATTACTTGCCATACAATCACCCCTTTCCGCCCACGGTCAATACATAACTTCCCGAACTATCGGGTGTGAATTTTGACGCGGTTTTTCTTCTTATGTATGTTGGTTGTGGTGAAAATGCAAGACGGTCGTCGGGTAACATTAAATTATAGTTTGACGAAGAACGTTTTGCAATACAACGCGAATTTCGAAACGACGACCAAAACGACATTAAAACGTCACTTGTTAAATCTATTTTTATAAGTTCGCCGTTTAACACTTCAACTTGAACATAATAGTAACGATTGAATTGCGGAATATACGCATAGTTAATTTGTGCAAAGTCCGACACATACGGTATTGTCATTGTTAATTGTTCAAGTTCCGCCGAACCTTTCAAGTCACCCGTCAATGTATGTAATGTTGTAATGCGTTTTCGAACTACATTCGGGGCACTTGTGTTATTATATAAAGTCATTGTTATATCTGCCATACTGTCACCCCCTTATAAATACATTGAATATGTAATTGCGTTTACGCAATCGGTTACGATAGTTAACAATACAGACTTGTCGAAAAATCTTCGATATTTTGCAACATTGTCCACGACATCACGCACACCGCGTTTTGTGTCGGTTGTTTCGTCGTTGGTGATTTTATCAAGGTGTGAACCTTGCATTGTTGTATCATTCCCGCGTTGTACTTTTTCGGTGTTTTGTTGCGAACCAAAGTTTGTAGAATCAACACTTTGTGCGCCCGTTGTTTTGTCGGTCGGGTTAAAAGCCGCCGTTGAAAATGCCGACACACTATTCGTATTTTCACGCGCGCCGTTTGTAGTCGATTGCGTTGTCGCACCTACATTGTGTGTTGTGTCAATATCGCCGTAAGTATTCGTGTTAACACGACTACCATATTCACGCGTTTGTTCATTCTCACCGCGTGTGTATTCGTCGAAATATTGAATGTCACAATCTGTTTGTGCAAGTGTTTCTTGTGTATATAATAACGCTTTATACTTTGGCAAATTTTCAAGCATAACGGCGTATATGTGACGATTAATTTTTGTCATGTCGTAGATATATCCGTCGGCGTTATCGTTCTTTATGTTATGACGTAACAATTCACGCGCACCAAAAGACATTTCACATATTAAATCTAAATCGTCTTTGATTGCGTATAAATCTGCAAGACGGTCGTCGTTTTCAAGTAGTGTATTGTCTGCAAAGATTGTTTTGTTGTCGTCGTATATATCGTTAATTGTTATTTTCATTATCGTCACCCCTTTCGTCGTTTGTGGGTTCGGTGGGTTGTTCTGCCGTATCTTTGATAAATTTGTATTCGTCGGACAAATCAACCGTAATATTTGTACCATACAATACATTGAAATCGTCAATCGCTTTTTTGCGACATTCCAACATGTCCGCAACGTTGAACAATAACATTTGTGAGTTTACGTTGACTTCGTCAACAACCATACGTTCGCGCTTGTCGTTCGCACTTGTCACACCGATTTCGGACAAGAATGTGCGCAAAATTTCATTTCTTGCACTTATAACGTCGGTAATTGAACCCGTAATTGACATATTTGAAAAAGGTGTAAACGAACCCTTTTGTATGAACGATTTGTCAAGCACGGCGTCAACTTGTCCAAGTCTATTTGCAACCATAACCGCCTTGTATGATTCTGCACTTTCTTCGTCGGGGAACGACGGCAAAACGGGTATTCTTGCATTTGACGATAAAATGTTGATTGTGGCGTCTAAGTCTGCAAGTTGTCGGGCGTAACGCTTGACGATTTCGTCGCACGATATTTCATAAGTGTTATTTTTCATAATAATAATATCTTTTCCGACGGTTAAATTGTTCGCTTGTAATAACGGTGTACAATATTGCGCAAGGGGTTCAAAACGTGGATATAAACCGACACCGTATTTTGTAGCGGGAACGGAAACAAAAATTTCTTCGTCTTTATATTTTGCCTTTGTCAATCCCGCATAACCGTTGTGCATTGTATAATCTTCTAATGCACTACAAGGCATTGTTTCGGGCATATTCTCATATTTGAACATGTGAATCAACTTTTCATACAAATAATTAACATAATAATTGTAACCATTGAAAACGTCCGAAACATCTTCGATTAAATCGTATTTTGTTTTATTCGTCAATGCGGTGTCTTTTTGTTTTCCTTTTAACTTAAAAGGGTTGAGAAAATCTAAAATCTTCATATATACAATTTGTCCTTTCTTTATACTTCTTTGATAAACGCGTCGTTATAACCCTTTTCTTTGAGTTCACGACACAATTTAATTGCATTGTTCTTGTCCTTAAATGCGCCGACTTGTACACGAAACAATCGGTTGTTATCTTCGTTTAATTTCGTGTTAACACGAACGACAAATTCGTCAACGTGTTCGTCGAACCATTTGCCCCAACATTCTACACGTTGAAAAAATGCGTGTTTTGTTAGTAGCATTTCATTGTCTGCGACGGGATATGTTAACGCGGTGTTTTTATCTGCAATCCATACAAGACGATTTTTATTGTAGCGTCTACATATATCTACCGTTAAATCAATTAACTTGTTGTAAACGTCTGTATTGAGTGCATACGGACTTGTTTTATCACTTGCACATTCAATAGTAATTGCGCGATTGTCATTGTCAAAATTGCCCGAAGTCCAAGCGCGGTTTTCTTCGGGAACATTCAAAACGACTTCACCGTCGCAACCGATTATATAATTCGCGGACGCGTCGCGTTCGTCTTTATTAAACCAAGACGCAACCGTCAACGCGGGGAATTGTCCAACGACTATATGTGGTGTTATACGTGTGACGGGATATTTTCGCGCCCCGCTATTATTGGGTGAAAGTGATGTATAATTGGTTAACGAACTAATCATTTGTGTCACCCCGCTTTTCTAATTTTTCACATAATTTTGTGATTGCATTTGTATTCTTATTTAATGCGGTTGTGAAACTATCGGACATTTTCGCCGTATCTTCACGATACGATTTGAACAACATCACAACTATATAGCAAAGACCTACACAACACGCAATCGGGAACAACCCGTTATTTATAAGTTCCATTACATAGTTTAATATATCCATTTTGTGTCCTTTCTATCAAAATAGGGGTGTCCACGTTATAGGACACCCCGTGTTTTGAATAAACTAATTATTTCTTTCTTGTGCTATTGTTTGTAGTTTCCGCGGGCGCGGTGATTGTCAATAGACAAGTATCAACCGCGGTTACACCGCCCTTTGTTGCGGTTACTGAAATAACACAAGTTCCCGCACCTACAACGGTGATTACGCCACCGCTAACGGTTGCAACCGAACTGTCACTTGTTCCCCAAGTAAGTACGGCGTCGTCGGGGTTCTTTGTTGCTACAAGTGTGAGTGAATCGGTTGTGAGAATTGACGCGGTATTCTTGTCAAGATGTACGTCAACGGGTTTTATGACTGTATCAACATAGAATACAATACTATTTTGTCCAAGGTTAACGAAATTGCATACAACACCTTGTTCAAATACGTTACGTCTTGCACCGTGTTCGTTGGGAATTGATACGGAACGTCTATCTTTAAGTGTTAATGACAATACACGGTCGTCGTGCATAACGGCAATAACTTTCTTATTTGCACTAATATATTCGGGTTCAGTACCGCCCGAAACATATGCGGGGTTTTTATACTTTGCGTAAACAGATAATCTTGCGTCAAGTGAACCGTTTGTTCCGATTGCTTGCCATGAAGAAATTTCGGCATAGTTCGGCATTGAAACAAGTTCGTCATTGTAAACGTTAGATGTCATAAAACGTTTAATATTGTCGGCAATCTTGCCGTTGATAACGAAGTGACACATGTCACGGGGTGTGAATGTTTCGTATTCCTTATGATTGAATAGAACGGTCATTTCTTCAAGCATACCGATTTTATCGGTAAATAATGAAGTTAACCAACGTGAAAAGTCGGCATTATATTCGTAATAGTTTTGTGAACCGCGAACGTCGGAAAGTTCGACACCCGTTTCGTCGTAGTATGCTTGTAATACATTAATTGCAACGTTTCCGCCCTTGTTAATATCTGCAATAATAAGATTTTCATAACAAGTACGTGCGCAAGTTTCAAGATACTTTGTGATTGAGTTGTACATAGCGATAAATATGCCGTTAATGAATCCCGCAAGTGTTTCTTCATTTGTGAACGCACTTTTAATTTGTTCGTCGGTAATTGTTACCGCAAATTCCCAAGGTTGCGCGTTTTCAAATAATGTTTGGTCAACGGTAGGCAAGAACATCTTGTATAAATCACCGTCAACGTCGCCGTTGTCAAGATTGTCATATACACCGCTTGTCTTTGCTTCGAAGTTTGCAACGTGTATTGTCTGTAATACACAACCGTATGCAAACGCGTCCTTAAAAATACGCGCAAACTTGTTGTCGTATGACAACATGTCAATAATTGTTTTGCCGATTCTGTCCATTAATGTCTTGAAAACGACATCTTTTGAACTGTCAAGATTTGACGCTAAAATCTTTTCACCGAATGACGCGGTGTTTGTGATGTCGGTTTCTGTTAGTGCAATTTTGCCCTCATTTTGTTTTACTAATGAGTTCATAATTACATGTACGTCACTAAAAATAGCCATGTTTTCCGCCTTTCTTCGTGTTAACACGAAATACATAATATAATATAGTTTCCTTTGTGCATATTGCACAAATCAATTATATAATATCAATTATTATAGTGTTGTCAATATCTATATACCCCTAAAACGCAAAATTTCGCCCGTGGTGACGTTTTAGGTGTTAGACGGTAATTATATCGCCGAACGTCGTAAACGCCCGCGGGACGTTTTCTCACAATAGATTGTGT
>Ga0213919_1000737_pt1 | contig 13419 bp, 22 predicted proteins | sample McNCre317MG_FD_161056 | JGI IMG/M metagenome (GOLD analysis project Ga0213919, IMG submission 161056) | Freshwater microbial communities from McNutts Creek, Athens, Georgia, United States - 3-17 MG | ecosystem: Environmental > Aquatic > Freshwater > Creek | place: USA: Georgia | collected... | reverse complement strand
AACGTCATGTCTCTTCGTCGTCACGCTTGAACTGGATCATGCCGAAATCCACCAGCTTTTGACTCTTCGGGACGATCTGATCCCAGTACCACGCGTCGTGGCTCTCACTGAGAGGGATCGGGTCCTCGCCCTCGCGGCCGGGTTGGTTGCTGGTGACTCCGGGTGGACAAGCGATCGCGGGATAGGCGCGCACAGGCGTGGCCTGCGAGCCATCGGCGAGGAGCATTTGCGACGCGGACTCGCCAGGCTGGCGGATCGAGCGCGCCCCCTCGGGCCATCGCGTGAGCGGAGGGAAGTTGATCAGGCGTTCGGAACGGTTGACAATTCGCATGCATCACATGTGACACGGACGCGCGGGAGTGTCAAGACTCTGTTGCCTGAAACAGCAGTGTTGCGCAGTTCGTGCAACAGCAGGTTTTGGGGCAACACGCGAAAAAGCACCTTGACACGCGGCTCCGAATAAGCGACTATTAGAACATGACGAACGTCGAACACATCCGGGTCTTTTCCGACGCCTCTGGTTGCCCCGCTGTTGTTAGCTGCGGACGGTATCGCTTCGCTTTCGACACGTTGGGTGCCGTGACCTGCAATCTGATTGCCCCTTTGTCTGGGGGACGTGTAGAGAGCAAAGTCGCCAAGGCCAAGGCGCTGGTGGCTTACATGGGCGAACGCAACAAGCTGGTGACAGAAGAGTGGCTTGCCACAAACCGTGCGCTGTATGCGCCCGATGAAGCTTTCTAGGACCCGCGAAAAAGCCTCCGTACGTTTGAGCGTAGGAGGCTATCTTAGTGGTTCGCTACCCGTTGGTCAAGACGCATTGAACGCCACGGCCAAAGCCAACGGATATCTCACGACCGTGCCTCCAAGGCGCGCGATGCACTGCACTTCGAAGCCGCGGTTGCGCGCCTGCGGGGGCTCTTGCTCGAATTCCTTGGTGATTTCGAGCTGTAGCACGCGGGGGTCCATCTTGTAACAGACGATCATGCCGCCGCCGTCCGGCGCCGCGGTGTCGAGCTTGACCCACGTGTCCACCGTCTTGATCCAGGGGTTGGTCTTCAGGAAAATCCCGAGGACCGTGTCGGCCAGCTGATTGCCGGCGACCTTCTGCGAGATCTGTAGGTACAGATCGGTGGGGAGCAGCATCGTGTCGGGGAACTCGGTCTGCTTGGTGCTGGTCACAATCTGCGTGACCATGTAGTTCATGTCGGCCAAGATGTTCTCGGCGCTGGCGCTCGCCCACGTGCCGGTGGGCAGCGTGAGCGCGGGCACGTTCGGGTGGTTGAGCAGGCCCGGGACGTTCTTCTGCGGGATGCCGAACGCGGCGATATCGTCGATCCGGCGCTCGATAAACTCGCGCGCGGCTTCCGCCTTCATGGTCGGCAGACTGCGACCGAGTTTCGCCGACTTGGCGAGCTCGTTCTTCGAGTACCCGTACGCGTCGCCGATTTCCACGACGTCGCGCGAGAACTCTTTGCCGAACACCTCGACATGCGGCAGGTCGTCGGCCCAGTGAGCAACGATCTGCGCCATGCCGACGCGGTCCCACTGGCGATAGGTGATCTTCTCATCCGTGGGGTCACCGTCGTGCGAGACCGGGATCAGGCTGCGGGCCTTGAGCGCCGGGTACTCGACGTTGTAGGTCTGCGCCTTGATCGTCTCGAACTCGCGCGCGAAATACGCGGTCTCGCGCGAGTCCAGTCGCAGCTCTTCTGCGACTTCTGCCACCACTGGGTCGATTTCCTGATTTTCCATCTGTTTCCTTGTTCCTTCCGGGGTTGTTACTCAGGGGGCAACCCCCGGTTAGTACATCTCGACCTTGACCAGACCGGTCGTGGTGTTGGCGTCGCAGCCGAAGCGCGCGCCAGTGATTTGGATGGCGTTGCCACTGTCCGAGTCGTGGCGAATGGCTCCGAAAGTACCGGTGCCAGCCACGCGCACGTAGACATCGCCGCGATACAGCGCGCTCGCCGGGGTCTCGGCCACGCCCCAGAACGCTCCTTTCAACATGACCGAGAGGGTGTCCTTGTCGTGGTACTCCGCGGTCTGGTCTTGACTCGGGATCGTGTTGGGAATCAGCGTCGGGTCCCACACCGCGAAGCCTTCGAAGTCGGCAAGGACCACGCTCGAATCGAGGATGGCGACACCGATCGTGAACGTACCACCCGTGCCCGTTTGCGCAGGGATCGCAAGGCTCGTGACCTTGTCGAAGTAACCCGTGGTGGTAAGGGTCGTGTTCCCGTTGTTCGGAATGGTCAGATTCTCGGTCTTCGCCACACCATTGAGCTCGCCGCTCAAAACGGCCGTGGTGGCATCCCAGTCTGTGTGGTTGCTCAGGACCAAGGTGATTTTGCGCTCGGGATACATGGCCGAGGTACCAATCGCGCCGTTCAGCGCAGCGCCCGACACGACCTGGCTAGAAGCGCTCGAAGCGCCACCAGAAGCAAGGATCTGCGTTGCGCTCGCCGCAGCCGCGGGGCTCGGGCTCTGATACACCGTGCCTGGGTCGCCTCCCTTGTCGGAGAATGGCTGGCCACCGCCGGGTACCGTGAACACGGCCAGACCGGCCTTGATCGCGCCTTCGGCCATGCGAGAGACGTAGTGGGTGAAACGCCGCGAGTCGGCGATCATGCCCTCTCGCGCGTTGCCAGGGTCGATGCTGTAGCTGGTCTGCATGTGACTTTCCTTGTTCCTTCCGGGGTTTGCTTGGGGCTATGCCCCGGTTACTTGGTCCGCTTCCAGGCGTTTTCGGTGCGCTTGATCAGCTCTGCGCGGGGATCGGGCTTCGCGTCGGTGCGGGGGGCGGGGGGCGCACGAAGCGCGGTCCTCTGCTCTGCGACCGATGCGTCCGCGCGCGGCGCGTTCTGAGCGGCGACGAAAAGACCCTGCACGTACGCGGGCTCTGCGCCATCGAGCTTCAAAGTCGGGTAGACCTTGCCGATCACCTCGGCCTTGATTGCCGTGGCGTCCTTGCCATCGGCCTTCCAGTCCTTGCCGAGAATCGGCTTGGCCGCCTCGACCACCGCGGCGAGTTCGTCCGCGTCCGCGCGCGCCTTCAGCCCGGCTTCGGCCGCGTCCGCGCGCGCACGCTCTTTGGCCATGCCTGCTTCGGCCGCGTCTGCGCGCGCCTTGAGGGTGGCGATTTCGGCCTTGGCCGCGTCGAGATCTTTTTGCAGGGTATCGGACATGATTTCCTCGAAGGTATCACCGTTGCTATCAAGCCGCAAGCGCACGCTCGCGCCCGCGCGACCTTGCGGCACCAGAGCCACATGGTTGTAACGAATCTCACGCTGGATCGCGTCGTAGCGCTGCCCCTGCCAGATACCGGGAGTGGGGTCGAGCGTACACGTGTACCCGGCCGAGACCTCGCGCACGCCTCCGCTCTCGACCGCGCCAAGCGCGTCGTCAGCCTGAATCACGAGTGCACAGCCGAGGTGGTCCCCGTCCATGCGGCCGTCGCCATCGACGTGGCCGGCCGCGAATTGGCGGTAATTTTTGCGCGTCACGGCGCCCGGGGGGTGTCGGTTCGTCACCGGCGCCGCGCGCAGGCTGGCGATCGAGTCGGCGTGCGTCAACTCCTCGGGCGGCACGAACTCCCGCCGCACGTTGCCACTGGGCTCGGGATATTCAAGAATCCCTACCTTGCGCACATACGCATCAACGCGCATCCCGCCTTGCGGCGTGGGGGTAGAGGTGCGGACGGTACCTGATCGGTCAATTCGATAGACGCTCGGGCCGGCTGCATCCTTGCGCTTGCCAGCCTTCTCCATGGCGATTGCGACCGCCTGATCGCGCGGCTTTCCCGACGCGATCAACTCCGCAACGTTTTTGTCGATCGTCTCTTGATCACTGCCTTCGAGTAGTGGCACCTGGCAAGTGTATCAAGTGCGAGACACGCGGGCAAGTTAGGTAGCGCGCTAGATGACCCTCTGCCAGTATTTGGCGTAGACGAAGTCCAGGCTTACAGCGACCGCGTCAGCATTATTGCTGGAGTACCAGGCAAGGCGTGTTTGGGTCGCGGTAGCAGGTAAGTTGCTCGCTACAACTCCCGAAATCTCTGCAAACGTGTCCAGGTGCTTGACCCCGTAGGTCCAGCCGGTGCCGTCGACCGAATACAGTTCCAGCTCGTACCCGATATTGACCGTGCCGGCGGGGAAGCTCGCGCCAAGGTCGGCTTGTGATGCCGTCCCGGACGCATCGTTATAGTAGACCTGAACGTTTGACTCGGAGGACGATCGCCCAATCCCAATCAGGTTCACTTGCGCGGCAACGTCTACGTTGGTGGACGGTGGGGTCACGATCAGCCCCATAAACCAACGCATCGAGCTGGAGACGGCGCCCAAGACCCCCGCCATACGGAAGCGCCCGCCCCCGAACAGATAAGGGCCGGTGCCTGACGTGCTGGCCCAGCACCCCGCGTTCCCGGCGCTACTGCTAGTTGTCTGGGCCGTGCGCACGAGACGCGTAGCGATCGAAGTGTTGGAGAGAGTCCTAGCTCCGGTCGTCCCTACGACTGTTGCGAAGTTCAGCCCCACGCCGACAGGGGTACCCGCAGTTACTGTCGCGTAGGCACGTTCCGGCCCGTACGCAAGGTCCGGCAACGGGGCCCAGCGCGCGGGCGAGACCTGAATCAGTTGGTACTGTAGGTTCATGTCGGTTTGCAAACCGACCGCGTAAAGGTCCGAAGCCGAGACGCTTTGCGCGGTGCGCGTGGCGGCGTCCGCCCAGGTCCAGCGGGTAGGCGTCGCCCCCTGTTGTAGAGAGGTGCGCATTACTTGTACTCCACTCCGTGAACGCCTAGGTAAGACCCTGCGATTGTCTTGGTCGCCTCAGTGGTGCTCAGCACCAAAGTGATGCCCGTCGAGAGGGCGACACCGAACTCGCCGAAATCGACACTGAGTCGGTCGTCAGCACCCGCCACGTGGATGATCTTGGCCAGCGAAGCAAACGGCACCTGGGCGTCGGCCGGCACCGATGTGGTGTTGTGCAACAGCACGTAATAGGTGCCGCTCGCGGCAGTCGAGTCCAAGCGCACGTTCAGCGAACGCAGCGTGCCGGCCGAAGCTTTCACGACGTAGCTGGCGCCAAGCGCGAGCTGCTTGCCAAAGGACCACTCCTGGCCGCTGGCCTGAGTCGCCGTGACCGTGCCGCTTACCGTCGCACTCGACGTCACACTGGTGGACATCTCGGGGTGCGGCTGGACGCGCTCGCCGTTATCGGACGCGAGCTTGACTTTGAGCGTGCCTGTGCCGCTCACCATCTTGGCGATCAGCGTCGGGTTGAGCGACGTGATGCGCCGTGGACCCTTGAAGCCTGCTGCCAGACGCTCGGCCACCAGCGCCGTGGTGCTGGCCGCGGTCGTCGCGGTCGTGATCAGCGTGCTCGTCGCATCACCCGCGGCACTGAACGAGAACCAAAAATCGCCGTCGCTGCACCAGAGCCACACGGATTTGCCGGCGAATGCCGAGAGATCAACGTAGCTTTCCGAAGTTGTGAGCGCCGCGACGGCGCCGCCAGTTCTACCGTCCACGTACATGCGGCGAGTGTATCACGCGCGAAACGCGGGGGCTAGTCCTCGCCATAGAGCAAGTCATCGGTGTAGGGTGTCGCCACACAGCGGCACTGGTAATCGTAGCCAGGATTGGCCCGTCGCCCTGACTTTTTGTCGACCATAGGCGGCTGGGCGTACGAAAAGCGCTGGCCGTCGAGCTCGTAGTGGTTGCCGCGCGGCCACTTGCCACCTGGCGTGCCGCGGACCCTTTCATCGTGTGCCGTGGTCCACACGTAGGACGTAACCCCCGCGTCCTTGTGCAGTTGCTCTGTGACCTGCCCGTTGTACTTCAAGGTCTGGTCCCTCGCGATCAGCCGCGCCCGCGCGCGCCCCACGCCGAACTCGTCTTCGATCTGCTGTGACAAGTCCTTGTAGCTAGTCTGCGCCTGCACCGATTCCGTGACGATGTCCTTCATTCGGGACAACATTTGCGCATTCATCTTGCGGATAAGATTGATGTTTTCGTGCACGAACGGCTGCACCGTGTTCGCCAGCTTGGTCGACACCGGCACGCGCGTCACCTTGGCGAGCTGCCCTTTCGAGTGCTCCTGGATGTTCGCCGCGATCGCTTCAAGCTGCGGGCGCAGCGCCTTGTCCGAGACGACTTGTCCTAGCGAGACTTCGAGATTCGCGAACCGCAAAAGGTACTCGTCGGGGCCCGGCGCGTCCTTACGCAGGCCGGGCACCACGGCTTCGATGTGCGCGAGTAGGTCGCGCTGGATCGCCGCGCGCATGCGCTTACGCAGCTCAACCATCACGCGCTGGTAGGCGAGATCACTTGCCGGCTTGGGCGCCAGGCTTCGGATCTCCCGGGAGGACATCTTCGCCATCGGCCGGCGCGGGCGCTGCCCCGGGCGCTGCACCAGGGTCGCCCCCGCTTGCAGCAACTCCCTGACCGTCTGCTGGCGCTTGGTCCGGCTGTTCGGGACCGTCTTCAAGCTTTGCAAGCTCCCGCTCCATCGCCGCTTCGTGCGGCTCCATCTCGACCCCGTCGTATCCGGGCGCCCACTCGCCGCGGCCGAAGCGCACTTGCGCGACCTCGCTGGGGGTCAGAGCCCCCATCGTAACGTAAGCCGAATCGCTCTGCGCTTGCGCTTGCATGATCTGCGCCTGTTCAAGCGAGTCCTGCTTTTCAAGGTCCGGGAAACAGACCTCCCAATTCCCACCCGTGACGTGACACACAAGCTTCTCAAGAGCCGGCTTGAGTACTTGGCGCTGGTACGCGCGTACGCGGTCATACCAGAACGTGCGGTCGCTTTCGCCCGTGGCGTTCATGCCGCCAGGACTGATCCCCATCAAGCGCGTGACGGGCATGCCCGCCGCCGCCGCTAGTCGCTCCCAAGTCTTATCGATCAGGTCCTTCGCCGCCGTGCCCGTGCCTCGCTCGATGTACTGAAAATCTTCACCGTCCGCGTCGATACACAGGCTCTTGACGATCGACTTCGATGCGTCCATGAGCTCGATCCGGTCCTCGATCTGCGAGGTCCGGCCGGCTGCAACGGCATCGATCAAGCCCTTCATCTTCAGCACACCGACCGACATGTCGGCGAGCATCGAACACATGCTGTCGAAGTTGGCACCGGCCTTCTTGAGGATCTCCCATGGCGCCTGAATCACGCTCAGATCCGAGCCCTGGTTCGCGACCTTGATGCGGCGCGGAGTGAGCGCGCCGCCAAACAGCAAGATCCGTGACTCGTGCACAACCACCGTAGGCGACGCGACCGCGCCCGACGAAGCAAGCACCGTAACGCTATAGGTTTCGGGCTTACCGAACGTCGATTGCGTGGGGTCCTGATACCAAGTTAGCGGAACCATTTCGCGCCGGTCCAGCACGAGGTGGTCGACAACGGGAGCTTCTTCAGGCAAGGGCGAAGCCGCATCGCCCGGCGCGATCAGCATGATCCCGGCCCGGCCGTATAGGCGCCCCCAGATCGCAGCCTCTCGCACAGTCTGAAGGCAACCCATCGTCTCGCACTGCGCCTTGGCCTCGCACGCGGCCTCTTCGTCCTGCTCGACGCCTTCGACCTCGCGCGCCTTGAGCTCGTACCCCTCGCGCAAGCCGTCTTCGACCAGTGCCCCGCAGATCGTCTGAACGAGGTCATTTTCCGCGAACAGCACGTCGAGTTCTTCGGGCTGAAGGATGTGCTCCATCCAACGCCAGTGCGTGTTGCGCCCCTTATCTCGGCTAGTCCCTAGTCCGGATAGGCGATTGGTCCAACCGCCATCAGCGCGGAGCACCTTGGCGAGCTTGCGGAACGCGGATTCACCTGACACCTGCCGAGGGTATCACGTTTGGTGCGCGAGGGCTAGCGCTGCAACGGGCGAACTGGGCGCAGCGGAATCGTGTCGCCCTCTTCGAAGATTCGCGCGAATTCGTCGCGCGAATCGCGAATATGGGCAAGCGCGCGCAGTGCTTGCCAGTCGCGAGCTTCGGCTTGCGTCTGCGAATCGGGGAAAGTGGTGATGCTCGGAAGGTGTGCGGTGTAGTCCGGGAGCTTCGTCATAGCTAAATAATGCACTATCGCTACCCCCCGCGCAAGGCCTTCGAAAGTCGATCGTACCGGTCCCCCATGCTCGGGGTGAATTTGTTCAGTGCTTGGGTGGTCGTATCTACTTGGTCGTCGTTCGCGCCCTGGGGAAACGCAAGGAACTCCTGCACGTAGTCGTGCAACCATTCGGCCTCTTCGGGTAGCCACACGTTGCCTGCCTCGAAGTAGACCGAGGCTTCATGTGCGCGCGCCACCTTGCCGCCCTGGGGCTCGACCAGCACGAGCCCAGGCAACTTGGATTCCAGCACCTGAACGACCGCGGGGCCGTTGGCCTTCGCCTCGACCAGCTTGCGTGTGGCCTGAGGGAACTTCTCGCTGGTGCTCAGCACAGCCTGGATCGTCGCGGGTAGGCCCATGCGCGCGCGCACCTGGTGCACGAGATAGCGATCTGAACCCTTCGCCGCCCAGACCTGCCCGCAGACGTAGTCACTGGTGGCCTTGCCTGAGAACGTCATGTCCCAACTTTGCCACCAATGATCCATGCGCGCGGGCAGCACGCGGTAGCGCTGCTCGAACCACTTCGGCTTGAAGATCGCGCCGCCGTCTGGGATCGGGTTCTGCTGTAGCTGTGCCGTGGCGTGTCCCTTCAAGCTCTTGCGCAGATCGGCGAGCGCGCGCGGCCCGAAACGCTCAGGCCAGAAGCTTTGGCCGGGCTCTGTGCGCGGGTCGTCTCCCCATGGCGTGAGGCACGGGCGCTCGGGATCGTGCTCGGCCGGCACGACGATCGGCGTGTAGCCCTCCTTCAGCACTTCGCCCGCAAGATCTTCCGTGTGTAGGCGCTGCATCACGACCCAGCGGCCGAAGAAATTGGGGTTCACGCGGCGGCTCGCGATCGTGCCTGACCACCACTCGGAGGTCTTTTTGAGCTCGTCGCGCGCCTGATCGCCGCCATTTTCGATCGTCTTCGGCTTGGTCGGATCATCGACGCCGAACCAGTGGAAGTGCCAACCCGTCGCCTTCGAGCCCGTGCTTGTGGCAAAGCGCAGGCCGCCCGCGCTCGTGTACCAAACTGATGCGCTGTCCGATTGCACAGCGTTCTGGTCTCCGGCCGTGACCGGCACGATGCCCCAGCGCTTTTGCATGTGCGGATCGGCCGCGAAGCCCCAGCGACGCTGGTACCAGTCCGATCGCATCAGGCTCTTGCAAGCGTTCGAGTCGCGCAGGCTTAGCTGGACGTCGAACGACCCGAAGCCCAAGCGCAGATTGCCTCGCTTGCCCGGACCCCACGCGTAGCAAGGCAGGAACACGCTCACGAGCAGGCTCTTGGTGCTGCCAGGCGGGATGTTGACGGCGACCTTTTCAGCCTCTTCGTCCCCGCGCAAGAACGCTTCCCAGGCCTTGCAGATCAGTTCGTGGTGCCAGTTGAGGCTGAGTTTGAACTGTTTCTGCTCGGTGTGCGCCCACGCGAGCTCGAAGAATTTGAGCGCGCCTCCCTTGGCGACCAGCGCAACGTCCCATTCCTCAGGCGTGGCGACGAGCGACTGCGGTCCTACGAATTGCACGACGCGGCGAAGCTCCGGAGCGCTCCATCCTGCTTGCGCTTAGCCGAGCTGCGTGTCTCCACGCCGCGCTCGGCAAGGATCTGGCGTACGCGCTCGTAGCTCACGCCGAATTTGGCCGCGACCTCGCGCAGGCTGGCGCCGGCCAGATAGGCGCGCTCGATGTTGTAGTTACGCTGACCTTGTGTCATGCCTGCTACGTTGACAGCTTCACTCCATTCTGTCAAGGATCTGCTGCGATCTCCACAGCACACGCAACGCGGCTTGGCGGCCGACCGCAAGCGCCGCGGGCCGATCGTCGGTGTACCCCCGGGCGCGCACTTGACCGTCTGCGCTGACCGTCCAGAGCCAGCGCCCGTCGGGCATCGCGTCCAAGTCCAATTCGAGCCCACATGGAAGCTTCACAGTTCCTCCAGCGCGGCCGAAAAACCGGATCGAGCCGATTTTTCGGCCGCTGACATAGCCTCTTCCCAAGTATCGCACTCTCCGAATGTGCTGATCCAGCGAGCGCAAAGGAACCTTCGCTCCCATTGCACCTTGCCGCCGCGCTTGGCGACGAACACCTTGAGCTCCAGACCGCCGACAATACGGGACAGCTGAGGGCGCTTGACGTATTCGCGTACCCAACCCTTTGCAGCCTTAGAGCCGCCTGCTGCTTCTCTCACCTGTTCGGTGGTAATCATCGTCTACTCGCCTCTCTGATTACTGAATCCCGCCCGCGCTGGTACGCGCGCCCGACCAGCGCGCGCAACCATTGGCGCATCTGGTCAGGGTCGGTCGGGATGACACCATCCTCCTCGCTGAACTCGTCGAGGATTTCGCTGATCTTCTGCTCGCGCTGGCGCAAGCCCGCGGCGTTGTAAGGGGTTGAATTCACGCGAAACCTCCCCAATCAACCCGCGAGTAGTCTGCGGGCAGGTGTCCGTTCAAGCGGCGCAGCGCTTCAAGGCGCAGTGGTCCGCGCCATTCGCCGATGCCGCGGATCTCGATCGGCTGGCGCAACTTGATCGCGTGCTTGAGTCCCCAGGCCATGCCCGACGAGAAACCGCGATCGAGGCAAAACACGCGCACGTCAGCACGCGCCGCCCACGCAAACCCCGCGCGAATGCCGCGGTCACGCTCGACTGGGTCAGTGTCGTCCAGCGCATCCGTGAGCATGCGGTGTGACGCGTAGGGGCTCTCGCCGCGCTTGAGCGAGTCTCGCAGGCACGCGCGAAGGTACAGGACGTTTTGAGCGTGCGCGCTCGGGGTGGCGCCCGCGAACGGGCTTTCGATACAGACTAGACGCATATAGAACTCAGTGGATCGGCGTAGGCCGACGAATAGGGGTGACTTTACTACCTTCGCACTCGCGTTCGGGATGAGGACCGAAGTTGAGCACGGTATTGTTTTGGTACGTGTTGTGACTCGTCTCGATCCCCGCGCGCTGCAACTCCCGCAGAAGCTTTTCGATCGCCAGGTCGGTGATCAAGACACTGACGTCGGTGAAATGCGGAAGCTCTGTCGTGTAGCTCCCCTGCACGAGCCCTAGGTTCACGCGCTGGCGAAAGCGTTCGCACACGGCCTCCACCAGTTCGTCGCGTTTCGCCAGCGTCTCGGTCAACGTAAAGATCGGCATCAGTTCTCCCCTCGATACCCGTAGTAGGGCGTTCGCTTGAGTTTGTCAAGCTCACTACGTAGCTCAGTCGCGCTTTGCGCGTGCAGGATCGACAACTTCGTTTGCGCGTCGATCGCGCGGGTGTTGCTGTCGACTTGAGTATCTAGAAGCTCGTACGCCGCATCGTTCGATGCGCACTGACGCTCCGTGCGGTCAGCACGATCGTCCACGTTGCGCACAATCGCGGCGAGCGCTTCCAGGCGACGGTTCAGCGCGTCGATGCGCAGGTGCGCCCAGACCACGCAGACGAAGGTCCACAGAATCAGCGCGAACAGAACGTACATCATTTGCAACCTCCTGTGCGAAGCAACTGCACGAGCGCTTCTTGCGCCCGAGCCGAGCGCTCAAGCGCCGCTTCAATGCGCCCGAGCCCCATATCTGCGCGCGCTTGCCCGCACGTTGCGACGTACGAGAAGCAGACGCCGAAGAAAAACGCCAACACCAAGGCTCCGCCACGCATCAGAATTCCTCCATCCATTCAGTCACTTCGCCGGTGACCAGGTTGACCCTGCGCGCGGGGCGCAGACACGTGAGTTTGCGCGTGACGGGGGGAGCTTCAAGCGCCTCGCAGTTCGCCGCGAGAATTTCCGCGCCAAGACGTTCGCTCAGTTCGTAGTCCGACTCGATCACCGATACTTCGTGGTGCATGACTTATAGTCGCCTTTTGGTAGACTATTGTCAAGCGTCAGATCAGAACTCACTCAGCGCGCACGCAAAAACTGCGGCCACGAAGGTTAACCAAGCGAGGTCGCGCTGAACGCTCAGGCGCGCGTAGCGCTCGGCGCCGCTCTCGGGTGCGACAGGGTAGCTTACGAGTGCAAGAAGCGTGAACACGATCCAAGTACCCGCGCACGCGCCGTATCCCCACCAACCTCCGAACACGCTGCCGTAGAGCAGGCCGATCAAGACAGGGACGACTTTGAACGAGAGGTGTGACAAGGGCGGATTGGGCATTGCCTACCCTACCGCCCTGGCTACTCGGTTGTCAAGTCGGGCGCAAGTACGTTCGCGGGTTCAGGAAGACGCATCCTGGCTTCGAGCGCCCGAAATGTCTCCATCTCTTCGAGCGTGAGGCGGGATAAATCGTATCGGCACTGCACCTCGACGATCTCCGTGCTCTGCCCGTTGATCAGTCGCTTGAGCTTGATCGCGTCGCCCAGCCACTGCCTGATTTCGTTGTTCGTCGGGTCCTCGGTGCCCGACTCGAAGCGCGCGATCAGCGTGTCGAGCGCGACTTCTCCGAAATAGTACATTTTGTCTACCATGCGGTTGTCGCGCGCACGTTGCCGGTCAAGCAACGACATGCCGGACTCGCTCTTACGTCGGTCGAGCTCGCGATCGAACGCCCCCGCGCGCTCGACCCAGTTGTGCTCGCCGCTGAGGCGCTTCAGCGTGCCGTAGGCGACGTCATGCGTGGCAGCGAGCTCTGAGACCTTCCGGGCGCGGAACGGACCTGCAACGCCGTCTGGGTAGCCGGAATCGCGGTAGGCGACGAACAGCGCCCAGGCGTCGTCAGGCTCGCGCGCCTGCCGCTCCCAAGGCATCACGCCATAAGTGCTCACGTGCTCGGGTAAGTCGTCCTGGGGCGTGTCGCTACGCACGGGGTTTGCCGATCTTTTTGCCGATCTTTTTGCCGATGATGCGCATGCGCCCAGCGTGCGCGCGGCGCCCGGTTTTGTCAATCGTCGGGGGCGCGCCCTTTACAGACTTTACAAGTTCTCGAGGCGCTAGGCCGGTTCTTTACAAAATCCTTGTAAAAATGCAAGCGCCCTCACTGAATCCAACCAGATCCAACCCGGTTGACAGGGGTTGGACGCGCTAAGTCGGCGGGATCGTTGGGGGGTTTCCTACTGGTCCAAGTGATCCAATCTTTTACCTATAACTTATACACACAGAGATCACGTTTAGTAACTAGTAGGGGCTTTTATTTACTAGAGAGTCTGGGGCGCTCGGGGGCTGGATCTTGGATTTCTAGGTTTTTCATAGTTATTCCGCTGGCTTAGCTTGGATTTTAGCTGGATCCAGGCTGGATCGCTGGATCAGGGTCGGCTCGAGTCGGGCTTTACTTTTCTGTTTGCTTCTCCTAGTAGAGTAGCGTATACACATCGACATGGCACATCTAACGATTCAAACAAAAGAGCAAACGCATCTAGTATTAGTTGGGAT
>Ga0213919_1000736_pt1 | contig 13433 bp, 12 predicted proteins | sample McNCre317MG_FD_161056 | JGI IMG/M metagenome (GOLD analysis project Ga0213919, IMG submission 161056) | Freshwater microbial communities from McNutts Creek, Athens, Georgia, United States - 3-17 MG | ecosystem: Environmental > Aquatic > Freshwater > Creek | place: USA: Georgia | collected... | reverse complement strand
GTATCAACGTATCCTTTCCTTGCAGCATCTTGAATACCGACAGGAGCAGCTAAATTAGTAATAAGATTATTACTCATGTTCAAAACACCAGACATAGTATCTCCAGCTTTCAATACTCGAAGATTAGCAGCTGTGCTACTAGCAGAATCTGCATATGATTTAGTTGCTGCATCTTGAGCAGCAACAGGATTAGTTACGTTAGAGATTAGATTTGAACCCATATTCAATGTACCAGACATAGTGTCACCAGCTTTCAATAAACGTAATCCATCAGCTGTATCAACGTATCCTTTCCTTGCAGCATCTTGAATACCGACAGGAGCAGCTAAATTAGTAATAAGATTATTACTCATATTCAAAGCACCGGTCATAGTGTCACCAGCCTTAGATACATAAGAACCGCTACCCGTAGAATCCACATATGCTTTCGTTGCAGCATCTTGAGCAGCGACAGGATTACTTACATTAGAGATTAGATTTGAACCCATGTTCAAAACACCAGACATAGTGTCACCAGCTTTCAATAGTCTCAATCCATCAGCAGTATCAACGTATCCTTTTGTTGCAGCATCTTGAGCAGCGACAGGATTTAATACACTAGAGATTAGATTTGAACCCATATTCAATGTACCTGTCATAGTGTCACCAGCTTTCAATAAACGTAATCCGTCAGCTGTATCAACGTATCCTTTCCTTGCAGCATCTTGAATACCGACAGGAGCAGCTAAATTAGTAATAAGATTATTACTCATATTCAAAGTACCGGTCATAGTGTCACCAGCTTTCAATACTCTGAGAGCAGCAGCTGTGCTACTAGCAGAATCTGCATATGATTTAGTAGCGGCATCTTGAGCAGCGACCGGATCCGTTACGGCAGAGATCAGATGGTTACCCATATTTAACGTGCCAGACATAGTATCTCCGGCTTTTAATAGACGAAGTGCATCAGCTGTATCGGTATATGATTTAGTTGCTGCATCTTGAGCAGCAACAGGATTTAATACACCAGAGATTAGATTTGAAGTCATATTCAGTGTACCAGACATTGAATCACCAGTTTTTAGTACTCTAAAGGCAGTAGCAGAATCTGCATATGATTTTGTGGCAGCATCTTGAGCAGCGATAGGATCAGTTACGTTAGAGATTAGATTTGAACCCATGTTCAAAACACCAGACATAGTGTCACCAGCTTTCAATAAACGTAATCCATCAGCTGTATCAACATATCCTTTCCTTGCAGCATCTTGAGTACCGACAGGAGCAGCTAAATTAGTAATAAGATTATTACTCATATTCAAAGCACCGGTCATAGTGTCACCAGCCTTAGATACATAAGAACCGCTACCCGTAGAATCCACATATGCTTTTGTTGCTGCGTCTTGAGCAGCGACAGGATTACTTACATTAGAGATTAGATTTGAACCCATGTTCAAAACACCAGACATAGTATCTCCAGCTTTCAGTACACGAAGATTAGCAGCTGTACTACTAGCAGAATCCGTATATGCTTTTGTTGCTGCGTCTTGAGCGGCAACAGGATTAGTTACATTAGAGATTAGATTTGAACCCATGTTAAGTACACCAGTCATAGTGTCACCAGCTTTCAATAAACGTAATCCATCAGCTGTATCAACATACCCTTTCCTTGCAGCATCTTGAATACCGACAGGAGCAGCTAAATTAGTAATAAGATTATTACTCATATCTAAAGTACCGGTCATAGTATCTCCAGCTTTCAATACACGAAGATTAGCAGCTGTACTACTAGCAGAATCCGTATATGCTTTTGTTGCCGCGTCTTGAGCAGCGACAGGATTACTTACATTAGAGATTAGATTTGAACCCATGTTCAAAACACCAGACATAGTATCTCCAGCTTTCAATACTCGAAGATTAGCAGCTGTACTACTAGCGGTATCAACATATCCTTTTGTCGCAGCATCTTGAGCGGCAACAGGATTAGTTACGTTAGAGATTAGATTTGAACCCATATTCAATGTACCAGACATAGTGTCACCAGCTTTCAATAAACGTAATCCGTCAGCTGTATCAACGTATCCTTTCCTTGCAGCATCTTGAGTACCGACAGGAGCAGCTAAATTAGTAATAAGATTATTACTCATATTCAAAGTACCCGTCATAGTGTCACCAGCCTTAGATACGTAAGAACCGCTACCTGTAGAATCCACATATGCTTTCGTTGCTGCGTCTTGAGCAGCTACAGGATTACTTACATTAGAGATTATATTACTACCCATGTTCAAAACACCAGACATAGTGTCACCAGCTTTCAGTAAACGTAATCCGTCAGCTGTATCAACATATCCTTTTGTCGCAGCATCTTGAGCGGCAACAGGATTAGTTACGTTAGAGATTAGATTTGAACCCATATTCAATGTACCAGACATAGTGTCACCAGCTTTCAGTAAACGTAATCCGTCAGCTGTATCAACATATCCTTTCCTTGCAGCATCTTGAGTACTTACAGGAGCAGCTAAATTAGTAATAAGATTATTGCCCATGTCCAATAAACCAGACATACTACCGCCTGTTTTCAAAAGACGTAATCCATCAGAGGTATCTACGTAACCTTTTGTTGCAGCATCTTGGGGGCCTATGGGTGTAGTCAAAGCACTAATTAAATTATTGCCCATATTCAGCGTACCAGACATAGTATCACCAGCTTTCAGTACACGAAGATTAGCAGCTGTACTACTAGCAGAATCTGTGTATGATTTAGTTGCTACATCTTGAGCGGCTACAGGATTACTTACATTAGAGATTATATTACTACCCATGTTCAAAACACCAGACATAGTATCACCAGCTTTCAATAGTCTCAATCCATCAGCAGTATCCGCATATGATTTAGTTGCTGCATCTTGAGCAGCAACAGGATTTAATACACTAGAGATTAAATGGCTACCCATGTTAAGTACACCGGTCATTGTGTCACCACTAACATTAACGTAAGTGTTATCAGCATAATTTTTAGTTACAACATCTTGTGTAGCTACCGGATCAGCAGCGTTAGTAATACGGTTACCACTCATCCCCAAAATTCCCGTCATCGTATCACCAGCTTTCAATACACGAAGTCCATCTGCGGTATCAACATAAGATTTATTTGTTGCATCTTGTGCAGCGATAGGTGTCGCTACTCCAGAGATGAGATGATTAGTCATAATTAACTCTCCAGACATCGTATCACCCGTCACATTAACATATAATGGGTCTAAGCTACCGCCTCCACCGCTTCCGGTCAAACTAACCCAATTAGTCCCATCCGCATAGTACATTAATTTCTCCGTCGGCTCATACGCAATTACTCCTGGAGGTGCCGGTGGCGCTCGACGGGTTACAAGATTAGAAAGATTATTTCGAGTAGGAGCAGCTAAAAGATGTGGATAAATGTCATCCACACGTGACACATCTCGAATAGAAGACATCTTATATATGTAGATTCCAAGAAAATTTTCTGTCAAGATTTATGACAGAAACTAAAATCAAATCGTAAGAGCTAACAATCAAAACTTAATGAATCACGTTGCTAAATAAATTGTCAACGTATCCTTTAGTTGTAAAATCTCCTGAGTCTATCGGATTACCTCCGTTAGTAACCCGATTACCACCCATAGATAATGGACCAGACATCGTATCACCTGTAGTATTAACATAGAGATCTGGTCCGCCTATAGCAAATGTTTTCCACGTTGTTCCATCTGCGTAATACATTACTTTTTCAGTCGGTTCGTATGCGATGGTTCCTGGTGGTCCTGGCAGCGCTTGTCTAGTTACCGGATTAGTTAAATTTTTCTTAGTTGGAGCTGTTAAGATATTTGGTGTCGGGTCAGCACCTGATACCTCTCTTATTGAAGACATAATCTGTATAATATATCCACAAGACAAAAATATTTGAAATATTTCTTTGTTATCTTTATTATCTTTATTTTATTGCCGAACATAATAGAGATAACTAGCGATAAAAAGTAAAAGAACGATTAAGATAAACCATTCAATCTTAAAAGATCGAGCTCGATGTAGATTCACTAATCGATCTCCTTGATAAAGTACAATTTTTTGTTTCGGATCGATGATAATCGGTGAAACTGTAATAGGTACTATCCCTTCCCAAAAGATCGATTCGTCGTAAGAGATGATCAATCTCGTAATCTTAGCAGGAAGAAGGTATCTTACAGTTCCTTTTCTTGGAATCACTTCTAAAGAATATTTTGTTTTCTTATCTACCGACCATATCTCTACCTTAACATCTTGAAGGGACGAGATGTTTCTAATCTCAAGTTTACCAAGCATTTACTTTATTAAGATATAAACTCCGTCCAAAAATGTTCGTTTCTTATAGTAAGATGTGGATCTACATTCTCTTTACAGTTCTTTTTCTTTTTGCAGTTTATAAAGAGAGACAGGCTCTCGGCTGTCCAGAGATACCGAACGGTACCGATTGTAATAATGTAGATGGTAAAGCGGTTCAAGGAACGAAAGTTAGTTTTAATTTAACATCTGAGGAGATCTTAAGAAGAATCGATTATGCCGCTCATTTTCAAGAGAGATGGGTAAAATGGCGTGCTTCTCTTATTATCTCGATCATTTCAACTATCATCATTATCTTTATACAGTATAATCGAATAGCGACAGAACAAGAGTTAGCTCTTTACTCTACAGTTATCGCTTTCGCTTTTACATTATACAATAATTTTTATCGTTTTCATCTAACAGATCATGTCTCGAAAAATATATCAGATGGGATAGCTATTCTACAAACAAGAAAGTTAAACAGAGATATTTACCCATAAAACTATGACCTCAGCTCGCAGTTTAACTGTAAAAAGAAAATTTCGGGATGAACCGATCTCCGATATTCCGATTAACTTCCCACCTTTACAAAATCTCCATTTAGAACTGTTAGAGATCAAAGAGAAATTAAAACCCGGGTTACCTCTAATTCCTCGTTCAAAACCAAAAATTACTAAACCTACCCTTCCGCCACCGGCACAGATCCCGCAGATACAGGCATCACCACCCGTATCGATCATCGCTAATGACGCTACCACCAGCGGTAACGTTAGTAATGTTAACATTACTAAATCAGATACCACCACCGGCGCCGCCGTTGTTAACAAGGATAATAAAAAAGTCATAATTAAAGATAGTGATGGAGAAGAATCTGTTGTAGATACCGATGAGGAGGAAGATGTATCTTCTCCAAAAGAGATGATCGTTCCTGATAAGCCAGCTGTTTCTTTAGAAACCCCTTTTATTCCGAAGGAGTCGATAGTTCTAAAAGAAATTCCTGTTATAAAAGAAGAGATTAATCCAAAAACAGAAGAAGAGATTAATTCAACAACAGAAGAAGAGGAGGTCATCTTATCACCTGAAGAGGCGGAAGCAAAAGAGAAAGAGGAATATATCTGGAGATTTCGCATTCTCAAAAAGCAGTATCAAAATGCTAATATCCCCATCTTCAATGAGCACTCAGATCTATTAATGATGAAGAGATCTTATGATCGAACCATCAAAGAACTGTATCTAGATGATGCTATAGAGACCTATCGAACATATCTTTTTGGAGGATGGCTAGTTATGGAGTATGTCTGTACCCAATGGATCGGCATCGATCTAAGCGGTTTTGCAAAAAGACAGAGTCAGATGATGAATAAATATGATCGAATGTTGATAGAGCTCGGTGAGAAATCATACACAAGATGGGGTAATAATTTTCCAGTAGAGGTTCGATTGATCTTTGTCATCGTATTTCAAGCCGGTCTATTTTATTTGGCGAAGATGATCGGTGAAAATTTTGGCGAATCATTTGTTGGTCTGCTCAATGGAGGTCAGCAAAAAGTAGCTGTACTAGAAAATGATGAAGTAAAAAAGATGCAAGGGCCGAAAATAAAAGCGTCCGATATTCGAAATAGAGTTCCCCATTAAGGATCTCTACTCTATCGCTCTTTATCTATCTTCACTCGAACGAGTGAAGATCTTCAAAATAATTAAAATCCTAACTCATAATCGTCTTTAGGCGTAGTCGGTATAGATTTTTGCGTTATAGTAAACTGATTCCAGAACTCTATAGGATTAGGGATACCCACTTCTCTAAATAACTCTATCGCATCCTCCTTGCGTTTTTTTTTCGATTTAGTTTTCGGTTTTAGCTCTTTTGGTTTGCATGTTTTAATTGAGATCGTTTTGCTACCGTTACTAACACTCTCTAAATTATGATTTATCATATAATTATAAAGGTTATCCAAAGCCTTTTGTTTTTGTTCTCGTAGCTCTTTTAAATGAAGGGTAATCCGTTTGATCTCTGCATCGAGAGAGTTGATCTCTCCTATGTAAGGATCGGCCATCTTTCTTTTCGTCAAAGATTCCTCTAAAACGCTCACATATCCATTATAAGATCAACTCGATTTCCACCGCTACCGGCAGCCTGGCCGGAGCCGGCGGTATAGATCGGCATGTTACGAAAAGAACCGGTAAGTTTATTATGCATAGAACCATGACCAGAGAAAAGACCTAGATTATAAGAATCCTCAGGACCATGACGTGACTTAGCTATAAGAGGAATGTTTGGATCATAATTAATAGGTACAGAACCTTGAACAGCTTCGCTAAGACTCATCTCATATAGTTTCCCTTTTAGGTTAATACGAGGAGGATTTGCTGAAAAACTATGAACCAACGGTTTAGCAGCAGCGTGTGAAAATGGTAAGACCCTACTCGCTACGCGAGGCATATAAGAATCAGAAAGAGTTTGAAGACGTTCTAATGGACGTTGTAGATCTGATCGATCGATCGGTTGAAGAGCATGATCGCCGCTATCGACCAGATCTGCAAAATCTGGAGCATTAAGTACAGGTTCGGTTGGGGTATGATCGATTAGATCATAATTTTCTGCATTAGGAAAATACATCTGATCGGTAGTGACGAAACTTTCTGCCGAACTTTTAGATTGACTGTAAAAAATAAGCGCTATAAAAATAATAGCACAGAAAATGCCAATCATAATCTTTTTTTCATTGACCATTGTTATTACCATTTAGCAGAAAAGAGAGCGAAAAAAAGTAAGCGTTATTATCTTAAAAGTGGTCACTCTAACTTACATCGAAGATGGAGATAGAGATTAACGAATTTAAATTAGAAGAGATACCCATGTCTTGTACATGGATTATAATCGGTCAACCCGGTAGTGGAAAATGTATGGCGCCAGATACTCCTATCATTATGTTCGATGGAACTATCAAAAAGATAAAAGAGATCGTTGTTGGAGATCGTTTAATGGGTGATGATTCATCACCTCGATCTGTAATCTCTGTCACCTCCGGTGTTGATAAGATGTATCGGGTTTGTCAAAGTAAAGGGGATGATTATATTGTAAACGGCCCACATATTCTTGTATTGAAACGAAGATACACACCACGCATTTCACAAATTGGTGAACGCTATAAGATTCAATGGATGTTTAACAATATCAAAAAAAGAAAGGTTGTTAGTACAGCTGAATATGCAGAGCGTTTTCTTAGCCAGCTTAAAAAGGATCGTGATTATACGATTGAGAATATTTTAGAGATATCGGTTGATCAATATCTCCAGCTAACCGAAAAGAAGATTCGAAAATACAAAGGGTTTCGCGTTGGAGTTCATTTTGAAAAAACAACTTTAGATTTAGAATTAGATCCACCCTCATTTTCTTTTCCATCGCAGATAACAGAACCGAGAGAGATAGGGATATCTGTCGGTAAGATGTTGAAAAACGGTATCCGCAAACGCATCCCTAACGATATCAAAACAGCTAAACGAATAGACCGTCTAGAGATGTTAGCAGGATTAATCGATACCGTTTACGGTTCAAGGGCGAAAAAAGAGGATCATTACGAATTTTTTACAACAAGTAGACCGATGGCGGAAGATATCGCGTTTATCTCTCGATCATGTGGACTCTATACCACAATTACAGAAGAATTCGATAAAAAGTTCAAGATCGTTATTTATGGACGACCGTTTCCATCTTCAAGAAAAAACGCATCAGGGTTAGCTAGTATAGTTCCTGATCTTGATCTATCAGATATCACGATCGAATCGATCGGCGACGGAGCTTACTGTGGTTTTGAGATCGATGGTAATCGACGTTTTCTTTTAGGTGATTTCACAGTTACACATAATACTACCTTGATTGAAAATCTATGTTATTATAATAAACATAAGTACCCTGTAGCCCGTGTCTTTATCGGTACAGAAGCCGGTTACCAAAAATTTTCTGACATCTTTAATCCACTCTATGTTTCTAATTATTATGATGAAGATCAAGAGCGCTCTTATATACTTCGCCAGCGGACAGCTGTTCTTGAAAATAATAAAGGTTACGTAGGAAATTACGCTATCAATATTCTTGATGACGTAAGTGATGATCCAAAAATCTTTAAAACTAAGATCATGAAAGGGATCTTCAAGCTTGGCTCTCAGCATTGGGAACAACTTTTCATACTCGGTTCTCAATATATAATCGATACCCCTCCAGATATTCGAACCTCCACCTCTTATGTTGCGCTTTTCCGCGAACCAGAAGAGTGTAACCGTAAGAAACTTTTTGAAAATTTTGGTGGTTTAGCCGGTAACTATAAAAGATTTTGTGAGCTGATGGATCAACTCACGGGTGATTATACCTGTCTAATTTTCAAAAAACGTAGTCAATCTAATGAACTCCAAGAATGTGTTTATTTTTACAAGACAAAGGTACTCCCTCCATGGACATTCGGTTGTAAAGAGTATCGAGATTGGGCTAAGAGCCGTTATAATCCTAATTATGTAGAAAAGATAGTGATGTAGAAATAGGATTAAAGATACTGATTATAATCTCACTTCATATGGATACAGAGATTACACCTAATCACCCTCCTCTCGAACAAGATAGCGATAGCTGTAAAGCGGCTATTGATGGACAGGTAATCCAATATCCACGGGTAGTAAGGAGCGGTTCTGATCCACCGATCTTAAATCAGCTTTTTGGCCTCGTTTCATTCAAAATCTTTAATCCGCCGTATATGTTTCGAGGAAAACCGATCTATGGAGCCATGAAGATGCGTGGTAATTATCCAGATGAAAATACCGCTTTAAATAAAGCGCATGAACTGGTCCGAAGCGTTGATTCAAAATTTCAGATCCGGATCAGTAATGTTGGAGAATGGGTCTTAATTACAGATAATGATAGCGTTATTAAGGATCTTTATGACCTTCGTGAAAATGATGAAGAGAAACATATTCGTGATCGAATAGTTCATGAACGTGAAGCGGAAGCTCGTAAAATCGCTAAGGAGCTTCAAGAGAATGCGGAAGCGCTCAAAACCGGAAAAGACATCTATGATTGTCCCGAATCACTTAATTTTTACACTATGAAACGTGTAACAGAGATGAAACTCTTAGAAGCGGTACTCATTCAAGAACGTAAGCTTAACGAAACCAAAAATCTATTGATCAAAACACATATGATCTTACGACTTTTGGAAAAGGACAATCCACAGTACGCTTCTGAATGGATCGATAACTATAATAATGAACGAAGAAAAACCTCTCTTCCTGATTTTGTTGCTAGTACAAAACAGTTTGATCGATATGACTCTACATCCCTTGAAAAACTTCAGGAGGAATATCCTGAAATCTTTAGGAGTGTTTTATCTGAGATGGAACTGTATGGAGATAAGAGCGAAAAGTGAAAATTTATGAGAGATTTCAAGTAATTTTATCGAACTATACGTTCTAACCTTAAAATGTCTCCAGACGACTTTTTGGTTATATGTGTGATGATTATTTTCTTTATCTGCATCAGTAATTTTCTATTCTACCGTATGATCTACCAGAAACGATCAAATAAACGGATTACTAATCGACAGATTCTTTCTAAAGTTTGCAACGGCCATTCTCTTACTAATGATGAGATGAAAAGACTACGCGCGATCTTATTGAATTCGAAGCCAACATCTAAACCGGCCTTTAACTATAAAGAACAAAGACTAGTACCTTTTGTAGATGATCGTTGGAGACAACAGAATTACCCTACCGGTGACAGATAAAAGAACAGAAAGAACTTTTGTCATCCCTTACTCTAATCGAGTAAGGGAAATGATATGCTTAAAATAAATGAAAATCTATCAAAGATCTATATTCATTTTATCGAACTATGTGTTCTAATTTAAAAAGTTTTTCGAAACTATAAACATTTGGCGGTAGAGCTACTCAGACTTGAACGTATGGTTTTTTTCCATCTTTTATTTCGTTGCTTATGGCTCTGGATTGTCTCACATATAATTGTCTAATAGTCTACCAGAGACAGTGGACTAATGAAACTTACGAAGAAAAGATCATACATCTACGTAGAAGATATCTGCCAAAATCTGTTCTAATCGATCAAAAACAAGGAGGATAAAACAGTAAGAGAATTAAGATAAATAGCCAAGTGTTTTATTAACTAGATTATCTTCATAAAAATCGTTATAATCAATATTGGAAGAACTATCTATGATCAAGAATGGACATTGACCAATTTTTATCTCTAGTTGCCGTAATGGCCTGTTGCGGTTTTATTTTTGGATGTATATTCGGATATGCGGTATTGTGTTACCGTAGTTGGAAGTCTGATAGGGAAGCTGTTAAAGATTCTTTTACGCTCGAAAAAGTTTTACTTCCACATATCATAGGAAGATCACAGATCGGTTATCAAGACCGATCTGTGATTGAAAATGAGAGCGTATTAAAAGAGACGCATCCACCTCTGAATGCGTAAACGGATATGATTTTTTTTTACTTAATTAACGAAGAGAATTAATGATATATTGGGCGCTCCTAGAGAGAGGGAAAGATGGAGAAGCATCCAGAGGTCTCTTCTGTGGTACAGTTGGAAGAGTTTAACATCCATCTTTTTGAGGGTTCGATCTCTAAACAAAACACCCAGAAATATCAGAAGAGGTTTCCAAGAATTTAACTATAAACAGAGAATCGGATATTTAATATGAATGGTAATCTTCCAACATATTTACATCACTATATTCCTCTACCAAACGTTGCTGGCTATAGCCCTTTACCAGTTAGCTGGTGATACTATATGTATGGCGTAGTTAACATAGGTAATAATATGATCGATTAACTAATTTTGCTAAAAGAAAAGATGTAGATTCTATGGGCGGTTCTTAACTGTTAACCTATTTAATTATGATGACTATGATCTCTCTTATCTGAACCGGATAAGAGAATTTAAAACAAAGTTGACTACAACGCTTTTGTCGCTTGGACACAGCCTGTCCATGAAGAATCATTCTTATTAGTACACTTCATACTTCCACCAAAGACCAGATCAGGACGATTACCAGCACCACATGAAGGGGTAATTAAACCATAATCATGAGGGGATGAACATCCTCCACTTACCGGATCCGGCCATCTCTGTCCCGATTCAATCTTTAGAGCGTTAGGATACTCTACAAAGAGATTCGACGGAGGTTTATGTGGATCAAGTACAACCTTGTCGCTGTGACCTCTTTCTGAACCGCATGATTTTTGACCACATTGACACCACCAGATCGCACCGATCAGAAGACCTAAGAAAAGAATCAGATAAACTTGCTCCATTATATTGTTCCTTTTGAAAAAAAACTTTATAAAATCTTCATTAAGAGCTACAAGCGATACAATCGTTATCAACTGATTCTTCCTTTTTTCTTTTCGTAGTTTGAATAGAGGCTAATGAAAGGTTGAGAGGGTCTGATCTGGCGGTCTGTTTGAGATAGTACATCCCTGTTTTTGCTCCATGTTTCCACATGTAGAGGTGATAAGCGTTAAGAGCGGTTGGCGTCGGTCTCTCCATAAAAAGATTATTTGATGTGCTTTGACATTGATATCTTGCTCGAGCAAGATAGAGATTGGCTAATACTTTTTGAGATAATTCAAACGCTGTAGTGTATTTTCGTTTGAGCTGTCTCAAACGAAATCTAGTCGAACCGGACAGACCGTCTTCTGGAAAGTCTCGTATAGATCCTTTATGGATAAAAAGATGTTGTAACATCTGATCGTTCCATAAGCCGATCTCTTCAAGATCACGAACAAGATGTTCGACACAGATAATAAATTGTCCACTAAGAACCGTTCGAGAGTATAGAAGTTGTGTATAGGGTTCAATAGATTCATTATTTTTCAATATCTGTGCGGTTGAAGCGGTTGGCATCTGTGCGAAAAGAAGACTAAAATATAGACCATCTCTTTTCATACGGATTCGTAAATCTTGCCAATCAAATTCAGAATCAGGTGTCGGTAAGATGGATCTGATATTAGCAGATTCATCATCTGTTACGGTTGAAACTGTTCTATTCATCTCTTCTAATGTCCATAGATCAAATTGAAAAAGGCCTTTTGATGCTGGAGAACCTTCAAATGTATCATAAGAACCGAAAAGTTTAGCCATTCTTACGTTTTCATCCATCCCATGATAATACATCACACGAGCAATCTTTTCATTAAGAAGAGCAGCTTCTTTACTATCCCAAGCGTAATCCATCAAAGCGAAACACCCCGCTAGATCCTGTACGCCGATGCCGATTGGACGGTTCCGAAGATTATTATAGCGGATCTGAGGAACATCTTCAGGATAATAGTTACGATCAATGACCTGCTTAAGATTACGTATAGCTCTACGTGTTACCTGACCGAGCTCTTCAAAATCAAAATCTCTTTCGTTTTTCTCGTTTCTTTTCACGTAAGGAGAAAGAGGGATACTGGCCAAATTACAGCTTGCGATATTTTTATCATCCGTATATTCTAAGATCTCCGTGCATTGTCCTGTCAATATCCCATTAAAAAGACCCATATGACGTTTCGGTTCAGAAAAACAGAATGTATCACAATTAAGAGGGCCGTTAATAACAGAGAATACACATACATCTGGACAAATGCTCGGTGGGCTAGCCGTATCACTAGCTGATCGTACTGATCGTAGGTTGAAGAAGGTATCGCTTTTGCTATTACGATGTTTTTTGGTTTGAAACCGATCTTCGATAACTTTAATAAACCAGAGTAATCTACGTTGAGACGATAACCACCAACCATAAACGCGATCCAAGAATCGACTCCCAAGGTCTGCAACATTAATCGTACCTCCATGAGAAAGTTCTTTCTCCTATCTGGTATTCGAAGCGTTTTACCAACAACTACGCCTGAAGCATCAGAATAACCAGCAAACCATTCGATCTTATTTTTAATAGAGGCTCTATGTGGAATCTCTTCCGTATAATAAGATGTGTTAGTTAACCAACCGTTCTTATTATCTCCACAAGAGAAACCATGTGTATATGGAAACGGCATTAATGAACTATATGTTTCGATCGGCGAGGGAAGAGAATACGTTATTAACTTATCTCCTCTTTTCAGATCTT